>Ga0302319_10003976_pt1 | contig 30566 bp, 31 predicted proteins | sample Bog_T0_2_FD_203319 | JGI IMG/M metagenome (GOLD analysis project Ga0302319, IMG submission 203319) | Peat permafrost microbial communities from Stordalen Mire near Abisko, Sweden - Bog_T0_2 | ecosystem: Environmental > Terrestrial > Soil > Wetlands > Peat | place: Sweden: Abisko, Stordalen Mire... | reverse complement strand
ATGCCTACACACGCTCTTGGCGAATCCTTCCCCCTAATAAATGACACCATGACACCCTCCTTTGAAGAGATAAAGAGGAGATAGATATAGCAGGGAGCAATTCAAAAAAGGCCGTCATGGTGTCATGCGACTCTTGATAATCAGCCTTCGCTGGATAAGTCGGGCATGGCATCCAGCGCCTTTCGCTTCGTATCGGCGTCAATGTGGGTGTACTGGCGAGATACTGCGGCGGACTCATGGCCGATGATGTCTCTGGCCACTACGTCGCTCACACCCGCGTTCTTGAGCAAGCTTGTGGCCGTATGCCGCAAGGCATGAAAGCCGACTTCGTTTATTTTGCGCCGCGCACCGCGCCCTTGTCCGGCCTTTTTCTTTTCGTGGGTACGGGCGGGAACCAAGCCAACACTGGCCATGAGATCGTAAAACTGATTACTGAGCACGTTTGCGCTTTGGTCTTTGCCGCGCATGACAGTCCCGTAGGCGCGAGGAAACAGAGGGGCCGTGGGATTATCCGACGACCCGATTGCTTCCAAGTGTGTTTGTAAGGGCTTTGCAAGCGGCAGCGATTGGCGGCGAGAGGTTTTCTTCGTAACAAGAAAGACTTCACCCCGCACAAGGTCAACATTCTGCCACGTAAGGCGCACCACGTCGCTTAGGCGCAAGCCCGTATAAAGCCCCACCATTATCATGCCCTTCCATTCGTCGTCGGCCTCGTCCAAGAGCCGCTTTAATTCTGGTAGCGTGAAGGCTCGACGCTCGACACCATCTCGTTTTTTCAGAATTTTGACTTTGGTGGCAGGATTTGTGTCAATCAGGCTGTCGCAATAAGCCTGTTGCATGGCCGACCGGATGATCTTAAGCGCGACGTTTGCCGTGCTCGCACTGAGCCTTTTGGCCAGCCCGTCGCGGAACTTCACAAAGTCCGCTTTATCCAAGTTGGTCAGGTCGGTTTCCTGCTTCGTCGCCAACGATTCGAGGAACTGCCCGACTACGCCTTCGTACTTTGTGAAGGTCGAGGGGCTGGCTTCTCGCTTCTTTTGCTCAAGCCAGCGAGCAAGGAAGTCCTTGCACGTTGCGCTTTCCAGCCGGTCAGCGTTGATGCTGGCATAAATGTCGCTGATTACGCGTCTGGCTTGATCTTTCGTTAATTGGCGGTGCGCGGCATCTTCCCAGTCAAAAGCTAGCTTAAGGGCTTTCTTGCGGTCTGTAAGCTTGGTGCTACGCTTCGTGCGCCGTCCATCGGGCAGGGTGAAGCAGGCAAAGAAGTATTGGGATTGAGGATGTTTCCAGAGGCTAGGCATAGATGTAAGAACGTTTCTAAGAACGTCCTGTTAAATTTGCAGATGTTATAGACGTTGTCAATGAATGATTTACAAATGACGAGAGGGGCTTAATCGTACCGAGGGTTCGAATTATACCGGCTCCGCCATTTGCGGAACCAAGACGGGAGCGACAATACCCCATGGATTCGAACAAGGTCCGGTCGCCTCGCTTAAAATGCTTTTCAAGTTTTAGGCGCGCGAGCACGATTCATTCTCCACTGATCCCTTATGAATCCCACTTTCTATTCCTTCGCCAGTGAAATCTACGCGGCGCAGGGCGTCGATACCGAAGCCGCCCTCCAAAAACTCGCAAACATTCCCCTTTCCCTTCATTGCTGGCAAGGCGACGATGTTGGCGGTTTTGAAAATCCCGAGGCGGGCCTCACCGGCGGCGGCATTCAAGCCACCGGCAGTTATCCCGGAAAGGCGCGTACACTGGACGAACTGCGGCAGGATTTGGACAAGGCTTTTTCCCTTTTGCCCGGAAAGCATCGCCTGAATTTGCACGCCTGCTATGCCGATCTCGGCGGCAAAAAAGTGGAGCGCAATGCCCTGACCGTCGCCCATTTCCAGAGCTGGATCGACTGGAGCAAAAAGCACGGGCTTGGCCTCGATTTCAATCCCACCTTCTTTTCCCATCCCCTCGCCAACGACGGATGGACCCTTTCGAGCCGCGATCCCGCAGTGCGCCAGTTCTGGATCGAACACGGCATCGCCTGCCGAAAAATCGGCGCGGAAATGGGACGCCAGCTCGGCTCGCCCACGGTCACGAATGTCTGGATTCCTGATGGTGCGAAAGACACACCGGTCGACCGCAAGGGGCCGCGCGAACGGCTCGAAGCGTCGCTCGACGCCCTCTTCAAGGACGAGATCGACAAGCGATTCCATCTCGACGCCGTCGAGTCGAAACTCTTCGGCATCGGCTCGGAGTCTTACGTCGTCGGTTCACACGAATTTTATCTCGGATACGCGGCAAAAAAGCAAAAGCTCTATTGCCTCGATGCCGGCCATTTTCATCCGACGGAAAACCTCGCGGATAAAATCTCGTCCGTGTTGCTCTACGTCCCGGAAATTCTTCTCCACGTCAGCCGCGGCGTCCGCTGGGACAGCGATCACGTCGTGCTCCTCGACGATCCCACCAAGGCGATCATGGAAGAACTCGTGCGCGGCGATTATCTCTCCCGCACCCACATCGGCCTCGACTATTTCGACGCCAGCATCAATCGCGTGGCGGCGTGGACCATCGGCGCGCGCAACGCCCTCAAGGCGCTCCTCATCGCCCTCCTTGAGCCGTCCGCTCAGCTGCGCGAACTCGAAGCGGCGGGCGACAACACCTCGCGCCTCGCGTTGCTGGAGGAAAACAAGAGCCTGCCTTTCGGCGCGGTCTGGAGCGAATACCTGCGCCGTCACAACGTACCCGAAGGCGATGCGTGGCTGAAGGAAGTCAAAAGCTACGAAAAAAACGTTCTCTCAAAACGCTCCTGAGGGCGCGCCTGCCATGCGGAAAATAATTTTGCGGGACAGCCTCGCGACTTTTCTGCTCCTGGCAGCCTCTCTCGCCTTGGGACTGATTGCCAATGAGTGCTGCAAATCCCCCCTGCCTCTGGCTTACTCGAGTCCCGAAACCCGCCTGAGCGACGCGGTCGCGGACATGGGCGCTTCGAACTTACCCAAGGTTGTCTTCGGTGCGGATGTGGATGAAAAGGAAATGCTCAAAATCAGCGCGAACCAATCGGCGCTGATTCTCGATGCGCGCCCCAGGGTCTATTTTGAACTCGAACATATTCCCTCGGCCTTGAGCCTGCCGCGGGACAATTTCAAACAGAGTTACCAAACCCTGCAAAAAAATATGTTCTCTTATCGGAACAGACCCATCGTGATTTATTGCTCCGACAACGACTGCCCCGATGGCCGCATCGTGGGAGAAACCCTCCGCAAACTCGGTTATCAAAATGTGCGCTTGTTTCGAGGCGGTTGGAGCGAATGGGCCAACGCCCCGGTATCAACCGACCAGGGATGCGGCTGCGGAAGCTAGAGCAAATCAAAAATATCATGCAGATTAATTCTCGCTCACAAAATCTGTTTCTCCTCGTTCCCAAGTTGCACTTGGGAACGCAAGTGTCCCCGCAACTGCGTTGCTTCAGCCGGAGGGAAGCACAGCTTCGCCGACAAGCGCGTTCCCAAGTGCAACTTGGGAACGAGGAATGCGGCTGCGGAAGCTAGCCCGGAGAAAACGCGCCATGGAAAATTCTTTGCTCCGTCATCGCGGCTGGCATCTCGCCGCCCGGTTGATTTTGGGAAGCGTCTTCATCTATGCGGGCATCGTGAAAATGTCTTCGCCGCTCGAATTTGCCGATCACATCGCCGCCTATCAGCTCCTCCCCGCCGACATGATTAATCTCATGGCCCTCGCGCTTCCCCCTTTTGAAATCATCTGCGGCCTGCTGGTCTTGACAGGATTCCACATCCGAATCGGGGCGATCGGAATCTCCATCATGCTTCTCGTATTCATGGCAGCCATAGCGACGGCCCTCAAGAGGGGCCTGCACATCGACTGCGGCTGTTTTGGAGGCAACTCCTGGCTTGAATCCAATCTGTGGCTGGCCCTTGCGCATAACGGAGCGCTCTTGCTCCTCGCCGTTTTCATTTATCGGCAATCAATCACAGCAAGCCGAAGGCTTTCTACCGCCTTCGAGGCAGCCAGCCCATTTCGAGCAAGAACTTGAAGGCAAGATACATGACCACGGAAACCACGGTTCCCAAAAGAAAACCCATCACCGCGAGCTTCCAAACCATGTCCGCCGACCACATGTTGGTCTGGCCGTCCGACCAATCCTGAACGTAGATAAGCAATGGCCACATGACCGCGCCGATAATGGTTGTCGCGGCAAGCAGATAGCCAAACGACTTCCAGCCCAGTTTTTCCTCGTAAAATTCCTGGTCCCGTTTTGAGAGTGCCATAGCAAGTCAGGTTATGGCGTTTGCTCCGAAAGGACAAGTGTTGAGAGCCCCCCTGGAGAAAAGCGAACCTTTATTGACACAAAAAAAGCGCGGGCAGCTTTCGCCGTATCCGCGCTCTTTGTTGCAGTGACTACTTGGTCTTCTTGGCGTCGCCGGGACGATAATCTTCCTCGGCGCGGTCGAAGGCGGCTTCCATCGAGCTGAGCTCTTCGCCTGGCTTGAGTGCCTCGTAGTTTTCCTTCTCGCGTTCGATCTGCTCCGGCGTGTAGTCGGCGGCCTTGATGGAGAGACCAATCCGGCGCTCCGTCTTGTCCACCTTGATGACGCGCGCGGAAACTTCCTGTCCGATCTTGAGCACTTCCTTGACCTTCTCGACGCGATCGTTGCTGATCTGCGAGATATGCACCAAGCCGTCGATTTCGTCGGCGAGCTGGATGAAGGCGCCAAAGCTGGCCACCTTGCTGACCTTGCCCGTGACCAGGTCGCCGATCTTGTAACGCTCCTCGATCGACTTCCACGGATCGTCGGAAAGATGTTTCAGGCTCAGCGAAATCCGCTGGTTCGCCTTGTCGATCTCGAGCACCTCGGCCTCGATCTCGTCGCCCTTCTTCAGCATTTCGGAAGGATGATTGATCTTGCGTGTCCAGGAAAGATCGGACACGTGGATCATCCCGTCGATGCCCTCTTCGAGCTCGACGAACGCGCCGTAAGCGGTCAGGTTGCGCACCTTGCCCTTCACGCGCGTGCCGGTCGGGTACTTACCGGTGACAACTTCCCACGGGTTGGTGTCGATCTGCCGTACGCTCAGCGAAACCTTCTGGTCTTCCTTGCTCACGCCGAGCACAACCGCTTCGATTTCCTGGCCCTGGGTCAACACATCGGCGGGACGCGCGATGCGCTTGGTCCAGGAAAGTTCGGATACGTGGACGAGGCCTTCGATGCCCGGCTCCAGTTCAACAAACGCGCCGTACGGCACGAGGTTGGTGACCTTCCCCTTGACGCGCAAATTCACCGGATACTTCTCGGCGATCTGGTCCCAAGGATTGGCCGTCTTCTGCTTCAAGCCGAGGGAAACGCGTTCCTTTTCGCGGTCGATGTCGAGCACGAGCACTTCGATTTCCTGGCCCACCTTCAGCATTTCGCTCGGGTGATTGAGCCGGCTCCAGCTCATATCGGTGATGTGCAACAGTCCATCGAGGCCGTCCAGATCGATGAACGCGCCAAAGTCGGTGATGTTCTTCACGATGCCCTTGACCGTGCCACCCTTTTCGATGCCGCCGAGGAGCTTCGCGCGCTTTTCCGCACGTTCAGCCTCGATCAGTTCGCGGCGGGAGAGAACGACGTTTTTGCGTTCCTCGTTTAGTTTGACGATCTTGCATTCGAGGGTCTTGCCCTCGTAAATACGCAGGTCTTTCGGCGCGATAATATCGACTTGCGAGCCGGGCAGAAATGCCTCGACGCCCACATTGAGCATAAGCCCGCCCTTGACCACGGCCTTGACCTTGCCGGTGATGAGTCCGCCGTTGTTGAAAATGGCGACGATCTTTTCCCAGTTCTGTTTCTGCGCGGCCTTTTCCTTCGAGAGGACGACCATGCCTTCGTCGTTCTCGAGGCGTTCGAGGAGGACTTCGACTTCGCTGCCGACTTCGAGCGGTTCGCCGTCTTCAAATTCGCTCAGGCTGACGACGCCCTCCGACTTGTAGCCGATGTCGATGAGGACTTCGTTGGTTCGCTTTTGCAGGACGCGTCCCTTGACGATACTGCCTTCGGAAAACGACTTCATCGTTTTCCCTAACAATTCTTGCATGGTTGAGCTGCTCATGGGATTTAAAGGGCGCTTGGCGCCGGGTGCTTCTTTTGTCAGCATGACAAGCTGACATTCTGTCTAAAGACAACAAAACCGCCGAAAATCATGATTCTGACCTAGGCGGTATAGGGGTTAAGGGTTGCCTTCGCGCCGCACGGCCAAAGCCGGGCTATCAAACGCGAATGGGTATTAAACCCTCAAACGCCAGAGGAGGCAAGCTTTTGTTTGGAAGTGAAATCTCTTGCCCCTTCTAGGTTATCTGCTTACTTAAATCCCATGAGCTTGAATAATGAGATGTCGTCGGTCATGAAGGGTTCGCTCGGAATCGTTGGCGAGTTCAAGCAGTTCATCGCGCGCGGCAACGTCATCGACCTCGCCGTCGGCGTCATCATCGGCGGCGCATTCGGCGCGATCACCAGTTCGCTGGTGAAGGATATCGTCATGCCACCGATCAGCTATCTCCTGAGCGGCGTCGATGTGAGTTCGTGGAAATACCAGATTTCGCCTGCCGTGATGGGCCCCGACCCAAAAAACCCGCTGGCCGTAGATTCCTCTCATTTCATCCAACTCAAGCCCGAGGTCGATATTACCTACGGCAACTTCCTTCAGGCCTCGTTGAATTTTCTCATCATCGCGTTTGTCATCTTCCTCCTCGTCAAAGGCATCAACAGCCTCAAGCGCCAGGAAGAAACCAAGCCCGCCGAGCCGCCCGCGCCCACTGCGCAGGAAAAGCTCCTCATCGAAATCCGCGACCTGCTCGCGAAGAAATAGCTGGTGGCCTCCCTCCCCCACCCTTCCCTCTCTTCAGTCCTCTTCAGTCCTCTTCGGTCCTCTGTGCGAAACCTGCCCCCTCCGCCGGGAATGACGCCGTCGAAATCCTGTGCTAAACCCATGCGGTGAAGGTTAAATCTTTTCGCGCGCCGCGCCTGCTCATCGGCAGCGTTGCCCAGGGACGCGCCATCCTGTGCGGATGCTGGTCGCTTTTTTGCGCACAAAAATTATTTGCGCTCCTCGTGTTCACGGCGGCACTGGCGCTCGGCGCGCTGGTCTGGCCTCACGACCGGCAATTGCTCGAAACAATCCACTGGTGGTGCCGCACTCATCAAGACTTCGCCCGCCAGATCGCATCGTTCCTCGGCACATGGGGCGATTATCTCACCTACAACGTCCCGCTCGCGCTGGCTATCTGGCTTTATGGCGTCGCGACAAAAAGCAGCGCGTGGCGGCGCGTGGCCGTCATCTGCTTTCTCGGCGCGACACTCGCCGGGCTATTCGATGATTTCTTCCGCCTTACGCTCGGGCGGCCCCGTCCTGATGCCCATATGCCCGACGGCTTTTACGGCATCGCCTACGCCTTCAGCGGCGGATTCCAAAGCTTTCCATCGGGTCACGCCGCCGCGACTTTCGGTGCCGCCGCCGCCATGGTCGTCACCGACCTCCCGCTCGGCATTCTCACCACCGCTTTTGCCCTCGGCGTCGTCTGGGCGCGAATGGAGCTCGAACGCCATTACCCCTCCGACGTCATCGTCGGCTCCATCATCGGCATCTATTTTGGGTTGATGGTCGGCATCGGCGCAAAACTGCGACGGCCACGACCGCTGCGGTAGCCATCGCAGCCACACAAGCGGGCCGCTTCATTTTCCTGTGACTTTTTAAAGCAGGAATGAGAAAGTTGCACCATCGTCATGGCCCATCTGTTGACCTATTACTATCCCCATTTCATGGCGGTGGTTTTCCTGGCATTCCTCTTAATGGCCGATGTGCCCGCAAAAGGCCGCTTCTTCCTGCGCGCCGCGCTGGCGCTCCTCATCGCCGTCATCCTGGCGCACCTCAATCGCATGCTCGATCTGTGGCCTGCGCATCGGCTGTTTGCCAGCGGTCACATGACCTTTTGCCTGGGCATCGCTCTCTCGCTCGGCGTATTGCGGTCGTGGACCCTCGCCATCACCCTCCCTCTTCTCGTCCCTTTCGGAGCGGCATTGGTCATCCTTCATTTTCACAATGTTTGGGACGTCCTCGGCGCGGTTCCTATCGTCCCGGTCGTATATGGAATCGTCCATCATTTTTGGCCGATGGCGCCGCCCTCGCCTCCTCTCGACAGCAGCGCAAGTTCCCTCTAACGTTTGGGCAAATGCTCTTCGGCCTCACGCCCACGCCCATGCCCGCGCGCAACCCGCGCCTGCAATTGCTCAAAAACGTTGTCCTGTTTAAGGACCTCTCCATGCGCGATCTCGCCATGGTCGATAGCCTCATGCACGAGCGCCATTATCTCGCCGAGGAAGTCATCTTCGACGAGGGCGAGGAAGGCCAGGGCCTTTTTCTCGTCCTGAGCGGCCGGGTGAAAATCACTCTCCCCGCCGATGCGAACGCGGTTTTGGTTGAGTTGGGGCCCGGCGCGTTCTTTGGCGAGGTCGCCCTTCTCGACCAAAGCGTCCGCACCGCTCAGGCCCGCGCGATTGAAGACTCCCAGATCGTCGCCCTGTTCCGAGCCGACTTCTATACCCTGCTCGAAACCCATTCCGCCATCGCCTCGCGTATCTCGTTTCAACTCGCTCGCGCCCTCGCCGCGCGCCTGCGCCGGGCCGTCTCCGACACCGGACACCGCCATCAGTCCGTGTAGCCTTGATCGAGAAAAGCCATGAACCGCGCCCTTGCCTCCGGCCCAATCGTCTGGCTCGGCATCATCGTCACCACCTGCCTGCTGCTGGTTCTTTTCCAGACAGTCCTCTGGCTCGTCATGCCTCTGCTGCTTGCCGTCATCGCCTATTACCTCCTCTCGCCGCTCGTCGCCATGGCCATGGCCCATGGAATGACCCGCGCCCGCGCCGTGATGATCGTTACCCTCCTCCTGACCGCTTTGATTGTCGCCGTCGGAATGAGCGTCGCGCCAAAAATCTCTTCGGCCACCCACGATTTGCCCAACAAAATAAACGAGTATGGCCAGGTTGGTTATCAGCTCGTCAATAATGCCAGGCAAACGCTCTACAATTATTTCCCCTTTCTGCATCACCAACTCGCGCCCGAGACTGCCCCTACCGCTCACACCACCCTCGGTTTCGTCAGCAGCGAAGTCGTCCCGGCGCCAGCGCCCTCGCCGATCGCTTCAGTTAACGACGTGGAAAACGAAGTCGCCCATTTGCAATCGAAATACTCGGGCGATGTCGTGATGGAACTTGTACGCTGGGTTCCATCGCTGCTTCTGGTTCCCTACATCACTTATTTCTTCCTGCTCGACGGCCCTCGCTTCAAGCGCTTTCTCGTGCAGGCCATTCCGAACGCATTCTTTGAAAAAACCCTCTACCTTTTTTACCGGATCGAGGACCAGTTGCGCCGCTACTTCCAGGGCTTGCTTGCCCTCACCGCGCTCGACGCCCTCTATCTCGGCACCGGCCTTTGGTTTCTCGGCCTCAACGCGCCCTTTTTTCTCGCCGCCCTGGCAGCCGTCATGGCGTGGCTTCCCTACCTCGGCTCCATTGGCGGCGGCCTACTCGTGGTGCTCGTCGCGGCGCACGATTTTCCCGCCAATCACTGGCTGCCATATGAAGTCGTGGGGCTTTTCATCGGAGTGCGCCTGCTCGACGACTTCGTCTTCATGCCGATGACCATAGGCCGCAGCCTGCGCATGCATCCGCTCCTCACGGTGCTCATGATCCTGCTCGGCGGCGCCGTGGCGGGGATCGCCGGCCTGCTCCTCGTCATGCCGGTGCTCGGAGTCGTCATGGTCGCGGGACAAATCATCGGCGAATTGATCACCGACGAACGCATCCTCGCGCGGCACCGCCATGCGCAGCACTTGAAACGCCAGCGCGCGCGCGCCGATCTTTTTACGGAAGGATAGAAGGTGCGTACGCCGCCAAGCTGCGTTAATTTTTCTCCTCATGACCAAATCCGAGATCACCGACATCCTCGAGGAAATCGCCGTCCTTCTCGAGTTGAAGGGCGAGAACCCCTTCAAGGCCCGCGCCTATACGAACGCCGCCCGCGTGCTCGATAATTACGAGGGCGACATCGTGAAACTCGTCGCCGAGGATCGCCTCGAGGAACTCCCCGGCATCGGCGAGGCCCTGCATCAAAAAATCACCGAACTTGTCCTCACCGGCCATCTCAAATATTACGAAGACCTGCGCGCCTCGATCCCCGACGGCCTGCTCGCGATGATGGACATCCCCGCCCTCGGCCCGAAAAAAATCAAGGTGCTGCACGAGAAACTCGGCATCACCACCATCGTGGAACTCGAAGCAGCCTGCCTGGCGCATCGCGTCCAGGAATTGCCCGGCTTCGGCGCGAAGACCGAGGATAAACTTCTCGCCGGCATCGCCCAGGCGCGCGATTACTCCGCTCTTTTTCTCTACGCCGACGCCTGGGCGCAAGCTGACCAAATCCGCGATGCCCTGCGCGAGCATGAGGACGTCGTCCAACTCAGCACAGCGGGCAGCTTGCGTCGCGGACGCGAAATCGTGAAGGACCTCGATTTCGTCGCCTCCTCGCGCAAGCCGCAGGAGGTCATGGACTACTTCGTCTCGCTGCCGTGGGTGAACAAGGTGACCAATCACGGCCCGACCAAGTCAAGCGTGCTGCTCAAAAGCGGCATCGCCGTCGATCTGCGCGTCGTCAGCGACAAGGAATTTCCCTACGCCCTGCACCACTTCACCGGCAGCAAGGAGCACAACGTCGCCATGCGCCAGCGCGCGATTGCACAGGGAAAAAAAATGAGCGAATGGGGCCTGTTTGAAATCGGCACGGAACAAAAAGCGGGCGACGCCGACGAGGGCAAACTGATTCCCTGCCGCACCGAGGAAGAGCTTTTTGTCGCGCTCGGCCTTCAATACATCCCGCCCGAATTGCGCGAGAACCTCGGCGAAATCGAAGCGGCTGAGAAACACGAAATTCCGCGCCTCGTCGAGTGGACGCACCTGCGCGGCACGTTCCACTGCCACACGAACTGGAGCGACGGAAAAAATTCGCTCGCGGAAATGGCCGACGAAGCGCACGAACTCGGCCTCGACTATCTCGGCATCGCCGATCACTCCAAATCGTCCGTTCAGGCCAACGGCTTAACCGAGGAACGGCTCGCGCTCCAGGCCGGTCTCATTGCGCAGTACAATGCGAAAAATCCCGGCTTTCATGTCTTCGCGGGAGCCGAGGTCGATATTCTCAAGGACGGCCGCCTCGATTTCTCCGATGCCACCATGGCCAAGCTCGATTTCGTCGTCGCCTCGGTCCACAACGTCACCAACCTCGACGAGGAGGCCATGACCGCGCGCGTCATCCGCGCCATGGAAAATGAATACGTCACCATGCTCGGCCACGCCACCGGACGCCTCCTCTTGCAGCGCGAGCCCTACAAAATCAACGTCGAAAAAATCATCGACTGCGCCGCGCGGACCGGCACCTGGATTGAACTCAATTGCAGCACCATGCGGATGGAACTCGACTGGCGCTGGTGGCATCGCGCGCGCGACAAGGGCGTGAAATGTGTCATCAATCCCGACGCGCATCGGATCGCGCAATTCGGGACGCTGCGCCACGGAGTCACCATGGCCCGCAAAGGCTGGCTGCGCCGCGAGGATGTCATGAATACCCTGCCGCTCGCCGCAATCAAAAAAGCCCTCGCGCGATGAGCTGGTAGCCGCCTCCGTGGTAGCCGTCGACCTCCGGGCGACGGCGCTTTTCATGGAGGGTCAGCCTCCGGCCTGACCCCAACTAAATTCGCCAACCGCCTTCGCCAACCCCTCCTATTCGTCCTATAAGTCCCCTCCCTAAACCCCCAACGCCCGCTTCAAAAGCCCCGCCCGTTTTGCCCATGTATGCTCGCCCGCCCACGCGCGGGCCGCTTCGGCTTGATCGCCGTCGTAGCGAAAATTTTGCAGCGTATCGATCCACGCCCTGCGCGTGGAACTTGAAACCTGAACACACCACGCGCCGACATCGAGGCTTTGCAGGGATGGCAGCGCCGTGGTGAGAACCGGCAGGCCGCATCGCGCGTAATCGAAAAGCTTCATCGGGCACGAAAACTCTCCCGACGGCGCATCCGGGTTCGTCGGAATCAACCCCGCGCGCGCTCCCGCGAGCATTTCCGGCAATTTACTCAACGCCACGCGCGGCTGCCACACGATCCCGCTCGTGTCGAACTGTTCGCCGAGCCCCCACCATTCCTCCCGCGTTCCGCCGACAATTTTCAGCGCAACCCGCGCGTCGCGGGCCGCCTGAATCGAGATGTCGAGCCCCTTCCAATCGGAGATCGATCCGCAATAAATAAACGGCCCGTCCGGCGCGCCGATGCAGTGCTCCAGCGGCGGCAAACCCGCATTCGGTACAATCGCGAAATCCCTCGATAATCCGAACCGCGTCTTCAACGCAGCGGCCAGTGGCGCGCTCGTCGCGACGAGCCGCGCGGCGCCCTCCAAAACCTGCCCCTCAAGCTTTTCGAGACTGCGCCGGCGCGTGGCATTTTGCGGAGTCTGCGCAAAAATCTCATGCGCCTCGTAGGCGTAGGGAATGCCTGCCTGCGTCAGGATCGCTCCGGCTTTCAGGTGAATGATAAAAGCCATGTCAAACGTGGGCGCGCTTCGAATCCATCGCCTGAAATTGCGCGCGAAAATCGACGCGCTCCGGATCGGCCCAAGCGTTCGCGAAAGCGCCACAAAACTCAGGCCGGGCACACCCGCCGCGCCCGCCACATCGCGCAGATGCCTGCGCAGTTCCTGTTCGCCGCCTGCGGTCACCAGCGTCACCTCCACGCCGCTTTGTGCCAGCGCCACGCAGGTCGAAAGTGTATGCACCTCGCGGGCGCGCCGCCCGGTCCATTCCTCAGGGTAAAGATAAAGCAGTCGCATGCGGGTGAGAAAAAAATGCCGGTGCAGTTTTTTACGACGACGGATGAACGGCATTCCTCGCTAGCGATGCCTCAATCAGTGAGATGGCTTCCGCCAAAACCTGTTCGAGCGAAATCGTGTGAATCGACTCGTTGAACATTGTGGTTTGCAGTGCGCGATGAAATTCAGCCGGGGCCTTGTGCGGACCACACGCCTCGATGGAAGAACCCCGGTCGGTCGGCGCAAAAAGCGTCAGCGTCGGGCAGTTCACAGCCACCGCCATGTGATAGGGACCCGTATCGCCGGAAATAAATGCCAGCGCTTGCGATTCGATTTTTGCGAGAGCGGGCAGCGTCAATTTTCCCGACATGATGAAGGGCCGCCTCCGCATCGCCGCCGCGATCCGCGCCGCAAGCGAGTGCTCGCTGCGGTCGCCGGTCAGCGCAATCGGGCAATCGAATCTATCGCCCAGCGCGTCGCCGAGCGCCGCCCAGTTCTCCACCGGCCAGCATTTAATTTCGCGCGACGCTCCGGGATGAATCAGCAGCCCGCGCTCCGATCCATCCGGAGGCACGATGAAGTGGGGCATGCTCAGCCGGTGCGTCGACGGTGCGATACCGAGCGCCTCCACCATCGCCAGGTTATTTTCAATTGCGTGGCCCGTCGCGTAATCGAACGCACCGGGACGTCGCATCATCGGGGCGTTCGCCATCCAGCGCGGAAAGCGCGTCCAGCGCGTGCGATAACGGAGAAATCCGCGCACGCCGCACCGCCAGAGAAACGGAATCAAATCCGGCTCCGTCATGTTGGCTAGCAGCGCGATTCGGTGCGGATCGGCATCGAGCTTCTCCTCCAGGCTGCCCCAGCGATATTTGCCGCGCACGGAAAAGACCCGATGCAGCCGCGGGTCGGGCTGAAAAAGCTCCGCGTAAGGCGTCTTCACCAGCATCGAAACGCGTTCAGGCCCGAGGTTTGCCGACAGCGTCTCAATCAGCGGCGTCGTCAGGATCGAATCGCCCAGCGCGGTCGAAGCCACGACCAGCACCTTCGCTCCCTGGTCCAACGCCGCGCGCGTTTCATCCAGCGACCACGTCTTGATCAACTTCGCGGCATGTCCCGCGTGATGCGCGAGCGTGTAGACAGGATCGAGGCCGGGAAAGTTCATTAGAAGCCAATCTCCTTCAGCTTAAGAAAAACCGCTTCAGCTGAAATGTCAGCCATGCTCGCATCGGCGGGCGTCCGGTAATCCGCCGGGCGCGGCAGTTGCACCACGCGATGCCGGGTCCCGTAACAGTAGGGCCCAACGCGATGCGCCGGATTGTTGCAATGAATCAGCGCCACCACCCGTGTGCCGACCGCGAACCCGAGATGCATGATCCCGGTATCCGTCGAGACAAGCGCCTGCGCGCTCGCCAGCAGCGCCGCCGATTCGGCCAGGGAAAGTTTGCCCACCATGTCGTGATAGGGTTTCCCTCCGTCGTTGACAAAAAGATTATCGAGTTCCCGCAGCCTCTCCAGTTGGTCCTCACCGCCGAGCACAAAAATTTCGGCTACAAGTTCCCGTGCGCAAATCCGCAACAACTCCGCGTAGCGCTCCACCGGCCAGTCGCGCCACGAAGCGCGCCGCCCACCGCCGAGCTGCAAAACAAGCCGCGGCCTTGATCCGACGAGCATCCGGCGCAGCGTTTCCTCCATTCGCGCGCTCTCCATGTCGGTCACGGCGTAAACCAGGTGCGGCTCGCCCGTGTGCGCGCCGACGTAACGCGCGATCCGCAGTGTCTGCTCCACGCCGTGCGTCTCGTCCCAATCGGGCTGCACAACCTGGTGCCCGCAAAGAAAACTCAGCCGCGTCATGTTCGGCACGCTCACCGTCACGTCGGGATCGAGCAGATAACTCAGGCAGCGCGGCTCGGGATCGTTCCCGCGCAAATGCAAAATCGCATCCCACGGCCCCGCCGCGCGCAATTCCTTCCGCAATCGCAAGAACGCGCCCGGCCCCTTGTGAAAAAGAAAAATCTGGTCCACATAAGGATTATGCTCCAGCAACAAACGCCGCCGGCGATGGACCACCCCCGCCAGATGCGCGTCGGGAAAAGTCTCCCGCAGCGCCTTGAAAACAACCGAATCCGTCAACGTGTCGCCGATTCCCGCGCAGGTGAAGCAAAGCACGCGCGAGCCCGGCCCCAAATGAATCGGTCGCAGCCGCGGCGGACGCCACTTCGCCAGCGCGCGAAAAATCACTTCGTATCCCGAAGCGGAAAGGCTGCTGATGAACGACGACATAATGGCGTTTATAGTGTGAGATCGGGCGCAGGCGGCTGCTCCAGCGAGCTCTCCCATATTTTCTCAAGACCGTCCTTTTTGGGAGGCAAATAAGGCTGAAGTGCCTGCCAGACGCGCTCAACGGGAATGTTTTCTTCTCCCTGTTGGGCGTGCACAAAAGCGTGCTTTCTGCCCTTTGAATGCCACTTTTTGAAAGGCCCCTCCGACCAGAGAACAAGCGCGGGCGTGCCGACCGTCGCGGCCAAATGCGCAGCGCCGCCCTCGGGCGTGAGGAGGAACGACGCCTGCTCCAGCAGCGCGGCAAGGTCGAGCGGCCCCGGCGTGTCGATCGCCGCGATCCGCTTCGAAGCCATGCACATCGCTATTTCCCGCGCCTTCTGCTGATCGGCCGGGGCGGCGACAAAACCAACCGCGAAATCGGTCGTGCCAACGATGCGCTCCGCGACCGCGATGAAATCCTCTTCCCGAAATTTCAGCGGCACCGTGCTGCTGAGATTGATCAGCATGAACCGTTGCGACGAAACGAAGGGCGGCCTCGCCAGAATCGCCGCCGCGAATTCACGCGAGGCGGCGGGCACGCGCAGGCTCAAGTCGACCGTCATGCCCGTCACCTTCACCAGCCCCAACGGCTTGAGTAGCCGCAGCAGCGTATTGATCTGATGCTCGTCATGCGGATCGCCCGGCAGCGCAATCGGCTCGGTATAATACCCCGAGGGACGATCCGTCCGGCGCTCAAACCCGATCCGCACAGCCGCGTTGGTGAAGCGGGTCAGCAGCGCGAGCCGCAGGTCAAAGCCGCCCTTCGCCGCAATCGCCCAATCGTAATCCTGGAGCCGCGCGCCATTTGTCAACGCGCCCACCCACGAATTCCAGCTCGGCTCAAGCACGATGACCTCGTCGACTGACTCACACGCCCGCGCGATCTGCGCACCCAGCAGATCGCAAGCCACCGTCAGGTGCGCCTTCGGAAAATGCCGGCGCAGCGCGTGGAACAGCGGCAGCGTGTAAATCATATCGCCCATCCGATTGCGCCGGATGACCAGTATGCGGGGATCAGCCGGATCACGCCTTGGTCGGCGCCGCCGCCGCAACTTCAGCGGCTGGGCGATGAGATCAATAATCGTGTGAAATAAATTCATAAAATCTTTTTTGCAGGGTCGACGTCAGACGCGTCTGCTGCCCCGAGCCTGACTTTTTTCCCTGCTTCCTTCATGTATTTCATGACTTCATGTTTTCCTGTCAACACCTGGTGAATTTGAAAACCGTCCAAGGGCAAATGTTTTGCAATTCCATTGTCGGGGGGAAAGCTGCATCGTAACTCCTCACAACCATGACGCAATGGCGTATTCTTCATACCGAATCCTCGCTTGGATGGGGCGGACAGGAAACGCGCGTCCTCGCCGAGCTCGAGTGGATGCGCGCACACGGCCACTGGGTCGCGCTCGCCGCCCATCCTGAAAGCGCCATCGCCAGGCGGTCGCAGGCCACCGGCATTTTATTTTACCCGCTGCGCACCCACAAGGCGCTGCTCCCCTTCGAGGTCGCGCGCATGGCCGCGTGGCTCATTCGCAACCGCATCCAAGTCGTCAACACCCACAGCTCCAATGACGGTTGGCTGGCCGGACTCGCCGCGCGACTCGCCTTCCGCCCGCTCATCATCCGCTCACGCCACATCGAGGTCGATTACCCTAACCGCTTCTGGAGCGGCCTCGCCTTCCGCTTTCTTCCCCATCACGTCATCACCACCAGCCGCCGCATCGCCAACCGCCTCGCCGCCGAGCTGAAAATCCCTCCCGCGCGCGTAACCTGCATCGCCACCGGCGTCGACCTCGCGCGATTTAATCCGCAGGTCGCCGCCACGCTGCGCCAGGAACTTGGCCTCGATTCGAAGACCGCGCTCGTCGGCATGATCTCCGTCCTGCGAAGCTGGAAGGGCCACGCCACGTTCCTCGACGCCGCCGCGCGTTTGCTAGTCGACTCCAAACGGCCTGTCCGCTTTGTCATCGCCGGTGACGGCCCGGGCCGCGAGGAGCTGGCCGCCAAAATCGCGCAGGAGCCGTGGAAAAATCACGTCACGCTCCTCGGCCATCGCGCCGACGTTCCGAACATCCTCGCCTCCCTCGACGTTCTCGTCCTTCCCTCCTACGCCCACGAAGGCATCCCGCAAATCATCCTTCAGGCGCAGGCCATGTCATGCGCGGTCGTCGCGACAACCATCGGCGGCATTCCCGAAGTCGTCGAAGACGGCGTCACCGGCCTGCTCATTCCACCCCGCGATGCCGAAGCGCTCGCGCAAAAAATTTCCTCACTCCTCGACGATCCCGCTCTCGCCCCCCGCCTCGGTCACGCCGCGCGCGCGCATATTGAAAAAAGCTACAGCCTCGACACCATGGGCGAAACGCTCCTCGCGTTGTATGAGAAATGCCGTGTCTGAGGCCTTACGCCTGTTGAAAAAGAGAGGGAAGGGAAATCCATTCGGCCTGTTGGCCCAAGCGCTCGATTTTTTCGTCAAACGTTCGCCAATCGTCTTCCGTCAGAATTTCGTAACTGTGTCCCCAAAAATAAAAGACGCCCTGGCTGCGGCGCACGATTTCAAATTGCTCCCAAAAATCTTTCGCCAGAAAATGACAGCTCGCCTTAAAATCCATTGCATCTTCAGGTGGAAAGACGGATCGGGTGTTGCTTACGCTTCGGGCATAGAGATGACCCGCTGATCGGACCAATTCACGAATTTCCTCATTGTGGTCGCCAAAAGGATAGGCGAACCCATCGATGCGATAACCGAATAGCTGCTCCAGCGAATCACGACCATCGTTGATTTCGCGTCGAGCTTGCTCCAGCGGAAGCTTCGTAAGGTGGGGATGGCTCAGGGTATGATTGGCTACCGTAAAACCATCGTAGACTTCCTTAAGTTCAGGCGTGGCCAACTTCCACACTTCCTTGGTGCCTTGGAATTTCCAGTCACTATACCGTTTGCTTCGATGCAGACCCGCATTGAGATTGAAGGATGCGGCGGCGCTATGTTTGCGCAAAATGTTCGTTAGTCGAATGTCATCAAGAACGCCATCGTCCCAGCATTGCACAATTCTGACTTTCGAAGCATTGTCCACGTGAGATCACCCTAAGACATTACCTTCTCGCCACAACAACCCCGAGAAGAAACCCAACGCCCACCGCAATCGCAACAGCTTCCCACGGATTGTTCTCGATAAAATCCTGCGTGTTGTAACGCGCGCGCTCGGCGGTATCGCGCAGGACGTTCGCCTGGTCGCTGATGGTTTCGCTGACCTTGCGAACAGTTTCCGAAGCTTGGGCCTTCAACGCCTCGGCGGACTTGGCCGGATCGGTGTTGGTACTCATGGGTTTTACTATATAACCGATCCCAAAATCTGCAAAGAACAGGTTTTTCCTTGAAGGATCGACGACAGACGTGCCTGCCGTCCTGACCCTGACTTTTCCCCACCCATAATCCCCCGGTCTTCTCTCTGCTTCCTCCTCTTCAGTCCTTTGCAGTCCTCCGCGCGAAACCTGCCTTTATTTCAGCTTCGCCAACGCCGCCTTCACCGCCTCGAAATTCGGCAAATCCTTCGGCGTCGGCGTCTGCTCGACGTAGGCAACATTCCCCCCCTTATCGATCACCACCGCCGCGCGTGCCGCGGTATCGCCAATCCCGGCCAATCCCGGAAACACCACGTCATAAGCCTTGATAACCGTCTTATTCAGGTCGCTCAACAGCTTGATGCTGATCTTTTCCTTCTGCGCCCAGGCTTCCTGCGCAAACGGACTGTCCACGCTAATCCCATACACGGACGCGTTCAGGCTGTCATACGCCGAAATGCCCCCGGACACGTCGCACAATTCCCGCGTGCAAACCCCCGTGAACGCGAGCGGAAAGAACAGCAGCACTGTATTTCGCTTGCCAAAATTGTCACTGAGTTTGACATCTTCAAGACCCTGCGCGGTCTTGGTCTTAAGCGTGAAGTCCGGCGCACCGGTTCCAATTTTAATAGGCATAATGGGAAAAGGTTGAGGGTTGAAGTTAGAAGGTAGAAGTGGTGTAGAGCTATGTCAACGGGAAGCGGAGATTCCTGCGACAACCAGTGATCTTTTCGTCCGACATCCCGAAGGGATAAAACAATCCTAGCCGGTGGTTGAGCCCGCTGCGGGCGACACCACCGGAAACAGTACCCAAATGGAATGAATCCCGGCAGGGATTCTACCTCCGTACGACCCCTGCCGGGCTCGGGTTTCCCCTCGTTTCCAAACTCCATTTGGGAACGCAATTGTCGGCGCAACTCTGTTGCTTTTGCCGCCTCAAATCTTTGGCCAAAGATCGGCAATGGAGTTGCCTCAGCCGTAACCATGCAGTTGGCTGGCTCAGGTTTGTCCTGGCGCGCTCGGTAATCCGCGCATAAATGCCGCCATTTTCCTCTCACCTTTTGGTGACGAAATCCAACTGCATTGCAGTTGAGCCAAGCATACGGATGATGTCTTTAATCAATAACTTGCCGATGTTATCGGATGCCAAAACAAGGCCCAACTGCATCGTTACGGCTCAGCAAGCACGTTCCCAAATAGAGTTTGGGAACGAGGGGAAACCTATGGACAAAAAGAAAAGCCGTTCCACTTTCGCGGAACGGCTTTTCAAATTTCTTGAAGCGAACGCTTAGGCTTTGGGAGCCGGCGCGTCCAGCCCCTGCGCGGCGCGCTCTTTCATTGCGGCCTTGCGGCTGAGCTTCGAGCGGCCCTTGTCGTCCTGGCCGATGCACTTCACCCACACTTCGTCGCCGACCTTCGCCACATCGTCCATGCGGTTCACGCGCTGGTCGCTCCACTCGGAGATATGCACGAGGCCGTCCTTGCCGGGCAGCACTTCGACAAACGCGCCGAAATCCTTCAGCGTCACCACACGTCCGCGATAAATCTTGCCGACTTCGATGTCGCCCACCATCCCGAGGATGATTTCCTTCGCGCGCTCCATCGCATCACCGCTCGTGGAATAAATCTTCACGCGGCCATCGTCCTCGATGTTAATTTCCGCGCCGGTTTCCGCCACGATCCCCTTGATGTTCTTGCCACCGGGCCCGATCACCAAACCGATCTTTTCCGGATTGATCTGGATCGTCTCGATGCGCGGAGCGTATTGCGACATCTCCGTGCGCGGCCCGTTGATGACCGTCTGCATGAAATCGAGAATCTGCCCGCGCGTCATCTTCGCCTGGTCGATCGCCTCGTTCATGATGTTGAGCGGAATGCCGCCAAGCTTCAGGTCGAGCTGGAAGCCCGTGACGCCTTCCCGCGTACCGCACAATTTGAAATCCATGTCGCCGTAGTGATCTTCCGAGCCGAGAATGTCGGCGAGAAGCAGGTACCGCTTCAGGTTGTCCCGGTCATCATGCTCGGTGACGAGACCGACCGAAATGCCCGCGACCGGTGTCTTGATCGGCACGCCCGCGTCCATCAGCGAGAGGCAGCCACCGCAAACGGAGGCCATCGAGGTCGACCCGTTCGACGACATGATCTCAGACGAAATGCGAATCGCGTAAGGGAAATCATTTTCGCTCGGAATGACCGCCAGCAGCGAACGCTCGGCGAGCGCCCCGTGGCCGATTTCGCGGCGGTTCAGTCCGCCAACGCGGCCCGTTTCGCCCACCGAGAAAGGAGGGAAGTTGTAGTGAAGGATGAACCGCTTGCTGATCTCACCGCCGGTGTAGCCGTCGAGGTCCTGAGCTTCGTCGCTCGGAGCGAGCGTGGCCAGGCAGAGCGCCTGCGTTTCGCCGCGAGCGAAAAGAGCCGAGCCGTGCGAGCGCGGGAGCAGTCCGACTTCACCCGTGAGCGGACGAATCTCGGTGGCGCCGCGACCGTCGCTGCGCTGTTGCTTGTCGAGAATGGCGGTGCGGAAAGCCTTGATCTGCACCTGGTCGAACGCGGAGCTGATGTCGAACGCGGTCGCATCGGGATACTTCGCCTTGATGGCCACGGCAACTTCTTCCTTCAGCGCGCCGACCGCGGCATAGCGCTCGACTTTGCTCGGGCGATAAATCGCGCCTTCGATGCGGGTCGAAACCATGTCGTAAGCGAGTTGCACCAACTCGGGCTTCACTTCATAGAGAGGCAGGCTGCGCTTCGGTTTGTTCACCTTCGCGGCCAGTTCCTTTTGCAAACGGATGACGATCTGCGCTTCTTCCTGTGCATAGGCGAGAGCCGCCTTGAAATCGGTCTCGGGCAATTCCAGCGCGGAACCTTCGATCATGAGGATCTCGGTTTCCGTCGCGACGTAAACGAGGTCGAGGTCGCTCAGTTCCATCTGGGAATGAGTCGGGTTCGTGACGAACTTGCCGTCAACGCGCCCAACGCGAAGCGCGCCGATCGGGCCGCCAAACGGAATGTCGGAAACCATCAACGCGGCGGAAGCGCCGTTGATGCTGAGCATATCCGGATCGTTCTCGCCGTCGGCGGAGAGAAGCGTCGTGATGATCTGCGTGTCGTAGAGATAGCCCTTGGGGAAAAGCGGCCTCAGCGGGCGGTCCGTCATGCGACAGGTCAGAATTTCCTTTTCCGAGGGACGCCCCTCGCGCTTGAAGTAGCCGCCGGGAATCTTCCCGACCGCAGCCGCGCGTTCGCGGTATTCAACAGTGAGCGGGAAGAAATCCTGCCCTTCCTTGATCTTGGTCGAGGAAACAGCCGTGACAATGACAAGCGTGTCGCCGTAGCGGACGGTGACTGCGCCGTCGGCCAGGTTGGCCAGCTTGCCGGTTTCGATAATGATGGGGTGGGCGCCAAACGGAGCCGACACCGTGTGAATGGAGGACATGTGTGTTCTTTCGAGTTAAAGCGCAAACAGGCGCCCATCCGGAAAAGAAAACGCAGAGGACAATGAACTCAGTCGGCGCCGCGCTTGGCAGCTTATGATGGAAGGCATTATTTACTGCCGTCCGCAGGACCGATGAAGTTGATTGTACTCTGTAGTTTTCCGCATGACCCGGTCCGCCAGGCGGAAGGGCCCTTCGCGGTACGGGAGTCTACTTACGCAGGTTTAGTTTCTGAATAACCTTATCGTAGCGCGCGGAATCGGATTGCTTCAGGTAATCCTGCAGCTTCTTACGCTGCGCAACCATCATCAGCAGCCCCCGGCGCGAGCTATGGTCCTTCTTGAACTTTTGCAAGTGCTTGGTGAGGTCGTTGATGCGATGGGTAAGGAGCGCGATCTGGACATCGGCCGAGCCGGTATCCTTATCATGCAATTTGAACTCCTTCGTGTATTCCGTTTTCAGCGCTGCTTCCATAAGGTGAGGGTCGATTAAAGCAGAGAAGCCAAAGAGAGCAAGGGCAAAATGACGAGGAATCGACGAAAGGTCTGGGATCGTTTCAATATTCCACCAATTTTAATTGGCTTATGCGGCGGAAATGTTGATCCCGTGTAACGAGCGGTACGTCTGCCTGAATAGAAGCTGCCGCTATCCAAATATCGTTTTGTGGAATGATGGCTCCCTGCCGCTCAAGATCGCGTCGGATGCCTGCATAGATAACCGCCGTCGTGCCGTCTCCATGGAGCAAGGTCATGCCCCGAACGAGTTGAAGTGTTTTCGTCAGTTCCTGAGAATCGACGCTCTTGAGAACGCCCAAAAGCAGTTCTCCCAAGGCAATGTGAGGAATGCCCGGTCTGGAAAAACGATGAAACATGTCGTGAGCAAGCTGCTTCCCGCGAAGCGCATCAATAAGGACCGTGCTATCAAGCGTACAATCAATCATCCAACTGCTCGCGGCCTTCTTCAATGCGGCGTGCCAGGGCTTCAGCCTCTTCCGGGGTAAAAAGCTCCTTCGCCCGATCAAAAAGATCCTGCAACGAAACTGGTTTCGGCGTCTCGGTTTCCTTGAGACAATTGGGCAAAGGCTCACCTGTCTTCGCTTGGTCGCTAGACAAATATTTTTTTAGCTCCTCAACGTCTAGAGTGCTAACAGTCATGTTTAGACAATAAAGCGCTATGAAAGAAGAGTCAATGGAGACAGTTATCGCCTCCCCACCATAGGAAGCAGGCTTCCCCTTGTTCTCAAGCTTGCCGCCCTTCGCAGAAGTTTTGGGAATGCGCTTGTTGAGGCGATTCCATTTCCGATCCCATCGTCCCATCAGTCCCATGCGTCCTCTATGTCCTTTTTCCCTTTTTCCGTTGTCGATGTCCGATGAGAATGATAAGTAAAGTATTCTCATGCGCTCATTGCTGCTCTCCATCCTTCTGGGAGCGCTCGCGGGCGCCGCGTCCGCACAGGAAAAAGTCGCGCAAACATTCAACGGCATCAGCACGTTGACCACCCCTTCCTTCCAGGTCCAGGACGAATGGGAAGTCCGTTGGGATTCCTCCGATGCCCTCGCCATCACCGTCTTTTCCAAGGACGGCATGATTGTCGAAAGCGCTTCCGGCTCGCCGAAAGGTTCGCTTTTCCATCTCAAGGGCGGAACCTTCTCTCTTCAGATAAATAGCGCTGGCAGCGGAACAACCCCGTGGCATGTCTCCGTTGTGGAAATCGGCTCCGACATGGCGTCGGCAGCCTCAACCAACGCCGCGCCCAACCCCGTCCCGCCGCAAACAGCTTCCGCTCCCGCGTCCACCAACTCCACCAACACGGCCTCCGCCACGCCTCCAACAAACGCCCCCGCAACGAACGCCGCTCCGGCTCCAGTCGGCGGACATCTCACCGAAGATCAAGCCCACGCCGTCGTCCTGATCAAGGGCGATTACATGGAAGGAACCGGCTTTCTGGTCAAAACCCTGGACGGCCCCACCGTCGTCACCAACCTCCACGTCATCTCGGCCAATCCGAACCTCAGAATCTACACCACGACCGGCGCGCAAATTAAAACCCTCACCCTCAAGGCTGCGGTCGACCGCGACCTCGCCATGATCGCCATTCAGGACGATCACTACACCTACCTCGACCTTGCCACCAACATCAGGGACACCGTGCAGACCGACGACGAAGTCATCACCCCCGGCAACAGCGAAGGCGGCGAAGTCATGCTCAACACCAAGGGAAAAGTGCTCGGCATCGGCCCCGAGCGAATCGAAATCGACAACCCCATCTACCACGGCAACAGCGGCGGGCCCGTTTTTCACACCCAGAGCGGCAAAGTCATCGCCGTCGTCACCCAGGCCATGAAGGTCAACACCTCCAACGAGCTCGACAAAACCTCCTTTGAAAACAAAAACTCTGCCATCACCAGCTCCATGCGCTACTTCGGCTTGCGCCTCGACACCGTTCCCCACTGGGAACCGTGCGACTGGAACCGTTTTCTCAACGAAACGACTTTCCTGAAGGATTTTCACGAGCAAAGCCGTTCCCTCGATTCCTTCCTCAACGGCACGCGTTACGAAAACGCCCATGTCGCCGGCACCGACGAAAACTCTTACCCCAACTCGCAGTATTTCCTCCGCAACGAAAAAATCGTCGCCGCCCGCGACAGCTACCATAAATTTGCAGCCGACGCCGATAACTCCCAAAAACTCGACGCCCTCCGCGAACTCGTCATGAATCTCGAAACCATCGCCGATGCCGACATGACCGCCATTCAAAATCCAAACACCTTCTACTCCTACAATCAAATTCGCGCCGACCTCGAAATCAAATATCGAAAATACCTCCGAACCCAAATTGAAAAGGAGGAAGGCCTGGTCAACGACATGGGCCACTAACCAGTGGTAGCCGTCGACCTCCGGCCGACGGCCTTCTTGTTGGAGGGTCAGACTCCGTCCTGACCCTAACTGAATCCGGTTGCCACCTCCATGGTAGCCGTCGACCTCCGGCCGACGGTGCAGTTGTAGCGGCAGTCTACGACCGTCGTCAGCCTCGACGGTAGCCCGCGCAGGCCCTTGCGCGGGTGCGGCGCCCTGCGCCGCTTTCAATCCCTTCGGGATTAAACAATCCTAGCCGGTGGTTGAACCCGCGCCAGCGGGTGACACCACCGGTATTCGTCCGCAACACCATCGACCCCGAAGGGGTCGCACAAGCGGTGTCATCCCTGCCGGGATGAAGTCGTTGTGGTGGGCTTTCCGGTGGTGGCAACTCCCGCCTGCTCGATGGCCGTCAGCCTAAAACACGCACTCCAAACTGCCAGCGTGACTCTCCCTTTTTTGGTGATCTGGGCCTGACCTCCTGCCGACGCGAGCGCTGGCCCCATTTTCTGCCCGTGGAAGGAGTGTTTATTCAAAGTTGTGTTTGACATAACTATATTTTCAGTATTTATTGAAAATATGAAAGAAAAAGCTGATGCCTTCTCGCAACTCGCCGCCGCCCGCGACGAGTTTATTTCCCAGTGGGGCGCGATGGGCGGGGCATGGGGAATTAATCGCACCATGGCGCAAATTCATGCGCTGCTTATGACCAGTGAGGGGGCTTTAACGACGGACGAGGTGATGGCCGGACTCAAGATCAGCCGGGGCAATGCTCATCAAAATTTGAGAGAGCTCGTTGGTTGGGGTTTGGTCCGAAACATTATCCGTAAAGGCGAGCGGAAGGAATATTATGAATCGGAGAAGGATGTGTGGCGCATGTTCTGCACCATAGCCCGCGAGCGCAAGCGCCGCGAAATTGAGCCTATCCTCCGGGCCTTGCGAGCTTGCGAGGATCAGACGCGTGGATTGGGGGGCGAAAAGGCAGCGGGCTTCAACCGGCAGATCAAGGCCCTCTCGGTATTGCTCGCCCAGCTCGACGCGATCATGGAGCGGCTGTCCAAATCTGAGCAAAGCACCATCATGCCCCTTCTCCTGAAAATGTTCGTTAAAACCTCAAAGTAGAAAGTCCAAACCAATGCGTGTCGCAGTAACAGGAGCTTTTGGCTATTCCGGCCGGTATATTGCCCAGCGCCTACTAAAGGCCGGCCATAGTGTCATCACCCTGACCAACTCTTTGAATCGAAATAATCCTTTCGGCGAAAAGCTACAAGCATTTCCATTTCATTTTGACCAGTCGGAGCATTTAACCCAATCGCTGCGGGGATCGGATGTGCTCATCAACACATACTGGGTGCGCTTCGACCACCGGCTCTTCACCCACGATGAGGCGGTTGCCAACACGAAGGTTTTGTTCAACGCAGCAAAAGACGCCGGAGTGCGCAGGATCGTTCACGTGAGCATCACCAATCCGGACATCCACTCCGATTTACCCTATTTTCGCGGCAAGGCTGAGTTGGAATCAGCTCTGGCTTCCCTCGGTGTTTCTTACTGCATTTTACGTCCAACCGTTTTGTTCGGAAAAGAAGACGTGCTGATGAATAATATCGCGTGGTCGCTGCGGCACCTTCCGGTATTTGGAGTGTTTGGGGCCGGAGACTACAAGCTTCAACCCATTTACGTGGACGACCTGGCATCTGCCGCCGTTGTAAAGGCAGCCGGTGACCAAAATGAAATAGTCAACGCTATTGGGCCGGAGACGTTCACGTATCGTGAATTGGTGGAGACGGTCAAGCATGCCCTCGGCTTGAAACGAGTCCTGATCGGTATTCCACCTGAGCTTGGTTACCAAGCTTGTCGAATCCTTGGTGTGCTTGTTCGCGACGTCATCATCACTCGGCAGGAAATACGAGGATTAATGGAAGGACGACTGTATGTGGATGCTCCTGCACTGGGTGCGACGAAGCTGACGGAATGGATTGATCGCCACAAAGACACTCTCGGTCGTCATTACACCAGCGAGATGGCGCGCCGGCTTGACCGATTTTCGGAATACCAAGCTAACTAAAACGGTAGGAAAAGCGGCCATCCACCCGGCCAAAAATCTCTTCCTTGATTGCGAAAAAGCACCCATGCACGCGTCAAAACGTCAGTTTTGCCCATCATTTGTGAAAAAATCACGCATCCAAAAATCTTTTTAAGCTTTTTAGGCTTTATAGGATTTGTAGAGCTAACCCCTTATTCGCGGATGCGTTAAAATCGCATCCATGAAACAACCTAGCTCCGAGACTTCACCTCTATCCGTTCCCAAGTTGGACTCCCTCTTGCACCGGCTGCAGCACGCGCCCGGCGCGGAGGATTCGTCCTACCTCGACCAACTCATGATCTTTCTCGAAGATCCTCCCGCCGACGTCCGCGACCGCTGGAAGGAGGGCGCCAAAATGTGCTCCGACTGGGGCATTCCCTGCACCGGCGCGTCCGTCTGGCGGCTCTACCGTTCCCACATCCTCGAGTGGCGTTTGCGCCTCGCCCAGGAAGGCGGCTCGACCGTTGGCGAAACCCCGGAATCCCTCATCGAGAAAACGGCACAAATGGTCACACTTCGCACCTTCGAAGTCCTCGCCAACCCGCAATCGCCTCCTGCCTGCCTGCTCGGCCTGGCCCGGATCGAACTACGCAAAAAGGCCCTCGAATTCGCCCGCCAAAAGCATAAGGACCATCAAACCGACAAGATTCAAATCGCTCTCGACGCACTTGAGGATAAAGCCCGCCTGAATTGGGAGGCGGCGTTCGCTTTGGGGAAACTCAAAGCCGCCTTGCGGCGGGAAACACCGCCGCCGCACCCGGTCTTCGCGCCTTTTTTGGGGCTTGTTAAGGCAAAAACGTAACCGGGCCAGCCTCACGATTCGATACGCTCCATTCGCTCCATTCGCTCCATTCGCCTGATTCGCTTATTTTTTTTGCGAAAAGGCGTGCCACCCCTTCCCTCCTGTTTTCATAATTTCATGTCTTCCTGTTAAAAAGGCTTCAACCATTTTATCTGTACCTCCCGTCTTCCACGCTTATTTTCTCGAACGGATGAACCGCGAAAACCTTGCCGGGAATATGATCGTCTGGATCACGCAAATCTCACAGGCGCACGATTCGCTGACTTATCTCGAACCGTGCCTCGACAACCGCGACCGCGAGCGGGCCGCCCGGTTCCATTTCCCCGAAGATCGCGCCCGCTTTGTCCTCGGTCGGGCCCTCGCGCGAAAATGTCTGGGCCGCTACTTGAACCAAATGCCGGAATCAATCGCACTCGCCTACACCGATCGCGACCGCCCCGTCCTCGCACATGACGAGACCATCCAATTCAGCATTTCACATGCGCGCGACCTCGTTGCCGTCGCCGTCACGGCCAACGCCCGAATCGGCATCGATTTGGAATGGGCGCAACGCAGCCTCGATTTCCCCGAGCTGGCAAAACGCATCTTCTCCGGCGAAGATCTCCGAACTTTCCAGGCTTTCCCCGAGCATGAAACGCCAGCCGCGTTCTTCCGCGCATGGACCCGCAAGGAGGCCTACCTCAAGGCCCGCGGTGAGGGCATCTCGGAAGGCCTCCGCCAAATTTCAGTCTCCTTCAGTCCGGAGGAAATCAGCTCCATCCACGACAGCCGCGATGCGTCCACCTCCCGGAACTGGCGTCTGCTCGCCCTGCCGGTTCCGGCGGATTACGCGGGAAATCTCGCCTGCGACGACGTTGGCAAACGTCTCGAATGCAACTTTGTCCGCTTCAATAAAAGCGAATTAACCTTGTGAGCGGGTTATCGGGGCAACTACCATGAGGGATTAAACATGGCGCGAAAATTCCAACGCATCCTGGGCATTAATTTTTACACAGGCGACATGCCCGATCTTTTGGCATTATGCGCCGAGGGCCGCTTTATTGTTGTTCCCTCCGCGCCCACCCTGGCCGATCTGCCGATCAATCCGGCCTTTCGGGAAGCGGTCGAAAAAAGCGATTTGGCCATTACCGACAGCGCCTTCATGGTGCTGCTTTGGAAGCTTTATACCGGACAAACCCTGCATCGCATTTCCGGACTGAAACTCCTTCGCGACTTGCTGGCAAGCGATGCACTGCGCCAGCCCGGATCTTCCCATTGGATCATGCCCTCCAAGCATGAAATGGAAGTCAATCTCGCCTGGCTCAATCAGCATGGCTGCCCTGTCACCCCGGAACAAAGCTTTGTCGCTCCCTATTATCCGAAGGGCCCGATTTCCGATCCTTCGATATTGAGCTGGGTCGAGACCCGTAAACCGCCCTATATCATCATCAATATCGGTGGCGGAGTCCAGGAGCGCCTCGGCTTTTATCTCAAAAAAAACCTCTCCTATCGGCCCACCATCATTTGCGTCGGCGCGGCCATTGCTTTCATTACCGGCGTGCAGGTCAATATTCCGGAATGGGCCGATGCCTTGATGCTGGGCTGGCTCCTTCGGTGCCTTCACGAGCCGAAAAGATTTATCCCGCGTTATTGGGACTCGCTGCGACTTATCACCATCCTGAACAAGTACCGCGAGCAGTCATGCGCCCCCGCCGACGAACCGGAGTCCGTCCCTTCAGAAAAACAGCCGTAAGCCGGTTTAAAACCGCGATGCCGCTTCGATCTCCGCCAGCTCCGCCGTCGGACTCACCACCGCGACATTCAGCCGCTCGTCGTGCACCAGCAGCGCCGCCGCCGCCCGCACTTCCTCGGGCGTCACCGCCTCGATCTGCCGGATCAGCTTGTCGGGATTGATCACGCGCCCATGACCCAACAACCCTTCCCCGAGCCACATCATCTGGTTGTCGGTGCTCTCCAGGTTCAGATGCATCTGGCCGTAGGTATATTCCTTCGCCCGCCGCAATTCCCTCGCGCTCGGAGCGCGCCGGGCGAGCTGCTTCACCGTTTGCAGCGTGAGCCTGATCGCCTGCGCCGCCTTCGAGTTCTCCACGCCCGCGTTGATGTAAAAGCTGCCCGTCTCGTGGTAATAACTCGCGCCGGTGCTGATCGAATAGGCCAGGCCGTGCTTCTCGCGCACGTTCTGGAAAAGACGCGAACTCATGTTCTCGCCCAGCATCACGCTCATCAGCCGGAATGCCGACCGCCGCGGATCGTGCCGCGACACGCCCCGCATCCCCACCACAAATTGAGTCTGTTCAATCGCCTTGCGCGCCACGTCGAACCGGGGCGTCGTCTGCCGCCGCGAAACCGGCTTGAACATCGCGCGCGGGCCGGTCGGAAAATGCCGCAGCAACGGCCCGAGCAGCTCCTTCATCTCCGCCAGGTCCGTCTTGCCCGCCGCCGTGATGCAGAGATTACCCGAATGATAAAACTTACGCCGATAATTCAGCAGGTCGCGCCGCTTCATCCGCTGGACGTTTTCGCTCGTCCCCAGCAGCGGCCGCCCCAGCGGATGGTTCGGCCAGAGCAGCGCGCTCGCCATATCCTGCGCCAGTTGCGACGGCTGGTCTTCGTACATCCGGATTTCCTCCTGGATGACGCCCCGCTCGCGTTCGATCTCCGCCGCCGGAAACGTCGCGCGCAAAAGCATGTCCGTCAGAACATCGACCACGCCGGCCAAATGAGTTGCGCTGGCATGCGCGTAGTAACACGTCATCTCTTCCGCCGTGAACGCATTGAGATATCCGCCCACGCCTTCCACCGCTTCGGAAATTTCCCGAGCCGTT
>Ga0302319_10003975_pt1 | contig 30569 bp, 28 predicted proteins | sample Bog_T0_2_FD_203319 | JGI IMG/M metagenome (GOLD analysis project Ga0302319, IMG submission 203319) | Peat permafrost microbial communities from Stordalen Mire near Abisko, Sweden - Bog_T0_2 | ecosystem: Environmental > Terrestrial > Soil > Wetlands > Peat | place: Sweden: Abisko, Stordalen Mire... | reverse complement strand
CCTACACAGGCGAGTATCCTATCCCAACTTTGCTCTGGCTCCGCGCTCCTCGCCGGGAAACGCCGTGAACCCTTCAGCCTGAATTAGCGTGATTCGAAACGGGGTGATCAGTGTGAACCGTTACACCTAACCGAACATGTCGAAAGGGCCGCGTCGCGGGATCGCGACTTATCAAGCTCACGTTCAAATGCTACTCGGCAATAGCTCAGTACCTTCGGTGGGCGAATCAGGGAGGGTGCTGACTCTTTGGGCCAGCACGCGCGCATCATCAATTCGAGTAATCGAAAGCAATGGAACTGCAATCAGCCTTGCCCACTTAATTCTGCCCTGATCGATATCTGCAAATTCGAGGACTTGACCCAGGGGCCTTTCTTGATGGTGTTTGAAAAAGAGAGACCAGATGTCCCAACCATCGCAAACCGTCTTAAGCGCTTCGCTGCTGTCGGACGAACTCTGTGTCGAAGTCTCGGCAGTTCTATATTGAATTCGTGCTGCCTTGAACACCGGTTCGGTCTCAAATTTTGGATTCAGAAGCGCCGCCGGATTAAAGAAGGTCACACAAACGCCATCCACCAAGGACGGGCCGGCTTCGTAGTACCGGAACATTCCTTCCGGCATCCAGAAACTGGCTTTCACGTGATAGCTTAAGTCTTTTGTAGCATAATTGCCAAACACCGACCTCCTGCTGTTACCAATGTATTTATCGCAGTCGATAAGTAACTTACTGGTATCAGAGTGGAAGTTAGCGACCGCCTTCAACGCGGCCGATATAGATTGTCCGTCTGTCATGATGTCCTTCTCGTATGCCCAGGCTTAGATGCGTTCGTGATCACTTCCCGTTAGATGTCATTTTATAGAACCGACCGACTGAACTCCTGTTGTCACGGAAGCCAGGGATACGAAAGCCTTCGAACGCTACCAACCGGCCGCCAGGTCCAGGTTGCGTTGCCGAAGTGAGACCATAGAAGCGGCCGGAGAAACCAGGCTCGGTAGCATCTAGCCTGAACCCTGCAAATTCATGATCGCTGTTGTAGAAGCGGCCGTCGCCAACACATGCAGACGAAAACGCGCGACGGCTGAAGCCACGAAGGTATTCTAGGCCGCGTCTTTTCAGAAAGTTAGAAACGTCGCAGAGAATTAATTTTGCAACGCGATCCGCCAAAAGCTGTGCCTCGTCGGCGGCTTCCACGATATCCTGCCACTGAACTCTGAACAATAGATCCCGTAGGTCCGGCTCATTGGAGCATTCTGCCACCGTGTCAAGCACATCTCGAAGCGAGTCCCGCGGCGTGATATACAAAACCGCAGTTACCGCCGAATGCAGGTGTTCGCTCGGCAAGGGAGGCACAAATGACTGCAAACGTCGAAGTGTTCTCAGGTAACGGAGCAATTGATCATCAACGCCGAACCCACTTTTCTCGGACCACAGCTTTGCTTCACAAACAATAACAATTGGAGCCGAGTTCCCGGTAGAGAAATACAGGAGAAGATCCGGAACCCCGAATGCTTCATGCTTGGGCCAAAAGTAGACATCAACCGTAGTAAGGCGTGTGAACTCGCACCCGCGAACCTTGAGTGAATCAGAGAGTGTTCTGCGTTTACCAGTATCTAGGCCGAGAGCCTTTGAAAACAGAGATTCCCAAAAGAGTTGCGGCCTAACATACCGAAGGTGGCCAAAAACGGTTGAAGTGAGAAAGTCTTCATCATCTGCAAGTTCGCGCGAATTATGGCCATGCAGCTCGGCTAGCAGCATGCTAGAAGGCTAGCAGAAGTTAGACAGGCGGTGCATTGCAATTCGAGGATTTACCAGCTTGCTCATGGCCGGTGATGTTTTTGGATCTGCTTCCCAAAAAACAGCGCTTCTGGAGGTAGTCTCATTTGGGCCTCGGCCAGGGTTCCGCGGCGCCACGTTGCCGTGTAACGCGCATCTCGTGGATTTGAATTTGACATTGTCCACTACTCCGGTTCCGGGAAGCTTGGCCATAGGCTGTATATTTTGTCAGCATCAGCCGGCTATGCGCCCGCGCACGATTTGCGGTCGACGAACCTCTGGATCGGTCCGTTTTCGCCCATCCCCGGCGATACCGCACGTTTAAACCAACTACGTTTTTCGATGGTCGCTGGCACGGAGTTTGGGGAGGTGATCGTAACGGGCGTGGTCGGGGAGGTAGAAGCGGGTTTTTCGATCGCCCGGATTTTCTTTTCGCGGTGGGTGCCTTGGAGTTTTAATATTTGGCGATAGCGAATTCGTGGCAGGAGGAGTTGTTGCCGACAAATTTGAGGAAGAGTCTTATGTGAAACCCTGATTTCGTCGGGCGGTGCCAGCCATGCCATGCGAATATTGGGGCGGCGAGTAAGACGGCCTCTCAAATCTGATCGGTGGGAAAGCCTATTTGTTTTTTCGCCGGCGGCTGCGGCTCTGGCGCCTCGATCAGATGTTGGATGGTTTCAAACACGTATTGCACGCGGCCGTCGCGTTCACTTTCGAGCCATTCCAGCGCGTCCAGCCGGCGGGCCAGTTCTTCATGTGTAGCGAGCAGTTGACGAAGCCTTACGAATGTCCGCATGATGGCCATGTTCACGTGGATCGCTCTTTGGCTGCGCAACACGCTGGACAGCATGGCAATACCCAACTCTGTGAAAGCATAAGGCAAATTGCGGCGACCGCCGCGCCCTGCGTTTGAGGCCGCAATTTGCGACCTCAAAGATTCATCCTCTGAGGAGCTGATACGAAACATAAAATCTTCCGGGAATCTCTCCTTATTCCGGCTCACCGCCTCGTTCAGCCGCTTGGTCGGCACGTCGTACAGAATAGCCAGATCCGCGTCCAGCATTACCTTGTGACCACGTGTGATCAGGATGCGACTTTCAATTAGCGGACTTGGCGCGACTTCATCGGACATCAAGGCAAGTGTACTTCAGCCACGCTGCCGGTGGAATGCGCCGAAGCTGTTGCGCGCCGCGGAGGCCGTTGCCGTCGAGGCTGCTTTCTTTGTCTCTGAGTTCCTCACGGTGTCTTCACTTGAGTTGAGCGGACTAGGCGAACATGCCGCCGGAGCCGCACGCGGGATCGAAGAGCTTGCCGCCGTGGGGCTCGATGATCTCAACGGTTAGGCGAACGACGGAGCGGGGGGTTGAAGAACTCGCCGCCTTTGGAGCCTTCGCTGCGGGCGAATTCGGCGACGAAGTATTCGTAGATTTGGCCGAAAAAATCGCAGGTGAGGCCGGCGGCGATGTCGGAGAAGGTCTTAAGGAGTTGGTTGGGGATGGAGCAGGTTTTGGGCTCGCGGGTGAGGCGGAAGTATTCGTCCTTGGGCAGGACGCCTGTGAAGCGCTTTGATCATGGCATGAGTACGACTCCGGATAGATGAAGTTGGCTCATTCCGGTCTGCCGTTTCTCAACTTTGGGCCGCTGCCGGCACGGAATTGGTGTTCACAGTTTAACGGAGCTGTTTAGGACGCACGGCGTGTCTCATTGATTGGGGCCACCTGACGCAAAACGGAAATGCGCTCCGGTAGGCGATACCGAGGAAGAGAATTAGCGCCTAATGAATGAATTTAATACGCAACCTGAGATCTGCTCGAGCGTTTTGAGTACGCTAAAGGCGGTTGGCAGGGACGAGTATTGGCTACAGGATTGGCTTGTTTCCGATCCCACTCGCCTTGGCCTTGGGCAAGTGACGATAAAGGCAAAGGAGCTTCGGCAATACGGCTCCAAGGGAGGCCGGCTCGACATTCTGGCTTACGATCCTGCGCTTGATACTTATTACGAGATTGAGGTAATGCTGGGAGAATGTGATGCTGATCATGGCTTCCGGACGCTCGATTACTGGGCTCGCGAACGCGCTAGAAATCCAAATTTGCGGCATGTCGCGGTCATTGTCGCCGAGGATTTCCGAGGGCGCTGCGATGGCGGATTTTTTCGAATGCCTGGGGTCCGTTGACGAATTCGCCGCCGTCGGCTTGTGCGCTGCCGGCGGCGATTTCGTTGCGCAGTTCGGACAGGCGGAGGGCTTTCAGATCTTCGCGCTCCTTGAGGAGGCGCAAGCCTTCGCGGACAACTTCACTTTGCGATTGGTAAAGGCCGGTCTCTAGGAGGTCGGTGACGAACTTGTCGAAGGCGCTGCCCAGGTTGATGCCGTCTTAGGTCAGCTCGGCGCGCAGGTTGTCGAGACGGCTGGCGAAGGTGTCGTGCCCGGCGGCGTCAACCTGGCCACGGAGGGCGTCGGCCGCCTTCCAGAGTCTGTCGGCGTAGCTGAGGTCGCCGGTTACTGGGTCGTCGTTTGCCATTATTTGGGGCGAGGCGACCAATGGCGCGGCAACAATTGTGATCAAAAGTCGATGCTGTCATAACCCAGAGCTAGTACCTTGGGTCGGGTAGCCGCCTGGAAAGGCGGCTGGCAGGCATGAATGCCCGCCCCACGCGGCGGGGGACGATTTTTGTTACCTTTTGAGGGTTTGGCGTGTCTATTGCTCTAGTGCCTGTGCCCACACTGCTACATGTGGAGGACGAAGATGGGTCCGCCTTCTTGTTTCGGAGGGCCGTGCGCGAAGCCGGCTTTGCGGCGCTGGTGTTCCGTGTGTCGAACGGTGAGGAAGCGTTGAAGTTTTTGCGGAAAACGGGACCTTATGCGCAGGCGGAGCGGCCGCAGTTGATGGTGTTGGATTTGAATTTGCCCAAGATTGACGGGCTGTCGGTTTTGAGCCGGATTCGCGGGGATGAAGCATTGAAGTCGCTGCCGGTGGTGGTGCTCAGTACTTCTTCGCGGGCGGCGGATAAAGAGAAAGCTTTTTCACTCGGGGCGCGCTACTACATAGTCAAGCCGGACAATTTTGAAGAGTTGACCAAGGAAGTGAGGACGGCCTGCGCGGCGTTTCTGGCGATTTGATCAATGCGTGTGCAATAACCTATATTGCATGACGCGAAAAATAAAATCGTTGCCGGCGGCTCTCGCCGTTTTTGTGTGTTGCTGGGGAGCGAATGCTCAAGACAAGAAAGTCCGGTTGCCGGGCGAAGATTGGGTTTCGCTGTTTGACGGGACGACGCTGAATGGGTGGTCGCCGGTAGGGCATGAGAGCTGGACGGTGGAGAACGGGTTGATCCACGGGAAGGGGCTCACGCAGGATTATGGCTATCTAGAGACGGAAAAACAATATAAGGATTTTCAGCTTTCGCTCCGTTTCAAATGCGTGGGCGACGGCAATAGCGGGGTGTTTTTTCATTCGGCGTTTAAGCCGGGGACGGCGGACGTGACACAAGGGATGCAATTTGAGATCGACTGCGTGATGATGCATCATACGGCGGGCGTTTATGCGGAGGATGGGCGCGGGTGGGTGGTTTGGCCGTCGCCGGAGAATGAGGGGGTAGTGCGCATGGGCGAGTGGAACGATTATTTGCTGGAGGTGGTGGGGAACCGCTACCGGTCGCGGCTGAATGGCGTCGAGATGGTAGATTTCACGGATCCGAAGCCATCGTCGTGGGATGGGACGATAGCGCTGCAGCTGCATGCTGGCGGGCGGGGAAATATGGAGTTCAAGGATATTTGGGTGAGGGATTTGTCGAAGAGGTGAGGCCGGGCAATTAAGGGGCAATTAAGGGGACGTTCACCCCGTTACACTTAATTCGCGAATTAAGTGTAACGGGGTGAACGTCCCCTTAATTGCCCCCCTTAATTGCCCCTTAATTGCCTTAATTGAACGTCCCCTTAATTGAGTGGCTACAATCGAAGCTATGTCCATAGCAGGTGTTTCGAGACGGCGGTTTGTGCAGTCGGTGGCGGCGGCCGGAGTGGCCGCGGGAGTGTCGGCGCGCAGTTATGCGGCGATCGTGGGAGCGAACGAGCGGATCAGGATTGGCGTGATCGGGGCCGGCGGTATGGCGACGAACCATATGGAGACGCTGGTGAAGATGCGCGAGGGCGATAACTTCGAGATCGTCAACGTGTGCGATATCTGGGACAAGCGGCTGGACAAAGCGGCGCAATTGACGGGCGGCGCGCCGGTGAAGGATTACCGCCAGGTACTCGACAACAAAGAGACGGACTACGTGCTGATTGCGGTTCCCGAGCACTGGCATTTCCAAATGGAAATGGATGCGCTGGATGCGGGCAAGCATGTGTACGTCGAAAAGCCGATGACGCAAAACATTGCGCAGGCGCAGAAAGTGGTGGCGAAAGTGAAAGCCACCGGGCGCAAGCTGCAAGTGGGCGTGCAGGGCATGTCGGATGAATCGTACGCGGTGGCGTATGAGCACATCAAAGCGGGCGAGCTGGGCAATGTGGTGCTGGCGCAGATCGATTATTCACGCAACTATCGCGGCGATTTTTGGGCGGGCGACGATTATCCGATTGATCCGGACGCGAAGCCGGGCGCGAATCTGAATTGGGACGCCTGGTTGGGGCCTGCGCCGAAGAGGCCGTGGGATCCGGAGCGCTATTTCCGCTGGCGGCGGTATTGGGATTATTCGGGCGGCATTGCGACCGACCTGTTTATTCACCGCGCGAGCCGGCTGTTGAAGGCGTTGAATCTGTCATTCCCCGATTATGTGGTGGCCACGGGCGGCAAGTTCGAATATAAGGACAGCCTGGCGGAGATTCCGGATACCTTCAATGTGCTGGCCGATTATCCGGGCGGGCCCACCATGCAACTGGTTTCGTCGATGGGCAATGATACGCCGGTGGACCACATGATCCGCGGACACAAGGCGACTCTGTATTTCACGAAGACCGGCTTTACGATTAAGCCGCAAGAAGAATTCGCCAAGGATATGCAGCCGATTACGTACGAGAAGAAGGGTGCGGAGGACTTGACGCTGCATCACCGGAACTTGCAGGCAGCGATCCGCAGCAATGAGCCGTTGAATTGCGATTCCACCCTAGGCTTGTATGGGGTAGTGATTTGCGATATGGCGGTGGAATCGTATAGGAAGAGGCAGTATTTGAAGTGGGATAAAGCGAAAGGAATGGCGGTGAAGGCGTAATCAGGATGACGCTTGACTGACGGCGCTGCTAAGCGCGCTGTTGATGGTGGACCAAGTGGCGCTGATAGTGACTCGCAAAGATGTCATGACGGCAACCGCGGCCAAAACGATGAACCCAAGCAGGAGGACGTATTCCACCATGTCCTGGCCGCTCTCGTCGCGGCGGAGATTATGCAGAAAGCGCCTCATTTCTACTTGTAGTATCGTCAGATTCGGCGAATTCCCGCATTCTTAGAGGCGCGGAGCACATCCAAGTTAACTTAGACTCATGGCGAAGAAGTTCAAAGATCTGACGGAGAAGGAAATACTCGCGCTGGCCATCACGCTGGAGGAGGAAGACGGGCGAATCTATGGAGAATTTGCGCAGGGACTAAGGGAGAGCTATCCGGCGACGGCCAACATGCTGGGGGAGATGCAGGCGGAGGAATCGGGACACCGCGCCAGTCTGATCGAGCTTTACCAACAAAGGTTTGGCGAGCATATTCCGTTGATCAGGCGGCATGATGTGAAGGGGTTTGTGACGAGGCCGGCGGTGTGGCTCTTGCGGCCGGTGGGGCCTAAGGCGGTGCGTTCGGCCATTGAGTCAATGGAAGATGAGACGCGGCGCTTTTACAATCTGGCGATGGCGCGGACGACGGACGCTTCGACGCGCAAGCTGCTGGGCGATTTGGCGGAGGCGGAAGCCAGGCACACGGCGTCGGCCGGGACGATAGAGAAAGAGCACATTACACCCGACGTGCGGGAGGGTGAAGATGTGGCGCAACGGCGGGCGTTTGTGTTGCGCTTCGTGCAGCCGGGGCTGGCGGGGTTGATGGACGGATCGGTTTCGACGCTGGCGCCGGTGTTCGCGGCGGCGTTCGCGACTAAGGACAGCAAGGATGCGTTTCTGGTGGGTATGGCGGCGTCGATTGGCGCGGGCATCTCGATGGCGTTCGCGGAAGCGTTGTCCGACGATGGGGAGTTGACGGGGCGCGGGAATCCTGTCATACGCGGTCTTGTTACAGGACTGATGACCACGGCGGGCGGCATAGGACACACGCTGCCGTATCTGATCGCGGATTTCAGGACCGCGACCTCGATCGCGATTGCGGTGGTTTCGGTGGAGCTGGCGGTGATCAGTTGGATACGGCATCACTATATGGACACGCCGCTGGTGCGGGCCACTTTGCAAGTGGTGTTGGGTGGGGTGCTAGTGTTTGTGACCGGCATTCTGATCGGGAAATCGTAGTAGGAGAGCAGATGGCAACGTTTGGCCTGATTGAGTATCATGACGCCAGCCCCGAGGTTCGTGAAGTTTACGACGACATCATGGCGACGCGCAAGACGGATTACATCAACAATTTTTGGAAAGCGCTGGCGGGGCACCCGGCGACGCTGCGGCGAACGTGGGAGAGTATCAAGCAGGTGATGGGGACGGGGGCGCTTGATCCGTTGACGAAAGAGCTGATTTATCTGGCCGTGAGCGCCACGAATCAATGCGGCTATTGCATGGCGTCACACACGGCTGGCGCGCTGGCGAAGGGCGCGACGCAGGAGATGGTGAGCGAGTTACTAGCGGTGGTGGGCATGGCGAATGAGACGAACGCCTTGGCCGGCGGTTTCCAGGTTGAAATCGACGAACGGTTCAAGACGCACGCATGAGCCGGTTAGCGGAAGAGAAGCTTTTCTAGGCGCGCGGGATTTATATGCTGCTGGCTACTATTGTCGAAGCATCGCGCCAGGTTTCGGAAACCGGTAAGAGGCTGGAGAAGACCGCGCTTTTGGCGGCGGTGATGAAGCAGTTGACGCCGGAAGAGATTGAGCCGGCGGTAGCGTTTCTTTCGGGAGCGCCGCGGCAAGGGCGGATGGGGATTGGTTATGCCACGCTGCACGCGGCGATGCCGGAGCCGGCGAGCGCGGCGTCGCTCGAGATTCTGCAAGTGGACCGGCTATTCGACCAACTGGCCGGGGTGAAGGGATCGGGCGCGGAACAGCGCAAGCGATTTTTGCTGGGCGAAATTTTTCACCATGCCACGCGCGCCGAGCAGAAATTCCTGTTCGATTTGATAGGCGGCGAGTTGCGGCAAGGGGCGCTTGAAGGCGTGATGCTGGAAGCGCTGGCGAAGGCGACGAACTTGCCGGCGGAACGGATCAGGCGGGCGGCGATGATGGCGGGCGGATCGGCGGCGATCGCGCAAGCCGTGTTCGAAAAAGGCGAGAGCGGGCTGGCGCAGTTCGATATCCAGTTATTCCGGCCAGTGCAACCGATGCTGGCGCAATCGGCGGAGGATGTGGGAGCGGCGTTGGCGGAGTTGGGCGAGGCGGCGCTTGAATACAAGCTGGATGGGGCGCGCATTCAAGTGCATAAGTCGGATGAAAGGGTTGTGGTATTTTCGCGCGCGGCGAATGATGTGACGGTGGCGGTGCCGGAAGTGGTGGCGGCGGTGCGGGCGCTGCCGGCGCGCGAATTGATTCTGGATGGGGAAGTGTTGAGCTTGACGGCGGAAGGCAGGCCGCAGCCGTTTCAAGTGTCGATGCGGCGCTTTGGGCGGAAACAGGATGTGGAACGGCTGGCGGCGGAATTGCCGATGACACCGTTCTGGTTCGACCTGCTGCAATTGGATGGCGCTCCGCTGGTGGACGAAGCGCAGAGCAGGCGCTTTAGCGAATTGGCGAGATTAGCGCCTGCGAAGAACGTGATCCCGCATTTGACCACGGGCGATACGCAGCGGGCGGAGGATTTTCTGGCGCGGGCGCTGGCGGGTGGGCATGAAGGGATTATGGCGAAAGCGGCGGGTTCGCCTTATGCCGCCGGGGCACGGGGGCAGAGCTGGCTCAAGATCAAGCAGGCGCGGACGTTGGATCTGGTGGTCTTGGCGGCGGAGTGGGGTAATGGGCGACGGCGCGGGTTCTTGAGCAATCTGCATTTGGGGGCGCGGGATACCGAGAAGGGCGGTTTCGCCATGCTGGGCAAGACGTTCAAAGGGCTGACGGACGAGATGCTGGTATGGCAGACGGCGGAGTTGCTGAAGCTCGAGGTGGCGCGCGATAAGTACACCGTGTATGTGCAGCCGAGGCTGATTGTGGAAGTGGCGTTTAACGAGATACAGGTGAGTCCGAGGTATGTGAGTGGACTGTCACTGAGGTTTGCGAGGGTGAAGAGGTATAGGTCGGATAAGACGGCGGGGGAAGCGGATACTTTCTTGGCGGTGCAGAGGTTGGCGATGGTGGGTGGGGTTTGAAGTGAACGCCGCGTCGGCACCGAAATTTCGCGTTTGCAGGACAGGACACCGCTAACGCTTCTACCTTAGCTTGAGCGAGAATAGGGAAAAGGACACCATGGCTACCGTAAACGTTCCCTTGGCAGAGGAATTAGAGAAGCAGATAGCGCAGTTCGCGCGCGAACAAAAACGCGATCCAGCCGAAGTGCTGGCGGAGGCTGTGCGCCGCTATCTCGCAGTCCGAAAGCTTGAATGCCTGGCCGCCAAGGGCGAAGCTCGTGCCCGTGCTTTGGACATTAGACAAGAGGATATCCCGGGCATGGTAGAGGAAGTCCGGCGCGAAAACCGCGAACGCGGAAGATAGGGTGCGCAGGGTCACCGCCGATACGAACGTTTTGGTGTCAGCGCTCATATTTGGGCGCGGCAAGCCTCTTCGGCTTTTACGGATGGCGATAGAAGGCGAAATCGCACTCACGGTTTCACCGGCAATAATCGGCGAAACCCTCGACGTTCTGGGAAGGAAATTCGGTGTTAAATCGGAGGAACTGCCAGAATATCGGGAAGTCATAGAATTGGCGGCGCGCACTCTTCATCCCACGGTGGACTCAACGTCATCAAACACGATCCTCCGGACAACAGGATACTGGATTGCGCCGCGAGTGCTGGCTCGGAGTTCATCCTGACAGGAGATAAGGATCTGCTCCGGCTGGGCAGTTATGACAGCATCAGGATTGTGACGGGGCGCGCCGGTCCAGCGGGACCGGTAAAGACAACCACCAATCCCGGCCGAACCGCTACGATATCGCGGGCATCCCGGCTATCAAGGAGGGCCAATCAGCCATCCCGATCCTTATCGGGGTTTAGAGTCGGTTTTGCGCGACAGGTTTGGTTGTTTGTGGTTTCGCTCGGCGTCGCTCACCACTTCGTACCAGTGCCCTGGAGACGCAAAGCCGATAGAAATACCGTTTGAAATAGCCGGCAGCGATTTGGATATTTCAGAAGATAGCAACGGCAAAATATGGCTTCCGAGCGGCTCGCGGCTGGCTATCGGGCGGCCGGGCCATTTTCGGGTGATACGCGGCGCAAACGGTATGCCGGATGCGAATCATACGGTAGTCTCCCCGGACGGCACCGTCTGGCTGACCGGCAGCAATGGATTTTTCCGCTGGCAGTATCCGTTCCGCGCGGAATATTGGACGGCGCGGGAGGGATTGGATTTGCCCTTCTCCTTACTCGAAGCGGATGGAAAAATGTTGACTATCTCGGGAGCGGGGATCGCTTTCCTCGGAAAGGAAAGGGATCGCAGGCTACCTCTCGGAGAGAGCAACCGGCTCGGCGGTGCTCGCAAACTGAATGCCGGGCCAGACCATACGCTGTATGCAACCCTCGACGGGGGCGGAGTTGGGATATCCGGGCGTCCGTCGGTGGCGCAATTGATTGCCGGCGGTTCGATCATGGCTCAGACGCATAGTCTATTAGATTCACATTTCTACGGCTACCTGGTTCCGAGGACTCCCGATGGCCCAGTGTGGTTTTCCGAGAATGCGGTTGCGCGAGTTGAGCGGATAGGAAGAGAACTGCGGTTTCATGTTGGACCTTTGGCGGAAGCACCCAAGCAGAGATTAGCGGCGTGTACAACGGGAGGCATCGTGACATTGGAAGATGCCCAGATCCATCACATTTCGAAAGCGGATGGACTACTGGAACAGAATTGCCGCACTCTGTCCATCCTTCCGAATGGCGATCTGTGGGTGGGATATCTCTCGGGCGGATCGTTTGCTTTGATTCGGCGGAGCAAGAGCAATGTGGTCTCGATCCGCCAATATCAAAGTGGCGGAGACATTGGCGAAGCGATAACGGAAAATATTGATTTCGATTCGCGGGGCTGGATTTGGCGCGGGGCGGCGGGCGGTTCCATGTATGTTGCTGATGCGACGAGCGCGGAGGCGGGAACCTGGGTTGAACTCAACGGCACGGATGGAATGCACTCATCGTTGATCCCCGAGGCGTTTTTGCGGGGCAGGGATGGCTCCGTCTGGTGGGGAACGCAAGACAGTTCCATCTATCACTTCACGCCTTCCGCCGATTTCGTCCGCCCCGCGCATCCGCCGCAAGTTTTCCTCTCGGGTTATTCGTGGAACGGCGGCGCACCGCAATTCGCCGAGGCCGTCCATAGCGTCCCTTACGGTGCGAGTCTCACTGCGCTGGTCGGCTCACTCCAATTCGATCGTCGCAATGCCATGCGCTTCCGCTACCGGCTGACGCCCGATCAGCCAACTTGGCGCGATACGCGCAGCTTTGATATCGCACTGGGAAAGCTGCCTTGGGGCAGTCATAAATTAGAGCTGCAGGCGAAGCTGGTGAATGGCCCGTGGTCGGTTATACAAAGCGAAGTTTTCGAAATCGCCAAACCGTTCTGGGTCACGTGGCCGTTTCTGCTGGCGCTCGCCGGCGTTACGCTTTCCGGCGGTGCGTTAGGTTACCGCTGGCAGAGAAAGCAGCGTGAACGGGCGAGCAAAGCATTTCCCAATTTGAAAGAGTGGCGTCTCGCAGCGTTTTCACCAGAAGTGCAAGGGCTGCTGGGCCAGGTATTGGATGGGCGCTACCGTTTGCAGCGAGTCATCGCGCGCGGCGGGTTCGCCACGGTCCTCGATGGCGAAGATTTGCAAGCTGGCAATCGGCCTTGCGCTGTAAAAGTGTTTCGGGGGGAGTTGAGCGACAAAGACTGGCTGCGGCGGCATTTCGAGCGGGAGGTGAGTGCGATTGAACAGGTGCGGCATGTGAACGTGGTCGAGATTTATAGTCACGGAGTTACTCCCGAGGGCTCGCCCTACCTGGCGATGGAGTTTATCGAAGGGCGAACTTTGCGCGAGGTGCTGAATGCCGGCCCGCTCGCCGCGCCCCATGCCGCGAGCCTTTTGCGCCAGGCCGGGGCGGCGCTCGAAGCGATTCACGCTTGCGGCATTTGCCACCGTGATGTGAAGCCGGAGAATCTGATGATTCGCGCGGCGGGGCCGATTGCGGCGAGCCTGGTGGTGATCGATTTTTCGATCGCGATTGTGCGGCGGCCGGACGAAACAATTCACGGCTTGTCGCGGGCGGCGGGCATGATTTATTACATGGCGCCGGAGCAGGCAATCGGCTATGCCGATGTTACGACCGATATCTATAACTTGGCGAAAGTGCTGTTGGAGATGTTGACCGGAGCGAGGTTGTCGGACCTGCTGCCGGATGCATCCATGGATTTACCGAATCGCGTGCGGGAGTTGCTCGCCGGGTTGGCGGTAGGCTGGGTACACCGTCGATTGAGTTGATTGCCAGCGCGCTGGAGTTCGATCCGGCGCGGCGGCCGAGGAACGTGAGAGAGTTTGCGGAGGTGATCGCGGGAGATTTGGACAGGGGCATCTAGTGCGGCCTTAAAACGGAAAGGGATGCTTTTTGCGGTCCGATTTCAAGCCCCTGCCGCGTTGGTCAATTCGTTTGGACCCAGGCGGCGCAACGAGACAGGTTGCAAATGGCCGGTCTGCTGGCCCAGAATGATGGCTCTGGCCAAAGGCAGCAATGGCCGGCGTGAGGTGCGCGCTTGCCGCAGCAGAATCGCGAGCCCCTGTTCATGGGGGAGATGGTGCATGTTGGCCAAAATGCCGGCGGCGCGGCTGACGGCTTTGCGGGTTTCGAGGCGCTGTTCGAGGCGGCTCATGGCGCGGCGAATGGCCTCGTGGCGAGCGCTAATGTCAAGCCGATTGAGCATAAGCGCCGTATGCTGGGCCAACACGCGCGCGAAACGCAACGGGCATTCCACGCTTTTGATCCGCGGCTCGAAGAAAATGCGCAACCGCCCCCACTCGCGCGCGTTGGCGGCCACTAAACCAGTCGCGGAACCGCGCGGCGCGGCGGCTTTCGAATCGTGCAATTCAAAGGTCTCGCTCTGGCCGGACTGGCCATGCAAGGTGATTTCCACGCCGTGCAACCCGCTTAGCCGCAGAGCTACATTCGCCAGCGACTCGAGCCCACTGGCCGCGTCGCGGGCGGCCAAGGCAGAACGGCCAATGGTTGTAATCGCTTCCGGTTCGCTAATGCGGCGTAAAGAGCGGAAAAGATTCGGCGACTGTAGTAAGGCACTCATCCTGTGTTCATTCCTTTGAAAGTTTTGTCGGCTACGGTAAGGAAGCGCTGGAATTAACAAAAACAGCTACAAAGACAGGTCTGGCGACCGATAAGGACGAAAAGGTTGGAGGAGACAGGCATAACTACTATATCTCTATAGAGATTATGGTGATTTGCTCGAGAAAAGTCAAGAGGTAATTTTGAGGGCTGAAAAATAGCTTAGTTTTCGAGCAGGAGTGGGCGAGTGTTATACAATCGCGCCTTGACCATGAAATGTCACTTCCTCACTTTATCTTTGCTCTGCGGCATCAGCGCCGCGTCGGCCCAGCAACCCGCCAAGGTGGAAAGGCTTTCGAAGAGCCTGGACGACCTTGTGCCCAGCGATGCCACCATTCAGAAAGTGGCCGACGGCTTTACCTGGACGGAAGGACCGATCTGGATTCACGCGGGCTATCTGCTGTTCGCCGACATCCCGGGCAACGCCATCTACAAAATGCTTCCCGGGCACAAGCCTACGCTGTTCATGAAACCGAGCGGTTGGGACGAAGCCTCTCCTTACAAAGGCAAGGAACCGGGTTCTAATGGCATGACGCTCGACGCCCGCATGCGGCTTACCGTGGCCGGACATGCGCGGCGCAATGTCTGGCGCTTGGAGACGATGAGCCCCAAGGGCCAAATTACCGTGCTGGCCGATCGCTTCGAAGGCAAACGGCTCAACAGCCCGAACGATTTGGTTTACAAGCGCGATCATTCCTTATATTTCACCGATCCGCCGTACGGCCTGCAGACGCAGAGCGACGACGATCCGCTGAAAGAGCTGCAGGTGAACGGCGTGTACCGTTTGGATGGCGCGCTGGATCATGCCCCGGGCGCGCCGCCCGATCCGGCGAAACTGCATTTGTTGATAGCGGATCTGCCGCGGCCCAACGGCATCGCGTTTTCGCCCGATGAAAAATATCTGTATGTGAATTGCTCCGACCCAAAGAAGAAAGTGTGGATGCGCTATGTAGTGAAGGCTGACGGAAGCGTGACCGAGCCGAAGCTAATCGCCAATGTGAGCGACGACCCGCGCGAGGGTGCGCCCGACGGCATGAAGGTGGACCAGCAGGGCAACATCTATAGCACCGGGCCGGGTGGAATTTGGATTTTTTCGGCGAAGCTCGATCATATTGGAACGATTGATATACCGGAGCGCACGGCGAATCTGGCGTGGGGCGGCGAGGACGGCAAAACGCTTTATATTATGGCGAGTGGGAATTTGTACAGCATGCGGGTGAAGGTGGCGGGAGTGCGGCCCTGATTCACAGCCTCACCCGGCAGCAACCGGGAATATTGTCGAAATCCTTATCGAACGTGTAAATTCCTTCCAGTTGATAGGTTGCCACCACGGCGGCGTGCACCGCATCGCGCGCCGAAATGTCCGGGTCTTCATCAGCTAGCCGCTTGGCGTTATCCATTACCGCGCCGGTAATGGCCAGCGCCTCCGGGAATAACTTGCGCGCCAAGTTATAAACCTGGCGGCCCTCCTTCCACCGGCGCAACGCGAGATACCGATGCATGATTTCCTGCAGCACTTCCGCGTCCACGTTGGCTTCGATTTCGCCTGCCGCCACCCGCTTTAAGAAGTGCACGGCAGGCGCCTTGTTTGGATGATCCGCACCTGAGGAATACATCAGAACGTTGGAATCTATCAGGATCATGTGTAGCTAGAATTCAGGGCAGCGGGTCGACCGCCGGCACGGATTCCCGCTCCATTTCTTCCGGGGTGGCTACCGGCAAGCTGAATTGAGCGAGTTGGTCCACTAAGGCCAGCCGCTCGGAGGAACTGGACAAGCCATATTGAGCACGGCACGCCGCGCGCACGAGTTCACCAACACTGGTGCGCCGCTGCTTAGCCAAGCGCGTCAGGCGGTCGTAGAGATCGGGCGAGAAGAGGATGGTGGTCTTTTTTGTTAGAATTAGCTCCGTACCCAGATCTAGTTTCATATCCAGATGCATATCCATAGCCATATCCAGATAATATCATATAAGGAGATGTATAGCAAGAGCCTATTGCAACCACCTCACGCTTTTCGGCTCAGTATTCTGGCAGCGAATCGTATCGTCCACGCCGGAGGCGATATCCGCGCAGGCGTTTTCCGTGGCCGAACGCACCGCCCCATCGCGGCTTTTGGCATTCACCGTCTTGCACATGATCTGCCCGTTGAAGGCCATGCAGACTTCCACGCGATAGCGCGTTCCATGCAAAGTGGCGTAAAGCAGCAGCGCCAGGAACGCCAGCACGAACAGAGTGATGACAAGGCCGATCCGGTTCAGAGCACACCCTCGTGAAAATAGCTGCCCATGGCGCGGAATTTAGCGAAGCGTTCCTTCACCAGATTCTCCGGCGAGTGGCAAGACAACTCTTCTAACGCTTCGAGCAGGGTGGCGCGCAAAGCGTTGGCGGCGGCCACGGGATCAAGATGCGCGCCGCCCGGCGGTTCAGCGACAATGCCATCAATCAGTCCGATGGCCAGCAGATCGTCGGATGTCATGCGTAAAGCAGCCGAGGCTTCGGGGGCTTTGCGCGAATCGCGGTAAATAATAGCCGCGCAACTCTCCGGCGAAATCACGCTGTAATAAGCGTTCTCAAGCATGTAAACGCGATTGGCCACGCCAATGCCCAACGCGCCGCCGCTGCCTCCCTCGCCAATCACCACGCTGACAACCGGACAGCGCAGACGCGACATCTCGCGCAGGTTGTGGGCAATCGCCTCCGCCTGGCCGCGTTCTTCGCCGTCGATGCCCGGATAAGCGCCCGGCGTATCGATGAGCGTAATGATCGGCCGCTTGAACTTGGCGGCCAGTTGCATGATGCGAATGGCCTTGCGGTAGCCTTCGGGTTTCGGCATGCCGAAATTGCGCAGCAGTTTTTCTTTGGTATCGCGGCCCTTTTGATGAGCTACCACCATTACCGGCCGGCTGTTGAAGAAGGCCATGCCGGCCAGAATGGATTTATCGTCGCCGAAAGTCCGGTCGCCATGGATTTCGGAAAAATTCGTGAAGATGGCTTGAATGTAATCGCGCGCGTGCGGGCGCTTGGGATGGCGCGCCAACTGCACGCGCTGCCAGCTAATGGCAACCCGCGGATCTTCAGGTTCGGGTTCCGTATGCACGGGCGGCGGAGCGTCTTGTTCGTCAGCGGACATGCGTTCGTCAGCCACTAGATTAGCTTGCCAGAATCTCTAAAGCTTCGGGCCCGCAGATTTTTTCAATCTCGGCGCGGAATTCGCGGTCGGGCCGCACCTTGCTGGCTACATCCATCACCACTGAAAAGTCACGCGGTTTTTCGAGCCGCAGCCGCACTTCCGTCGAGCCATGCTTGCGCACGAACAATTCGTTCAAGGCATCGGCTTTATCGATCGAAGCTTCGTCCTTCAACCAAACGCGGATGGAAATCAGCGAGGGCAAGTCCATACGCGCTTCTTCCAACTTCACCATTTCCTGAATCGACAGCTTAGGTGGCGCGCCTTCTTCCGTAAGCACCGAAGCGCGCACAAACACCGCAGCATCTTCGCGCAAGGCGCCCAGCAGTTCTTCATAGCGGTTGGCGAAGACCATGGCGTCCACCGTGCCGCGGCCGTCGTCCAGCTTCATGGCGGCCCAGTACTTACCTTCCCGATTGCTCTTGCGCAAAATTCCGGTGAGCAACCCGCACAGCGCCACCGGCGTGCCTTTTTCCAGATCTTCCAGCTTGTCGCTGAAATGCGTGGCCAAATCGGCGACCTTGTCTTTGAAGCGGTCGAGCGGATGGCCGGAAACGTAAATCCCCAGCACTTCCTTTTCGCCCGCCAGCTTCTGTTCCATGGTCCAATCGGGCAGCTTGGCCAGCGGAAATTCACTCGCCTGTTCTTCATCGGTAAATCCAAACAACCCGTGCTGCCCCATCTCGCGATCGCGTGAAAAACGCGTGCCGGATTCAATCGCGCGATCCAAGGCTTCGGTCAACTGCGCGCGATTGGCGCCGGTGGAATCCAGCGCGCCCGCCTTCACCAAGCTTTCAATGACGCGCCGGTTCACATTCGCCAGATTGATGCGCTCGCAGAACTTATAAATAGAAGGAAACGAGCCGCCGTCTTCACGCGCTTTGACGATTGCTTCCACCGCGCCTTGGCCCACATTCTTCACCGCGCCCAAGCCGAAGCGGATGGCATCGCCGGCAGGCGTAAAGTTGAGATCGCTCTCGTTCACTTCCGGCGGCAAGACGCGAATGCCCATTTCCTTGCACTCGTTGATGTACTTCACAATCTTGTCGGTGTTGCCCGCTTCGGAGGTGAGCAGCGCCGACATGAATTCCACCGAATAGTGGGCTTTCAAATAAGCGGTGACATAAGCCAGATAAGCGTAAGCGGCCGAGTGCGACTTGTTGAAGCCATAACCGGCGAACTGCTCCATCAAGTCGAAAATCTTGGCGACTTTTTTCGCGGGCAAGCCGCGCGCGGTTGCCCCGGTAATGAAGCGCTCGCGCTGCTTGGCCATTTCATCGGCTTTCTTTTTGCCCATGGCGCGCCGCAGAATATCGGCATCGCCCAGTGAGTAGCCGGCGAGCTTATTGGAAATCTGCATCACCTGCTCTTGATAGAGAATGACGCCGTAGGTTTCCGCCAGAATGGGCTCGAGTTCCGGCACGTCGTAGACGACCGGCTTGCGGCCGTGCTTGCGGTCGATAAAATCCGGAATCATGCCGCCTTGAATCGGGCCGGGACGGTAAAGAGCGTTCAACGCGCACAAGTCTTCAATGCGATTCGGTTGATAGCGCCGCAGCACGTCCTGCATGCCGGGCGATTCAAACTGGAAGACGCCGCTGGTGAAGCCATTCGAGAAAATCTTTTGATAGGTCAGCGAGTCATCTAGCGGCAGATCCTCAATCACCACTTTTTCGCCGCGGTACTTTTGAATCAGCTTCATCGCCTCTTCAATGATGGTGAGGGTGGTGAGGCCCAGGAAATCCATCTTCAACAAGCCCAGCTTTTCCAGCCCGAGCATGTCGTACTGCGTCACGATTTCTTGCTTGTTGGTGACGTAAAGCGGCACCAGCTCGCGCAACGGCACCGATGAAATCACCACGCCGGCTGCGTGCATGCCCGCGTTGCGGCACACGCCTTCGAGCTTCATGCTGATATCCAGAACTTCTTTGACGCGCGGTTCTTTCGCCGCCACGGATTTCAACTCCGGATCTTCAATCGCCTGCTCAAGCTTGATATTCAGCGTCTTTGGGACCAGCTTGGAAATGCGGTCCACTTCCGCGAAGGTCATATCCAGCACCCGGCCGACATCTTTAATGGCGGCCTTGGCGGCGAGCGTGCCAAAGGTGATAATCTGCGCTACCTGCTCACGGCCGTATTTCTCCGTGACGTACTGAATCACCTCGCCGCGCCGGTTCGTGCAGAAATCCACGTCGATATCGGGCATGCTAATGCGTTCCGGATTTAGGAAGCGCTCAAACAGCAAGCCATATTCGAGCGGGTCGATATCGGTAATCTCCATTGCATAACTCACCAAGCTGCCCGCCGCCGAGCCTCGGCCCGGACCCACCGGAATACCCTTTTGCTTGGAGAAGCGGATGAAATCCCAAACGATCAGCAAATAGCCCGGAAACTTCATCTGCTGAATCATGCGGATTTCGAAATCCAGGCGCTCTTGATATTCGGCCAAGCTATGCTTCAAACGGCCTTGCTGCCACAACGATTCCAGGCGCGGGCGGCGTTTTTCGAAACCTTCGCGCGCTACGTAAGCGAAGTAGCTGTCCAACGTTTGACCCGCAGGCACGTCAAAGCGCGGAAATGGATCTTTCACCTTTTCGAGCTTCACGTGACAGCGCTGGGCGATATCCCAGGTGATGTCGAGCGCATGTTCCACTTCGCCGAACAGCTTCAGCATTTCGGCGCGCGATTTGACATAGAACTCCGGCGTGGAAAAACGCATGCGGTTCTCGTCCTTCATCGTTTTGCCGGTTTGGATGCAGAGCAGAATCTCATGTGCCCGCACGTCGCCGTGTTCGAGATAATGGGCGTCGTTGGTGGCCACCAGCGGGATGCCGGTATCCTTCGAGAGGCGGCAGACGCCGGGCATCACCACTTTGTCCTGATCTAAACCGTGATCCTGCAATTCAAGGAAGAAGTTTTTCTTGCCGAACAGGTCGCTATATTCGTTCGTTAAGCGCAGCGCTTCTTCATACTTGCCGGCCATCAGCGATTCGTTGACATCGCCACGCAAACAAGCCGACATGCCGATCAGCCCCTTCGAGTGGCTCGCCAGCAAATCCTTATCTATACGCGGCTTGTAGTAGAAGCCGTCCAGATATCCGGTGGAAACCAGATTGATTAAATTCTTATAGCCTTCCTGCGTTTCGGCCAGCAAGATGAGATGGTTATAGCGGTCCGAATCGGATTTCGTTTTATGACCTTGCTGCGAGACATAAACCTCGCAGCCGATGACGGGCAGAATGCCGTGCGCATCGGCTTCGCTATAAAATTCGACCGCGCCGAAGAGATTGCCGTGATCGGTCAGGGCGATAGCGGGCATTTTCTGCCGCTCCGCGACGGACATGAGCTTCTTAATGTCGCTAGCGCCGTCGAGCAAAGAGTAATCGGTATGGCAGTGGAGGTGGACGAACGGACGTTCCGGCATCAGGCTCTAGTTTACTGTGGCTGCGCCAACCCGGAGCCGGAACGATTCCTGTCCGGCCTTGTCAGAAAGACTTCACGGATTCTTCAGTGGCGCTAAGGCCCGATTCGCCGCAAAATCGAATCGGGCGCGCTCCGTTTTACGCTGCGCAGAGCCAGAGGTTTGACCGCAAATGCCGAAATCCAATTACCGACTAGCAACATTTCTGACATTAGCCGCCATGTGCTGCGGCGAACTCGAAGCAAAGGGCAAACATCCTAAGACGGAAAGCGCCCCGACGCAGGACCAGATTGCAATAGACTCACATATTGCCGCGGCGGATGGGCCCATCACGCGGTTTGTGGTGACGCGTCACTACGATCGGACCTACGTATACGCCGAGCGGGAGGCAAGCCAACCGTTGACTTTAATCGATATAACCGACCCCAGCCACCCCCGGGTTCTCTCGAAGCCGACTTTACCCATACCATCGGGCGATCTGCTGAGTGTAGCGGGAACGGCGGCACTGACGTGGAGTGCGGCCACGGCGAAGGCATCGCCGCAGACTATTCGGCTCCTTGATTTCTCCGATCCGGCGCAACCTAAAGTCAGCAAGCAGTTCGACAACGTCACGGCTGTTGAGAAATTACCGACTGGCGTCATTTTGCTGGCCAACGCCGATGGCATTTGGATTCTGTCGCAGCATTTCGCCGACGATCCAGCTGTGGAAGACCGCTACGCCAAGAAAGTGATTTATGGCGAAAGCATCTATTAGGCGACTTTTTCCGCTCTGCGATACACGAGCAAGAATCCAGCCGGTACGATAAAGACCGTTACTACCACGGATAATCCAAGCCCACCAACCAGCACGAGCGCGAGCGGCGCATAAGATTCGCTGCCTTCTCCCATTTTGAGCGCCATCGGCAGCAGGCCGATCATGGTGGCTAGCGTGGTCATCAAAATGGGGCGCAGCCGGACGGCGCACGAAGTGACCACCGCTTCGCCAATTTCATGCCCCTCTTTCACCAGGTGGTGGGCAAACTCCACGATGAGGATGCTGTTCGACATCGTGATGCCCGCGAGCATAACCATTCCCATCAGGGACATCACGTTCAGCGGTGTGCCGCTGAGCCAGAGCGTGAGCAAAGCGCCGGTGATGCCCGGCGGGAAGGCCAGCAGAATCAGAAAGGGGTCAGTGAATGAGCGGAATTGCGCGACCAGAACGAGGTAGAGCAGCAGGACCGAAAGGGAAAGCCCGAGCGCGAAAGCCTTTAGCGATGCGCGCATTGCTTCTACCGAACCTCGCAGCACGGCTTCGATGCCAGGCGGCATTCTCGTGCCGGCGATGATCTTCGCAATGGCGTCCGCAATGCGGCCCAGATCTTCTCCATGCGGCCGCACATAAATATCGAGCGTACGGCGGATCTGGTAATGATCAACCTCGGTGGGCGCTTCGATTCGGCTAATGCGGCTCACCATGTCGAGCCTTGTCGGCTGCAAAAGCTTCGGCCCCCGCAGAGGTATGGATCGCAAATCGTCGAGACTACGAATCTGCCCTTCCGGATACTGCACGTTCAGGAAGTAGTTATTGTTGTTGCGCGGATCAATCCATATATTGGGCGCGATCATTTGGTTTGAAGTGAGCGCGGTGATCACGTTGCCGACGACTTCCTTTTCCGAAAGACCGAGCTCGCCGGCTCGCACGCGGTCGATGTCCAGGCGCAAGGCCGGGTTATCGATATCCTGCGGAATGTACACATCCGCTACATCGGGAATCTGGCGGATGCGCGACATCATTTCAAGCGCCGATTGATAAGCGGCCTTCTGGTCGGTGCCGGCCACCTGAATATCGATGGGCGCCTGCATTCCCATGTTCAACACAGCATCCACCAAGCTGCCCGAAGAGAAGAAGGTTGCCAGTTCCGGCATTTCACGATCAAGCCGGGCCTTCATCCGATCAATGTATTCATAGCTGCCCGTTGTGTGACCGGGTGTTAAGTCAACCTGAACAAAGGCCGTGTGCATGGCTGAGTTGGCGGTGTAAATGGCCGAGAACCCCGGATCAACACCAATATTTGAGACCACCATGCGCAAATCACCGGGAGTCACCACTTGGCGCACGATGGCTTCAACCCGCGCGATTTCCTTTTCCGTCTCAGAGAGCTTGGTGCCGGAAGGCGCTTTGGCGCTGATGACGAATTGTCCCGCGTCGGTGCGCGGGAAGAACGATAAGTCAAGCAGCGGAAACACGCCGAGGCTCACGACGAAGGCAATAGTGGCCGCGGCAAGAGTCAAGTGGGGAACGGTTAGCACCCTGGTCACCAGTGCGCGATAGCCGGCAAGCATTTTGTCGAAAGCGCAAGAGAATGCGGCATTAAAACGTTCGCCAAAACTTCCGCGGCTTTGTTGCTCTTTGGCAGGGTGATTGAGGCGCAGGTAGCGCGCGCAAAACAACGGCACCACCGTTAAGGCCACCACGTACGAAGCCGCGAGAGAAATGACCACGGCGAGGGCCAGTGCCGAGAACAAAAACTTACTTACACCGAACAACAAGGTGACCGGGAAGAAAACCACAATCGTGGTGAGGGTAGCGGCCAACACCGGCAAGGCCACTTCCTGCCCGCCTTTTTCGGCGGCAACAGCGGCCGGCTCGCCCAGTTCCAAATGGCGGTGAATATTCTCCAAAACCACCACCGAGTTGTCGATCAAACGTGAAAACGCCAATGCCAAACCGCCCAGCACCATTGTGTTGATGGAACTGCCGCCCAGCTTCAAAATCATTAGCGTGGTCAAGGCGGAAAGAGGAATGGAAAAGAACACGGCCACCGTGGCGCGCATGCTGCCGAGAAAAACCAGAATCATCAGACAGGTGAGAAACAGGCCGATGCCTGCTTCGTGCAAAAGAGTGGCGATGGCCGTTTTCACAAACTGAGACTGATCGAAGACCACCCGGCTGACCAGCGCCGCCGGAACGTCGAACAACTTCGTTAGCTTGCTGCGGATTCCTTCCACCACCTCAATTGTGTTGGCGCCGCCGCCTTGCATCAGCACCGGCAAATAAACCGACCGCTGACCGTCCACTCGAACAACGTTATATTGCAGGTTATAGGCGTCCTTCACCTCGCCAATATCCGAGATGCGCACGGGCGATTGCCCTTCCAGTTTGATGGGGACGCTGTTCAAGTCGCGGACATTGGTCACCTGGCTGTTGGCATAGATGCCGTAATCGAAGCGCCCAATCTGAACGTCGCCGGCGGGAAGAATCAGATTCGACTCGTTGATGGAACGAACCACGTCCATGGGGCTCATCTCATGCGCTTCCAATTTGGCCGGATTCACGTAGAGCATCATCTGCCGCCAACGCCCACCGAAAGGCTGGGGCACCGCCGCTCCTTTAACACCCGCGAGCTGATTGCGGAGCACATTCTGCGCCAAGTCCTTGAGTTGCGTCTCCGACATCCCTTCACCTTTCAGCGTGACCAGACACACGGGCAGACTGGAGGCGTCCATCTTGAGTACGAAAGGCGGCAGCGTGCCCGGCGGGAGATGGCTGATCTCCGCCATCGCCAGACTGGCAATTGTCGTCACGGCGGAATCAGGATTCGTGCCGGGTTGGAAATAGACTTTGATCAGGCTTACGCCGGAGAGCGAGCGCGACTCCATGTGATCAATGCCGCTGGCCAATGTAAAGAATCGTTCCAGATGGTAGGTGATGTTGCCTTCGATCTGTTCCGGCGGCATGCCCGAATAGAAAGTGGCAACGGCCACCACCGGAATATCCATGGCGGGAAACAGATCCACCGGCATCTGCACCAGGCTCACCGCGCCCAGCACCAGGATCATCAGCGAAAGCACAACAATAAGGTAAGGAGTGCGAATAGCAAAGCGCGACATCAATTGCTCCGTTCCGAGTTGACGAAAGCCGCCGTCACTGGCCTAACCTTTTCGCCCTCCGTCAGGCCTGCCCGTCTGCCCGCCACAACCAAATCCCCTTCGTTGACACCCTCCCGCAATTCCACTTGGCGCGCGGTTTCAAGGCCGATCTGCACAGGAACAATGTGAATCACTCCCTGCGGATCTATTTTGAAGACGCGGGTGTTTGCGCCGGTACCGTCAATCGCATCGGGCGGCGCGGCGAGTACATCCTTACGCGCTTCCAATTCCAGATCCACTTCGGCGTACATGCCGGGTATCAAGGTCAGTGAGGGATTTGGAACATCAACTTCCGTATCCATGGTGCGTGTAGATAGCTGCAACTCATCCGTGTAGCGGGCAACGCGTCCGCTAAAGGTGCGATTGAGCGACGGAACCCGGACGCTGACTTCGCGGCCGATGGCAATTTTGGCGGCCGCCGATTCCGGCACCGGCAGAATCAGCCGCAAAAGACCGTTTTGTGAAACGCGCACCACCGGCATCGCCTGGCTTTGCGAAGCTATCCCAGCCTGGATCATGGCCCCGGTGTTGGCGTAGCGCTTCGTCACGACGCCGTCAAAGGGCGCGGTAATGGTTTGGTAGTTGCGCATGGTTTTCAAGCGGGCTTGATCCGCCTGCACGACCTGTATACGCTGCCGGGCCGCGGCGGCATTGCTCTTGGCGGCTGCCACCTGCGCCTCCGCTTCCACATCGCGCGCGCGCACCTCATCCACTTCCTGCTGCGGCACCAGACCGGGTTCATGCTGCGCGACGTTCTGAATCCTGGTGAGAGACAGATGCGCCATCTGGCGGGCCGATTCAGTGCGGTTCACTTCATCGCCGGCCCGCACCGCTTCGGCGTCTGCCTGTTCGATGGCCGCATGCGCGCGAGTTATCTCGTCTTCCATCTCGGGGATTTCCAATGTGGCGAGAATCTGTCCCCGATGCACACGGTCGCCCACATCCACGTTAATCGCGCGAATGTAACCCGCTACCTTTGCCATCACATCTACCTCCTGGAAAGGGACGAACTCGCCCGTGAGCGTGATGCTCCCTGCCAAGTCGCAGCGTGCGACGCGCACCGCAGCCACGGACGGAGAAAGACTCGCCGAATCGGCGCTCACCGTGCGCTGCTGTTTTGCACAGCCGCTCAAGAGAAGCACCGGCAGCGCGGCCACGAGCAGAGCGCCAGCAGTACGACGGTTCATCATTGCAGTTCCCCCACGGAATAATCGAGAGCCGCGCGCTGGCTCAGATAGTCATAACGGGCCGTGGCATTTTGAATTTCGGCCGAGGTTTGGTTCAATTGCGCCTGACTCAGCTCCACAATGCCGCCAAGGCCCGCGTCATAACGGGTTTGCGCCAGGCGCAAAGCCTCGTTCGACTCCGCCACCAGACGCGCGGTCACGTCCAGGCGGCGCGCGGCAGTGTTGGCTTCGAGCCATGCCACGCGGACCTCGCGGCCAATCTGCACCGATAAAGTCCGCACGTCGCTGTCGGCGGCGGCGGCGCGCTGCTCGGCTTCAGCGCGGCGCGCGGAAAACAAGCCGCCATTCAATATTGGAATGTTGATGTTTACACCGGCAGCGCTGTATTTGCCCGGCAGCCTTGGATCGCCCGCCGGCACTGCGCCCGCAGCGCCGATCAGCGTCACGGTGGGCAATCTGAGATCCGCTTCCGCCTGCGCGTAGCGGCGCGCCGCGTCCCGTGTCAAGTTGGACGCTATAAGTTCCGGGCGCTTATGCCGGGCCTGCTCAATCAGGGCAGCGGGATCGGCTTCTAATGCGGCGGGCAGCGGTTCGTCGGATAAGGAGAAGTGTTGCGCCTGATCAAGCCCCATGGCAGCCGCTAGATTCGCCTGCGCTTCGCTCGCCAGATTCTCGGCTTGATAGAGATCCAGTTGCGCCTGCGAAAGAGCCACTTCGGCGAAGCGAACGTCTAGCGTTGAGCGCAGCGAATTTTCGGCCAATGCCCTGATTTGCCGCAGCGTCGTGGCGCGGTTATTCACCGCCGCCTGTACTGCTTTTAGCGCCGCCGCTCCGCCCAGCGCTTGAAAATACGCCTGCTCCACTTGCAGCAGCACCTGTTCGCGCACGCTGCGGCCCTGCTGGTCTTGTGCCTGCCGCCGCAGATCGGCGCTTTTCGAGAGATGGGAACTCCTGCCGAAATCGCTAAGCATCTGACTCACCGCGATGCCGGAGGCAAATCGCGAGTAAAGGCTCGAGGTCTGCAAACTTCCGGCCGCGAGTATGGTGCTATGTTCCGCCTCCACGCCTGTCGCAATGCCATACACAGCGGGTAAGCGCGCCGCGCGCACCTCTTTCACCACAGCCTCCGCGGCCCCGGTGCTGAAGTCCGCCGAGCGAATCCGCGGATTGTTTCGCAAGGCATACTCTTTGGCTTGCTGGAGCGTAAGATCCCCCGCCGGCACAGGCGTTCGCTGAGCGAAGCACGAGGTCGCGGCCACCGCGCCAAACACTGCCAGCATGCGTATTCGCAAGGCGCTCACGTTTAAACCGGTTGCGCTTTTTGCGCCGACTTGACAATCGTGGTCGCGTGACTTTCAATCAAACCATCCGTCACCAGTTCGCAGAGGGCAGGCAGAATCCCATCTACAGTCTCCGGACTTTCCAGGAACTCGATACGGATCGGCAGGTGCTCACCAGCTACGCTGCCGGCGCCCATGGAATGAATCCGATGGTGAGATCCGAATCCAGCTTCTGGCCGGATTATGCTCGCGCCCGAGATACCGCGCGAATAGAGATATTCCAAGATTTCCTTGTGCAGGAAGTCGTGCTCGGAACTGGTGTCGTCATTGAGATGGATGATGACCTTTTTCGCCGCGCCCGGTAGGAGCATAAACCTTAAGTTTCCGACAAAATCAGGTGCTACCCTCTTAAGAATGTCTGAATTATTCCTTACATCGGAGTCAGAGGAAAACCCGTACTTTCCGGCGTGATCGACTTGCTCAGTGCCCGCGCTGCTATCGAGTTCGTCTGGTCCTGCTTCGCTTGCTGAATTTCCCCTGACTTTTTTCTGACGCCAAAGTAAGGATCAAAAGTTTTACAGTAGACGTGTGCGCATACTGATCGTGGAAGACGAGCGGAAGTTGGCAACCGCCGTGAAACAAGGCCTGGAAGCGGAACAGCACACCGTGGACATTGCGCCAACCGGCGAGGAGGGCTTTTTTCTGGCTCAGACGCAACCCTTCGATCTATTGATTTTCGACATCATGCTGCCGGGCAGAGACGGCATCGAGATCGTGGGAAACTTGCGCCGCTTAGGGCACCGCACGCCTATTCTGCTACTCACTTCAAAGGACGCGATTGAGGACCGGGTGCAAGGCCTGGATGCGGGCGCGGACGATTATCTGGGCAAGCCGTTCGCGTTTTCCGAACTACAGGCGCGCGTCCGCGCGTTGGCGCGCCGAAGCTCGCCGGAATTCGGCGTCACGCTCAAGGTGGAGGATCTGGAATTGGACCGTTCACGCCACGTGGCAACGCGCGACGGCAAACTGCTGGAACTGACCGGGCGAGAATTTGAGCTGCTGGAATACCTCATGCGCCATCTTGATCAGGTGGTTTCACGAGAAACGCTGGCTCGCGAAGTGTGGAAGGAAACGGCCCGCTATACGCCAATCGATAACCTGATTGACGTCCACATCGCACGCTTGCGCCGCAAAATGGACGATCCCTGGCCCAAAAAATTGCTCAAGACCGTTCGTGGCGTGGGCTTCGTGCTTAGGTCGGATTAGTGAGCATTGGATTGCAAAGGCCGACTCGGCTCGGAACGCGTCTGGCCCTGTCTTATTTATGCCTGCTCGCCGCCGCTATGTCTGTTTTTACCGTGGGCACGGCCGCGGTATTGTTCTTTCAAATGCGCGCGCAATTAGCGCATTACGCAGTTGAGGACATTGAGACGGTTGAGGGCCTGCTGGCAATTTCAACGAACGGCAAATTAACGGTCCGCGACGACTATCATAATCATCCGGAGTCGAAGAGGGTTCTGGAACATTACCTGGAGGTCCTGCAGCCAGATGGCGTCATTCTTTACCGCAACGACCGCCTGGCCGGCCGGGATTTGGGCGCGAGGCCGACGCCGGGTGAAGGCGTGGGCGGTTATTCGCAACGCTCAGGCACGTTGCCGGATGGAACGCGGATCGTGATGGTGAGCCGCCGCCACTCGCTTGATGGCCATCCTCTCCTGATCCGCCTGGCCCACAGCGAAGAGCCGGTATGGCACGCAGTCACGCAGTTTCTGTTGGCGGCGGCGCTGACGTTCCCGATCATGATCGCGGCTTCCGCATTTGCCGGCTACCGGATGGCGCGCCGCATACTTCAACCTGTGCAGAGCATGGCCACGCGCGCGGCCGAAATCACCTCGAGCCGCCTTCACGAACGTCTGCCCGTGCACGGGACGGGTGACGAACTCGACCATCTGGCGGTGGCTTTCAACCACACTCTGACGCGCCTTGACGAATCTTTTCGGCAATTGAGGCAGTTCACTTCCGATGCTTCGCATGAACTAAGAACTCCGCTGGCGGCTATTCGCAGCATGGGAGAAGTGGCCTTGGTGCGAGATTGCACGCGCGAGGAATACCGCGAATTGCTGGGCAGCATACTCGAGGAAGTGAATCGCCTGACACGGCTGGTCGATGAGCTGTTGCTCATTTCGCGCGGCGACTCGGGCGTGATTAAGCTGAACTGCCGTGCCATCGGAATCTTTCAACTAGCCCAGGAAACCATCGCTTTGCTGGAGCCGCTTGCGGGCGAGAAACAGCAGATTCTGGCGCTCACGGGCGATGAGCAAGCGAAGGTTGAGGGCGATCCTGTTTTCCTGCGTCAGGCGCTGATCAACGTTCTCGACAACGCCATCAAATACTCACCCGAAGGCACCCCCATTTCGCTGCACGTCGCGAAAGAGACCGGCGAATCGGTGTGCCTCTCCATAGAGGATTGCGGGCCCGGAATCGCCCCCGAGCACTTGGCTCACATCTTCGACCGCTTCTACCGGGCAGACCCGGGCCGCTCGCGATACGGCGGCGGATTCGGGCTCGGGCTCTCGATCGCGCAATGGGCTATCCACGCCCATCACGGGCAAATCGATGTTTCGAGCACTCTCGATGCCGGCAGCACTTTCCGGATCACGCTGCCGGTGCACGGTAGCCGGTAAACACCCGAACCGCGCTGAGAGTACTTTTCGACGGCTGCGGCTCGGTACCGATGCGGACTATTCACAGAACTTTAATACAACTGTAACGATGCTCCTATAACTTGGGCAAAGTAAGAATCAAGTTTCTACTTAATCCAGGGAGTTTATGCGGAAAAGCGTATTTTTATTGGTGCTATTGGCGAGCTTTGGAACGAGATCCTTGATCTCTCAGAACGCACTGACAGGCGCGGGAGATGCCAGCGCGAGCGATTTGGATTCGCTGAAGGCGCGGATAGCGGAACAGCAGGCGCAAATCAAGAAATTACAGCAAGCGGTGGAGGCGCAGGAGAAGTTACTCGAACGCGCGCTCGAACCGGCCACCGCGGCGAAGGCTTCGCCCATGGAGACGACGCCCGCGGCAGCACCGGCGACAACCGCCGACGGAACGGCGGTTGAGACAGCATCGACCACCAACGTTGCGCCGCCGGTGAAATTGACACCTGCCATCGAATTTGGCCGTAATCCGCTGGTTACCCCGGTGCAGCAGACCCCGCAAAGCTCATCGCACCATCCGT
>Ga0302319_10003973_pt1 | contig 30577 bp, 32 predicted proteins | sample Bog_T0_2_FD_203319 | JGI IMG/M metagenome (GOLD analysis project Ga0302319, IMG submission 203319) | Peat permafrost microbial communities from Stordalen Mire near Abisko, Sweden - Bog_T0_2 | ecosystem: Environmental > Terrestrial > Soil > Wetlands > Peat | place: Sweden: Abisko, Stordalen Mire... | reverse complement strand
ATATCGGGATTTGAGATCGAAGAGCTTTGGAAAGGAAAACCTTCAATAACGTTTTCGGAGGCATTTAAGATTCTGGGCGGAAACCGACCAACAGAGCAGACCCGCGCATATCTCCTCACGCTCATAGTCCGCGGTGGCCTATCCGCCGATCTTTCCCTCGGGCCATTAACCGACGCGACCGTCCTTCGGAGGGGGACCGCAATATGAGTGCCAATCACATTGCAGACAGGCTGGATATCCAGCAGTTGGATTACAGGGATTGGCCTACCGTAGACATTGAATCTCTCTGTGAGCCCATGAGGTCCCGCTACATCAAGTACCGCAATGCCATCATGGCGATTTTGAATGGATCTCCGATTGGCGCTATTTGCTTAGGGGCTGGAATTTCGAGACGGAACGTCGGAAAGCAGATTCGAAGGTGCCTAGAGATGGCCGACGACGGCAGAATGTTCGGCTTTCGCGCTCTGCGACTGAATTCGAGGACAAAGAAATATTCGGTAAAAATCATAATGGGTGGAGGAAAGCTGCCGAGGGGATTTTCCGGAAGATTCATGGCATTGCAGGAGCGCTATCCTCACATTTTTGAGCGTGTCCTGGCCCTCTACCTTAAACGAAACGAGAATGTGAAGATTCACGAGTCACGGATTCCGATACTCAAGCTTCACATGCAGTTTCTCGGTTGGCTTCGGGAAGCCGGCGTGATGCCGAATGAATATCCCTTTGTCTGCAGATATGCATCGCTCAGGACGATGAGTGCATATCTGAAGAAGCAATGGAAGTCGAATATGGTCCAAGCTGTCGCTGCTCGCGTTGGAGCCAAAGCCGCGCGCGAGCTTCACGACGGGGAGAATCGCGCCCCGACGGATGCCCCTTTGAAGCCCTACCAGCGGGTTTACCTGGACGGCCACAAGATCGATGCGTTTTTCACTATTCGCGTCACATCTCCGACCGGCATCGAAGTGGACGTTGTCCTCGATCGCCTCTGGATCATCGTCGTCATTGATCACGGCAGCCGTGCGATCCTTGGCTACTTCTTATGCTTGGAAAAGGAGTACTCCAGTGACGACGTTCTCGAGTCCATGAACCGGTCAATCGTGCCTTGGAAGCGGAGGGAACTCACAATTCCGGGATTAGAGTATATGGACGGCGCGGCATTTCCATCAGGCCTCAGGCCCGAACTGGCGTACGCAACGTGGACTGAAGCTTGGTTGGACGGTGCGAAGGCGAACTTGGCCAACGCGGTTCGCACTGCGCAGACCACGACGATTGGAGGCGATTTAAATGTCGGCCCACCCGGTATGCCCGAAAGACGATATATCATCGAACGATTTTTCCGGACTCTGGCTTCATCCGGCTTTCAAAGACTCCCCTCGACAACCGGAAAAAACCCCGCAGACGGCCGAAGGAACGATCCCGAAGATAGGGCGCTTCGGTTCGATATCCGTCTCGAGGAGATGGAGCAGGTAATTGACGTGCTCCTGGCCAATTACAACGTCACCTCACATAACTCGCTCTTTGGCCGAACCCCGATTGAGGTGCTGACTAGCTACGTGGAAAGCGGTGGCACGATCGTCCAAGTGCCTGAAGATAAACGAGAGAGTTTTAGTCTCTCGATAGGCCGTTATAAACGAACCGTGGTGGGAAAGCCGAGCAATGGGAAACGCCCTCATATTGAATTCGAAGGGGTAACCTATCATAGCTCTTTACTCTCGAAATCTCCGGCGCTTTGCGGCGAGCGCCTCACCATTCTTGTGAACAAGAACGATCTTCGCGTCGTCAAGGCCTTTCGCGCGGACGGATCGGATTTCGGCAAGCTCACTGCTAACGGGTACTGGGGAGTCACTCCCCATGATTTGCGGACTCGAAAGGCGATCATGAAGCTCAAGATCCGGAAGCTGTTCACATGGCTCGCCGGTCAGGACCCGATTGCGGCCTACATGAACTACCTGGAATCGAAAGCACAAGGTCGAAAGCGAGAGCGGGGTAGGCTGGCCAAATTAAAGCGAAGCATGGGCGCCGAAGCTAAGGATCCCAGGACTCCAACCACCGAGGTTCAAATGGAGCCAAAAACTAAGGGAACCAAGGTGAAATTGCCGTCTTTGGAGGTCGGCCAAGATACCGAAGTCCGCGCGGCCATCGTTTTGTAAAATGAACTCAGTTGATAGTTCAGCTCTGCGGCCCGATATTCCTAAAGGGACGCATCCAATCGAAACAGGAGATTACTTCCTGAGCAGCCGGGCCATCGAGGCATTGGAGCGCTGGTGTACGGCGCTATTGATCAACCGAACTCCAGGGGCAACGGTCACAGGGGAGTCACGGATGGGAAAGTCGACGGCGAGGCGTTACCTCACGAGAACTCTGCCAGGGCGTGTGCCTGGATTGGAAACAGTGGCACATGAGTGCCATCATTCGACACGGCCAAACGAGGGGGAGTTTTTTTCGGATATTCTCCTGAGTGTCGGCCACAATGATCCCTTCAGCGGAACTGTTTCGAGAAAGCGACACCGTCTTGTCTCCCGACTGGCCACTATCGCTGACCAGGGATCGCGCAATCACTTGGTCTTTTTTGCCGACGACGCTCAAAACCTTTTGGAAGCACAATATGAATGGTTGATGGACTTACACAACGAATTGCGCGAGCAACAGATTGCTTTTTCAACCTTCCTATTCGGGCAGAGTGAACTCTTAAACCAGAGATCTGCGTTTTTGGCAGCCGACAAGAGGCAGCTTGTAGGGCGCCTTATGGTGCACGATTTCGCATTTTCGGGAATCAAATCCGAAGCTGAACTTCGCTACTGTCTTTGTGGGTACGATAAGACAGAGCATCCATCGGATAGCGGCTGGAGTTTCACACGGTACTATTTCCCTGAGGCCTATGCTGCGGGTTGGCGCTTGTCACTCCTTGCTAGCGACCTTTGGTCCGTCTTCCGCGAGGTCGCAGAAACGTACGCGGCCTCCAAAGACGAGGAAGTATCGATGCAGTACTTCATCGATACAATCCATTCGCTCTTAAAAACGGTTGGTCCCGCAAGCGGCCACGTTCCTGCTATCGATCAAGCGCTGCTCACATCACTAGTGATGGAATCGGGATACGCGTCGTTTTGTCAAAATAGTGAATTGGACCGCACCATACAGGCGCAACCCACCAAATGAGATCAAGATCCTTAGAGTTATTTCAAGAGGGCCAGTCTAGAACAGCCAGATACGGATACAGCTGGAGGACTTCCGACGGCCCGTATCCAGCCGAGTCGTTATGGTCCATCCTTCGCCGTCTTCTTTGCCGCAACGCATGGACTGCTGGAATGCTAGGGCTCGCTGTAAATGGCGGAGAAAGAAAAAGGATTCCACTGGTGGGACTAGACCTCAGGTCCGTATCCAGTGAACTTTTGTTGAGGATCGAGCGCACGATAGGGTGTTTTGACCTTCTTGAGAAATCGACGCTCAGAGGAATATTTGGTATCGAAGATTTGGGCTCACTGGATGGCGTTTCGACGGGTCGCCTTCGCTATTGTCATAAATGCATTCAGATGGGCTATCACTCGGTCCTGCACCAATGCTATCTGTTTTCGCACTGCCCAATTCACGCCGACACCCGTCTTGTCACCTCATGCACGAATTGCGGCAACAACTACAAGTTTGCGATCCTTGGCTCTCGATCGTTAAGAGCCTGCGAGTCCTGCGCTCCTCAAGTTTTTGACAAGAATTGCGAGCTGAGTCGGCCCTTAGATAGCGAGATATTCAAACCTGTTAGGGAAATAGTCTGGCAGGTTCAAGACCTTGAGCGGAGTTACATCCGGTTGGATTATAGTTCTTTTGTTCTCCCGCTAAGTTTGGCGAGGCAGCAAATGAAGAGCTCTTCGTTCGCGCCCAATCTACTGCTTTACATGCGCGCTGCTGCGGGACAACGCGACGCTCATGCCTTTTGTGACGGCGAAGTGGAGATGGGCAAAGTCGTTATTCAACAACCTTGGAAATCCAAATGCGTCGATGCCGGCCGCCAGGAACACATCGATAGATGGACCCTCGCGCCTTCTTTTGTCGCCTCGACTTACAAGGCTATTGGCCGACGGATCCTTTCCCGACTTGCGGTTTCGGACCGCCAAGCGGTCGAAAGAATCTGCCGTGAAAACTGGATGGATATTCAAGGACAGACGCACATCCGTGATGCAGGAGAAGGCGCCTATGCCTACGTCAATTGGAGAATGTTTTGGGAAGAAGAATATACCCCCTCCAAAATCCTGAGGCGGGAACAACGCAGGAAGAGCGGGTGGGAGGACCTCGCCTATGCGAAGTATTTCGAACGATTCCGGTTGGCTCTTCCCGAGAACCTAAAGGACTTCGATCAGGGCCTGGTGCCGGCGCGGGTGTTCGCACAGGCTTGCATGGGAGTCTACTGGTTCTTTGAGACGTATTACCGAAAAGTCGAAGTTGGAAGTCCTGTACCTTGGCCGGTTTTCCTTCCCGCCCGGGATTCGGCCCCGCTTTACCTTTTTCTCCGCGACTCCGACCTCGGGATTAAACTTTTCTGGTTTCGGAAGCTTGGATTGCGGAATTCTAAGCGATACGGACAACCTTAGCCGACGGTGGCAGCCGCGGATGCAAGCGCGTCGCTTCCGGGGCAGGTGGCCATGTTTAGTTCGTTGATCGGACCAAGATCAATTCTCCGCATACTGGGTTGGGCTGGCGTTTTTAAAGAACAGCCTAAGGAACGCACAATATACATTATGTTAAGTGGTAATAATGCTTAATAGCAATGACTTAGCATTGTGTCCGAGGAAGCGATTATAGCTCCATTTTAGAAGCAAAGATCACTCCATCTCGGACGGGATCTCCACCCTGGGCCCATACTGCAGACCTCGCCTGATGGCTCATGAGATATAGTTCCGGCGCTTTATCAGCGGTACCTTCTCGAAATCGGCGTCGTCGGTAATGATAGTGAGGCCAAAGCGTAATGCGACCGCAGCTTGCCAGGTATCATTTTCGCCAAGGCGAAGGCCCCTCGCGCTTTGTTCACGGTCCACCCTTGAGGCAAACAGAGCGATGTCGCGTCCGAAGGCGATCATCCGAAATCTGCGAAGAAAGCGCCGTGCCTCTCTCTCATTGCGAATGCCGGCTGCATATTCGTTCGCTGTTACGGGCGTGATTGCCATCGGATGGCTCTTGTTCGCGCGCATGAAACGTTTCGCTGGACCTTCCGCGTTATCCTTTCGGCGCAGCTCCGCATGGAGGTCGATGAGAAAATTTGTATCAAGGAGAAACATTAAGCCTTAGCCTTCCGCTTAGCATGAAGCCTTCGGGAGGTTTCGAGCTCTTCGTCCGTCACGGTGGTCTTGCCATTGCCGAACTCAGCTTCGAGGAGTTCGAGGGCCTCCCCCATGGTTTCAGCCGGTTCGTCCCAGGATGCCCGGCGCACAACTTCCGTGAAGGATTCACCTGGCGTTCGCTTTGCCTTCTTCAGGATTTTATAGGCATCCTCGGAAAGAGAAATGGTCTTAAAGCTCATACACAGAGTCATACACAGATAGCGGATCAAATCAAACTGGAAGATCTAATCCGAACGGATTTTGAGCGTCCGCAATGGAGCGATCTTTGCTTCCGTGATCCGTGGAAGCAACGATCACTCCATCCCGGACGAATACCTGGGTATAGAACGTTAACGCTTCAACAATTCGGCTAAGCGAGCGTCGAAATCGAAGGGAATTGCGGCGGAAACCACCCACTTCCAGTCCCAAGCCGGATGGTGACTGTTCAGCATCAGATTGTTTTCACCTATGGTGACGGCGCTGGGTACTTGTAAAGCGGGACTTGCGGCTTTGTCGCACCAATTGTTCCCAATTGCCTGGGCAGCGGCCAGCAGATCATCGCCATCCCACCTCCGCGGAGGTGAGAGCACTCTGTCGATTTGATCATTGGGGACCTCGACCGTGTAAATGACGTGCGGTTCTAAGGAGTCGAATCGCTTATAATGGACGAGACGCTCAAGTGTCGCCAGCGAGCGGCTCTCGGCAGCGTAGTCCAGGTAGCGCCCGCGACTATGCCATCGCCCATCCGTATAGTACCCGCTGCTCCCATTGAACGCCGCCTTTGCCGTGGGGCCGAACTTTCTTAATGCGATTCTAAAAACCGTCATGCTGGCACGCCGTGGATCATCGCATTGGCTAGATTTTCGACTTTTGCTGTCCCGATGTCCGTAGCAAGCATGTCCAAAGGCGTTTTCATTCCCAAACTTCTGTCAGGCATATTTAGCCACTTGGCTACTGCCTCATCTGTTGTGAAAACCTCGCGAGCGATTCGATGGACACGCAGAACTCGTAGCAGACGCTCAGACTCCTCGAGCTTAAATGGCTTCTTTGCCTTCTCACGTTCGGAAATAGTGCGCTGTGCAAACTTCAGTGCTACAATGATTGTTTGTTTTGGTAACCCGAGCATCTTGGCGATCTGATTGAGGGAATGGCTCGGAAGCCCCTTTTCAATTGCGGCGATCTGTTCTGAATCTGGTTTGTCTGCTAGCTCAAATATAGTCATGGCAGTATGGCTGATTTCTTATGGCAGAATAGCCATACTCTGCCAACTGTCAAGAATCGGCAAAGTTAACCTCAAATCTAGACTGTCCGCCATGGAGTGAACTTTGCTTCCAAAACCCACGGAAGCAAAGTTCACCCCAATTCTAAATTCCAAGAAATCGGTCGTATCTTAAGGGCCTAACGGGTAATATCTTAAATATTTAGCGTGAGAATGACTTTGGAGCGATCTTTGTTTCATCGGACAGCTCTTGTCCGAGGATGCAAAGATCACTCCATCCCGGACGAATACCTGATAATTGCAGCGGAAACCACCCACTGACACTTTATGGAGCCCGAAACGGTGAAACCCTGTGCGGGGCTCCCCCGCCGCTCTAACTAACTTTGGGCGCCCATGGCCTCAAGCTGTTCATGCTCGCGAGGCTATGCACTGTCGCGACGATCTCTGCAGCTGAGACGGGTTTAGCCACGTGACTCTGAAATCCGGCGGTGAATGCCCGCGTGCGGTCCTCGCTCCTTGCCATCGCGGTCAATGCAGCTGCCGGGGTCCTGGCCCCCGCCGGGTCCTTGCGGATCAGGCGTATCAGGTCGTAGCCGTCCTTTCCGGGCATCCCAATGTCGCTGAGCAGCACATTGGGTCCGAAACTGCCAAAGGCGGCCAATGCCTCGTCGACAGACCCCGCCGTCTGCACTTCGGCATTTCGACCGGCGAGTATCCGTTTCACGATCTCGAGCGAATCATGGTCATCGTCGACGACCAGGACCTTGATTCCATCGAGGTCCGGCAACTGGATCGAGATTGTAGAATTCTGGGAATCCTGGGGAGGCCGGTTATCCCCCTGCAACGCGGCAACGGGCAGGGAAAGCGTGAACGTCGTGCCCAGGTTCAACCCTTGGCTCTCGGCGCGGACGCTGCCCCCGTGGAGCTCAATCAGCTGCCTTACGAGTGCCAGGCCGATGCCGAGCCCCCCGTGCGTCCTGGTCGTGGTCGAGTCCTGCTGGCGGAAGCGCTCAAACAGGAACGGCATGAAGTCGGCGGGAATGCCCTGTCCGTTGTCGACAACGGCGATCTCCACGTGGGAGTTCACCCTTGAGGCGGTGATCACGACCTTTCCGTGCTTGGGTGTGAATTTGATGGCGTTAGCTAGGAGGTTCCAGATCACCTGCTGGAGCCTCTTGGCGTCGCAGAGCAGCCCCCGCACGTTTCCAATCACGGGAATGAGCGCGATCTGCTTCGCCTTGGCCGCGTGGTCCACGGACGCCATGGCCTCGGAGATCACCGCGCCAATGTCGACGGGGGTGATGTCCAGGGCCATCTTGCCCGAGGAAATGCGGCCAAGGTCCAATAGGTCCTCGATCAGCTGCGCCTGCATCATGGCGTTCCGGCGGATCACCTCGATGCCGTGGCGCACGTCGGCCGGGCTCTGGTTGTCGTCCGCAAGGACGTCGGTCCAGCCGACTATGGCGTTGAGTGGGGTCCGCAGCTCGTGGGAGACGGTTGAGAGGAACTCATCCTTCATCCGGTTGGCATTCTCGGCCATGGCGCGGGCGCTTCGCTCGCTGGCCAGGAGATGCTCGCGCTCCGCGGCGGCATCCCTCAGTTCCGTGATGTCGCGGGCTATCTTCGAGGCGCCGACGATGCGGCCGTTGGGATCCTTCACAGGCGAGATCGTGAGCGAAACCGGAAAATGCTCCCCGTTCTTGCGCACCCTTATCGTCTCAAAGTGATCGACCCTGATGCCCCTTCGAAGCTGCTCGATGATCTTGGGCTCCTCCTGTTGGCGGTCCTCAGGTATCAATTTCAGGACTGGCTGGCCGACGATCTCGTGGTGCTCATATCCGAAGATCCTCTGTGCGCCGCTGTTCCAGCTCGTAATGATCCCCTCCAGGCTCTTGCTAATTATGGCATCGTCCGAAGAGTTGACGATCGCGGCCAGGAGAAGGTCCGCGCGCGCACCCTGCTTCAGGGCCGTGATGTCGCGGGCGACCTTGGAGGCGCCGATGATCGTTCCCAGCGAGTCCTTGATCGGGGAGACTGTGACAGCCACCTCCACGAATGAGCCGTTTTTCCTCATTCGGACTGTCTCAAAGTGGTCCACGCGCTCGCCCTTTCGAACCCGGCTGATTATCTCCTCCTCCTCGGAGGCCCTGCCCGGGGGAATGAGAAGGATCACCGACTTTCCGACAATCTCTTGGGAGGTATAACCGAAGATCCGCTCGGCGGCCTTGTTCCAGCTCGTTATGGTGCCATCGAGGTTCTTGCTGATTATCGCGTCGTCGGAGGAATCAACGATGGCCGCGAGAAGCAGCTCCGCTGCTGGTGGGGACACAGATGGTCTTGGGGAGCCTGCGTCGTTCATTCGTTTGCTGGCCTTCTACCGACAGCTGAATAGCTTAAGAGTTCTCGGTAGATGACCACTATCGAGCACTGCCTTCAGGATTACGTCAAACTCCGTAGCATCACCGTCCAGAAGAAGGAGGACCCCACCCTAGCGTCTCTATTCGCGAAAGAAGAATCCCAAGACCGGGAAGCGAAGGAGCCTTGGGACGTTCACAAGCCGCGCGGCGGCCGAAAGGCACGGGCAAGCGGTTCAATACTTCAAGCGGCACTAACCCGTTCGCTCGTCGGGGCCAATTCGGTACTACCGGACCGAGATCCGATTTGGTGAAGGGGCACTGGGTTGTGTGGTGTTTCACCATATGAACTCCACAACAACATGAAATCATACCCTGCCACGCTGATGTTCGCCTCGATGTTGGTGCTGACGCTCCACTTTGCGCGGGCGGAGGCGCCATCGGCCTCCGGCTCCGATGCCATCGCGATTGAATCGAAGGCGAGCAAGGATTACGTCCGTGCCACCGACGCAAGCGGCAAGCCCTTGGCTGAGACATTCGCCTTCGCGAAGGGCGGATTATGGCGCGGAGGCGAAGCCGGAACCAAGGAGCCGATCGATTTCATGGAGGTCGCGAGGACCATTGCCGGGCCCCTCGCCTCGCGGAATTACATCTCGAGCCGGGACCCAAAGACGACGAAGCTCCTGCTGGTCGTCTACTGGGGCACGACCCGGGTGCCCGACAGCGCCACGAAGTCGGTCGCGGGTGAAAACCTCCAGGCCGCGAGCCAGGCCGCGATGGGGGCCAACCATCCCCAACCTGTGCGCTTCAACGCCAGCGACAGCTGCGCGCCAAACCAGATGGCGCAGACCAACTCGATCAACTACACGGTGATGACCCCTGACCAGATCGACACAGACAATGCCATGTCAGCCGCCATGGCGATGTCGGCCTCCGTCGAGCACCAGCGAAACCTGGTCGACGAGCAAAACGCAATGATGCTCGGGTACGATTCTTGGTGGGCCGAGACTTCCCAATTCAAGAACTCCCCCCAGGATTACAGGCGCTCCGACATGTTATCCGAACTCGAGGCCCGGCGCTACTTCGTCGTCCTCATGGCCTATGACTTCCAGATGCTCTGGAAGGAGAAGAAGCCGAAGCTGCTCTGGGAGACCCGATTCAGCGTCCGTGAGGATGGCGACGACTTCGGCAAGCACCTGGCGGCCATGGCGGGAAGCGCCGCGGCCTATTTTGGGCAGGACAGCGGCAAGCTCGTACACAAGGCGCTGCCCGAGGGCCGCGTTGACGTGGGCGAGATCAAGAACCTCGCCTTCGAGGACGGAAAATAGAGGCGCTACTTTGTTGCGGGCGTCAGAGTGAACCGGCGCTCGGACGGCTGGACGAACGATGGCCTGGCGGCCTGGCTAAGCTCGTCGTGCGCAGCCAGGATGTCAGTCGCCTGCTTGATGTCCTTCTCGCCCCGGGCGGCCGCCGGAAAAAGCTGGCGCCGCACCTTCTGGACCTGGCTCCCGTCGTCCGATCCCCACCTGACCTGGTAGGCCTGCCAGCGCATGGGCGTGTTGTATCGAGCCAGGTTGATGCCTGATGCGAGCTGTGCGGAGTCGAAGGAATCGACCGTGGTCCCATCAATCTTGAGTTCGTATGTTCCCGCCTTGAGTCCGCTGACGGCCAGGATCTCGGAGTCGAGCGCCTCCAGGTCGGCGCCAGCCTTCTGGGCCAGGTCCGTGTCGGAGTCATCGAAGGACACAGGCAAAGGCAGCGCGGAGTCGGTCTCCTTCCACTCGAGGCCCCCGTTGGTCGCCGCTATGCCGGTTACTGCCGCGTTCTCGCAGGCGGAGAGCTTGGCTGACGAGGCGTCGATCGTGACATGGGTGACGAGCGAGGGCGCGTGCCAGGCGCGCAGGAGCGTGGCCCCCATCACCATGTGACCGGCTGGATTCGGATGGACGCGGTCGGGGAGAATCTGGCGGGCCAGGTCCTTGTCCTGGACGAAGACTGCCGCGAGGCCGTCGTTCAGGCTCTTGTCGAAGTCCACGACCTCGAGGTGTTCATCGTCGGCGATCGCAGCGACCGCGTCTGCCATCTTTCGCAGCGCACCGTCATAGCCACCCGGAAACTGCGGCGCGCGCGTCACGTCATCGAATGGAGAGGAGCGGATGATGTAAACCCGAACCCCGGGGAGCGCCGCGCGAATCTTGTCGATGATCGTCCTGTATCCCTGGGTGTAGGCGTCAAGCGTGGCCTTCTCCAGGGCGCGGTAGTGACCGTCGTTCATGCCAAGCATGATCGTGACGACGGTGGGCTTCAGGCTGATAACATCTCGCTCTATCCTCTCGTCTGCCTTGCCCGCCCATCCGCCCTGGACCGTGTCGCCACCGACGCCCGCATTGTAGAAGCGCATGTCCCATTTCGGAAAACGGCTGCGGGTGTATTCCTCGACCATCGTACAGTAGCCGCCAGCCTGGGTGATGCTGTCGCCGTAGAAGACGACGCGGTCGCCGTCGTGGAGGGCGAAGGCCGGCTCCTCGGCGCGTGCAACGCGCGAGGCACCGACGGCGAGAAGGAAGGCAACGAGGGGTAGTCGTGGGGTCATGGATCCTCTTTTGGACCTCACATCGGACTTCGCGAGCGAATTTGGCTGGGCCCAAAGCAAAAAAATCCGGACCGGGCTGAATGCCCGGTCCGGACTGGAAACTTGCGTGCCCGTCAGGGCCTGGGCCTAGAACTTGTACTTCAGATCGATGGCCGTGATGTTGTGGTCAAAATCGCGGTAGTTCGGGAAGTACTTGGCGGCAAGACCGCTGAGCTGATTCCTGCCATCGTCGTGATTATAGGTCACTGCGACAACGAAATGCGGAGTCACGGCATACGAGAGGCCCACGGAGGCGCCGATGTCGCCGTCATCGCGCAGGTCGGGAGCCGAGCCGGCGTAGTCGTTGCCGATGGTGTAGTTCGCCTCGAGGTACTTCACGCCGAGGTCGACGCCCAGCTGCTTCGTCAGGCCCTTGTGGTAGACGAGCGAAACGGTCGTGTCCTCATACGGAACGAGGCCCGTGCTCGAGACAAAGTACCACTGTTTGTAGCTAAACGTGAGCGACTGGTCCTGGGGCAGCGTCGCCACCGCGGAGCCTTCACCGTAGTAACGGGTGGTCCTGTCGTGGATGATCGCCGTGTCAGGATTGAAGTCCTTGAAGTCCGGGCCCGCCGCGAGCTTCACCGTCAGCCAGTCGGTCAGTTTGCCCTCGAGGCCGAGAAGTGCACGCTGGTAGTGGTTGGAGGCCTGGTGGAGATCGGAGTTGATGGCGGCCGTGAAGCCGTCCTGGTGCTGATAACCGTCGCGGTAACCGAGTGTCACGGAAAGCTTGGGTGTTAGCCTGTACCCGAGGTCGGCGCCCTCGTTGAGATCCCAACGGTCGACGTAGTCCTGATAGCCCTTGTAGGGTGCAGCGGACGTGTTGAAGATGTTTGTCTCGAGGTTGTAGAACGTCATCTGCGCGATTGGGCGAAGGAAGAAAGCACCCTCGTCGAACTGCACAAAGGCGGTGTAACGGTTCTGCACCTGGTCCCTGCGCTCGCGCGCGACCGCGTGGGCGTAGTTGTTTCGGTACTTGTCGTTCTGGTCGGAGCCGGGAGCGGTGGCGCCCAGCTGGTTCTTCGCGTACAGTGGTGCGTTCTTGTCGCCGTCCACGTCGAGAAGCGCGTCATCAAGGCTCCACGAGATATTGTCGGACTTGCCCTTGAAGATGAAGTTCAGCTTGTGCTGCACGTTGTTTTCCGCGCTGTCCGAGGTGTAGGTCGCGGCATCCACCGAGTAGATGAGGGACAGGCTTTGCACCGCGCCGCCGGTGGGCAGAAGCGTGGCGAAATTGAAGCCGATCTTGAACGAGAGTGTGTCCACCCAAGATTCCTTGGGCTTGAGGCCGTCGCCAGAGACACCGAGAACGTTGTCGTCATAGGATTCTTTACCTTCGACGCCGAGGTCCGTCAGCCAGGCCGGCTTCTGGAAGTTGGTAAGGGTCGCGTTGGACTCCGTGCTGTCTGCCAAGGCGGACCTAGTTGTGGTCAGAACAGCCCCGAAGGCCGTTAGGGAGGCGAGAAGTACTCGCGCGGTTTTGGATGTCATGGGTAGGTGTTTGGTATTAGGAATCGTTGAATGCCCCCTTCAAGGTGTCAGGGATGAGACGAAACCCAGAGGCCAATGTAGATTAATTTAGTAGGAATAGGACAAGTACAATTTCAAAGCCTGCTCAAAAACACCGTAAAGCACTACATAGTAGCCACTAGTGTTGTCATAAATCCGAAATGCAACGCTTGTTTCCGCGCCCCTAGGCTCTGCTTAAACCTCATAACCGGCCGGAACCTAACGCTAAATCTGGGGCGAATCCCCCGATTTTGAAGGGGAATTGTTACGAAAGCGCTGCAGGCCGGAACAGCACTACCAGGGCTGCTTTTCCGGCAAGGAAACCGTCTTTCCAGTACGGGCCGATTCTCGGGCGGCATCCAGGATCTCCGTGACCAGCATGTTCAGGGCTATGGACGACATGCCTGTGGTCTTCCTCTCGCCCCGCACGATAGCCGCTAGATAGCTCAGTTGCTCGGAATCCGCCCCGATCAGGGCGGGGGCGCTTTCCTGGCGAACGGGGTCGTCCCCCACCCTTATGCGCACGAAGTCACGGTTGGGGACCGCCACGGATCCCGACTGGCCATAGATCTCCATGTCCTTTCTGCCAAAGGGCCAGTTCCAAGAGGCCTGGATGACCCCTTGGGTCTGCGGGTATACGAGGACGATCGTGGACTCGTCCTCGACGCGGGTGTAGGTCTCGGGCTGGAAGTTCTGCATGACGGCCGTGACGGTCCTCGGGCGCTCCCCGTGCATCATCCACGAGATCAAGTCGGCCCCGTAGCAACCGAAGTCGAGGCTGGCGCCGCCGCCCTGCGAAGGATCGGTCAGCCACTTGAAGAAAAAGGGCGTCGTCTTGATTGCGAGCGGGCCCTGGTTGCCGTCCTGTACCAGTATCTTGCGCGGGCTGCCGATCAGGTGACTGCCGTTCACAAGGTCGAAGGCGAGAGTGTTGCTGGGATACCACGTGGTCTCGAAGTTGACCAGGACCTGGATGCCCCCTCTCGCGGCCGCGGCAGCGATCGCCTTGGCGTCTTCGAGACTCGTCGCCATCGGCTTCTCCATCATGACATCGATGCCGAGCGGTGCGCATTCCTCGACGACCGCACGGTGCCCGGCCGTAGACGTAAACGCCGCAACGGCCTGGACCTTCTCCTTGGCCAGGAGTGCCTGGAGCGTGGGATAGAAGAGGTCCGCGCTGAGGTGAAAGTGCTCCTCGTAATAGCCTATGATCTCCGGGTCGCCCTCCACGATGCCCACAAGCTTCAGGTCGTTCCGTCCCTTGAGCATGGGGAACAGCAGCCGGGCATGGTCGTGGACAAGGCCGACGACGGCCAGGTGAACGGCGCCGGCACCCTGCGCCGAAGCGCTCGTGCATGCGGCGGCCAGAAGAAGGGCCAGGACGACGGATTTGAATCTCATGGACGGGGCGGGGTTTGAGGGACTCTTGCGCGGGGTGGAGGCGCCGGCCTCATTCCGGCGGCCCGCCAAGTCAACGGACCTTGCCGCTTGAATCAAACGTGAACCGGACGTCCGTCTTGGCCTCGATCGTCTCGGCATAGAGGTAGATGGGGTCTGCATCACCGTTCTTCCTCCAGTATACGTTCCTCGCGGGCTCGAATCGCCACTGGCTGACTGCGGCCTTCACCGCCGCGAAGAAGAGATCGGAATACGGGCCGGGCATGTTCATCCGCTGCCAGCTCGGCCGCACGTCAATGACGTCGCCGTTCGTGTCGATGGTCACCGTGGCATTCACGACGTACAGGCCCGCGTGCGCCGCCAGCGCGGCCGGCGGGTACACCGGCCGCGCCAGGTCGCCCTTCCAGTCAGGCGGGATCGTGTTCACCACCATGTCGGTCATGGACGCCTCCCCTTTCTTGTCCGTCTTCACCTGGGTCTCCCTCAGGGGGTCAAGCATCTCGACGGAGCTCGTTCCCTGTCCCTTTGGCGAGGCGCACGCCGAGAGGAGGAGGGCGAAAAACGCCGCCGCGGGGAAAACTCGGCTCTTTGCCATCTTCGCCCCTTCATCCTGCGGACCAGATCCTGGCACACAAGGCAAAGGGGGTCGAACCACGAGCCAAGTGGGCGGTCTGAGGGCTGAGCCGGCTGTCGCCCTGCGCCATACCCATGCCCATACGCCGCCTCCCCTTCCTTGTCTCAATGCTCCTGCTCAGCTTGGGTGCCGGCAGTGCCCAGGCCGACGACGTCGTCGCGGACCTGCACACAACGCCGTTCGTGGACATCTCCCGTTTCATGGGAAAGTGGTGGGTCATCTCCCATGTCCCTAACTTCTTCGAGAACGGGAAGGTGGGGACGTCGGACACCTACGCGGCCGTCTCGAAAACAAGACTGAAGACGGCCTTCACCTTTCGGAAGGGATCCCTGGACGCGCCCGAGCATCAGTGGGGGGGTACCGCCCGAATCATCAACACGACGACGAACGCGGACTGGAAAGTGCAGCTGGTCTGGCCGTTTGAGTCCCGGTACCGGGTGCTGGAGCTGGACCCGAACTACGGGTGGGCCGTCGTCTCCAACGGGAATGGGAGGCTTGTCTGGGTGCTCTCCAGGACCCCGAGGCTCGATTCCTACACCTACGGGATAATCATGGAGCACCTGCGGCAGCGCCGAATTAGCCCTGCCTCGCTTGAGATGGTGCCGCAGGCACCCCAGACCGTGGCCGACTAGCCGAGATTCTCGTGCTCTCCGAGGTGCTTCGGCGCCTTTCCGGTGGCGGCGGCCCTGGCGAGGGAGAAGAACACGAGCATCTTGCTGGACTTGGCATCCCAATACTCGGCGTGCTCGATCTCGACCCTCAGGAGGGCGAGCGTCGGGTCGTCCGGCCCCTCGGGGAACCAGCCCTTCATCAGGGGATTCCACATCTCTCGCGCGCGGACATGGTCCTGTACGATCGATGCGCGCCCCGAGATGGAGACATACCGCTCGTTCTTGGGTTCTGAAAAGGCGACATTCACATGGCTCTCGCGGCCCACCTCGGCGGCCTTGAGGGAGTCCTCGGCCGTGAAGAACCAGAGGTCGCCGTCGAACGCATGCTTGGGAAATGCCATGGGGCGGCTGTGCAGGGAGCCGTCCGGCGACTTCGTCACGATCATGGCGACACCGATGTCGCTTATGAGGGACTCGAGTTTGTCCGCCTCGGCCTTGGTCAACGTGAGGGTGCTCATAACCTCATTGTGGCCGGGCGGGGGCCGAGGTTCCCATAAATATCCGGATTGTCCCGCTTAGCCGCCAACGAGCGCGGCCCACGCGACCAGCCCGCCGATGGAGATCACCATGATTGGAATGCCGAGCTTTGCGAAGTGCACGAACGAGATGGAGACGCCCTGCTGGCGCGCCCCCTGGACCATGAGGATGTTGGCCACGCTCGCCGTCACGATGGCGTTGCCGGCGAAACTGTTGCCGACCGCGAGAACGTAGGCGTTCATCACGTGCGTCATGGGAACGATCTTTATGAGGAGCATGACGGCCGGCGCGTTGTTGATCAGGACGCAAAGGCCGGCCGTCAGCAGGGCCTCGTTTGCCGGGCGAGCCGGGTCGAAGCCGACACGCCCGAGCCACTCGACGACATGGGCGGCGTAGCCCGTGGCCTGGAACGAGCCGCTGACGACGAAGAGCGACATGAAAAGGAGGAGTATGGGCCACTCGACCAGCGCGAGTATCTGGTCGGTCTTGTACTTCGCGCTCAGAAGGTGGATTCCGGCCGCGACCAGCACCGTGATCTCGCGCGGGACCGACGTGAAGAAGAAGGCGATCACGGCGGCAAGGATCACCAGGCCCTTCAGGCAGTGGTAGCGATCCAGCGGGATTGGGATCGGCTGCGGCGCCGCATCCTCCGGCAGGAGCACCGGGGGCCTGTCGCTTCGGGCGACGCGCGCGACCACGTAGGTGCCCGCCAGGCCGACGATCACGGGAACGAAGGCCCAGAGCATGTACCGGGAGAAGCTCAGGCCAGCGACGGAGCCGATCATCATGTTCTGCGCATTGCCGATCAATGTGGCCGCCGCGCCTATGTTGCTGGAGGCCGCGAGCGCTATCAGGTACGGGACGGGATCGATCCGCTGGCGGATGAGCGCGGTCGCGACGACGGGCGTCAGCACGCAAACCACGATGTCATTGTTCAGGAATGCGGACAGGATCGCCGTCATCACGATCAGGTACCCGAGGAAGCGGGTCGGCGTGCTTAGGCGGCTGGAGATGCTGGCGGCGACGACGTCGTAGAATCCGGAGAGGCGAAGCTGCGCGGAGAGGACGAAGAACCCGAAGAGCAGGAGCACGGTCGGCCAGTTGATGCTCGCGGCAACCTGGCCGGCGGGCTCCCTGGAGAAGATCATCATGGCGATGGCGCCAAGGAGCGCTATGCCGGTCCGGTTCAGCCGCAGGCCGGGGATCCTGCCAATTGCGAGGCCGAGGTACGTCAGGACGAATATCGCCAAGACGATCGGCCTCTCGTCAAACGGTACATTCATTGGGTTTTTCGCGGTCCGAACGACCTTGCTACCGCGGACCCATGGAAATATTCATGGGGCATGGGCACAGCGACAAAAATCCTCATCGGCATCGTCGTCCTGGTCGTGATTGCGGGCCTCATGATCTCTTCGAGTTACAACGGCCTCGTGAGCCTGCAGCAGGCAACCGACGCGCAATGGGCCCAGGTCCAGAACGTCTACCAGCGAAGGGCCGACCTCGTTCCGAACCTCGTGAGCACCGTGGCCGGCGCCGCCAACTTCGAGAAGTCGACCTTGATCGCCGTGACCGACGCCAGAGCCTCGGTCGGCCGGGTCCAGATGCCCACCGGGGGCGCCCCGACGGATCCCGCGCAGCTTGCCGCGTTCCAGCAGGCCCAGGGCCAGCTGGGCTCGGCCCTCTCCCGCCTGCTTGTCGTCTCGGAGCAGTATCCCGACCTCAAGGCCACCGCCAACTTCAGGGACCTCCAGTCCCAGCTCGAGGGGACCGAGAACCGGATCTCGGTTGAGCGCGGACGCTTCAACGATGTCGTCCAGGCCTATGACACGGCGATCCGCCGGTTTCCCGCGGTGATCCTGGCCGGCATGTTCGGATTCACGCAGAGGCCCTACTTCAGCGCGGTGGCCGGTGCCGACACCCCCCCGAAGGTCCAGTTCGACTTCAATTCCCCGGCTCCCGCGAAGCCGTGAAGCTTCGCGCGGCAGGCCTGATCGTCCTCTGCCTCTGGGCTACCCTCGCCCGCGCGCAGGAGGTCATCCCCCCTGCCCCGCAGAACCACTTCAACGACTACGCCTCGCTGGTCCGCCCGGACACCGCGGCCACGCTCGACAGCGAGCTCACTCAGTACGAGCGAGCCACCTCGAACCAGATCGTCGTCGCCATCTTCCCGAAGATGCAGAGCGACTCCTCGGTCGAGGACTACACGGTGCGCGTCGCCCAGTCGTGGAACGCCGGGCTCAAGGGCAAGGACAACGCCATCGTCCTCTTCATCTTCTCGCAGACCCACCAGCTTCGGATACAGGTCGGGTACGGCCTGGAGGGCGCCGTGACGGACGCGCTCGCGAAGCAGATCATATCCAACGAGATCGTCCCCTCCTTCAAGCAGGGTGACTACGACGGGGGCGTCGTCGCCGGCGTGCATGCGCTCATGGCCGCGGCAAAGGGCGAGTACAAGGGAACCGGCAGGACCGTGCGGGACGGCAAGAACCACCAGTCGTCGCTCTTCCCCTTCGCCATATTCCTCGTCTTCTTCGTCGTCATCATGATCCTGCGCGCGCGGGGATCGATGTACCAGTCCGGCGGCCGAAGGAGCTTCGGGGGCTTCCTGCCGATCATCATCCCGGGCGGCGGGTTCGGCGGAGGTGGAGGCGGCGGCGGCTTTGGCGGCGGCGGGGGCAGCTTTTCAGGTGGCGGCGGAAGCTTCGGCGGCGGCGGCGCGGGAGGAAGTTGGTGATGAGCTTTCCCTTCCTGGGCCCCAAGATAGACCATGGCCGCGTCGTGGCGGCCATTGCGTCGGCTGAGGCCGGCACCTCCGGCGAGATCAGGGTCATCGTCGACAGGCACAAGGCGCCGGACCCGGTCGCCACGGCGCAGGACTATTTCAACAAGACGGGCATGGCCAACTCGGCGCACAAGAACGGCGTCCTCATATTCGTCGCGCCGAGCTCAAGAAACTTCGCGATCATCGGGGACAGCGCGGTCCATGAGAAATGCGGGGACGCATTCTGGGCCAGCCTGGCGAAGACGATGGGCGAGCACTTCAAGGCCGGGAGGTTCACCGACGGCGTCGTTCACGGGGTGGAACGGGCCGGCGAGCTGCTGGCCAAGACCTTTCCCAGGTCGGCGTCGGACGCCCCGTCGAAGCCGCCCTCAGCCACCGAGGTGGACTGAGGGTCGGCTCACACCACCTCAGTGGTGGTGGTCGTCGTGGGACGGAGCCGAGTGAGACTCGGCGTGCTGGGCGGGGCGGGAATGATTGTCCGGGTGGACGTAGGCGTTGTCGCGGTGGCCGCCGAACCATCCGCGGCCGCCGCCTTCGACGACAACCGTGTTGTCGATCCAGGGACCGTCGCCGTAGTAGCCGGGCCCCGAGTCAACTTCGGCGTAGCCGCCGCCGACGCAGCCGGTCATGGCCACGACGTTGAGGCCCGCGAGGAGAAGGGCCGCGGAGAGGAGTTTGTTAGAGTGTTTCATGGGGTTTTCGCGGGGTTCGCGTCATCCTGATATTGTACAAGGCCGATTGTGCCGCCCGTGGGGTCGCTTATGATGGCGAAGCGGCTTCCAAATTCGACGGCATGGGGGGAGACGAGTACCTCGCCTCCAAGGCCAGCCACCTTTGCGAGCGTCTGGTCGATGTCGTCGACGCGGATTATTCCGAGCCAGGTCGCGGTGACGTCGTCACCCTCGGGTAGAGGGGCAATGCCGCCGCGGGAAATACCGCCGCTTGAGAGGATGAACTCGCTCTTGCGCCCGGACTTTGCCTCGGGCGCGACCTCATAGTTGAGGACGTTGTGGAGGAAATTGGACGAGGCCGCCGGGTCCTTCGAGTAGAGCTCGAACCAGTTCCAGCTGCCTGTCGGTGAGTCCGTGTCGGCCGGGTCGCCGGAGCTCGACTGCAGGAGGCCGATCGCGATCCCCTCGCCGTCAGTCACGATCGACTGGAAGCCCCGGTCCGGGAAGTTCTTCGGCTTGGCGTGGACCTGCCCGCCGTTCTTCTTGACCAGGGCGGCAGTCGCCTCGATGTCGAATACGGAAAGGTAGCCGATCCACTTGGAGGGGTGCGACTCCTTGCCCGCGGAGTGCGGGGAGAGTCCGGCAATCGGCACGCCGTTGTTGAAGAAGATCGTGTAGGCGTTGCCCTTTTGGTGAACGACGGTCGTCGTCCAGCCGAAGAGGTCCGTGTAGAACTTGGTGGCCTCGGCCGGCTTCGATGTGAAGAGGTCGGCCCACACAAGTTTGCCCGAGCTGTGGTTCTGCGTCTCGGGGGAGTTGATAGGCGGGAAGTCGCCGGCGCGGACGGGGCTTGCGGACCCGAGCGCGAGCAGGGCTACGCCTGTTAGCAGGGCCGCCGCCCGGAGAATTGGGGTTGTTTGCATATGATTCAGTATCGAGGCTCGTGAGTGAGCACTGCGGGATTGGACCGGTAATCCCGGCTGCGGTGTTGCGCGGTGCATGATATTTTGACGCACCCACCCGATGGGTCGCCCACATCCGGGGTATCACCCCCGTACTCCGGCCCCTACCCCCCGCCCTATTTGCCGAGGAGCCGGTCGGCCAGCTGCGCCTCGAAGGCGTCCCTGTCCTTCCAGCTGAGCGCGATCCGGGCCTTGTAGGCGCCTGTGGCGGAGCGCCTCGTGTAGCCGTCATCGGTCACGTCAAAGGTCACGGTCTGGGTGTTTACCAGGGATTCCGAGTACGCGAGGTACACCGCGACGCAGTCGAAGAGAGTCGTGGAGCGTGTGGCGAAGTAGTCGCAGAGCATCCAGTTCTGCACGGGTGCAAAGATGCAGTAGCTCGTGATGATCGCGCGCAGCATGGGGTCCGAGGTCGCGCTCCAGATCGCATGGTAGCGCTCCCCCTGGAGGCTCACCGACCCGCAGGTGTCGAGCGGCGTCAGGAGGACGTCCTGCCAATGGGCGGCGAGTACCGTGCGAAGGCCCTCCGGGTTGACGCGCACATTCGTCTCGTTCGAGGGCTTTCCCGGGCCGGCGTAGCCGACATCGAAGCTGCCGTACATTCCGACAAAGCGGCACTTCGCCGCGATATCCGGGGCACGCCTCAGCGCTATGGCCAGCGTGTTGACCGGCCCGATACCGACTATCGTCACGGGAACGGGCGACTTCTCGACCGCGTCGATGAGCGCCGAGACGCCGTCCTGGTAGACCCTCCCCGGGTACTTGGCTATGTCGTAACCCTTGATCCAGGAGGTGAGCGTCTTGAAGTTGTCGCCCATGGGGCCGCTGTTGTCGCCGATTCCGATGGGGATGTCCCCGCGGCCCGCGGCCTCCAGGAACTTGGCGGTGACGCTTGCCCGGTAGACGGTGTCGGCCGGATCGGTGATGACGAGCTTCAGGTCGAGCTCGGGCGAGCGCAGCGCAAGGCCAAGCGCCCAGCTGTCGTCGATGTCGGTGCCGATGTCGGTGATGAGGATCAGCGGCGTGCGTGGCGTTTCAGCGGCCGTGGCGCGCGTCGCCAACGGGGCGCCGATGAGAAGGGATGCAATCGCTAAGAGGCGCAGGGGTTTCATGGGGATGAAGGCGGCGCGCTTGGCCGCCTCAGCGATGAAGACCCCTATCCGATCGGGACTCAAGCCCCCGCTGCCGTGCCCGACCCAGTCGGGATCAGGACGTCACCGTCGTGTGCATCTTGTCGACCGCGTCCTCGGACCGCTTCCAGGCGTCCCCGATGTTGTCGCGGGCGCTGAGCCAGGCCTCGGGGGTGTTTGCCGCCTTGAGCTCCGTGATCCGGCTCGTCAAGAGCGAGCGGGACTCGTCGACGTCCTTCATCGCGAAGTCCCAGTCGGTCGTGTCCTTGCTCATGCCCGCGCGCTTGGCGCGGAGGTCGCGGATCTGGTCATCGAGGCGCGCGGAGAGCCGGTTGACGCCGGAAAGGAACTGGTCGCGCTGGTCGTAGGTGTTGTCCTTCAGCAGGGACCACGCCTGGTCGGCCGTCTGCTCGGAGACCTCCGGCACCGCCGCGGCTTGTGCGATCAGTTTCGGGGGAAGGGCTGCCGACGACAAGACGAGGGCACCCAGGACGGGAAGCATGCATTTGGGGACTCGTATGGCATTCATAATGCCATAGTACCCCACGCTAACCCGTGGTTCCCTTTGCCATGAACCCGATGAGCCTCTCCCGAATGGTGGTGCGCCACTCCTCGTCGGTGACGCTGTACATGACGGTGTCCCGGAGGGTGCCGTCGCGCCTCAGGGCCTGGCGGCGGATGACGCCGTCCTTGCGGGCGCCCAGGCGCTCGATCGCCGCCTGCGAGCGCACGTTGAGGTTGTCCGTCCTCCAGCCGACGACCGAGCACCCCAGGGTGTCGAAGGCGTGCTCAAGGAGCCGCAGCTTGCAGGCCGTGTTGACGTAGGACCTCTGCCAGGTCTTCGAGTACCACGTGTAGCCGATCTCGACGCGCCTGGCCGCCGGGATGATGTCGTGGTAGCTCGTGGAGCCCACGATCTTGCCGCGCTTGGTCTCCCGGACGACCCAAGGGACCCGCACGCCCTTCGCGCAGTCCGCAAGCGCCGCCTCGATGTAGGCCATCGTCTTCTCGGGCTCGGGCACCGACGTGAAGTGGAGCGTCCAGAGGTCGCCGTCGGCGGCCGCGAGCTTGAGCGCGGCCTCGTGCTCGCGCCGCATGGGCTCAAGCAGGATGCCGCGGCCCTCTAGCGTCACGTTGGGATCGACGCGGAACATCGCGGGAAAACTCAGGAACCCGGGAACGGGGTCACCCTCTTCACGAGCTGGAGCGGGATGCCCCAAGGGTCGCGGACCATGATGAGGAACGATCCGTCCGGGAGCGTCTCCTCGTAGGCCGGCGTGGCGCCCGCCGCGACGAGCTTGGCGCGCACGGACGACGGGTCGTCGGCGACGAACGCGACGTGGAAGCAGAGCGGATGGGCGGCGTTAAAGTCCGGGTAAGGGGCGGCCGTGTTGCTGTAGACCTCGAAGATCACGCGGCCCGTGTCGTCCGCGAGGAACGAGGTGTAGGGCGCGTCGTTGCGCGTGCGCGCGACCTTCATGCCGAGATGGGTGACGTACCAGAGGGCCGTAGCCTTGGCATCGGGCACGTTGAGGGCGAAGTGTTCGAATTTCATGGGTGTTGGATCGGTGTGAGAAAGTTCGTGATGAGTCCCCGTGTTTCGGCGCCCCCGTCCTCGAGGACGTAGTGTCCGACGCGTGCGAGGAGCTCCACCTGCGCATCAGGATATATTTCGCGCCATCTCGCAAGAAAGGTCTGGTCGAAACAGAAGTCCCGGGCGCCCCATACGATCAGCTTCTCCTTTGAGGCGAGCGAAGGCAGGCCGGCCGCGACCGACTCGAGTGCCGCGCGGCTCGGGTGGTCCGCCTCAAGGGGGATGTCCCTCACGAACCTGTGGACCGCGATGCGGTGCGCCCAGGAATCATAGGGCAGGAGGTAGCCCTTTCGCTCCTCCCATGTCATGCGCCGCGTGGCCATCGCCATCGAGGTGGCCGGGTCGGCGAAGCCGTTTAGCGCGCGAACGATGAATTCGCCGAGCACCGGGGCCCGGCAGAGGGCGATCCGCCTGGGTATGTTGTCCGAGGGGAAGGAGGCCGTGTTCGTGATCACGATCCGGCCGATCATCGACGGTCTGCGGGTGGCGAGGCCGAACCCTATCGCCCCACCCCAGTCGTGTACGACCAAGTGGACCTTCTTCAGCCCGAGGCTGTCGACCAGCGCCTCGATGTCCGCGATTCTGGTGGCGAGGGTGTAGTCGTATCCTTCGGGCTTGGAGGAAAGGCCCATGCCGATGTGGTCGGGCGCGATGCACCGGATCGTCTGCGAAAGCTCCCTGACCAGGTCTCGGTAGTAGAACGACCACGTTGGATTGCCGTGGAGCATCAGGACGGCCTCGTCGCCCCTCGGCCCTTCGTCCAGGTAGCTCATGCTGGCCCCGCTGGGCGTCGTGAAGACCGCTGGCGCGAAGGGATAGAGGCCAGCGAGCCACGCGGGCACGGGCAGCGCCTGTGGCTTGCTCACCATTCCAAGGCGAGCATGAGGCAGTTGAGCCCGCTGCCGATTCCCATGAGGGCGACCTTGTCGCCGTCCTTCACCGAGCCGGCGTCGACCGCGGCGCTAAGCGTCGCCGGCAGCGACACGGAGCCCATGTTGCCCATGGTCTCGAAAGTCGAATAGTCCTTCGACAAGTCGAGCTTGAGCGTCTCGAAGAGCCGCCTCCTGTGGGCGCTTCCCACCTGGTGGCAGATGGCGCGGTCCACGCTGGCCGCTGTCAGCCCGGTCAGGGAGCTGAACTCGTCCCAGGTCGCCTTGGCGAGGGCCACGCCGGCCTCCAGCATCTTTTCCGAGTCTGTCTGCATCGCCAGCCCGCCCTGCGCGGCCGTGTTTCCCTGGCAGAGCTCGCTGTGCTCCGTGGCGGAGCGGCAGATGCCGCCGAGGATCCTGTGGGGCCTTCCCTTGACGAGGTCGCGGTGGCAGAGGACGGCTGCGACCGCGCCGCAGCCGATCGTCAGGTTCGCGAAGTAAGGCTTGATGGAATTGCGGTCGAAGTGGCCCGAGAGAAGCGTGCGGACCGTCTCCTCCACGAGCGGACGCCCGTTCTCGCCTGCCGCGACCAGGGCGCACTTGATCTGGCCGCTCTCGATGAGCCCCGCGGCGACGACGATGGAATTGAGGAACCCGAGGCAGGCATTCGAGACATCGAACACCTGGGTCGAGGCCGGCAGCCCGATCTTGTGGTGCGCGAACGAGGCCGATGCCGGCTCCAGCATGTCGCGGGACACCGCGGCGTGGATGAAGAGGCCTATGTCCTCTCGCCTGACGCCCGAGACCCCCAGGACCGCCCTGCCCGCGGCGGCGCTCGCGTCCGAGGCAAGCGTCCCGTCGGGCCACATCCTGCGCTCCCGGATGCCGGTCATGAGTTCCAGGCGGCCGAAGGGAAGCTTGAGGCGCTCGTAGAGGGGCCTCAGCTGCTCCTCGATCTGCGCGGAGGTCCACACCTCCTGGGGATGCGCGACGGCAATGGACTCTAGGCAGACGTTGTTGAAGCGCATGGGCCGGTCAGCGGTCGGGCCTCATCGCCAGGCGTATCACGTCCTTGTCGAAGAAGTTGGAGCCCAGGCCGGCGTCGACCGTGACCGTCGTGCCGTTCAGGCCGCTGCTGCGGGGGCTCAGGAGGAAGAGCGCGGCGTTGGCGACCTCCTGGGTGTCGAGGTTCCTCTTCCGGAAGGTGAGCTTCTCGGCATAGAGGTAGCTCTCGAGGTAACCCGGTATGCCCGCGGACGCGCTGGTCTTCAGCGGCCCCGAGCCGATGACGTTGAACCGCACCTCGGAGTGGGCGCTGAAAGACTTGGCGAGGAAGCGGGATGCCGACTCGAGCGCCGCCTTCACGGGGCCCATGTAACCGTAGTTGTCCGGGGTCACGAGGAGGGAGGAGATGCCGATCGTGACGACCGAGGCGTCCTTCGAGAGCTGCGGCGCGAAGGCCCGGGCCGCCTCGACGAGCGAGAAGGCCGATACCGCGGCCGACTGCAGGAAATCCTTGCGCTTGGTATCATGGAACGCCTGGAGGCCCTCCGAGTAGTTTGCGAACGCGATCGAGTGGACGAGGCCGTGTACGGGGGCCTTCAGCAACGCGCCCACTTCCCTGGCCAGGGCATCGACGGCGCCCTCCTGCTCGACGTCGCAGACGAACATCGGCCTGTCGCCCAGGAGCGACTCGAGGGATTTCCGGCGGGCCTCCGAGCGGACGCTATAAACCACGCGTGCGCCCTCGGACTCGAGTGACTTGCCGACGGCCCAAGCCACGCTCCGGCGGTTGGCGACGCCGAAGACGACGATGTTTCTTCCCTCCAGGCCCAGGAAGCTCACGACGCCGCCTCCGGGGTTTTCCAGGCGACGGAGAAATCCACGTTCAGGACGCGGGTGTCTCCGCGCTTGATCGATCCGGACATGAGGAAGAATCCCGCCATCATGTCCTTCTTGCGAACCTCAATCGTGACGGTGTCGCCCGGGTACACGGGGCTGCGGAAGCGCACATCCGATATCTTGACCAGCAGCGGCACGCCGTCCCTCTGGCCCTGCTCGGCGAGGGCCTTGGAGAGGTAGAGTGCCCCGGCCTGGAAGACCGACTCGCATAGGATGACGCCGGGCGTGATCGGGGCGCCGGGGTAATGGCCGCCGTAGAAGTCCTCGTCGGCCCTCCAGGTGCGCCTGGCGACGATGCCGTCGGCCGTTTCGGAGACGATCTCGTCCACGAACAGGAACGGCGGCCTGTGCGGGATCCGCCTGAGCACCTCGCCGGAGGCGTGGCTCATGCCGCCCTCCCCTCCCGCTGCGCGCACACGTAGCGGTCGACCTTGTTGGCCGTGATGACACCGTAGTTGATCGTCCCGAGCCAGCCGGACATGATGATCCCGACCGAGCCCGCGTGGTAGAGGCCGGGAAGCTGCTCGGAGAGGTCCATCGACACCTTCAGGCCCTCGAATTTGGTGCCGAAGGAGGTCCCCCCGAAATGGGTCGTGTAACGCTCGATGGTCCTGGGTGTCGCCGCCTCCTTCCAGTCGATCAGGGCGCGGACCCCGGGGATGTATCGCTCCAGGGCCGTGATGGATTCCTCGACAAGGCGCTCCTTCTCGGCGGCGTACTCGGCGTCGGACAGGCCGTTCCAGTCGGCGTACTCGCCGTTGATGGAGGCCACCACGGTGTAGCGGTCCGAGCCCGGGCGAGTGTCGGGATAGTAGATCGAGAAGGTGCGGCTCGTCGTATGCCTGTTGGTCAGCTCCGTGCTGCTGAACTTCGGGCTCTCCGAAGTGAAGACCAAGTCCCCGATGTGCGGGATAGACTCGCCCTTGCGGATCCCTAGGTAGACCTGGCAGGAACTCGAGTTGATCCTCACCGCATTCGCGGCCGCGGCGTACCCGCTCGAGAAGTTCTCTGCGCCGGCGAGGCGGAAGATGGTGTTCTTGATGTTGGCGTTCGAGAGGACGGCCTTGGCGCGGATGACCCGGCCGCCCTTGGCGACGATCCCGCAGGCGACCTTGGTGCCCCCGCGGTCCTCGACCAATATCCGCTCCACGAGGACCTTCTTCCTCAGCTCGACGCCGTTCTTCCTGAGCTCGTCCGTCATCTTCTCGATCAGGAGGTCCGAGCCGCCCCTGAAGGTGTAGACGCCCGAGCCCATGAAGTTTGAGAAGACAATCCCGTAGGTGATGGCCGGGTCGTCGAGCGTCGAGCCGTTCGCGTAGGCGATCGGCTCCATCAGGAGCCGCTTCACGTCGCTCCGCCCCGGGAAGAAGCGCTCGAGCATCTCGCCCGTCGTCTCCGTGTTGTTGTCGTAGAAATTCATCCCGCGCAGGTACTCGTAGAACTTCTCCACGTGCTCGCGCTCGAGGCCAAACTGCTCGACCAGGACGCGGGTGTAGTCCTCGCGCGTGAAGGTGGTCCAGACATCCATCTGCGGGTTCACGAAGCGGATGTCCTTCAGCTGGACGATCGAGTCGGCGATCTCGCGGGTCCAGTACTTGCGGCACGACTTGATCATGCCGACCGGGAAGCCGTGCAGCGAGATGTCGAAGATGTGCCCGCCCTTGCGGGTGAACCACGTGGCCAGGCCGCCATATTGGTAATGGTGCTCGACGAGCAGCACCCTGTGCCCGGCCTTCGCGAGCACGTTGGCTCCGGTGAGGCCGCCCAAGCCGCTCCCTATGACGATCACGTCATACTCGTCGGCGACTCCTTTGAGCCAGTCATATGCCATGGAAGTACGAGGTTGAAGGAGCGTCCCGGTCCTCGGCAACTGGTTTCGGGGAGGCTATGCGGCCGACACGGGGGCCTGCAGTATGTGCTGATTGGCCATGGAGATACCACTCAGCATCGATCCGACGATCCCCAGCATTCCCTGGTCCGTGCCGCAGATGAAGAGGTTCGAGAGCGAGGTGCGGCCCTCGGGGTTCTTTACGGGCGCCCCGTAGATGGCCCCCCTGACGTGGCCCGTGTACCACTCGACCGTCGTCGGGGTGAACATGTCGGTGGCGAGGGTTGCCTTCGCAAGGGTGCCGGGGTCGGCAAGGGCGGGCATGAAGCGCTTCGCCGACTCCTGGATCTCGCCGAACCACCGCGCCTTGTCGGCCAGGTAGGTCTCCTCGGGAATTCCAGCCCAGAAGTCGTAGTTCGCAAGGCACGTGACCCGGAAGACGCCCTCGGGGAGCCCGGCACCCTCGCCATACTGGAAATTGTTAGGGATGCAGATGATCCCGCTCCTGAGGTCGACCTGCCCCTTCGGGTCGCGGTAATCGAACGTGTCCGAGTCGTTGAAGAACACGATCGTGTCGTCGCCCCATCCGAAATCCGCCGGCGGGCGGTCGAGGACCGAGATCGTCTCGACATAGCCCAGCGAACGCGCCTTCTCGGGCTTTTCGCCGATGAGGGCCGCCGTCTCGAGCGATCCCGCGGATGACAGCACGTACGCGGCGGTGATCTCCTCGCCGGTGTCGAGGACCAGGGACGCGGCCTTCCCATCCCGCACCGTGATGCTCTTCACGCCGCACTTCATGCGCCGTTCCCCGCCCGCGTCGCGGTACTTGTCGCTCAGGACATTCATCATGACCCGCACGCCCTCGAGAGGGCGTGCGAAGCCCTCGAGGTAAAGGGCCCGGAACATGATCGCGAACTGGCCGACGTCCATGTCGTCCTCCCTCGCGCTCCCGTAGAACATGAGGGGGCACAGAAGCATGTCCTCAAGGAGGGGGTTTGTGAAATACCCGCGGATGAACTCGCGGGCCGACCCGCCCGCGGCGCCCCCGGCGAGCGGCATGTCGCGCACGTAGGCCGTGATCCGCCTGAAGGCGTCGGCCTCCGCGGGAAACTTCGAGGCCACCTCGGACTCGAGGACGGCGTAGTCGTTTGTGAACCGGAGCGTCGTCTCGCCCCTAGGGCCGAAGGAGACGCGCGAGCCCTTCTGCGGGCAAAGGGCGAACTGCTCCCTTTCGATGCGCAGCTGCCGAAGGATCTTCCCGAGGGGCGTCCCCTTGACACCCGCCGGCACGTAGTTCGTCAGCGCGTGGAGCCCGACGTCAAACTTGCGGCCGTTCTGGCTGTAGAAGCTGTTCAGGCCGCCAATCTTGTTGTGGCGCTCGAAGATGCAGACCTTCTTGCCGAAGTGCGCCAGCCTTATCCCCGCTGCGAGGCCGGACAGGCCGGCGCCGATGATGGCGACGTCGTACTCTGTCCCTGAATTCAACTCTTCGCCGCGAGCGCGTTGAACTTCGGCACCAGGTAGGCCGCGCTGCTGTCGAGCGAGGCAAGCTGCAGATAGTCCGCCTCGGGCACCTCGATGCCGTGCCGCTTGCGCAGCTCCATGACGATGTCCAGGAAGTCCATGCTATCGAGCTGGAGCTGGTCGCGAAGGCGGACGTCCGGCTTCACGTTGGACAGGTCCTCGTCCGGGGCGATGTCGGCGATGATGTCCAGAACCACTTTCTTGCATTCGTCGTTGGTCATGTGTTGGTCGGGGCCCTTTATGCCACGAATCGCTTCACAATCAACGTGGAATTTATGCCCAGCATCCCGAAGGAGTTGTTCAGGATGGCGTCGACCCTCGTCGCCTTGACGGGGGTGTTCAGGACGAGACCCGGGATGGCGCAGGCCGGGTCCAGGTCGTCCACGTTTATCGTGGGATGGACGACGAGGTCCTCGAACGACGGGATGTTGCCGGCGAGCTCCAGGGCCCCGGCGGCGCCCATGCAGTGGCCGATGAAGCTCTTCGTGTTGTTGATGTGGGTGTCCGGGCAGCCCTCGCCGAAGACCGAGCGGATCGCCTCGCACTCCTGGATGTCGCCAAGGGGCGTCGCCGTAGCGTGGGTGTTCACGATGTGGATGTCCGAGGGCTTCATGCCCGCGTGGGCGATCGCCTTCCTGACGCACTCGGCCTGGCGGACCGGGTTCGGGAGCACGTAGTCGCTCGCGTCGCTGTTCACCCCGTAGCCGGCAATCTCACAGTAGATCTTGGCCCCGCGGGCCAGGGCGTCGTCGAGGCGCTCGAGCGTGTAGAGGCAGCCGCCCTCGGAGACCACGATGCCGTTCCTCGCCTTGTCGAAGGGCCTCGATGCCTTGGAGGGGGCGTCGTTCGTGGCCAGGGCCCCCTGGGACTTGAAGCCCGCGAAGATGCCAAAGGTGTGAATGCTCTCGCTCACCCCGCCGCAGATCGCGAAGTCGACCTCGTTCAGGCGGAGCATCTGGGAGGCGTGGATGAGCCCGAGGTTTCCGGCGGCGCAGGCGGCCCCGATCGTGTAGGCCGGCCCCGTGATCCCCATGTTGAGCGAGGCCTCCCCGGCCGGGTTGTTGGCGACCGTGCGGGGATTGTGGTAGTGCGACCAGTACTTGGTGTCGTAGTTGAAC
>Ga0302319_10003971_pt1 | contig 30582 bp, 27 predicted proteins | sample Bog_T0_2_FD_203319 | JGI IMG/M metagenome (GOLD analysis project Ga0302319, IMG submission 203319) | Peat permafrost microbial communities from Stordalen Mire near Abisko, Sweden - Bog_T0_2 | ecosystem: Environmental > Terrestrial > Soil > Wetlands > Peat | place: Sweden: Abisko, Stordalen Mire... | reverse complement strand
GTCAAAAGCCTGACCGAACTCTTCAACCAGTAAACTTTCCCCGCACCCACAATAACCGTCTATACTGGAATTTAGACCCAGGAGGTCCCATTTGGCGTCGCAGCGGCCGTATTTCTTCTACATACCGATGTTCATCGGAGCCTGCGCTCTCGCAGGCGGCGTGTTCGGTTCCGGTTTTCGCACCGTCGCCGCAGCTTCCCAATCGGAGCGTAACGCTAGTCCCAGTTCGGACAGCGATCTGAAGCAAAGCATTGAATCTTTCACGAAGGTCTACGACATCGTCGACCAGAATTATGCGGACAAACTCCAGGCCGACAAGGCCGTCTACAAAGGCGCCATCCCTGGCATGCTCCGCACGCTCGATCCGCACTCCAACTTCTTTGACCCGAAAGAATTCTCGTCTCTGCGCGAAGAGCAGCACGGCATGTATTACGGCATCGGTATGTTGATTGGCGCTCAACCGAGAACGAACAAGCCGATGGTCATCCACCCGTTCGGTGGCACACCTGCTTACAAGGCGGGCATTCGCCCCGGCGACATGCTCCTCGAAGTCAATGACAAGCGCGTGGATACGCTCACCACCAACGAAGTCGCCGAAATGTTGAAAGGCCCCAAAGGCACCAAGGTGCAGGTGGTCGTTAACCGCGCCGGGGCCGCGAAACCTATCACTTTCAATTTGATTCGTGACGAAATACCACGCAACAGCGTCGATACCGCCTTCTGGGTCAAGCCTGGCATCGCCTATATGCGCATTCAGTCCTTCACTGAAACCACCAGCCATGAAGTGGAAGACAACCTGAAGGCTCTGGGCGAACAGAACATCAAAGGTTTGATCCTTGATCTGCGTGAAAATCCCGGTGGCCTGTTGCAAGAGGGCGTCAACACCGCCGGCCATTGGCTTGATCGTGGGCAAACTGTCGTCTCCCACCGCGGCCGGGCGTTTTCTGAAAAGCCTTATCTCGCCAAGGGCAGCCCATATGGGGAAAACTACCCCATTGTCGTGATCGTAAATCGCTATTCCGCCTCGGCGGCCGAAATCGTATCCGGCGCTCTGCAAGATCACGATCGCGCCTGGATTCTCGGCGACACGACCTTCGGCAAAGGCCTGGTTCAAACCGTCTACCCGCTCTCCGATAACACCGGCTTGGCCCTCACCACGCAACACTATTACACGCCCAGCGGCCGCCTCATTCAGCGCAACTATTCCAACATCTCTTTCCTCGATTACTACTACGGCAAGCGCGGCGAAACCAAAGACCCAATGGACGTCAAACAGACCGATCTCGGCCGCACCGTTTATGGCGGCGGCGGTATCACTCCCGACGAAAAGTACGAAGCTCCCAAGCTCGATCCTTTTGAAATCGCCATCTATCGCAAGAACAGCTTCTTCAATTTCTCCGCCCAGTATTTCGCCGATCACGACACCAAGGTGAAGAAGGGCTGGACGCCTGACGAAGCCGTCCTCGAAAGCTTCCACGATTACCTTATGAAAGAGAAAGTGGAATTCACTGAGAAAGATTGGGCCACCGACCGCGCTTGGGTTCGTGACGAGTTACGCGCTGAAATGTATATCACGGCGTTCAGCTACGAGGATTCCCAACGCGCCAGGGTGGAACAAGATCCCGAGGTCCTCAAGGCCATTGAGGCTATGCCCAAGGCAGCCAGCCTGCTGGCCCAATCGCGAGCCCGATTTGAGAAGCAAAGGGCCAGTCTCCGTTAGCATTTGACCCAAGCCACTATCCCACAAATCACTGTTCTCGACACGGGCGGTCAATACACACATTTGATCGCCCGTCGAGTCCGTGAACTCGGCGTCTACGCCGACGTCCAGCCCAGCGACACGCCTGCCGATCAACTCAAAGACCGTCTCGGTCTTATCATCTCCGGCGGCCCCTCCAGCGTTCTCGAACCCGGCTGCCCCAACATAGACCCCGCTATTCTTGCTCTCGGCGTGCCCGTCCTGGGGATCTGTTACGGCCATCAATTACTCGCCCATCATCTCGGCGGCAAAGTAGAAAAGGGCGCGCGCGGCGAATACGGTGTCGCGCAACTGACTGTCACTGCTCCCGATCCGCTGTTAAACGGCATCCAACAATCCCGCATCTGGATGAGCCACTTCGACACGGTCTCCGAAGTCCCCGCGGGCTTTCGCGTGGTCGGTTCAAGCGAGGTCTCCGGAGTCGCTGCGATGTCCGATACCGATCGCCTCCTCTTCGGCATCCAGTTCCATCCCGAAGTCGTGCACACCCAAGTTGGCAAACAGATCCTGGAGAATTTCGTCTTCGGCATCTGCGCCGCTCAGCACGATTGGAATGTTTCGCAGCGCGTCCCCCTCGTCGAAGATCAGATTCGCGCCACCGTTCGCGACCGGAATGTTTTCTTCTTCGTCAGCGGCGGCGTAGATTCGACGGTCGCCTATACTCTTTGCCTTAAGGCTCTCGGCCCTGAGCGTGTCTACGGAATCTACGTCGATACCGGCCTCATGCGCGCAGGCGAAACTGAACTTGTGCGCTCGATCTTTAGCGAACTCGGCGCCAAGCATTTCGCCGTCGATTCCGCCGAACCCGAGTTCCTCGCCGCCCTGAACGGCTTGACTGAACCCGAAGCCAAACGCCGGGCGATTGGCGAACAATTCGTCAAGGTTCAAGAGCGTATTCTCGCCACCCAGCACTTCTTAGACGGCCACTGGATCCTCGGCCAAGGAACAATCTATCCCGATACCATCGAATCGGGGGGCAGCGCCAAAGCCGATCTCATCAAAACTCACCACAACCGCGTCGCCGGCATTCAATCGCTGATTAGCGCCGGCCGCATCATAGAACCCCTCACCTCTTTTTATAAGGATGAAGTTCGTGAAATCGGCCGTGAGCTCGGTGTACCAAGCAAATTTCTTGCGCGCCATCCGTTTCCGGGTCCTGGTCTTGCTATCCGTTGCCTCTGCGCCGATTCCGCGGCTCCCGCCGAGCCTACCAGCGATGGCGTCGTTCTCCCTATCCGTTCCGTCGGTGTCCAAGGCGATGCCCGCAGCTACCGTAAAGTCCTGGCTTTGAACGAACTGCCTTCCCAACAAGCCATTGAAGTAACCGCCCCTGCCCTGACGAATCGACGAAGCGACATCAACCGCGTCATCGCACAATGTGGCGGCCAAACCGCTCTCGAATCACTCTCAGTCTTTCCGGCCACCATCACCAAACAACGCCTCGACATCCTGCGCAAAGCCGACCTTGTTGTCCGTGATTTCTGCCTCGCTCACGGCTTCGAAGCGCAAGTCTGGCAGTTCCCCGTCGTGTTGATTCCCGTGGGCGCTGGTACTGCCCGTGAGTCCGTCATCCTCCGCCCCATCAACTCGGTCGATGGAATGACCGCCGATGTAGTTCTCATGCCCGCCTCCGACCTGGCCGCTCTGACGCAGAAACTCTTAGCGATCCCTGAAATCTCCACTGTCTTCTACGACCTTACCCACAAACCCCCTGGCACTATCGAGTGGGAATAAGCATGGCCGACAGCAACACCTCCCTCCTTGATCGCGCTCTTCAGCAACACCGCTCTGGAAACCTCATCGAAGCAGCCAAAAACTACCGCAAATTTCTAAAGAAAAATCCATCCAACCCCGGCGGTCTCTATCTTCTCGGCTGCCTTGAGTATCAACGCGGGAAGAACGAAACGGCCACCGATCTTCTGCTGGAGGCAGTTGCCATCGAACCATACGAAAGCGACTACCACAACGCCCTCGGCCTTGCCCTCACCGGCATCGGCAAATACGAAGACGCCGAACTCAGCTTCCACCGCGCTCTACAAATCGAAAATCGCGCCACCTTCTACGCGAATTTGGCGCTTCTGTTGCGCAGGCAGCCAAAGCGCCGGACGGAAGCCATTGCGTTTTTCGGCCAAGCGCTCAAACTCCAGCCCGACGACACGGAGATCCTCTGCGAAATCGGCGACATCCTGCAAGAGATGGGCCGGTTCAAAGACGCCTGTAATATCTATGAACAAGCCCTCATTATCGACCCCGAACTGGCCCGCGCCTGGTACTCACGCGGCTGCTCGGAAAACGCTCGCCAGGAATATATTCCCGCCGCGAACTGCTTTCGGAAGGCGGTGGACCTCCAACCCGATTGGCTCGAAGCCCGCCACAATCTCGCCCGTGCGCTCTACGAAATCGGCAATGTAAGCGACGCCTGCCGGCATTTTGCCCAATGCGACGCTGCTGAATCTCGCGCCATGCTTGCCGTTATCATCCCTGGCGACCCCGCTGCCGGCAATCAAGCGGTTCTTACCGCCCGGCGCACCTGGGCAACAACAGATCTCCCCTCCGCACCAGAGGCTCCGATGGCTCGCCGCGCAGAAAAGGAGCGAATTCGCATCGGCTACGTCTCCTCTTTTTTTCAGCGCGATAACTGGATGAAGCCCGTCTGGGGTCTGATCCATCACCACAATCGCGAAGCGTTCCACGTCAATCTCTTCTCCGACTGTGCCGCCACTGAGATCAAGCACGGCTACCAGCCTCACCTCTCCGACCGCTTCTTCAACACCACCAGCCTCTCCAACGAAGGTCTGGCCGCACTCATTCGCGAAGCCGAAATCGACATCCTCATCGATCTCAACGGTTTTAGCAATATGCGCCGCCTGCCGCTTTATATGCTGCGCCCCGCCCCAGTCATCGCCGGCTGGTTCAACATGTATGCCACCAGCGGCATGAGTTGCTTCAACTACTTAATAGGCGATGAGCAGGTGATCCCCGCTTCCGAAGAATCGTTCTACTCAGAGAAAATTCTCCGCGTGCCCGGCAGCTATCTTACATTCAATGTCCACTACCCCGTACCTGAAGTGTCAGATCCTCTTTGCGCCACCAACGCCGGCATCACCTTTGGCTCACTCGCCTCGCAATACAAACTCACACCGGAGGTTCTCGCTACTTGGAGCCGCATCCTCCAAGCTACTCCCAACAGCACGTTGCTGCTCAAGAATAAACACCTGGCTTCACACACCAATCAGCAATATATACGCCGTCTATTCCAAGAGCTCGGCATAACCTCCGAACGTCTCACCCTCGAAGGCCCCGCCGATCATTTTGAATTTTTGAAAGCCTACGACCGGATTGACATTGCCCTTGATCCCTTCCCCTACAATGGCGGAACGACTACGACAGAAGCTCTATGGCAAGGCGTCCCTGTCGTCGCTTTTCATGGCGACCGTTGGGCCTCACGCACGAGCGCTTCTATTCTTCACGCGGCCGGATTAAGCGATCTCGTTGCCAAGGATCAAGAGGATTACATCTCCGTCGCAACTGAGTGGGCCCAGAATGCCGAGCGGCTGCTCATTCTCCGCCGCACCATGCGCGCGCAGCTCGCAGCATCATCCGTGTGCGACGCACAAGGCTTCGCTCGCCACATGGAGAAACTTTATCTCGCAGTTATGCCTTATCCTTCCGAATCACCACGTCCATATTAATGCTCGGAACGGTCCCGAACAACCGATCGGTCAATCGGAACGTGCTGGCGACCATCTTCTTGAGCGATCCGTGGCGGTCCGGATTCGTACACGATAGCCAATAGGCAGCGCGATCTCCGTTCCTCGGCTGTATCACCGTGGGACGGCTTCCATCCGCCGCGCGCCGCAAATCGCTAAGCACTTCACCCTCTGTCCCGCCTCGAATTCCACCTCGCAAATGCACATTCCAATCCGGCGATTTGTTCACTTCCGGGTTTAGCTTGCTATAGTTTCGCGCTAAGTAATGCGTCACTCCATCCGGCAGAAAATTCACAAACCAAAGCCCGGTTGTGTGATGTTCATAGGGAAAGTATCGATACGGGGTCTGATTAATAAAAAACAGAGCTCCGAACTTCATCCCTGACCAGATTAAGGGCATCACCTTCTTTCGTTCTTCCGGGAGCAGATGCTCATAAACGGCGCTCAACATGACATAGTCAAACGTACCGATGCCCGGCGGCAAGCTGTTGGGATCGGGCGATACAAGAAATCGAATGTTATCGTGCTTTCGCGCCGCGAGCACACGCTGCGCCAGTTCAATTCGGCTGGCGCTTAGCTCCACGCCGACAAACTCTGTGTCAGGAAACATGGCGGCCATGTTGAAGGTTGAAGCGCCGGTACCACAGCCGAAATCCAACAGCCGTTTGCCGCGAAGTTCGGCCGGGTCCACATAGGATCTGATCTGCGTCCCAAGCTGTCGTTGGATGTACTCCGGATCGTCATAACGCGCCAAGTTCTCGCAGAGCCAGATGTACGACATACCCAGAAAAGCTTCGATTACATCGATAGGCATCAAAGTTTCGCAACTCGGACGAGGAATAAAGGTATTCGCGTTGTAAGGCTCTAGTCTGATCGCCGAACCTCCGGATGCCAGCGATCGAATCTCTACAATGCCTTCGGCCGCTTCGAGGATCGTGGTTTGGCCATCAATCATGGGCGGCGCCGTCCGCTGGGTGGATTGTTGGAACGTGGACATATAGTTAATGGTACTACTGGTAAAAATAGTAGGCTTGGGTCGCTCCGCGATTGCAGTCTGACCCTGGCCTGTTTCAATTCACTTCGGCCTACCAGTAAATGTCCCTGAATATTTGAGCAAGAGCTTCCGACCTAGAATGTCACGGGTCAGCCGCTAATCTTTATCCTCATCCTCATCTAAGAACTCTCCCAATCGGTCCAAACCTTTCTCCCACATATTTCGCCGGGCCGCAATCCAAGCCGCCGCCAGCGCGAGCCCTGTGGGATCAATCGCGCAAGTTCGCACCCGTCCCGATTTCTCGGTCTTCACCAACCCACTTTCTTCTAACACCTGCAAATGCTGAACCACCGCCGCCAGCGACATGTCCATCGGCTCGGCGAGTCGCGAAACAGAGATCGGTCCGCGACTCACACGCTTCAAAATCTGCCGCCGCGTCGGATCTCCGAGCGCGTGAAACACCTGGTCGATGCTAGGTTTCTTTTCCACCTCAACTCGACAATTCGCTATCCAAGTTGGTCAGGAGCTTCTCCCAGCCGCCCTTCCGCATCTCCGGCCCATCTGAGCCCTCGAAAAACGCCGCTTGATGCGTGAAAAGTAAATCTGTCCCCTTTTCAGTCGCCAACAATTCGATGGTGCATAAACTTGCCGAAATACTCTTCCCTTCGATCATCATTACGGACGCAAACACCAACCGCTTATTCGGCACAACATCCAGATAGCTGGTTTCATTGGTACAGGCAAGGCCGCCCACCACCGGTAGCCCTGGATTGAAGCGTAATTGCGCCTTCTCTTTGCCGCCTTCGCGGAAGTCCATTTCATAGCTTTCCACCGTGTGGTTCTCGCCCTCTACGAACCAGCGCCTTTTCTTGCTCGGATCCGCGAAAGCCGCGAATACCCGTTCGGGCTTGGCGGGATAGGTCTTTTCAATAACGAATGTATTGTGAATGACTGATTGCTGTTCCATTACTTAAGCTCCTGCTTAAGTATTGCCCGGAGCAGATTAATTGTCAAGTATTTACTTAAGTATTATTCGGTCCTACGCGTACCCCACCTTAGCCGCATTAAAGTTCTCGAACGAGACGCCGATAGAGAGCTAGAAGGATTACTAAGCCTGAATAACATGACCGGCGTTGACCTCTCATCGACCGTTCTGGCCCGGCGGGCACTCTTGGTAACCGGAGTCATGGCCTTCGCTGGATCTTGCTTAGGGCTCTTGGGCATTCTAAAAGGGACGGTGGTGGGTCAAGAGGTCGTCCTAATCGTTTCCTGCCTGTTGTTCACGTCAGGTGTTTTGGTCGCCCTACTTTTTTTTCCCAAAGTGGCCTTACAAGATGTCGCCACGGTTTCTACGATATTCTTTGGCGCCTATCTTTGCGCGTGCTCAATCGCTTCGGTCTGCGGCCGGGGTGAACATCTCAATCTTTTCGTTTATCTGATCTGGTTTTTTCCTCTAGTCGTGTTTAACAAAATTGTGAATGCGGCGACGGTGGGGCGAATCCTCGCCAGAAGCCTGCTCGTCGCGCCAGTGCTCATGCTTGCTTGTCTTTCGGCGCGCCTACATGCAATCTTCAAACTCGCGTTGATTTTCCTGCTGGTCGCATATGGCCTCAGCTATCTTGCATTCGGATTGATGTTGGATCTTGTGACCCGCTACCGGGAAGAACATCTTGCGGAGCGCGCGCGTGCTGAATCTTTCGACGCATTAGTGAAGAGCAACGCCGAGCTTCTGCTTGCCAAGAATAAGGCAGAGGCTGCCAACATGGCAAAGAACGAATTCCTAGCGAATATGAGTCACGAGATCAGGACGCCGATGAATGGCGTGATCGGAATGACGGAACTTGTGCTCGATACATCCTTATCCGCCGAACAACGCGACCACCTAGTCATGGTAAAATCCTCCGCCGAATCGCTGCTGGTGATCATTAACGATGTGTTGGATTTTTCTAAAATCGAAGCCGGCAAAATGGAGATGGAATCAATTCCCTTTAATCTCCGGGATTGCGTCGAAGAGACGATGAAGGGCGTGGCTGTTCGCGCTCATGGGAAGAATCTAGAGTTAGCTGTAGAAATTTCGCCTATGGTCCCCGATCTGATTATTGGAGACGCGAACCGCCTTCGCCAAATCCTGGTGAATCTGGTTGGCAATGCGATCAAGTTCACTTCTATCGGAGAAGTCGCGCTAAAGGTTTCGCCCGACGAAAATGGGGAGAATAGTGCCGAACGGCTGAGGCTTCATTTCAGCGTCAGTGATACTGGCATCGGCATTGCGCCAGAGAAAATCTCCATGATCTTCGACGCTTTTTCCCAAGCCGATAGTTCGGCCACCAGACGATTTGGGGGCACCGGGCTTGGTCTCAGCATTTCCGCCCAACTCGTAGCGGCCATGGGGGGAAAACTCTGGGTGGAAAGCGTCTTGGGCGAAGGAAGCATATTCCATTTCACAATCTCCACGCAGCCTGCATTGGCAGCGCCGATTTCTGCGAATGAGGAGTTTTCCCTAGCCGGTATGCCAGTCCTGATTGTCGATGATAGCTCCACGACTCGACGCATCTTGACCGGCCTTTTTTCGCTCTGGCAGGCGCAACCAAAGTCGGCGGCAAATGTTGAAGAAGGTCTGGCTTTGATGCGGGCTGCTGCGGAACAAGGGCGTCCCTTTGAACTGCTTCTGGCGGACGGCCAAATGCCGGGGATGAATGGCTTCGATCTTATAAGGAAGGTAAAAGCTTCGCCGGACGCGATCAGGAATTCGGTTTTGATGCTCTCTTCCCTTCAGCAACGACCCGATCTGGCCAGTTGCCGCGAGCTGGGCCTAGCGGGCTTTCTTGTCAAACCGGTTCGCCGTGATGAACTCAAAGCGTTAGTTCGTGCCCTGGGTGATAACCGTTCCTTGACGCAGCTAGCCTCGCCGAGTCTGAGGCAACCCGCGCGCCCCGCCGTAGCTGATGTTTCGCCGACGGCAACGTCTCCCCAGCACATTCTCTTGGCGGAAGACAATGTTGTGAATCAGCGGCTTGCCGTCAAAATGCTCGAAAAGGCCGGGTATCGGGTAGTGGTTACGAATAACGGGGTGGAAGCGATTGCCGCATGGCGAAATCGGTCTTTTGATCTAATTCTGATGGATATGCAAATGCCGGAGATGGACGGCCTCGAAACTACTGTTCAGATACGCCTGGCAGAGAGTGGTTCAAATCGCCATGTCCCCATTGTCGCGCTCACCGCGAACGCAATGAACGGCGACCGCGAACGTTGCCTCGCCGCGGGCATGGACGACTATCTTTCCAAGCCCATCCGCCAGAAGGAACTGATGGAAATGATCGCTAAACATGGTGAATTGGCGTCCCTAAATGGCTGAGAATTGGAACACCCTGGTTCACCAAATTGAAGCATCGACTGGCGCTCTGGATTCTCCTTCGGGCGACCGCAAATCGAAAAGTTGAGACTTGCAATGGGATGGCCGGTAGACTCATAGATGAAGGCAGACGCAAAAACCGCTGAATAGGATTCCGACGAGGGTAGCAGGACAAATGAGTCGGCGCTCAAGGCAAGAGATAGTTTCGCGCAGTTCTTCCATTGAGTTAGATCTGCGCGGCTAATGTCGATACAGCGCGCGACTCTACTTCTGCTCTGGAGAGATTTTCCACCCGTCGTCGAAGCGATCAAAGTTGACCGATCCCGATTTAAGGTACGTATTTTCAGTTAGAGGCAAGTTGGCTAGGTCCGAACCCAATAGCTGCTCCAAGCTCGAATCCCGAAACTTCTCGGCAAGATCTTGGCCGTGGCTCAACTTGTCAATCGAGAAACTGACCTCCCGTGCGACCTTCCGAACGGCCGAGCCCGCAGGTGTGATAACAAAGACAGCACCCGTGTCCACCCGTGCGTGAGCACCCTCCTCAACAATGCCGTTGACTTCCAAGTGGTCATACTTGGAAAGCGGAATGCTAACCTGCCATTCGTCGCAATCGGCGTTTTGCTCGTGGCCGTATTTTTCACCCTCGACCGCTTGCTTGCCAATTTGCGTCAACTGGACGTTCCAGATATGTGATTTTATTGGGCTAACCGTTACATAGCCAGCCGCAACTAGGGCCGCGATTTCCGCGCTCCTCTCGACAGAGTCATAGTTTTTGAGGCCGTCGAAACCACAGTTTCCGGTTATTCCAATCTTAGAGAGCAACACCTTTCCTTCGGGTTTGCCGATGCGGGCCTCTAATTGGGCCTTGGCATCGGTGCGGCTGAGGTGCTTTGTGCAACCGCAAGTACAACAAAGTATTCCGCAGACGAGAATAGCAGCGGCGCTCTTCATAGACGATATCATCCATGATAGCCGCCCGAGCCGCGTCAAGGGCGTTTGTTTTCACGCCCTACCATGTAGAGATGACTGCGAAGAACGGGCGAAGCATGTTGTTTCGGTGAAGCTTGACAGATTGTTTCGTAATGCCGCCAGTGCTCTTGAACAGACAGCCGAATGGGACAAAGCCAAAGCAGCGCTCCACATCATCGACATGGGCGGAAGTGCCGCAGTCACTGCTAGCGCTATGGGGAGAATGTTTTTCACCATGGCTGCTGCGTTTGCCGAGATGGAACGGAATCTGATATCAGGGCGAGATTGCAGACGAACTAAACATGGAAACTGTAGCAACTAAACTTGGTGGCAAGTGGCATCCGGTGACAATCCAAAAGATCCTCAAAGCGAACGAGGTCAATTATCATGGCTATCATGGCTTAACGGGTGTAAAAGGTCTATCGAACCAGAGGTCTATAAACCAAGTGCTGTTAACCTCCGCAAGTCTGATTGGAAGCTGCTGCGTCGTGTGGCTGAAGGACAGCGGACAAGGCAGGGGGAAGGCTAAGTGCGTCAAAGGTCGTGCAAAGCCTCATCGACTTGAATAAAAAGAGGCTGAAGGCAGAGGCAAGAACGGCTGAATAGGGATTACAACGGCAAAGGGCTAAGGGCACAGGGCGATGACAATTTCAGACACATATTCGAAGAAACGCAGACGCATCAGTGGTGGTTGTAAGGACATTTTTGTGTATGACAGGATCGATTCGGGCTTGAGGTTCCAGTTGTGGAAGATTTGGAGAGCCTTCTTTGGAGAATACGCATCTGGAGAAGCATTATATGAGGCTTACAAAGTACTTCAAAGAAGCGTGGAGAATGAAATCCTGAAAAAGGAGCTCCCGCCGTCGGGGCAGTTCCAACCGGCATTCCAGAAACTAGAAAATCTTTTTATCGAAGACTTAAACCTGAATGACAGCCTAGACTTCATGCAAATCGCTTTAGATATCATGGTTCTCTTCGATCATCAACCCTCTGGTCGGGCTGTTCTGAATAAGTATAAGGGCAACGCGCAAGTTGCATCGGCGGTTGAAGAAATGAACACCCGATTTATGGAACATTGCGTCGGGTACTATGTCGCCAACCATGGGAAACCTGAGTTGATTCGTCGCGATGAGGAACTTTCGCATCAAGAAATCATCATTCCTGCATTGCAGTTGTTGTATGACGAGCAATTCAGTGGGGCAGATGCAGAATATCGAAGTGCTCACGCTCACTACTTGCAAGGACGTAATCGCGAGTGCCTCGCGGACTGTCAAAGCGCATTCGAAAGCACAATGAAGACGATCTGCGAGCGAAGAGCTTGGACGTATCCAACCAATTCCACCGCGAGCAACCTGATCAAGATTTGCTTGGATAACGGGCTTCTTCCTACATTTCTTGAAAGCCACCTAAACACCATCCGGCAGGGCTTACAAGACGGAGCTCCTGTAATCAGAAACAAGCTCGGGCCTCATGGTCAGGGTGAAACAGTACGAGACGTTCCTGACGAGCTCGCAGCGTACATGTTGAGAGAGGTGGGAAACAACATCATTTTGCTTGTTGACGCTTTTAGAACGGCGACTGGTAAGCGCTGAGCTGGGAGTAATATTCATCAGTCTTCGGGCGCTTTGGAACCCCAAGAACCTCTTTGTTTTATTCACTTTGCACGGGGTCAGAAGAGTCTACAAGTGAATTGGCGTCCCCAAGGGGATTCGAACCCCTGTTATCGCCGTGAAAGGGCGGTGTCCTAGGCCGGGCTAGACGATGGGGACGCTAGAGGAAGGACTTCTTTAATTTAGCAAATCGTTCCTTCGCCGCCGAGCGGCAGCCAAGCCCAACACCCCCGCGCCAGCCGTCAGCATCGTCCATGTTGCCGGTTCCGGGACCGCAGTTTCCGGAATCACCTGCAACGCCGTACTCGCCACCAACTGTTGTCCGGCCGCCGTCGGATGCTCGCCATCCCAAAACAGATAGCTATTCGGATTCGCGCAAACTACGGTGCCCACCAGGCATGGCGCGGTCACATTCGAAAATCCATACCCGCTCGGATTAGCCACCGCCGCATCCAGCAACGAATACGTATCCAAAACACTGATGTTCGGCCCACCTGCAAAGGCGCCTAAAGAGCTCACTAAAGCGCTGTCAAAGGCTCCCGACAGACCCGACGCCGCAGCTACTCCCGCCGGGCCGGCCGCTATCGCGTCAGGGGTCTTTCCTAAATCAGGCACGGTCACCACGAGGAAATTCTTTGCTCCGTCACCTGCCAGGGTCGTGATCGCCCCATCGATATTAGCCACTACCTGGAGCGCCTCCGCTGTCGCTTGTGCCGGTGACGGGTTCGACGACAGAATGGCATTTAAGTCATTCGCGCCAATCCAAATCATGTACAGCCCGTTTGGATTCGCCACCGGATGCGCGGCCGAAAATTGACTCAGTTGCCAACCCAGATTTCCTAGGCCCGTGCTAGAGGTTGTGGCACCGCCCACCGCATAATCATTACCGCCTGCCAAACTAGCCTGAACTGCGGGCAAATTATATGAAGTGGCAAGATCTTGCACCCAAAGATTACCGTTCGAAAATCGTCCGTTTGAGTAAGGCGGCGAGGCGGGCGTCGTCCCGCCAGAAGCGATATATGCGTTGCCGACGTCGGAAAGACTGTCGCCAAACACATACATCGCATCAAAAGTGTCCGCTTTTGCCGTTGAGACGGCCAACGCCGCGAAAAGGCACGTAGAAAGAAAAGACCTGTATGAACGCATGCGGACAGTATATAGCGGCGAGCCCATTACCGCTACAGGCGAAAGTTCTACAACGTGTGGAGATAGGCCAGGATATTGGCCTTGTCGTCGGAGGACAACATATCCGCATACGCCGGCATTCCGTTACCGCCAGCGTTGATCTGGGCCAACACGTTGGCGTCATTCACGGGCTTGCCGCTCGCCAGCTTGCTACGTTTGAACAGGCCCTTTAAGGACGGCCCCATCTTCTTCTCGTCGTTATCGACGTTGTGACAAATGGCACATTGCTCAAAAGCATCTTTGCCTTTGGCGACATCGCCCTTCTGCGCCGCCCCAACAGAAAAGCTCAGCGCTAACATCGCAAACACAATCGCCGAACTGACGGCAAAAAATTTCTGACGAACCATTTGGAAATCCCCCAAAGAATTTTATGGAATACGAGCGAAACTATTAGTTTACACAAACGTACCCACATCTCAAGAGACTCCTATACCGGGCGAAAAGAAACAGAATGAACGCAGATTAACCTAAAGACTGCTTCACCTTGCCGCTACTTCGACGAGGCAACTGAAGAACGTGGGGCCGCCGCCAATATCGGTGAGTCTATCGGACGTGAGGTGGTTGAGACTGGTCCGTATTGGCGAATTTTTGGCCCAGCCGAGGCTGCGGGCGCGGACGACGCCGGGTTGGACGTCGCCATTCACTTTGGCGCGCAGGTGACATTCGCCGCGCTCGTTCCAGACGCGGACACAGGCGCCGTCAGCGATGTTGCGGAGGGCGGCGTCGGTGGGATGCATAGAAATGAGAGAGGTTTGTTCATCCACTTCACTGCGATGACCGAAAGTGGAGTTCATGCTGTCGTCGTTTTTGGAAGTGATCAGTTCCAGAGGAAACTTTCGGTGTAGAGCGGCATCGCCGAAACGCGATTCGATGGGAGGCGTATAGACAAGCGTGCTGGCGCCAAATTCGAATTTGCCGGAGGCGGTGCGAAAGCCGCCTTGGGCGAATGGCAAGAACGGCTCGCCGTCGGCAGAAAGATTGAGGCGCACGGAGCGTTCGCGATCAAGCCGGGCAAGAGTGATACCGGCCAGGAAAGGCGAGCCGGAGTTGAGGGCGGCTTCGAGCATTTGATCTTCAGTCTCGTCAAAGCAAGAATCCGTGAAGCCCATGCGCTTGGCGAATAGCCGGAAAATCTCGACATTGGTTTTCGTCTCGCCGGGTGCGGGCAGCGCGGGGCGGGCAAGCTGTACGTAATGGTGGCCATAGGCACGATAAAGATCAGTGTGCTCAAGGAACGTGGTGACGGGCAGAACGATATCGGCGTAATCGGCGGTATCGGTCTGGAATTGTTCGAGAACGACGGTAAAGAGATCGTCCCGTTTGAGACCTTTCGCGACCTTCGTTTGATTCGGCGCGATGGCGGCAGGGTTGGAGTTATAGACGACCAGTGCGCGGACTTTGGGCTGATCGAGATCAACAAGCGCTTCGCCCAAGAGAGACATGTTGACGATGCGGGCCTCGCGGCCCAGGGGAGACAGTTTTTGAAGATCGGGGCGTTCGAGGGCGAGGCTGTTAAATTCGAATGCGCCGGACGTGGTGAGTTGCAGGCCGCCGCCGGCGTGACGCCAGGCGCCGGTGAGTACCGGGAGCGCGGCGATGGCCCGTACCGCTGCGCCTCCACGATCACTGCGCTGCACACCGTAATTGACGCGGATGGCAGAGGGTTGGGTGGTGGCGTATGCGCGGGCGAAGGATTCGATCTCACTTTGAGCAAGACCGGTGAGGCTGGAAACTTTTTCAGGCGGATAATCGGCGGCCAGCGAAGCGAGTTCGGAGAAGCCGTTGGTGTAGGAATCGATATAGCTGCGGTCTTCGAATTTCTCGCGCAAGATAATGTGAGCGACGCCGAGTGCGAGAGCAAGATCGGAACCTGGATTGATGGCCAAGTGCTTGTCGGCAGCGTGACCTGTGCGGTTCTTGACGGGATCGATGACGTAGAATTTGGCGCCTCTACGGCGCGCTTCGACAATGAATGGCCACAAGTGAGAATTGGTGCCCAGGACGTTCGCGCCCCAAGCGATGATGAGTTTGGCGTTGGCGAATTGTTCGGGCTCAATACCGAAGCGAGCCCCCTGCGATTGGGTTAGGGCAAGACCGCCGGTGGCGGAACAGATGGTGCGGTCAAGACGGGATGCGCCAAGGCGGTGGAAGAAACGGCGGTCCATGCTGCCGTAGTTGAGAAGGCCCATGGTGCCCGCGTAGCTGTAAGGCAGAATGGCTTCGGGACCGTCCTCGCGCGCAATAGTGCTGAGGCGGGCCGCGATTTCGCTGACGGCTTCATCCCAATTGATGCGGGCGAATTTCCCTTCGCCTTTAGCGCCCGTGCGGCGCAGTGGATGCAAAAGACGGTTGGGATTGTATTCGCGTTCAAGATATTTGGTCACTTTGCCGCACAAAAATCCGCGCGTGACCGGGTGATGCGGGTCACCGGATATTTTTGTGGCGTGGCCAGCGGGATCGATGTTGACCACAAGCGCGCAGGTGTCGGGACAATCGAGAGCGCAGACGGAATGTTTTTGCACGGGCACTGTTCTACTATTGTCGCTGAAACGGCTGCATCGAAGTGGGGGCGTGGGAGCATCCATTGAAGTAGCGGCTAAGCTGCCTACTAATGACCCTCTTTGATCCTCTTCAAATTCGCGGTATTAAGTTTCGTAACCGTATCCTTGTTTCGCCGATGTGCCAGTATTCGTCCATCGACGGCTTCGCCAACGATTGGCACTTAGTCCATTTGGGCAGCCGTGCAGTGGGAGGCGCGGCGGCAGTGTTTGTGGAAGCCACCGCGGTGGAAGCCATTGGCCGCATTTCGCCGGGCGACATGGGGTTATGGAAGGATCAACATATCGAGCCTTTCACGCGCATCACGCGATTTATAAAGCAGCAGGGCGCGGTGCCGGGCATTCAGATCGCGCACGCGGGACGGAAGGGCAGTACTGAAGTTCCTTGGCGTGGGGGCAAGGCGCTTGCGAGCAGTGATCCAGACGCCTGGGAGCCGGTGGCGCCGAGTGCGATTGCTTTTGATGAGGACTACCCCATGCCGCGCGAATTGAGCGTGGATGGAATTCGCGATGTGGTGCGCGCCTTCGCCGCTACCGCTAAGAGGGCGATCGATGCGGGCTTCGAATTATTGGAGCTGCACAATGCGCATGGCTATCTGGCGCACGAGTTTTTGTCTCCACTTTCCAACAAGCGGACGGATGAGTATGGCGGATCGATGGAGAATCGGATGCGATTTTCGTTGGAGATTATGGATGCTGTTAGAGCAGCTTGGCCTGAGCGACTGCCATTATTTCTCCGCATCTCAGCCACTGACTGGACTGAGGGTGGCTGGACGCCGGATGACTCGGTTGTGTTGGCCAAGGCTGCGAAACAACGCGGAGTGGATCTGATTGACTGCTCGTCCGGCGGAAATGTGCCGAAGGCCAAGATTCCCGTGGGACCGGGATACCAGGTGCCGTTTGCCGCCAAGGTAAAGAAGGAAGCGGATATCATGACGGGCGCGGTGGGGATGATCACCGAAGCGGCGCAGGCGGACAAGATTATTCAGACGGGTGAAGCGGATCTGGTGTTGTTAGCGCGTGAATTTTTGCGTGAACCTTACTGGCCGCTCAAGGCTGCGAAGGAATTGGGTGTGCCAGTTCATGTGGCGGAGCAGTACCGGCGGGCGTTTTGAATAGTTCACTCCTCTCGCAGAAGCCGCGCCGGGTCGATTCGAATGGCCCGGTGCACGGCCGGTAGGGCCGCGAGGAGAGCGGCGGCGATGATGGTGATAGACGGGATGACAAAGGCATTCACGTCTGAAGCTTTGACTTGGTAGAGCAACGTTTTCACGTACGGTTCGAGCGATAGGGCAGCGGCGACACCGGCAACCGATCCCAACAGAACCATTAAGAAAAGGTCGATGGTGACGCGGCGCGTGATGTCGAAGGCGGGAGCACCCATGGCAATGCGAATACCGATTTCGCGGCGGCGTTGGACAACGGAGTAGCTAAGCACGCCGTACAGCCCGATCACGGCCAGCAATAATGCTACGCCCGCGAAAAATACAGCCAGGATAGCGAGCAGGCGTTCGCGAACGGTTTGCGCCTGGTTGATTTCCAACTGCGTTCGAATGTTACTCACGCGAAACTCTGAGCGGGCTCGCGGAATTTCGCGGCGCAGGGTGGGAGCCAAAGCGAGCGGATTTTCACTTTTTGTTCTTACGAGAAAAGTAGCGCCGCCCAGCGCGTCTTTTGGTGCATTCCGCAAAGGAATATACGCGGTGGGCGTGATGGGTTCGCGCATATTGCGATAGCGGGCATCGCGAACGAGCCCCACAATTTGATAGCGCAAGGTTCCGCGATCAAACGATTTTCCAATCGGGTCATCGCCATTGAAATACTCTTTGGCGAAAGCATTATTGACGAGCGCTGAACCCGGTGAGAGATCGTTGGGATTCAGATCACGTCCATCCAAGAGAGGAATTTTCATAGTCTCAATCCAACCGGGAGAAACGCCCAGGAAATAGTCAAGTAATTGGTGCGGCGGTAAACCATTGACCGAAACGAAGCCGTTCATGCCATTGCCGCCGAGCAAGGGCCATCCTGCGATCGCGACGCTTTCCACGCCCGGGAGCGAACGCAAATCGTCGGCTACTTGAAACCAAATCTGGCTGGGTTGCGGGCTGGTTGTTTTGGTTTCGAGCGTTAGCAGTCGCACCGCTGAAAAGCCAACTGGCTGATTGGTCAAACGCCGGAGTGTAAGGACAAAATCGCTGGCGGCCAGATGCACGATAAAACAAAAGGCAACCTGAACGGCAATCAACAGGCGCATCAACCGTCCGCGGGAGTGGGGATTGGCGCCGCCTTTGAGCGCATGTGCCGGCTTAATAGCGGAGGCACGCAGAGCCGGTAAGAGGCCGAAAAGTGCAATGACCGCGACGCTCAGAAGAATTGTGAATGCCATAACTCGCCAATCCGCCGGTAAGTTTAGGCGGGCGGGATTATCGGGCGGATTGATCATCGATACGATCAACGGCGCCGACCACCAAGCGAAAAATGCTCCTAGCGCTGCAGCGAGAATGGCGAGCAATGAACTCTCAATGAGCATGAGTTGCAGCAATCGCCAACGGCCCGCGCCAATGGAAATACGCAGAGCCATTTCTCGAGAGCGAGCGGTGGCTTGCGCGGTCAGAAGATTCGCCACGTTCGCACAAGCGATAAGCAATACCGACCCCACCAGGACGGCTAAAGCCCACAAGGCGACCGTGTAGCTTTCCCGTAAATAGGAAAGTCCCGCGCCCGCTGGTTCCACGGTGATTCTTGCCTTGAGATACGCCTCAAGCAGATGTTTCGGCCAGCCCTTGAACCCTTTGGCGCGTTCACTCTGTACGGCGGTCCATATCGCTTGCAAGCGCTCGCGCACGCGGTCAGGATTGCCTCCGGGTTTCATTTGGATGAAGGTGCGAAGCCAACCCCAATCGTCGTGCGTGGCGCCTTCGTACATCATGGCGGGGAGAAAAATGTCGGTGAAGGTTCCAGGCTCCGTGCCGGTAAACCCGCGCGGGCCGACGCCGATGATCTCATATAAGTCGGTGCCCAAATGGAACGTGCGGCCGATGACTTTCGGATCTTGTCCGAAACGGTTTGTCCAATAGTCGTAAGACAAGACCGCGTAGGCGTGAGCTTTGGGCTTCAGATCGTCATTTTCGGTGAACAAGCGTCCGAGCGCCGGCGTGAGACCAAACGTATTAAACATCCAGCCCGAAACAAATTGCCGGTGCGCCTTTTCCATCTCCTGGTCGGAGGTAAAGGTCAGGTCGACTCGATCCTCAAAACCAATGCCTACCAGCTCGGCGTCCTCTTTCACGGCATTTCGCATGAGGAGGAATTGCGGATATTCGTTGCTATCGCTCGATCGAATCTTGCCGTCAGGGCCAATGCCCTGCAGAAGCATGGCGTACAAGCGATCGGGATGCGCGATGGGTAGTGGACGCAATAAGATCGCGTCGACCAAGCGGAAGGCGGAGGTGCAAGCGCCGATGGCAAGGGCTAATGAAAGGATGGCAGCGGCGGATGTGGTTCGTCGCTTCAACAATTGACGCCAACCGAAGATCAGGTCGGCGTGGAGAGATTCGAGCCAGGTTAAAAGCTTGACGTCGCGGCTTGCTTCTCTGTGGCGAAGTGGAGAACCGAAGGCTTTGCGAGCTTCGTGTGGTTCGCGGCCGTGGGCGATGGCTTCGTCGATGTGCGACTGCAGTTCTTCGTCGAGTTCGGTGTTCAGGCGATGAGGGCGGAAGAGATTGGTTAGGCGCGAGCGGATCGACATATTAAGCAAGCCTCAAGACCCGATTGACGGCGGACGTCACGGTTTGCCAGCGTGCCTCTTCGGCGGCCAGTTGTTTTTTGCCGGCGGCAGACAATTGATAGATGCGCGCGCGGCGGCCACTTTCTTTGTTGACCCATTCGGCGTGGATCCAGCCGGCTTCTTCCATGCGGTGAAGCGCGGGATAGAGGGAACCTTCTTCCACGCGCAGAATTTCCTCGGAGGTATCCCAAATCGCCGACATGATGGCGTAGCCGTGGAGGCGGGGGCGCTTGGAGAGAAGCTTGAGGACCAGGAGATCGAGAGAGCCTTGCAGAGAATCGGATTTCGCCATACTCAGTCTTCTTAATATATAGACAACTGGGTATAAAATGCAAGCGGGTTTGAGACACACTACTCCCACCCCGGAGAAATTTTCAATTTTCAAAGAGCTGTGCGCGCCTTTTTCGAACACCTTGCGGCGAGGAAGAGACGACGCTTTACCGGTTTATGCCGCTGCTGAGGTAGTTTCAGTGGCGACAGGGGCCGGAGTGATCATTTGCAACAGGAGATTTTCACGCGCTTCCGGGGTCAGACTGGCTAGATAGTCAGCGAATTGGGAAGGTGAAAAAACAAACCCATTTGGGGCTGCGGCGCTGGCAGCGTTGGGTTTAGCGCCGGCTTCCGCCGGTTTTTCTTTGGTTTTGTCTGCCTCTGCGACTTTCCGAATTGCTTGGAGTTCGCGGAGCTCCTTCGTTTCGCGCTCGCGACGGCGTACGAGGCGGTTCTCTTGCAGTTCCAGGTTGCGGAACTTCTTTTCGAGGTGAGAGCGGATTTGCATTTCGAAAGCCGGGCCAGGGTTGCCGGCGAGCTTTGGTTCGATTTGCAACATTGTTTGGCGACCGAGATCGAGGAGGGCTGATTCGAGGCCCGGGTAGCGGTCGAGGCGCCATCTTACATCCACAATTGACTGCACGAGCGCTATTTCTTCGGGGCCTACCGGATTGAAGTGGTTTTGGTAGTCGCGGACCATGGCTTCGTAGAGGGCGCCGTCCTCTGAGGGAAGGAGGACTTGACGGCCTGTAAGTCCGGTTTTTAGAGCGTTGAGAGAGACTTTCTTCTTGCCAGCTTCGCTAGTGGCGCCCGTGCTGAGTTGGGCGTTGGCGCGGTTGGCGGCGAGTTGTGCTTCGGAGATTTCAGGTTTGGCGGGAGCGATGACAGGCTCTTCGGTGACGTTGTTGTTGGCCACGACGGGCTCGGGAGTGGGGAAGCCTGACTTGTGATCGGCTTTATGGGTAGCGTGCTCGGCGGCACGGCGTTCTTTACGGGTCATCATATGGTTGATTCCTTTTTACTGATATGGAAATGAAAAAGCTCGCTCGAGTGATGAACTCGAAGCGAGCTTTTGCTTTCTCGACTAAAAAGTAGCATGGACCCCCCGGCAAAACGAACCTCTGATTGCGATGGGATGAGAAAAATTGGCTGCAAGTGATAGCAGGGATTGGAGATAAAAAATCGGTAGATTTTTTCAAAATTTGTGACTGGGATTCGAGAGGATGCGATTCTTGGGACGGTGTGAAATGATCTATCGGCGGGAAGGGTGCAGCGGCGATGATGGGACGATAGACTTTTGAGACAACGCAAGCCTGATTTCATTTGGGCCGTAAACCAGGCGCTACTTCCTTCGTGGATACCTTATCGGGGCAACATATAGGCTTGACAGTTTGTTGGTGTATATGCAACAATTAAGGCAATGGTTGTTTCCGCTATCGACGAACTCGCTCGCGATTGTCTCGCATTGCGCGTCCGGCTCATTGGCCGAGCTGTCACGGCCGTCTATGACCGTGCTGTCGAAGCCCATGGCCTCAGTATTGCTCAGGTCAACCTTCTGGCTGCTCTCGGCAAGGCCGGTCCATGCCCGCCGACGAAACTGGGCGACGTGCTGCAACTGGAGAGGTCGACGGTCAGTCGTAATTTGAACCTGCTGCTGAAACATGGCTGGGTCGAGGCCGTCTCCTCCGATGCTAAAGGGGTTCGGGACGTTGCCCTCACACCGTCGGGCCGGAGAAAAATCGAGTCCGTGATGCCCGCCTGGCGAAAGGCCCAGCAACAGGCCGCGCAGCTTCTTGGGACTGAGGGTGTGCAAGCGGTACGCGCGATGGCGGGCAGTCTAGGGCAAATAGCAAGCGAATAGGCAGACGTTAAGAGGCGAGGCAGTTTTCTATCGTAATGTTGTATATACACCAAGGAGAAGGGCATGAACACATTTCTTAAGGACAAGGGCTTTCGCCCGCTTCGGCTCATACGCAATTGTCATGCATGCGGTCTCGGCATTTTCGGACGCTCTTCGCCAGGAGATAGCCGGCGGTAACATCCGGGTTTCGGTCATTCATCCGGCGCTCACTGCCACCGACCTGTTGCGTGAAGCTGACGAGGCGCAGATGCCTCCCCCGTTCCGCCACATGACTCCTCTGTCATCTGAAGATGTCGGGCGCGCAGTGGTGGCTGCAGTGCGCCGCGGCAAGCGACGCGTCGTGTTGCCTCGAACCGCAAATATGTTGCTGCTCGGCGAGGCTTTATCGCCTTGGATAGGCGACCTTGTCGCCCACGCCCTGACTCTCCGACCTATCGCCCGATTACTCGGGATGAGCCGGGGCCAGACTTATCATCAGGCGATATCAAGTCGCCAGATCGAGCAACCCGAAAGGATCTCACTATGACTCGACCTACAATCCTGGTAACAGGCGCGACTGGGAAGACCGGCGGCGCTGTTGTCGCAACTCCGAGAGAGAGATTGGCCCGTCCGGGCAATTGTACGATCGCGTGACTCAAGGAGTGATCGGCTTGATCGCATCGGCGCAGAGACCGTTGTCGCCGACCTGTTCGATTCGGAACAACTGCTGGGGGCCATGCGCGGAGACGTCCAAACGCGTGAACCGCTCAAAGGCGGTCCCGAAGCCTAACCTTTATTGGAAGGCCCGTTTCGGTCACTCATCATGCCCACGCTTCGGACGCTTGAGGACTGCTAGCCCTGAAGCGGGCTAACTTTGCTGGTCTACCGCATCGGCGGTACTCTTGCGTAATGCGACCACTTCGGTATTCCATCAACGTCACATTGGACGGGTGCTGCGATCATCGCGAAATGATAGCGGACGACGACTTGTTTCAAAACGCCATCGAAAACATTAACCGGCGATGCGCTCCTCTTTGGCCGGGTGATTTACGAAAGGATGGAGGCATACTGGCGGCCGTTGGCCTGAACGGACGAAACCCTTCGCGCGGACCTCGTGCGCGGGATCTCGGGACGGCCGTTCAGCAGCTCAAGCGGGAGTCGGGTAAGGGACTGTTCGTGGGAGGCGTGAAGCTTCCGCTGGCGTTGGCGGAGCTGGGATTGATCGACGAATAGCGGGCCGGGGGCCAAGTTGACCGGCCCGGCAAAGGTGACTGAGAGCGTCGCGTCGATTTCACGCCATTCTGGATAGCGAAACGCGAACGTAAATCGGCGCGCGGTCGCTTGTCGAATAGTAGAACAGAACTTTAATGTTGTAGTGATGATTTCCGGCATCACCGGCATCCAGTTAGTTAGGCGAGGCCACGCATGGCCGACACCACCACGGGGTCAGTGGTGGTAGCTACGATCCGGGCACGATCCGGACGACGTGGGGATGGGCGGAGGGGTATCGGACGGTTGGACCAACCACTTACTTCGTGCGTGGCACTGCTAGAGGCTGGTTTGGGAGAGTGGAGTCTGGTGACAGGTTCGAAGCTTGTTGCGCTCCCTGACGGTCGCGGTTCTGTTCAGGGCGAAAAAAAAGGCCTCCGAACTTGGCAGATCATGTTGCCAAAGTTCGGAGGCTCGGAGGGTAAATCAGACTGCTTTAGCGACGACCGCCACCGCCACCACTGCTGTGTGCGGCCCCGCCACCAACGCCACGTCCTCCAACTACGCCGCCGCCGACACGGCCACCAACTGCGCCGCCGTATCCGCGCACGCCATATCCGCCGCCGTAGTAACCACGGCCAGGACCGTAAAAGTAGCGGCCACCGTACCAATAACCGCCGCCTAAAAAGAGTGAAAAGCCAGGTCCGTAATAGTAGGGATAACCGTAACCATAGCCGTAATAAGGATACGGGTATGGATAGCCGCCAGCGTAATAAGGAGCCGGAGCAGCAACGGGCGGATAAGGAGCCGACGTATACGGGCCATAGCCGGGCTGTTGACCATAAGCCGGTTGTTGACTATATTCACCCGGCTCTACGTAACGGAAAGCTTGCGGAGCGTGAGTGGTGTCAATCGTGACAGGCGCTTCCATGCGGAAGGTCAGCGATTGTTCCGGATAGAGAATGCTGGGATGACCATGGGTGACAAGCACCCCGGCGAGGCCAACCACAAGGCCCGCGCCTGCGCCAATCGCGGCGCCTCTGCCCCAAGCAGCGGCGGCTCCGACGGCCGCGCCCAGAGCGGTAGTGCCTACGATCGTGCCGGCTTCTTCGCCGCCTCGGCCTGGGCCGGTGCGGCTGACGAGTGATGTTCTGATGGGAAGCTGTTGACCATCGACCAGAGCGAGATCTGTGAGCGCAACGCCGAGGCGAGCGAGACCGGATACGTGACCCGCTTTCTGAACTTCCGCTACGTGGCCGCCGATGGTTTGGCCCGGTTCAGCGACGACAACGCCGTTTACCACGAGCGGCTTGATGAGGGTCGCAGAAAATGGATCGCCCACTTGGTTTTTCTCAGACGAAAGCATTTGGTTGATGCGAACCGTGAGGTAGGTGCCGGCTGGAATCGTCAGGCTTGCCGGGACGGGTTGTTGGTTCTGATAAACAGGCTGTTGTTGTTGAGGATAGCCTTGTGGCGGGGGACCGTAGTTGGGTTGTTGTTGGCCATAAGCCGGATAGCCGCCCTGTGGTTGCCCGTAAGGTTGCGGAGGTTGGGGTTGGGGAGGCGGAGCTTGTTGCTGTTGTTGTCCGGCCTCAGGGGGAGGCGGTGGAGGCGGAGCTTGTTGCGCCGCGGCATCTGGGGCGGAGGGTTGTGGAACTTGATTTTGTGCCGTTTGATCGCCAACGCGCTTCCAGCCGCCGGTAGAAGGAGCAGGAGCGGGCGCCGCTTGGACGTCGTTCGGGGCTGGTGGAGGTGGATCTTGAGCTAACGCAAACGTCGGAAAAGCGAGCAGTGCACTGAGAAGAATGCAGCCAGTGCGCTGCGTGAGTTGAGATTTAAGTGCTTGCATGTATCCTCGTAAATTCGGACGATGTTTGATGAGCACGCGTTTCGCCAATGGGAAGTTTATGGAAAGATTGGGGTTAGCGGAGTAGGGGCGGGTGAAAAACGGTCGGATTGCACCGCGTGTGGTGCTTTTGAACCACCGTTCGCGTCACAAACGGCGGCGCAGTTCATCGACGTAGGTTTTGGCGGCGAGCGCGCCCACGATAATCAATGCCAGCCAGAGCGGCTTGCCCTTCAGTATTAGCAAGGCCGCACCCGCAATCACGGCGTATAAGAGGAAGGCGGTTCGGGCGTTAATCATCGGACCGGCATGTTGTAAGAGAACGTGAATGCGAGTTTGACTTGCCCGCCTTTGAATTCTGGTGGCAGTTGCGGCAGCGGGCTTGACATAACCAAGCTGGTCCCTGCTGCCACATCCAGTTGCGTGACGCCCGATGGTTCAGCGACGATCACGCCGGCAACGTGCCCGTCGCGATTGATCACAAATTGGATGACGGCGCGGCCACGCAGATGACCTTGCCGCACAGCTTCGGGGGTGACGCGCTGCCAGTTGGCGCGCACGATAGCCAAGATGCGTTCGAGATATGGCTTGAAATCGGCGCCTTGTGGATCGCTCAGCAGTTCAATCGCAGGATGCAAATTGCCGATTTGGCCGTTGAGGCCGGGCAACGCAGGCGCGGGAACAGTGGGGCTTTCAATACTGGAACCGGGGCGCAACGAACCGGGCGGAGGCTGAGCTTGCGGTGTGGTGATTTTCGGCGGGGCTTGGCCGCCCGCGGTTTGAAACGGCGATGGGCTGGCGTTGGGTGGCGGCGGTGGGGCTGACAGACCGTTGATGGCGCCCGCGCCGAGATCGGCAGGCTTTTGGTTGAGCGCGAGATTTGGTGCTTCCGCCATGATCTTGGGTGTCTTGGTGTTTTGTTGGGGCGCGCCCGCGTTCTGTGGCGGCTCAAAATGCCGGACCGAAGGTTTGGGCGAAGCTTGTTGGCGTTGCTGATCCTGCTGTGAGGCGATCAGCGAAGCGAGATCGATGTCTTTGGTGGGTTTGTTTTTGTTAGGCGCTTTTTGCGTGAGCTCGCGCGGAAAATAGAGCGGTGTTCTATGTTCAACCACTACGCGCTCGGGCAAGCGGCGTTGAACGAAGTTTGGGAGTTGCAGCGCAAGTATAAAGAAGAGGAAGTGAACAAACACTGAAGCGGCGCCGATAGCGACGAACTGGCGGCTGGAATGAATATTCCATTCCATCTCGAGTTGCAGCGTGTAATCGGAAGGCGGCAGAGGTGGCGCGGGAGCGTTGTTCTTGGCGGGGTCCGATAAAGATAGGAGAAGAAGATCCATGCCGTTTGGCTTTTCTGACTAATTAAGTTGCGCGAGAACGGATGGTGGCGGACACAATCTCCGCATGTTCCTCGATTTTATCAAGAATCGCTTCTGCCAGATGCAGGGCGCGAGCGCCTTGCCAGGCGTCGACTCGCGGGCGCGTGCGTTCCCGTACGGCGTGGCAAAAAGAGAGAAGTTCGGCTTCCAGCGGTTCCACACGGTCGACTTTGAGTTGTTCGAAGCCGATTTTGGGCAGCGGTCCGGATTCGGCCGAAGCGACTGAAAAGCGTGTCGCATCTTGGCGATGGTAATCGAGCGAGATGTATTCGGCAGGCTGGAAGAGACGCAGTTTGCGAACTTGTTCGACGGAGACGCGGCTGGCGGTGAGATTGGCAATGCAGCCGCTTGCGAAAGAGAGGCGGACATTGGCGATATCTACTTTATTGGATAGAACGGAAATACCAGCGGCGCGAATCTCTTCCGGCATGGCTTGGGTGAGGCTGAGGACGAGATCTAGATCGTGAATCATGAGATCGAGCACGACGTCGACATCCAAGCTGCGCGCCGTGAAAATGCTGAGGCGGTGAATTTCGAAGAAGAGCGGAACGGTGAGAGCTTTTTCGAGCGCGATGACGGCGGGATTGAAGCGTTCCAGATGACCTACCTGCAGGATGCGTTTGCGGTGGTCAGCCAGGCGCGCGAGACGTTCGCCCGCCGCCGCCGTGGCGGCAATGGGTTTTTCAACTAAGACATCAATGCCCAAGTTGAGCAAGCGCGTGGCGACTTCTTCGTGCGAGTGAGTGGGTGTGGCGACGACGGCGGCATCGATCGTGGGGACGGAATCGAGTGAAGCGAAGGGCCGGCCGCCATGTTCGGTGGCGAGGGTTTGCGCTTTGGTCAAATCTGAATCTACGATTGCTACCAGTTCCACACTCGGCAGACGGCTTAACACGCGCACATGATTGCGGCCGAAGGCACCGGCTCCGATCACCGCTAGTTTCAATTTGCTCATGCGGAGGCGGACTCCCACAGGGGATAGCCGATGATGCTGATTTGGGCATCATTGGCTCGGCGCAACATTTCGTCTTTATCAAGCAGCAGCGTACGGCCAGCGTCTACGGCGAGAACGGTGGTCCTGGTTTCGATCATGGTGTCAATCGTGGTAAGGCCGGCGACAGGAACGTCAAAGAGAAGATGCGCGCGGCCGCGAGAGGCTTTGACCAGGCACAGGGGTTTGCCGTTGGTGAGTGTGGCGGCGCGCCGCAGCATGGCATCCGTGCCTTCCATCGCCTCGGCAGCGACGCAGGCTTTTTCACTGATGGCGACGCTTTGACCGATATCGGCGGTAGCCAAAACAGATGCGATGCGGCGGCCGTAGCGGATATCGGCTTCCTCATCCTTGTTTGGTTTGCGGCGCGTGAGAACGCCTTCGGGAGCGAGCAAGGGCTTAAGGAGACGAGTGGAATCGACCAATTCGATGCCTTCGCCGCGCAATACCTTCTGAATGCCGCCAATCAGAGCGGCGGTGTTTTTTTCTTTCAGCGAGGCGAGCAGTTTGACGAGACGCCAATCGGGCGTGAGGCCCGAGAAAAGACTGACATGTTTGACTTGGCCGGTCATCATGACTTCAGAGATTTGTTCACGTTTGAGAATATCGATGAGCTTGCCGAGTTGGCCGATGTTGACCCAATGCAGCGCGGCGGCGAGAGGCGCGAGGTCGGGTGATGCTTCGTTTTCAATCGCGATGACCACGACTTCGTGACCTTCGCGGCGCGCCGTTTCGAGCGCGAGCAGGGGAAAGCGGCCGTTTCCTGCGATCATGCCATAGCGTGAACTCACAGGACCTACTTTACGAATCCGCGTTCGGAAGAGCGAATGAAATCGAGGAGTTCTTTCACTTCGGCCGTCGGGGGGATTTCCTGCTCGATGCGCGTCAATGCCTGTGAGGTATTCAAGCCGGAGTGGGAGAGCAGGCGAAAGGCATTTTGCAGAGGTTCTATGGCATCCGGTGAGAAACCACTGCGCTGCAGGCCAACGCGATTGGCGCCGTAGACTTTGGCGTCGTGATCGCTGGCGGTTTGCGAGAAGGGCAACACGCTTTGCTTGACGACGCTACGGCTGCCTACGATGGAATGTTTGCCGATGCGGCAGAATTGGTGGATGGCGCTGAGGCCGCCGATATTGGCGTGGTCTTCTACCGTGACATGGCCGGCGAAGGTGACGCCGTTTGCCACGATGGTGTGGTTGTGAATGATCACGTCGTGCGCTACGTGGACATAAGCCATGAGCAGGTTTTGATCTCCAATCACCGTGCGCATGCCGCCGCCTTCGGTGCCGCGATGAATGGTGACGAATTCGCGAATGTTGTTGCCGTTGCCGATGATTGTTTCCGACGCTTCGCCGTGATATTTTTTGTCTTGCGGCTCAACACCACAGGAACAAAAAGGAAAGAAAACATTGTCCGTGCCGATGCTGAGTTTGCCTTCCATAACCACGTGTGACATGAGACGCGTGCGTGCGCCAATGGTGACATCGGGTCCGATCACGCAATAAGGGCCGATCTCAGCGTCTGGAGCGATCATAGTTTTTGGATGTATGATCGCGGTGGGGTGAATTGACATGAACTACGGCGTCGGGGCCGCTTCCAGGGGCTTGTCTATCATCTTGCACATGAGCATGGCTTCCGCCGCCACATTGCCATCGACAGTGGCGGTTCCTTGCATCTTGGCCACGCTGTACTTGAGCTTCAACAATTTCATTTCGATACGAAGCTGATCGCCCGGGACCACCGGACGGCGAAATTTGGCTTCATCTACAGACGCGAGGAACATGGCCTTGCCGCGCGTGTGCGGAGCGAGTTTGCCTACCAGGATTCCCGCCACTTGCGCCATAGCCTCAATAATCAGAACGCCCGGCATGACAGGGAGGCTGGGAAAGTGACCCGTAAAATGAGGCTCGTTGAAGGTGACGTTTTTGATTCCGACGATGGAATCTTCGGTGATTTCGACAACTCGATCCACCATCAGCATGGGATACCGGTGAGGCAGAAGTGTAAGAATTTCTTGAATATCCAGCGATGGCATGGGAATCGGTATTATAACAACCAGTGACCTCTTTTCTGCGTTACGCCCAAGACAAACACGCGGAGATCATCGCGTTAACAAGTGAACTGGCGGCGTGCGAATCGCCCAGTGATTCGCCTGCGGCGGTGAACCGGATGGTTGATTTATTGATCGAGAAAACGGCGGATGTGGCGTCGGCCAAGACGTTTGAATCGGCCAAATTTGGGAAGACGCTGCGCTTAGAGTTTCAGTTGCCGGGGGAAAGCAAACACGGGCAAGTGCTGGCGTTGGGGCATTCCGATACAGTGTGGCCGCTGGGTACGCTCAAGAACATGCCAGTGAACGTGGCCGACGGACGATTATGGGGGCCAGGCGTATTGGATATGAAAGCGGGCCTGGCGTTTTTCGTGTTCGCCATGCGGGCACTGCGCGATTTGAATGTGAGCGTGGCGCACAATGTGGCGCTCTTGATTGTGCCTGATGAAGAAGTAGGCAGCACTAGCTCGCGCGCGATTACAGAGGAAGAGGCCCAACGCAGTAAATGCGTCCTGGTGCTGGAGCCGGGTACCGGTTTCGCCGGCAAGTTGAAGACCGCGCGCAAAGGCGTGGGCGATTACCAGGTCTTTATCAAAGGCAAAGCGGCGCATGCGGGCGTTGACTTTGCCGATGGCGCGAGCGCCATTCTCGAAGCCGCACGGCAGATTTCCGAGATTGCGAAGTTCACAAATTTAGAACGCGGCATTACCGTGAATCCGGGCGTGATTAGCGGCGGAACTCGTTCGAACGTTATTGCCGATAAGGCCCAGTTGCATGTGGATGTGCGGGTGAATCGTTTATCGGACGCGGCCGAATTGGATGCGAAGTTTCGGGCACTCAAGGCGGTGGACGATCGGTGCACGGTGAGTGTGCAAGGTGGGTTGAATCGGCCTCCCATGGAGCGCACGGACGCGATTGCAGATTTGTTTCACAAGGCGCGGACACTGGCGGCGGCGATGGGTATGCATATCGAAGAATCATCAACGGGCGGAGGCTCCGATGGTAACTTTACGGCTGCTTTGGGCGTTCCTACGCTGGACGGTTTAGGCGGCGTGGGAAGGTGCGCACGCGCCGAA
>Ga0302319_10003970_pt1 | contig 30603 bp, 22 predicted proteins | sample Bog_T0_2_FD_203319 | JGI IMG/M metagenome (GOLD analysis project Ga0302319, IMG submission 203319) | Peat permafrost microbial communities from Stordalen Mire near Abisko, Sweden - Bog_T0_2 | ecosystem: Environmental > Terrestrial > Soil > Wetlands > Peat | place: Sweden: Abisko, Stordalen Mire... | reverse complement strand
TGTGGGAGCATCGCTGGCGCCCTATATTGCGACGTGGCTGGCCAGGACGTATGGCCTGCAATATGTGGGGTACTATCTGTGCGCGTCGGCGGTGCTCACGTTTGCAGGGCTGCTCATGATTCGCGAGAGCAAGGATGATGACCTGGAGGCGCGAGGGCCGGCCCGCTGAAGGGATGCAGCATTCGGCCTATCTTGTTGTCGCGCGATCGCGGCCGGCCATCTTGCTCTCGTAGAGCAATCCGTCTGCCCGTTTGATCAGCTCGTTGACCGTATCACCGGTGCGTGCCAGTGTGCCGCCGGCCGAGACGGACAGGAGTATCGGCTGGCCCTCACTGCTTGCAAATGGGATTCGGGACACCGTGCTGACCAATCGCTGGGCAAGCTCTCCCAGAACTTCAAGGCTCACATTCCGAACGATGGCCAGGAACTCGTCGCCACCCCACCGGCCGGCGATGTCCGTAGGGCGCAACGTCCCCACCAGAGTTTTCGCCATCTGTTTCAATGCAAAATCGCCGCAGTTGTGACCGAATGTGTCGTTGATCGTCTTGAACCTGTCGACATCGACCACCAGCACTCCGAAGGGCACTTTTGTGACCTTGTACTCGCGCATCGCGGTGGTCAGAGACATATCGAGACAACGACGGTTGGCCACCTTGGTGAGCGGGTCGAGCAGGGCCATTCGCTCCATCGCCTCGGATTTGCGCTGCGCCTCATTCCAGGCTGAATCGTCTCTAAATATCTCCACCGCGCCAATAATCGAACCGCTGGCCGCTCGTATGGGCTGGATCGTGACAGCCACCGGAAGTCGCCGCCCGAGCTTATGGCGCAGAAGAGCTTTCACCTCGCGCGTGCTTCCGTCATTCATGCAATCTGATAAGGGACAACTTTCCCGGCACAATGTGTGCCCTACATGACCAATGGGACATGGGCTCTGATCCTGGCAGGAAAGGCCGGTGATTTCGTGGGGCTTGTAACCGGTGAGCCGGAAGGCAGCTTCGTTGCTGTACAGCAGTCGCCGCTCCCGATCCGCCACGTACACGCCATCACTCATGTGATCCAGCAACGCTTTATACAATTCCAGATCGGTCGGCGCATCATGAACCTTGAAACCTTCGAGCGGAATAGGAGCCGCTGCTTCAATGTCTTCGTTCGGCACAGGAGCACCTCCATCAGCATTCTTGAGAAGAAGACGTAGGAGAGCAACCTTCGGGGAAGAGTATGCGCTCGTTAAAAGGGGGCCCAGACCGCGCGTTCGCAGCCGATGGGTTGATCATCCGCGCTCATGTGCCCGATGTCAAATCAAAACACACATAGGAATATCAAAACACAAATAGGAATAGAGCTAGCTGATCAAGCATTCGTGCGCTAATAGACTCGTTTTACGCGGGCATATCCGCCTTGTTCATCTGAATCTCCTTGATGATGCTCATCAGGGTAAACGTATTCGGGCCGCTCAAAAGAATTGTCGTCTGAATTGCGCAGCCAGCCGGTTTCAGCATAGCGTCGGGAGACCTCAGCGACGCAACCCGAGTCTTCGCATCATTCGCCATGCGGCGGTTGCCAACGCTGAATTTTAGATCGGGCACCCCATCGACGAGCTCCTGCGCATCGACGAGGTCAAAGTGAACACCAACATTCACGCACACACGATCTGAGTTAGCTCCTGACTGGATCACAGTCTGCCGAATGGTCTTCCTCTCTCTGCGCACGATATACCTCGTTGACTCTGACTTTCCCTGCCGAGTACCGTACCTGCATCATGGACGCTTTGATGTGATTTAAATCACACTCTCATTGGATGGGGGCCCGCGTTGAATCGTTGCAAGCGGGAAGCTGATTTACCAGGGCGGGACCGCCGTGGTGGCGGGCAGCAGTGCATCATCCGATGCGTACGGGATGCGTGTAATTCGCCGACATGACGATCGCGCTGAAGAGGGCGTTACGGCACTCAACGAATATTTTTTGCATGGCGCACAACTTTTGTGACGGATCCGGTTCTGCCTCTATATCCATCTGGACAGCGAGCGCGTGCCCGCGCTTGGAGCTGTGCGATCAATGGCTCTAACAGGGAGCCTTCCAAATAAAATTCAGGAGGACTGTCATGAAAGGCACGTCGCTTGCGCTCCTCTCTCTTTCGCTCGCCGCGCCGTTGTACGGTTACGCGGGTCAGCAGTTGGTCCCTGCCGGCTCTCTGATTCAATGCACGGTTTCAGAGCCCAAACTCTCATCGAAAACCACAGCCATTGGCGACCCCGTTTTGTGCCAGCTCGGCCATGCTGAACGATACGGACGCTCCGTGCTTCCCTACGACAGTTACCTGGTGGGCCGCTTCGAAGACTACAAGGATCCAGGACACTTCGTTGGGAAGGGGTGGATGGAGTTGCGGTTCGACCGCATGGTCATTGAGCCCGACACGGTCATCCCTGTTGATGCGCGCGTGGTGGCTGTACCGGGCTACAACGTGGATAGAGACGGCCGCATCCTGGGTAAAGGGCATGCGGTGCGGGATGCGGTGCTGTGGTCGATTCCGATCCTGTGGCCCGTCGATCTCATCATGCTGCCCATGAGGGGTCCCAGGCCCACGCTGAAGGAAGAAACGCGCTTGACGTTAAAGGTGATGGACGACCTGGCAATTCCGGCTACGGATGCGCCACAGCGCGATCCTTACGGGTTGATCCCCCGGTCACCGAGCGCGGATGCCGCGCCGCCACCGGAGATGGACCAACAGCCTCCGGCTCCCGAGACCGCGGATGAGGCTCCGATGGAAGCCGAGCCGCCAGCCCCTGTCTATGCTCCTCCTGCGCCCGTGTACGCATACGCCGCGCCTCCTGCGCCCGTGTACGCATACGCCGCGCCAGCACCTGTCTACGGATACGGTGGAGGCGTGGCTATTGGAGTCTACGGCGGCAGTGTGCGTGGCTATGGATATGGCGGCTACGGGAATCGTGGCTACTACGGCAATGGAGGGCTGGCGGCCAGGGGATATCGCCCGCTACCGCGGGCTTACGGCTACGGTGCGGCTCCCCGCGGATACGGGCGCGGCTATGGGTACGGTGCGGGCCAGGCGAGGGTGTCGGCCGGCTTCAGGTCGGGCCGCGCAGGCGGGATGGGCCGCGCAGGGCGCTAGCAGAAGGTCGAGTCGGAGACACGCTGACCACACCTGCCTCGTCGCCTTCCATCGGATACGGGCAGCAAGTCAACCGGGAACTGTCTTCGAACTAGTTTCGGTGAATTGATCGTGCAGAATCACATTGATCAGCGACTTGTGGACCCGGATGCGGCCGTTGTATTCGATGAGGCCGAGCTTGCGAAAGCGATTCATGAAGAAATTGACGCGGGACCGGGTGGTGCCGATCATCTCTGCCAGAACTTCCTGGGTGATGTGAGGAAGCAAGGGCTCGGGTTCACCGGGCTCGCCGAATTCGGCCATCAGCAGCAGAATTCTCGCCAGGCGCTTCTCACTGGAGTTGAATAGCTGATCGACCAGGTCGGCCTGGGTTCGCATGCTGCGGGCGAGCAGGAATTTCATGTACATTTCGGAGAGAGAACGCTCCTCGTGCATGACGCGGATCATCTCCTCTCTCGCTATCTTGAGTGCGGTACAGGCGGCAATGGCCGTCGCGGTGGCCATGTGAATGGCGCCGACGCTCGCGAGCGATTCCTCTCCAATGAACTCCCCGGAGGAGAGAATCGCGACCGTGGCTTCCTTGCCTTCAGGCGAAACAACGGTAAGTTTGGCGCGACCCGACCGAAGATAGAAGATCGAGTCAGCCGAGCTTCCCTGCGAAAAGAAAACCTGTTTGGGCTGCAAGTGGACAGTCCTTCGTCCTACTCCAGCCTCTTCAAGAAAAGCGGCGAGGTCAAAGGTCAAGAATCTCACCTCCACCATTTGCATGGAGCTACCCGGATGGGATCTTCACGGGAGCCGTTGTGAAGGGTACGCGACCGCCTCTGTCTCGAAGCAACCGGGATGACGGTTCGTGCCTTCCCGTTTGCGAGCCATCATACTCCGAACCCGCTTTTTTGTAACTATCTTTTGAGTTCGAATCGTTCCCTACCGAATTCGATGATATGCGTCTCTTTTGATACAGACCATTGAGGTTATCGCAACTATATTTGGCACCATGGTGCCGATTCCTTGCCCCGCTCGATTCAAGCTGCGTCGATGCTGAGGCTGAAAGAACGATGGACCGGTCCGAACTCCGCCGTGGCGCTGCTGATTGTGGCCGCAACGGGGGCTGCACTGCTCACGTTAGCAGCCGGCTGGCTGGTCTATGGGAACATGCAGAGCCTGATCTCGGCCGACGAGTGGGTGATGCACACCGAGGACGTGATTGCCACACTGCAAAACAGCTATCTCCTGGTGGAACGCGTCGAGTACAGAATCCCCCTCTATCTGCTGACCAGCAACGACGAGCAACTCAACAGGGCGCGAACCGCGGCGAACCAGTTCGATACGACCGCGATTCGCCTCAAGTACATGGTCTCAGACAATGCAAACCAGGCGGGCAACATAGAGAGCCTGATCTCGTGCAGCGCGGACCTGAGGCAAGCAGTCGGCCGGATCACTTCGCAATCAACGCTGCCGGAACACGAGATACAACGGTGCCAGCAAACGATTGGCCGGATGCTCGACCAGGAGCAGTGGCTGCTGAAAGATCAGACGGCGCGGTCGCAGCGGAGCTCACTTGCTTCGATCTGGACCGAAGCGGCGTTCGTCTGCCTGTCGCTTCTCATCCTCGCCGCGCTGTTTGGCGTTCTGCTGCGTGATACCACGCGCCGCGTGCGAATCGGGAAGCAGACTGCGCTCACCAACCAGAACCTGGCCCGCAGCGTCAAGGCTCTTGAAGATCGGGCCTTCGAGTCGGAACTGCTGACCTCGGCGCGCGATGAACTTCAGCTTTGTGTGGATGTGCAACAGGCGTATCAATCGGCGGTGAACGGCTTCTCGCATTTGCTCACGGGAGCGAATGGCTCTCTTGGCATCATCAACAACTCGCGGCAGCAGGTGGAAGTGGTCTCCACATGGACAAGCGCGAAGACAGGGGACAAAGACGGGACCGCCGTCGAGGAGGTCTTCGCACCCGATGCCTGTTGCAGCCTTCGCTCGGGACATCCGCGCTGGCGTCTACCCGGTGTGTCGGAGATCCACTGCACACACTTTGCCGGTGCACCTCCGGAACGCTATCTTTGCATGCCCATCGTGGCCCAGGGAAATGCAATCGGCGTCCTCTCGGTGCAGTGCGCCGATGATGAGGTCGTGGAGCAAGTGAACCAGCGCGGGGATGGCCTGCGGCAGCTTGTTCAGCTCACGGGAATGGCCGTCGCCGCGCTCAATCTGCGCACCAAGCTTGAGAACCAGTCCATTCGCGATTCGCTGACCGGGTTATTCAACCGGCACTTCATGCAGATCTCTCTGGAGCGGGAACTGGCGCAGGCGTCGCGCCGCAAGCAGAAGCTGGCAGTCTTCATGCTTGACCTGGACCATTTCAAACTGTTCAACGACGACCACGGGCATGCAGCCGGTGACGCGGCGCTGCGGGCCATCGCGGAGATCTTCAAGAGCAGCATTCGCACAGAAGATATAGCGTGCCGGTATGGGGGCGAGGAGTTCACGATCCTGCTCCAGGACGTAACCCCCAAAGTGGCGCTGGACCGAGCGGAGAGCATCCGCCAGGCAGTGGCAAATCTGCGCGTTTCGCTCGACAAGGAGACCTTCGAAGGCTTCTCGATCTCCATCGGAGTCGCTCTCTATCCGGACCACGGAGAGGCTCCCGACCAGTTGCTGCGCAATGCGGATCAGGCGCTTTACCAGGCGAAACGCCAGGGGCGGAATCAGGTAGCGTACTTTGAGGAATCGGTACGTGTTGCCTGAGGCAATGGTGCCTTCGTTTAGAAATGGATAGTGTGATTTTCAGCGTTGCGGCTCTCCCCCGCGACAGTCATCGGCGCAGCAAGAACCCCATCATCGACAAATCATGATTGACCTTCCGCTGCAACTGCCGAATCGGATCAATTTTGCGGCTTGGGCGCCGGGGCAGCCGGGGTAGCCGGGCTGGTCGACGTCTGCGGCTTTGTGGCTGGCGGCGTGGGCTTCTTCCGGGGCTTTTTGACCGGAGGCGGCGGTGGGCAGGGTACAATCACCGGCGCCGGCGGGACGAGCAGTTTGGCCGCTTGCGTTTTCACGGTGGACTGGAGATCGCCCACCTGTTTCTCCACCGCAGCCGCAGACCCCTGCAGGCGGTCATCCAGGGCAAGACGGGCATTGCTCAGGCCGACCAGCGCCTGCTCAAGCGGAGCCAGTTGCTCGGGAGGGGCGGAAACTCGCGCCGCATATACGACCCTCAGAAGTACGTCGTACAGCGCGTTGATATTGTGCGACACCGGGAGTTCTTTGCTAAGCGTTCCGGGAGCCGCATCGGCTGCATTCAGCAGCGACGGCAGCGTCATCTGCAGATCTTTCAGGATGGCGCGGATGTGGTCGCCTGCCTCATCGCGCACAGTGCCCTTCTTCCACTTGTCCAGCCTCACCGCCGTAACTGTCTGCTGCACCGTATCCAGCGACGGCTTCAAAATCCCGGACGCAGAGCCCGGCGCTGCAGTTGCTGTGGGAGCCGGTGCCGGAGCGGCCGGCGATTGCCCCGCGCATACCGCGCAGGTCGCGCAGAACGCCGCCACGATGAAAACTGCATTTGCAATACGCATTTGGCTGTGCCTCTCTCATGATGTCTCAGATCAGGGGGAAAATCGCGCGCGAAAGGCGTCTTGCGGTTCCTCGGTCCTCGGAATAGATCAGCTTTGACATGCCGCTTGCCAAGCGACCGGAATGCTTGAATATGCAACAGTTACACTTTTTCCTGGGCCAAGGCGTCAGGAGCGATAAGGATAACCCATGACTCCTTGTTCTTTCCAGAATCTCAAAGCTCCGAAACGGCGGAAGAACGCCCTCAGAACCCTCAAATCGTCCTAAGGACCGCATCATGTGGGACGAAACACCCCCGATGCCTGCAAGGGACGGCGATATACCCTAGTTCCAGGACATGAAGACCCTTCCCCCCAAGGCGCCAAGGCGCGGCATGGAGGCTTTTGACTCCCGCGATTTCAGACGCTACCAGCTCGCGCGCGTGGCGGCAATTCTGGGGGCCGAAGCCCAGTCCGTCGCCGTGGCGTGGCAGGTTTACTCCATTACCCACAGGGCCCTGGACCTGGGATTTACCGGGCTCGCGCTGTTTCTGCCCGGACTCCTGTTTCTGCTGCCGGCCGGACACGTGGCCGACCGCTTCGACCGGCGCCGGGTAATCCTGGTCTGCTACGGCCTGCAGATTTTTGCCACCACGGCCCTGCTGGTGATGACGCTCATGGGGCTGCGCGGCGTGTTCCCCATCTACGCCGTCTTGTTTTTCATCGGGACGGCGCGGGCATTCTCAGGGCCGGCGAGTTCGGCGCTGGTTCCGCACCTGGTTCCGGAACAGCACTTTGTGAACGCGGTAACCTGGGGCGGGGCGATCTTCCAGTTCAGCAACATTACGGGACCGGCGCTCGGAGGACTCCTGTTTACGCTCCCGCTGGCAGGCTGGGCGGCCACCTCACAACTGCAGGGCGCAGGAATTGTCTACGCCTTCAACCTGGCGACGCTGGTGTGGTTCCTGGCTCTGATTTTGAGCCTCCACGTGCGGCCGGGACGCATGGAGCACAAGGCCGCATCCATCAAGGTGGTAATGGCCGGATTCCACTATCTGCGCAAGTCGCCGCTGCTGTTGGGAGCCAGCTCGCTGGACTTGTTTGTGGTCCTGCTGGGCGGCGCCACGGCGCTGATGCCGATTTTTGCCCACGATATTCTGCACCAGGGTCCGCGCGGGTTGGGGTTGCTGCGCGCGGCGCCGGCAGCGGGCGCGCTCACCATGAGCCTGCTGCTGGCGCGCTTCCCTTTTCACAGGCATGCCGGGGTGCGATTGTTTGTGTGCGTGGCGATTTTTGGAGCGGCAACGGTGGTGTTCGGAATAAGCCACAACTTATGGCTGTCACTGGGCGCCTTGGCGCTGGCCGGAGCGGCGGACATGATCAGCGTCATCATCCGCGGGTCGCTGCTGCAACTGGCCACGCCACCGGAGATGCGGGGACGCGTAAGCGCGGTCAACTCCCTGTTCATCGGCGCATCCAACGAGTTAGGCGAGTTTGAAAGCGGGCTCACCGCCCAGTGGTGGGGCGCCGTGCGCGCTACGCTGGTGGGCGGAATTGGTGCGCTGGCGGTGGCCGGAGTTTGGGCCGTGTTCTTTCCTGCATTGCGCAAGGCGGACGAACTGACAGCAGACGCGCTTAGGCCGCGCACGGTGGCGGGATGATTGCTGAGGAGAATCTGTGAAGACCTGGAAGATGATTGTGGTTTCTACCCTGGTTACGCTGGCCATTGGCGGGGTCTACCTGTTTTCCGTGTGGAAGCATCGACAAAATCCTGGCGTAGTCCCGCAGAGCGATGCGAGCCAGAAGCTGAGCGACGACGACCTGGCGGTGGTGCGATCGTTTTTCCCGGCACACTTTGATGATTTGCAGCGGCTGGAAGGCACGAGCGTATGGATGCGCAACGGATACACCATACCTTACTACCCGTACGTTGGCGGACATGTGGAGTTTGCGAAACAGGTAGGAGTGATTCCGGCGGCCGAGCGGCTCGATGTGAAAAAAATTGTCAAGGCTGCTGCCCCGGCGGCAGTGGTGGACGGCATTGAGCACCGCAGCCGGCAGGCGTTTGTTGTGTTCGCATTGCCGGGGAATCCGGAACTGTTTGCCGTAGCGGTGGGGTCGATGGATAGTCAGCTCGAGTCTTATTTCACTGACCTGCTGTTCTACTACGACGACCCGCATACAATCTATTCGCACTGGCCCAGGGATGTGTGGGCATCGATTGACGCGCACCAGGTGAAACAGGGAATGAGCGAGCTGCAGACGCGGATGGCAATTGGACAGAATATGCATCCGGACGGAGACAAAGAGGGCGACCGCACGGTAAGGTACGAACAAGGCGGGAACGAGTGGACGATTACCTATGTGAAGAATCGGGCGACGACGATAGAGACGAAGGCGAAGAGCAATCAGGACGCATGATGTGAGCGGGGCGATCTGTCTGATTCAGCGTGTTGCGGCCAAAAAAATCGGGTGACTGCCATGCGAGGGGCAGTCACCCGAAATACACAATATAGGAGGTCGTACTCAGGAGACATTCACAGACTATCGGTGGCCTGATCGAGTGTCTTGGCCCATTTGGGTGAGATTCGGGTCAATCCAAGGGTGTAGGAGCGGGCACGGAGAACGGCCCTTATGCGGTAGTCTGAATCCGCACCCCCGATATGCTTCTCCTGTGGACGAAAATCATGCCAACTCGATTGAAAAGTTGTTCCCTCGGGGGCAGGAACCCTGTTTCCATTTTTTATGCGTAGCGGCGTGGCGATTTGTACCCGATGCATATCCCCGCACACTGCAGCGCACTTTCAAGACACGTAATTCGCCCATACAAGCCGCCTTTTTCGCTCTCTGCGTAACGACAATGCTCCTGGTTTGCGCGCGGACAGGGATGGCGCTCGAGCCCTCGACGCCACTGGCGAACTATGCGCGACAGGCCTGGGTAATGGAAAACGGGCTGCCGCAGAATACCGTGCAGGCGCTGGTGCAGACGCGGGATGGGTTTGTGTGGCTTGGCACCGAAGTCGGGCTGGTGCGGTTCGATGGGAACGGGTTTCAGGTGTTCGACAAGAACACGCAGCCGGCACTGCCGGGGAACGATGTGCGCTGCTTGCTGGCAAGCAGGGATGGGGCGTTGTGGATCGGCACCAGCGAGGGGCTGGCGCAGTGGAAGGATGGAAGTGTCACCGCATTCACCACCAGGGATGGGCTGCCCAGTAACGGGATTCGCGCGTTGCAGGAAGAGCCGAACGGCGACCTCAGTGTCTCCACCGATCTTGGCTCGGCGGGTCTGCAGGGTCAACGATTCGTTGCGTTGGATATTGCTGAGTTCTCTCCGAAGGGGCGCCCGCCGCAAGCTGGGTCCGGGTTGGGGTTGCCTCGAGATGCCATCGAGTATTCAACCCCGTTGAAGGCAAATGAGTTTGAGTATGCAATTGGCACCAAAGACACTGTTGAGGTAGTGCTCAAGGACAGCGTGGTTGCGCGGCTAAGTGTGGGTCACGGGCTTCCCGGAAGCAAAATCCAGGCGCTGTTTGCTGACCGAGAGGGTGCATTGTGGATCGGCACAAACGGTGGTCTGGCGCGGTGGGTTGAAGGGAAGATGGAACGACTTCCAGTGACGGATGCGCTGGCGACGGCTTCGGTGCTATCGATCATGGAGGATCGCGAAGGCAACCTGTGGGTGGGGACGGAGGCCGACGGGCTGCACATTTTGCGGGATCAGCGCTTCAGAACCCTGGGCGCAAGAGAGGGTCTTTCTTCCGACGATGCGACTACCGTGGTTGAAGATGCCGCAGGAATATTGTGGGTGGGAACCACCGGCGAGGGCTTGAATGCGGTGCAGCGGAGCGCAGCCGGAGACGCGACTAAGAACTACTCCGTGCGCACCGGGCTCACCAGCGACGTGATTCTATCGCTCGCCGGCGCGCCGAATGGGGACCTTTGGGTGGGCACACCGGATGGCCTCAATCGGATTCGTGGAGGCAAGGTGGATGCGTTCACTTCGGCCGACGGACTGCCGGACGACTTTATCCGCTCGCTGCTGGCGGATGCGGATGGCTCGCTGTGGATCGGGACGCGCCGCGGGCTGACGCACTGGATGGGCGGGGCGCGGCTTGGCGGCCAGATGGTGACCTATACCGAGGGCAACGGGCTGGGCAGCGACCTGGTGGGCGCGATGGCGCGGGACGCAGGCGGCGATCTGTGGGTAGCTACGTTCGCGGGCTTGTCGCGACTGCATAACGGCGCCATAACCAACTACACAACGGCGAATGGGCTCTCAAGCAATGTGGTAACGGCGCTGTTGCCGCGCAGCGATGGCACGCTACTGGTGGGGACGCGGGACCACGGGTGGAATGTGTGGAATGGGCGGAGCTTTGCGGCCGCCATGGGCAACGGCATGGAGAAGACCGCGATCCACGCCATTCTGGATGACGGCGGCGGACACTTGTGGTTTGCGACAGGCAACGGAATTGCGCGTTGCGACTGCACCATGACGGGCGGATGCACGCACTGGATTGAGTTTGGCGCGGCGGATGGGCTGCGCAGCAGGGAGACAGCGACCAACAGCCATCCCTCCGCCTGGAGGTCGCGCGATGGGCACTTGTGGTTCGCGACGCCGAAGGGGATGGTGGAAGTGGACCCGGCGCACTTCCCCGTAAATACCGTTCCGCCGACAGTGGCGCTGGAGCGGTTTGTGGTCGACGACGTAGCGTTGGCCTTGCATGCGGCGGGATCTCCATTGAGAGTCGAGGCGGGGCATGTGCACTTCGAGTTCGACTATGCGGCGTTGAGCTTTGTGGCGCCGCAGAAAGTGCGCTACCGGTACATGCTTGAGGGCTTTGACCGGGACTGGACGGAAGCTGGGGCGCGGCGGACCGCGTACTACACCAACATTCCTGCGGGGCCCTATACGTTCAGGGTGCAGGCGGCAAACAACGATGGCGTTTGGAACACGGAGGGCGCGGCGCTGACGTTTGAGCTGCGCCCGCATTTCTATCGCACGGCGTGGTTTTACACCCTGGTGCTGGCGGCACTGGTAGTGATGGTGTTTCTGCTGCAGAAGCGGCGGCTGTTGCGGGCGCAGCGCGAGTTCAACGCCGTGCTGGGCGAGCGCAATCGGATTGCGCGCGAGATTCACGACACGCTGGCGCAGGGGTATGTGGGGATTTCAGTGCAGCTTGAGGTGCTTGCCGAGTTACTGCGCATGAGCAAGGCAGAGGCCGCGGCGAAGCATCTGGATTTGACGCGCGGCTATGTGCGCGAAGGGTTGGCCGACGCAAGGCAATCTATTTGGGCGCTGCGCTCGCAGGACTCGGGCGAGACCACGCTGCCGGTAAGATTGAGGCGCATCGTCGAGGGTGAGGATGGAAACGGCCTCGAGGCGCGCTTCAGCATCTTCGGCGCGTACCGGCCGCTTCCGCCGGGGACGGAGCGCGAAATTCTGCGCGTGGCGCAGGAGGCCATCCATAATGTGAAGAAGCACGCGGGGGCAAAACAGTTGCTCGTCCAGCTGGACTACGGGCCGGCGGCGATTGCGCTGGAAGTGCGGGACGACGGCGGCGGGTTTGCGCCCGACAGAGAATTGCAGGCCGTTCTGGAACGCGATGGGTCCGGGCACTACGGATTGACCGGAATGAAAGAGCGGGCAGCGGCGATTGGCGGGAAGCTGGAGGTGGCCAGCGAACCGGGAGCCGGAACCACGGTGAGACTGGAAGTCCCCGCGGCACGAGTTCAGAAGGAGCAGAATTGACCAAAGAATCGATTCGCGTACTGGTTGTGGAGGACCACCACGTGGTGCGGCAGGGATTGGTGGCGCTGCTGAACGTGGTGGAAGGGCTGGAAGTGGTGGGCGAGGCGGCCGACGGCGTGGATGCCATCACGCAGTTCAGGAAGCATCAGCCCGACATAACTCTGATGGACCTGCGCCTGCCGCGCATGGGCGGAGTCGACGTGATTCAACGCCTGCGTATGGAGACGCCGAACGCGCGATTCATTGTGCTGACCACCTATGACGGCGATGAAGACATCTATCGCGCGCTGCAGGCGGGGGCGCGCGCTTACCTGCTGAAGGGCATGACCAGCGAAGAGCTGATTACGACGATCCGCGCGGTGCATGCGGGCAAGTCGCATATTCCGCCGGCGATTGCCGAGAAACTGGCCGAGCGCATGGGCACCGAGGAGCTGACGCCGCGGGAGTTCGACGTGCTCGAGCAGATTGTGCGCGGCAAAAGCAACAAGGAGATCGGGATCGAGTTGCAGATTTCAGAGGCGACGGTGAAGACCCACATCAACAGTCTGCTGGGCAAGCTGGGCGTGACGGACCGGACACAGGCGGCTACGGCGGCCATCCAGCGCGGGATTGTTCCGCTGGAATCTTTGAGGAAGCCGAAATCATGATGAAGAAACTGATGAAGGTTGCAGTTTTTTACGGAGTGGGTCTGGCGGTTGGATCGCTGCTGGTTCAGGGCGCGCGGGCGCAGAAGACGGTGTGGCGGCAGGCTACGGATGCCGAGTTGTCGTCGCTGCTGCCGGCGCGCGCGCCGGTCGAGAAAGAGCACATCGAGACCGAGTTGCGCACGGCGTCCGGCATTGTGGATGGCAAGGGACATTACGTTGCCGGAGTGGTGCTGCTGACGGCCGGATACTCGGCCGATGGCAAGTACTCGCACTATCTGCTGGTGCAGGTTCCGGTAAGGATTGGCGGCATTGCGCTGAAGCCGGGTGAGTATGTGTTTGGATGGACGCGGGCGCTGGCAACCGATACGCTCAGCGTGCATTTTCACGACGCAGCCACGGGAACCCTGCTCGGGACCACGGATGCCCATCGGATCGCGGGCTCAAGCCGTGTGGAGAGCCTCCACATCTGGCCGCCAGGGGACAAGGCCCTGATTCAGATCGGCCGGTTCGGTATTCCGTATGAAGTAGGAGAGGAGTAGGGATCAGTGATTAGGCATTAGGCATAGTCCCTTTTTCCCCTACTTCTCCGCCGTGAGCAATTGTTTCTGCGCGGGCGGATTGACCTGCGCATTAAGGTAGTCCGTCAAGTCGTCGACGTCTTGTTTCGTGCCGACCATTGGGGGCATGAAGCGGTGATACGGCGAGTCCGCCTTGTCTTCGTGGAGCATGACGATGAAGTTGCCGATGTTGGCGCGGTCGCGGCCGCCGAGCAGCTTGTTCAACGAGCGATAGCCGGCGAGCGTGTGGCACGATCCGCACTCGCCGCGGAAGATAGCTTCTCCGCGCGAATAGCTGCTGGGCGACTCGGTTTGCTCTCCAGGTTGCGCTCCATTCCAGGTCCACTCGGAGTGGGCAAGATAGCCTTGCGCATTGATCAGGCCAACCGATGGGACGCGGACCCCGTTCGAATACATCCAGTGGCCGATCACGTAGGGCTTGCGAAGCATCTCGCGTGAATACTCGCCGGCGCCGGTCGCCATCAGCGCAAGAAGAAGCACAGCAAGCGCGTGGGAAAGATTGAAATCCACGGGGTTGCGGTAAGCCAGATAGTAAGCCACACCGACGATCGTGGCCGACGTGACAATGATGACCAGGGCCATGCGCGTGACGATGGAGAAGGTTCCCGAGTTGATGGTGTCAATGCCCAGCGAGAGCAACGCCTGCTGCGACGCCGGGACCATCAGGTAAAACCAGATCATCAGGAACGGCATGGCGACGAAGGAAGGCACAAGCCACTTGACGCTCCACTTCACGAGAGAAGTCTTGAGCGCCGGATGCTTGTCGCCGTCGATGCGGCTGGCGGTGATGAGCGCCCAGATGCCGGCCAGCGATGCGCACACACAGCAACGCAGGAAAAGGCTTGGCCAGTAAGTTGGATTGAAGAAAGCGTTCCAGAATTTGCTCGCTTCATGGCCGGTTCCGGCAACGGCGAGCCATGTGTCGCCAGGAGTCAGCATGAAAGAGAGAATGCCGTTGATGATGATGAGCGTGGCCACCGAAGCGCCTGCATAAACCCAGCCGACTTTCAAATGCAGCTTGGGATCGATGCGGTCCCACGTGTAGTAATACACGGCGATGGTGGTCAGCTCTACCATGAAGAAGACCCACTCCATGGCCCAGCCAAAAACAAAGTTATGAATGAGCGTGCTGGTGGCTTCAGGATGCGTGAGGCCAATGGCGAACCAGATACCGACGCCGGAGACCGTGCCGAAAACGGCCGTGAGGATGAGGAAAAACTTCGAATGGCGCGCGAGTTGCTTGAGCCACTCGGCGCCCATCTCCTTGTCCGCCATGCGGAGGGCCTTGCGCTCGGCCATGGGGAGATAGAGCCCGCCGCCGACAGCAAACTGCGAGATCATGACGTGGAAGATGGCGATCATGCCGATCACCCAGCCCGAACCGAGATAAGGAATGTTCCAGAATGGGTAGTTCATTGATTCTCCAGTGAACAGTGGACAGTGAACAGCAGACAGTGGCCCGGCGCTCGCTGCTCAAGTCCTCAACTTTCCTAAAATCGTGAAAATCATTTTGCCGATCTCATGCGAGAGACTCTCCGCATGGTCCAGAAGGCTGGAATCTCCCAGCTCCAACGCGCGGCAAATCTCTAATCGGGTTTGCAATTCACAGTTCGAACCACGCGCGATGCCCAGGAACTGCCTGAACTCACGGGTGTTCAGCCGCGCCTGGCCTTCGGCAATATTGCTCGGAATCGATACGGCAGCGCGCCGCATCTGGCTTGTTAGCCCAAACACTTCTTCGCGCGGAAAGCCCTGCGTAAAGCGATAGATGGCGACGGTCATCTCCATTGACCTCTGCCAAACCTGCAGATCACGGAACGACCTTACCCGCTGAACACTCGTACTCGTCATTGAATCGCTCACTGTCGATTGCTCCTGTGCACTGTCCACTGTCCACTGTCCACTGCACACTGTCCACTGTCCACTGGCTTCACCGAATCGTCCAATAGCCAATCACCGTTGTAGCCAACAGCGCGAACACCGCCAGCAAGCCGAAGTAGTGTGCGGCTCGGCCGCGCTGGCCAGATTCCTTCTTGATGTCGAAGAACGGAATGAATACCCAGAGCCCAATACCGAGCGTAAACAGAAGAATTCCCGCGATTTCGCCCGATTCGCCGGGCAGCACATTGCCGAGAAGCTTGAGCATCTCGAACGGGCTCATGAAATACCACTCGGGATGAATGCCCGCTGGCGCGGGAACAAGCGAATCGGCCTGGTGGCCCAAAGTCCAGGGAAAAACCGAAGCCAGCAGTGCGAGAACGTTCAGCGAGATGAGCCACATGGCCAGGTCCTTGCGCAGAAAGTTAGGCATGAACGGAATGCTCTTGCGTTCGGCTGGCGGAAGTGCTTCCACTGACGGCGGAGCGGCGTTGCCATGGCGCTGCACGAGCCAGAGATGAAAGCCAAGCAGCGGAAGAAACAGGGCGGGCAGCACCACCACGTGCAGGGCGAAGAAACGCTGCACCGTGAACTCGCCCACTTCAGGGCCCCCGCGCAGCATGTTGGCAATGGCGGGGCCGATCCACGGAATAGCCGCGGGAATTTCAAGGCCAACCTTGGTCGCAAAGTAGCTCAGCTCATCCATCGGCAGCAGGTAGCCGGAGAAGCCGAAGACCGAGGCGATGCCCAGCAGCGCCATGCCGCTCAGCCAGCCAAACTCGCGAGGCTTGCGATAGGCCTTCATGAAGAAGACTGAGAACATGTGCACGAGAATGGCGAAGATGAACAGGTTGGCGGTCCATGCGTGCGCGGAACGGATGAGCCAGCCAAAGTGCATGACGAACGTGATCTGGCGGACGGACTCGTAAGCTTCAGCGCCGGGCCGGTAATAAACCAGCAGCAGAACGCCCGTGAAGCACTGGACGAGAAAGAGAAAGAGCGAGATGCCGCCCCAGTAGTACCAGAAAGACTGGGCGTGGACCGGAACGGTTTTGTGCCGGGCAAAGGCGGCCAGCTCAGAGAGGCCCAGCCGTTCATCTACCCAGTCATATAGTGAAGCGGTTTTTGTGGTCATGCGGCAATCCTTTTTTCAGATGACAGGCGACAGATGACAGTTATGCCCGCGAGACTTCCACGCCGGCTTCGTTGACGGCCACTTTGAAGAGCTTCAGCGGCTTGGGCGGCGGCCCGCTCACGTTGGCGCCGGTGTATGGGTTGTAAACGCCGCCGTGGCAGGCGCAATGAATGCGGTCGGCCTGCGGCTCATATTGCACCGTGCAGCCCAGGTGCGTGCACACCGCGGTGAGCGAGACCCAGCGGCCATCGGCGTGATGGATCAGCATGGCCGGTGCGGTGCCGAACTTGAACATGAGCACCGAACCGAGCGGGAGTTTTTCGGCGTCCTTGAGCGTGACCTCAGTAACCGCCGTGGCAGAGAGAGCCATCTCCTCAGGCGAGGCCAGGTAACGGTAGATCGGGTAAGCGAGCGCGGCGGTATACAACAGGCCCGCGGCGCCGGCTGAAGCCAGAAAGAAGCGGCGCGTGGTCACTTCGCCCGGATCCTCCGCGATAAGTTTCAGATGGGTCGACTGGGACAAGTCAATCGGTTCGCCCAATACAATTTGATCGCTCATTATGAGGTCGCCTCCATAACTTTGTTTGCGCGCGCCACCACAGACACCAGCCATCCAACCACACCCAGGCCGGCGACAAACAGCACCAGGAAGAGGCCGACGACCCACCAATTGGTTTCGACGGCGCGATTCCAGACGTCGTAGCCCTTGCTCAGCAGCGTCAGGTCGCGGACGCCGTCGCGGTACACGGTGAAGGTAATCTCCGTGAGCACCGCAAGCAGAACCGCGCCCCAGGCCAGCAGGCCGCTGAAACCGGCGGAGATTTTTGCGAAGCCTGCCACCGCGGCCAGCAGCACCGCAACAACAACCAGAGCCAGCCATCCGTATCCGGCAAAACCGGCAAATTTGTAGAGGGGGTGCGTGGCCAGGCCAGCCTTCACGTCGCCCGGCTGCACGCTGGCCGCCCACAGGCCGGCAGCGAGATAAACGATGCCGAAGACCACGGCGACCTTTCCGCCGAGAGCGCCGATGAAGCGTTTCTGCTCCGCGGTAAACGTGCTGCGGCCAGCCAGGTACACCAGCCAGAGGCCGCCGATGAAAAGGCCGCCGGCCATCATCAGGAGCCAGCGCGGGGTAAGCGTGGGGTCGCCGGTGGGCAGATACGCGCCGGCAGATGAGGAAGAGTACATGTCGCGCCATACCTCGGGCCGCAGCATCAAGGTCATGTTGGTTGAGAGCAGGCGCGCGATGAAGCCCGCGATAAGCCAGGCGCTCAGGCCAATCCACCAGGCGGACCTCGCCGCCTCAAGGCGCGCGGTGAACTGGTAAAGCAGCCAGTAGGCGAGCATCAGCAGGCCGATAATCGAGATCCAATAAAGACCGATGAGCACGCTGCTGGTGTAAAGCGCGCGGCCATAGAGCACCTGCGCAAACAACAGCGGTGGCACCGCAAGGTTGATAACGTAGGTCATCACCACCGTGAGCCGGCGAGCCAGCGCACGCGCCGTCACAAGCGATAGCGGCGAGCTGCGGAACAGGCTGAGGATGACCGCCAGCAGCAGTCCGCCCAGCAGCATTTCCACGGCAACAAAGTGCAATGCCAGGGTCACGATATGGAGCAGCTTGATCAGCCATATCGGGGCCGGCAAAGGGATTGGATCGACAGCGGGATAAAGTTGCATGGCGCTTTAAGAATTCCTTTCACTCTCCGGGCGAAGTGAGGAAAACAGGGACAAATTGGACTGTTTCTCTCCAAATTCAATTTGAAAGGAAAAGCTAACGGTCGGGGCGATCGACGGTCTGTGATGCGAAGCACAATTGTTGGTGACAGTCTCGGCTACTCTGCTGGCGAGCCAACGTTTTTTGTGCGGCAGGTCAATGCCATGAAGAAATGCAACTCGTCCATGCAGCTCACCCGCGCAGCGGATTATGCGGTTCGGGTAATGGTTCACCTGGCCACGCTGCCTGCGCAGGAGCGCGCATTGCTGCCCGCGCTGGCTGCGGCCACGGGTGCTCCGGAGAGTTTTCTCTCCAAGGTGCTGCAGGCTCTGTCGCGAGCCAGGCTCATCGCTTCGCGGCGGGGGCAGTCGGGAGGGTTTGAGATTCTGCCAAAGGGCCGCCAGGCGTCCATGCGCCAGGTGATTGAGGCCATCGACGGACCGCTCCATCTGAACGTGTGCCTCATCTCCGAGCGATCGTGCAAGAGAGCCAAATGGTGCCCGGCGCATCCGGTTTGGGTGCGCGCACAGGAAGCTATGCTCCATGTCCTGTCGAGTGCCGTGATTGCCGAGTTGGCGTCAAACGGGCATGCGGCCAGCAGCCAGCCGGCCGATGTGTTCGCGGGGCTGAAAATCATGAAGGCTTAGAACTGTTTGCATAAATAGGCTTTGAAAGGGCACGACTTCACAGCTTGGTAAAAGCAAAATCCGCGCAATCCCGGATGGCTTTGTAACAGGGCACGCCTTCACAGCTTGGTGAAAGCAAAATCCGCGCAATCCCGGATGGCTTTGTAACAGGGCACGACTTCACAGCTTGGTGAAAGCAAAATCCGCGCAATCCCGGATGGCTTTGTAACAGGGCATGACTTCACAGCTTGGTGAAAGCAAAATCCGCGCAATCCCGGATGGCTTTGTTGTCCAGCCCGGCACTTGCTTTGTAACAGGGCATGACTTCAGTCGTGCCGATAATGCCAATAAAATCAACGTCGGGCTTTAGAGGTTGCGGAAAAACCCAACGCAAGGAGCAAGAAGCGTCAGGGCACGACTTCAGTCGTGCCGAAAAGGCCACAATAACAAGGGGTTTTAACCCCTGCCAAATGTTCCTGAGACCTCGACGCCCGAATCCAGGCCTTCTTCCGCAGCCTGTTTAACCCCTGACGGATGGATTTCAAAGGTTGCGACCAGAAGCCAGACCATTTTCCGCAGCCTGTTTAGCCCCTGCAAAGGCTGCTGGCGATCTCGCTTCAAAATCGGGCCTTTTTCGCCATCCTCTTCAGTCGCGCCGCAAAAGACCAATAAAAGTGCGGGCTTTAGCCCCTGCAAAGGCTGCTGGCGATCTCGCTTCAAAATCGGGCCTTTTTCGCCATCCTCTTAAGTCGTGTCGCAAAAGACCAATAAAAGTGCGGGCTTTAGCCTCTGAGGGATGTCCTCTTGGTCTCGGACGGAATTTATGCAACCCGTTCCAGGGGGCCTCTGAATAAGTCGGCGTTTTCAAAGGGCGCCGCTTTAGCTGTACCGCAAACGCCCCCAAATAAACGGGACCTTACAGGCTGCGGAAAAACTCGCCGCAGGCAGCAAGAAGTGCCAGGGCACGACAAAAGGCAGAATTGAAAGCAAATAAGTCATTGATTTTTCAATGTGCCGGAAGTCCTGGAAGTCCACCCTCCAAGCACAAATTGGCACAAAATCCCGGCACGACGGCTACCCGCCCGAAGCCGAAACTTCCCAATTGGCGACGATACAGGCGGAACTCAAAGCTCGACGGAGGTTAGCCGCGTGGATATGTCGAAGTTAGGGTGTCCTGGGTTTCGCAGATAGGGGGCGAGGAGATGGTGCAAGGTTTCCGTGTCTGTCAACGTGAAACCATGTGCCCTCGACACAAGCATGGTAGTCGCCCTGCTGCTCTATGCGACAGCCAACGCAGACTAGCGGCCCGATATCGTCATATTTATCCTTGAAGTTGAGGGCGCAGGAATATTTCACGGGGACAACAATCCTACCAGACGGATCAGCGTAGCCCCACATTTCGTCGCGGTTGATGCGCACGAGTCCGTGGTGGAAGTCGTCAAGACCGTTGTCCATAAAGGCGACGTCACGTATCACGATGCGCCCAGAGCGGTTGATGTAGACGCGACCAAAGGACTGAATCCAGAAGCCGGAGAGCCCATAGCGGTTGAAGGACGGGTGCATCCAATATTTCTTGGGGATATAGAAGGAATTATCGCGGGATTGAACTACACAGGCTGGCATGGTTGGGGTGTCGATATCCTCGACCACGCAAGATGGTTCCTGCCCACTGCGAGGAATCTCAGCCGCAGATAGCTGCATCAAGACGCCGAAAAAAGCGGCAATCGATAGGCTGGCGAAACAACTCTTGAATGACATCGACGCCTCGAACTATTCAATTCAATCACAACTGGGCTCCCTACAAGCGCCGAAATGTATTAAGCGCCTGTATCACCGGCAATGGGGAAGTTTCAGGCGTTATGAACGCAACTCAACTCTGACAATCAGGCCGAGCACAGAATTAGCACAGAAACTTCAGTGCCTTTTCTGTGCCGCTGAAACTTAGACACTTCTGGATCCCTCTTTGTATCAGGGCACAACTTCAGTCGTGCCGAAAAGTGCAGCAAAACGAGGGTTGGACCTTCGCCCATACCGGATGCTCTTGAAACCTCGATGCCCGAATCCAGGCCTTTTCCGCAACCTGTTTGACCCCTGAGGGAATTTCTGCATTACCGGAGCGGCTTGTTCAGAGTCTCCTTAGACAGGTGTTGCCCTGCAGCGCTGTCGCGGTCCCTCCATCTTTTGATCGATACTGGGGTACATCCCGCCCCGTATACTGGCTGCCTATGTTTCAGGCACTGCGTACGACCACCTTCCTGGGACTGCTGGGGGCAGCAGTTCCCGCGCTCCTTTCCGCACAAGCCACAGTTCCCGGCGCTCTTCCCCCAGCACAACAGGCCACGCAGCCCACCGAGGGCGCACAGCGCGCCGCAACCGGCGGCGAGCAGACAGGCAGCTCCGGTCATCCGGCTCTGCTTGACGCGCAGCACCGGCCCATTACCATGGGCGGCTTTGTCAAGACCGGGCCGATCGTGTTTGTCGACGACTCAGAGAAAGCGGGGCTCACCCACTGGACCCACAAGATGGGAACTCCCGCAAAGGACTACATCATCGAGACCAAGGGCTCGGGCGTAGGCCTGATCGACTACGACAATGACGGCTGGCTCGATATCTACGTGGTCAACGGGTCAACCTTCAACGCGCTCAGCGGCAAGGAGACGCCGCCGCACGCGGCGCTCTTCCATAACAACCACGATGGGACATTTACCGACGTGGCGGCCAAGGCCGGCGTCACCAACGACCGCTGGGGCTTCGGCGTCGCGATTGCCGACTACGACAACGACGGCTGGCCCGATATTTTTGTGTCGAACTACGGAAAAAACAGGCTGTACCACAACAATCACGACGGGACGTTTACCGATGTGGCGGAAAAGGCCGGAGTGCAGTTGGGCAACTGGTCCACCGGAGCAACGTGGGGAGACTACGACGGCGACGGACGCCTGGATTTGTTTGTCGCAGGCTACATTCACTGGGACATGAATAACCTGCCCAGCAGCAAGGAAAACGGCGGCAACAACGCGTTCTGCACCTTCCGCGGCGAGCAGGTGGCTTGCGGGCCTCGAGGGCTCAAGGGCGAGCCGGATCACCTGTTCCACAACAATGGCGATGGCACGTTTACCGATGTGAGCGAAAAAGCCGGCGTGGCCGACAAAGCGGGCTACTACGGGCTGGGCGCGGTGTTTGTGGACATCAACAACGACGGGAAGATCGACCTGCTGGTGGGGAACGACTCGACGCCGAATTACATGTACATCAACAAGGGCGACGGGACGTTTGACGATGTGAGCTACGCATCGGGTTTTGCGCTCAACGAGGCAGGGCGCGAGACGGCGTCGATGGGTATTGCGGTGGGCGACTACCAGAACAACGGGCAACTGGCAATCTTCGACACCACATTTTCTGACGACTACAAACCCTTCTACAAGAATGAGGGCGATGGCAACCTGACGGACATCAGCTACCAGCTCGGAATTGCGGAGATTTCAGTTCCCTTCCTCAGCTGGGGCGACGCGTTCCTTGACTACGACAACGACGGATGGAAGGACCTGTTGATGTCGGACGGGCACGTGTACCCGGAGGCCGACAAGTACAACTGGGGCACGAGCTGGGCGCAGCGGCCCATGCTGTTTCATAACATCGACGGAAAAAAGTTTGAGGTGGTTCCAGCGGTGGAGGGTTCCGGGCTGGCGGATGTCATTCCGGGACGCGGCATGGCCGTGGGCGACCTGTTCAACGACGGCAAACTGGATGCCGTGATCAACGTTGAGGATGGCCATCCGGTGCTGCTCAGGAATGTGAATCCGGACAAGAATCATTGGCTGGAGCTGAAGTTTGTCGGCGGCCCGAAAAGCCCGCGCGACGCAGTGGGAACCACTGTGTATGTGACGGCGAATGGCATCAGGCAGCGCGGCGATGTGCTGAGCGGAGGAAGTTATCTCTCCACCAACGATCCCCGTCCGCACTTTGGACTCGGGCAGGCGACGACCGTGGATGCGATCGAGGTGCACTGGCCGAGCGGAAAGCAAGAGAACTTTACCGTGCCGGGGGTCGACCGGATTGTGACCTTGACGGAAGGAAGCGGAAAGTAAAAATAAGGCTCAGCCATCAGGAGTGGCTGGTCCCGCGAAAGACCGCATTCCACGCCGCACCCGCACAGTAAACTTGAACACAAATAAATCGCTCATTTTCAATGCTTTAAGTCAATATCCCGCGCAGTTTCAGCGCATTTTTGAAAAAAATGCTTCAATTCTCTGCAACCCTTTGCCTCCAAATGTTCAATTCTTAGCAACCGATTCGGTCCCACGCATTGTCCACAAAGTTAAGGCCTCAAGGAAATGCAAACCTATAAGCGGCCATTTGCCCCGGTTTGCACCTTTGTAGGCAACCTAATCGACTACTCAAGCACCCTTATAAGCCAACATTTGCCGGGTGGCCAACCCCTTGGCGTTCCCGGGTTGGAGTTCCTCAAACCGCGTCCGTTCAGGTCGATGCCAGCCCCGCCCCGGGGGTCCATGCGACAGGTTTAGAAGTTGATGCGGCCAGTCAGCTCCAGGCTTCTTGGGCCTGCGCCTTCAGCGGTTTGCAGCGCGGTGATGGAGCCGAAGCTGGAGGAGTCGTCGACCTGCATGTTGGGCGGCTCGTAGTTGCGATGGTTGAGCACGTTCGCCGCCTCAAGCCCCAACTGGAGCTTCCCCTTTTCAGAGAACGAGAGGTTTTTCAACAGCGAAACCGAAAAATTCGCAGTCCCCGGCCCCACCACCCCCCCAACCGGCGCATCACCGAAGCGGCCGATGCCATTTCCAGCGGAGTTTTGCAGGTTCAGATATTGAAACGCGTTGGGGTTGAGCCACTGATACGTGGTGCGCTGCGGGGCATACAGCGAGACGGTTTTCAACTGGTCAGGGCGGGCCTGGCCGATGGTGGTGAGGATGTTGGTGTTGGCCGGATCGACGCTCTGCTCATAGGGCGTGAGGAACGGACCACTTTGCAGGATGGTAACGCCGGCCAACTGCCAGTCACCGATGATGCGATTGGCCGCAGAGCCGGAGTTGAGCCAGGGCTGGCCGTGGCCAACTGGCAAGTCGTAGAGGTAGGTAACGAGGAAGCGGTGACGGCGGTCGTAGATGACGTTGCCGTAGTCGAGGCCGGGTTGAAAACGATTGGTAAGGAAGCTGCCTCCGGCGACGGCGAAGGCGTTGGGTGTGGCGCCACCCGCATTGGAAAGGTCCCGCGTATAGGCATAACTCGCGTCGAAGGTGAGGTACTTGCCGCTGTGGCGGGAGACTTCGACGGAAGCACTGTTGTAATTGCTTTCAGCCTGGTTGGTAACGCTCTGGATAACGCTCCAGCAGGGATAGGGACGGTGGTCGGCGACCCATGTTCCGGAAGGATGGGCTCCAACTGTCTGCGAGGAGCCGTTTGCAATGCAGGGGCTGGTGGCTGCTGGCTCGGGATCATTCTGACTGAAGAAGTAGCCGTAAGGATTGGGCTGGACCTGGTTGAGATCGACCATGGCTTCAAGATTCTGTCCATGGCTGGCAATGTAAGAGAAGCGCGCGCCGATGGAGTGGCCGAGGTCCTGCTCGAGGGTCAGGCTCCACTGCTGCACGTTGGGATCGTGATAGTGAATGGGGAATGCGTAGTAGAAGCCGGCGGTTCCAGCGGCGCTGCCGGGGTTTGTGTTGTTGAATGGGTTGGCGAAAGAGAGCAGTGGCGTGGGAACTGCCTGGGTCGGGTCCAGGCCCTGGTTGTAAGTGGCCACGTAACTGGAGTGCACGGCCCAGCCAGAGACCAGCGCAAAGCCGAGCGGGGATTCGATGAAGCGTCCCCAGCCGCCGCGCAGCACGGTTTTGCCGCTACCGTAAGGTTGCCACGCAAAACCAAGGCGCGGACCGATGTCGGTGGTGTCGGTGTAGCGAAGACCTTCAGGAATGCCGGCCTGCGAAGCAGTAACAATGGGCGTGGGCGAGATTGCGGCCAGCAAAGCGGAAGATTCGAGCGACTCGCCCTGCGTGTTGGAGACAACCACTGCTCCGGGGACAGTTGAGCCCGAGAGAGTTCCGGGACCGTCATAGGTGGGCTGGAAGGTGGCCGTGTTGAAGTGTGTCTCCTTCAGCGGCGGGTGCAGTTCGTAGCGCAGACCGAGATTCAGCGTGAGATGCGGCGTGATCTTCCAGTCATCCTGGCCAAAGAATGCATAGGAATAGCCGAGTCCGTTCATCGTCGGATCGTTGGTGGAGGAGACTTCAGTGTAGTCCGGATAGCCGAGGAGGAAGCCAGAGTAAGGTTCGCCGGTGAAATTGACCTGGTCCGCAGTTCCCTGAACAATCGATGAAGACCCATCGAAGACATACCAGCCCGAGCGATAGTTGCCGAAGACGTTGTCGTCGTGATCGGTAATGCGTTTGAAGTCGCCACCGAATTTGAAGGAATGCTTGCCGGCGGACCAGGTGAGGTTGTCGAGCGCCTCAATGATCTGGCCGCGCTGCACGCCGGGGTTGCCCGCGCCGGTGGACATGAAGCCATTGATGAGCACCTGCGGCGCCTCAGACCAATCCAGATCCGGCTGTGGCACGGTGAGGCCGGTTTGACTTAGGATGCTGGCGGTGGAGTAGCCCTGGGTCTCCGAGGTGTGCTGCGCGTTGTACCCACCGCGAAACTCGTTGAGCAGGCGGGGTGAGAAGACGAAATTGTGCGCAAAGGTCATGCCCTCATCGATCTCAGGCGTGTCGTAAGCGCCCTGCAAAGGGCTTCCGGCCTCGGCGCAGTAGGTAAACGTGCAGGCGGCGGAGGGTGCGGTGGTGACTTGGCGATTCTTGTAAGAGAAGCGGGCGAAGACCGTTTGCCGCGAGGAGAGCGTGTGATCGAGGCGGACGTCTCCCTGGTTGGATGAGATGGGCGAGGGAAAGTTGATCTGGTAGTTGTTGGCGAATGAGTCTGCCGTGCCCAGGTTGGGAGTGGGCATCAGCACGTTGAGTAGTTTAGTGGTGATGGCGCTTGGCGTGGCAGTCGGGCCGGTGTTCGAGTTGGTGAGCACGGAGCCGTCCGGGTTAAGGACGGTGTAGCCGTTAGGACATGGGTCCAGGTCGGACGGTGTGGGTTGGCAGTAGGTCTGGTTAAGGTAGTAACCGATGTTACCGTTTCGCATGTCCATGGACGGCACGGAGAGCACGATAGGCGTTTGGCGCGGCAGACGAAGGCCCTCAAAGCTTATGAAGAAGAAGGTGCTGTCGTGGCCATTGAAGAGATGTGGAACCTCGACCGGGCCGCCCAGGGTTGCGCCAAAGTCGTTCATGATGATTCGCGGCTTGGAGAGCGCGAAGATGTTGTTGGAGTTGAGCACCGTGTTCTCGTGGTTCTCAAAGAGGCCCCCGTGGAAGTGGTTGGTGCCTGCCTTGGAGACGGTGGTAATGTCGGCCACGCCGCCGAATTCAGCGCTGTTGTTGGACTCCGAGACTCGAATCTCCTCGATGGAGTTGAAGGAGGGGAACATCTCGTTGACGGGGCCGGAGTACTCCACTCCAACGGACGAGATGCCGTCGATGGTGACCGAGAGCAAGGCCGCGGTAGTACCGGCCACGGCCAGTTCGCCGCTGTCGTCGGTTTGCACGCCGGCCTCGGTGGTGAGGGTTGAGATGGGGCTGGTCGAACCTGTGGATCGGGAGTAGATGGCCACCGGCAAGTTGACAAGTTCGTCCCCAGTTTTGGTCTCGGCGAGGCTGGAGACATCGGTGGTGATGACGGGGAGCGGGTTGTCGACGACCATCACGGTTTGCGATTCGGCGCCTGGTTTCAGGCTCACATCCATGCGGCGGGTTTCGCGGGCGGTGAGTGCGAATTCAGGAAGCGATTCCTTCTCAAAACCCTGAGATGTAAAGGTGAGCGTGTACCTTCCCACTTCGATGTTCTTGAAGTCAAATCCGCCGCTGGCATCGGTGACCAGCACGCGCGCGGCCGATGTGCCGGTGTTGGCAAGCGTGACCTCTGCTCCCTGAACAAGGGCTCCGGAGGCATCGCGCACGGTGCCCAGGATGGAGCCGAAAGTTGATTGCGCAAGGAGAGGGCAACAAGGCAGCAGCAGGAGACAACAAGCCAGTATCAGCCTCGGCGTAACCGATCGGCGGAAGCGGACAGGGGAAGAAAAGATGGTCATGCGGCAACCTTTCATGAAGGATTTGCGAAAGTGACGATGTTTCTTCGCCTATAAATTGTTTTCATTTCAAATGTATCGCCTGTTGGACTGCACGTGGGCGTATTTTTCATGGAATTTTTCCCGCCCGCATGCAACGTGACACGAGGAGGCGGTCCCATGGGGCGGCGCCGTCTTTTTGCGGGAGGCGCGTGTTAGTCTGCCGAAGTGCAAACGGAAGAGTCATCCTCTCCAGGCCAGCGCCTCAATTCCCCGCAAATTTCTACGTCCAGTTTTACCGGCTGGCATTTGGCCACGATTGCGCTGCTGGCAGTGGGCTACTCAGGGTATTACTTTTGCCGCTCGAATCTTTCGGTGGTGCTCCCCGACCTGATCCACTATCTTGCGCAGCGAGGCATGACGGCGAGCGAGGCTCAGATACGGCTGGGTTTTCTTGCTTCGGCCGGCACCATGGCTTACGCGGTAGGCAAGTTTGTCTCCGGGTCGATGGCGGACCTGTTTGGCGGACGGCGCAACTTTCTGGGCGGGATGGCGGGCTCGATCCTGTTTACGATTCTGTTTGTGCTGAGCGGAGGATTTCCGTTGTTCACGCTGGCGTGGGTGGGCAACCGACTGCTGCAATCGACGGGCTGGGTGGGACTGGTAAAGGTTGCGTCGCGGTGGTTCTCCTACTCGACTTATGGCACGGTGATGGCGGTGCTGAGCCTGAGTTATCTTTTTGGCGACGCGGCCTGCCGCTGGGTGATGAGCGAGCTGATGAGTTTTGGGCTGGGCTGGCGAGGGGTTTTTCTGGCCGCGGCAGGATCGCTTGCGGTGTTGCTGGTGGCGAACCTGATTCTGCTGCGCGAGACGCCGGAGGAGCGAGGACTGGCGGCGCCGGAAGCGAATCCGCTGAATGTGTACGCGACGGATGAGCGCGAGACGAGCGAGGAACGGGGCGGATTGCTGGCGATTCTACGGCCGCTGCTCACGAGCTTTCCCTTCTGGATGGTTTGCCTGCTTTCGCTGGGCATGACCCTGCTGCGGGAGACGTTTAACTTCTGGACGCCGACTTACTTTGTGCAATATGTCGGACTCACCAGCAGCCAGGCAGCAGGGCGAAGCGCGCTGTTTCCGCTCTTCGGCGGGATTGCGGTGCTGGTGGCTGGCGTGCTGAGCGACAAGCTGGGCTTGAATGGGCGCAACCTGGTGCTGGTGTGCGGCATGGCGGCGAGCACAGTCTGCCTGGTGGTCCTGGCGCGGACGCCGGGGCACGCGAGCCAGTGGACGCCGGTGTTGCTGGTAACGCTTGTGGGTTTTCTGCTATTGGGGCCTTACTCGTATCTAGCCGGCGCAATGAGCCTGGACTTTGGAGGCAAGCGCGGGAGCGCAACGGCAGCGGGGATTATCGATGGGGTAGGTTACCTGGCGGGCTGGCTTTCAGGTGACACGGTGGCGCGGATTACGGTGGCGTATGGCTGGAAGAATGCATTTCTTTCGCTGGCGGGTGTAGCGCTGTTTACCGCGCTGGTGGCGCTGGTGCTGGTGATTCATCAACGGGCTATCCGGCGTTGATTCAATTCGCAACCGCGCAATTTCCATAAGAGAACGAACTCCAATTCAAATTCACGCGCCGTGTTTTTCGCACGCGAGTGGCGACCGTCGTCTCCAGAATTCAAGCTATGCGGGATGCCGTCGATAAGACAGGTGATGGTTCCTACCGCAGGGACTCCAGGGACAGATGGAAACGGCTCCCGAGACAGGCAAGGAAAGTACGCAGCTTGTGGGGCAGGCGTTGACCTAAGAATGTTCGCCGTGAGTTTCCTTCGGCAATCCAGCGAAGGAGTTACACAATGAAGAGCATGTTTCGCAGAGGCGTTGCCGCAGGAATGCTCGCGGCTCTCACCGTCTCGATCGGCCTGCACGCGCAGGAGTTCAGATTATTCGATCGCAATGTTCAGGTGCACGGTTTTGGGTCGCAAGGGTTCGTCTATACCAACGACAACAACTGGCTGAGCATGAATACGAGCGCGGGCAGTTTCGCCATGACCGACGGCGCCGTCAACGCGTCCAGTCAGATAACGGACAGATTCCGTGTTGGCGCCCAGTTATATGACCGTAACGTCGGGCACATGGGCAAGTGGCATCCGGAACTGGACTGGGCGTACGGCGACTACAAATTCAGCAGTTGGCTGGGCATTCGAGGGGGGAAGGTGAAGACGGCGCTCGGCCTGTACAACGACACGCAGGATCTGAATTTCCTCCATACCTGGGCCATCCTGCCGCAGTCCATTTATTCGATGGATTTGCGGTCATCGACTATGGCCCACACCGGTGGAGACATCTACGGCCACGTAAAGTTGAGTAAGAAGCTTGGCGAGCTTTCCTACACCACTTATGCGGGCCAGCGGTCCCAGGATCCTTATGGAGGCTATGTTCTTGGCCTGGAGGCGATCGGGCTCGCGATGAAGAACTACGGCGGCTGGATGCAGGGAGAAGATCTGCGGTGGAAAACGCCACTGCCAGGCCTTCTCGCGGGTGCTTCGCTGATGAATCAGCACATCACAGGCAACGGCGTGTACAACCAGGCGCTAGTCGTCGATCCGTTTCTCGCCGGCTTGAGCCTGCCCAACGGCGCTCTGGAGAGCGAGCACTCCCTCAAGAACGACTTCTACCAGTACTACTTCGATTACACGCGCAAAGGGTTGCGGGTGGACGGTGAGTATCGGAGGGAGTGGCGCCTGGAGTCGATCGCGTACAACTCTCCGGCTGGAGCCTTGCTGGCGGCGTTTGTCGTTCCTTTGGACCAGCGAAGTTCGTATGCTTCAGCGGCCTACAGGGTGTCGAAGCGGCTCGAGCTTGGCACCTACTTCTCCTGGTACTTCACAAACTGGAGTTCGGATCATTCCTTGCCTGCCGATCACGTTTACGACAAGGACGTAACCGCGCGTTTCGATGTGGATTCCCATTGGAACGTAAAGATCGAGGGCCACTTCATCAATGGGTACGGAAGATTCGATTCTGTCCGCGGATTTTACGAACAGTTCAACCCCGGCGGCCTGCAGCCGACAACCAACGGCGTGGTCGTCAAAACCGCATTCAACTTCTAGCCGCGTGGGACAGAGAGGAAGGAGACAAACATGAGATATTCAAGATTCTTTTTTGTTGCGGCGGCCATGGTGCTCGGCGCCTCGTGGCAGGCACAAGCCGCTGGGGTGAAAGTCATCGCGAATAACAGCGTATCGGCAAGCTCGATTTCTGCCGGCGAAGTCAAGGACGTGTTTCTGCTTGACAAAGATTCCCTGGGGGGGGGTCGCGTGGAACCGGTCCTGGCCAAGGGGGGACCTGCACACGAGGCCTTCTTGAGAGAGTATCTGGGAAAAAGCGACGCTGCGCTGCAGGCCTTCTATCGCAGCCTGGTGTTCACCGGGAAGGCTTCGATGCCCAAGACGCTCGGCTCGGAC
>Ga0302319_10003968_pt1 | contig 30605 bp, 36 predicted proteins | sample Bog_T0_2_FD_203319 | JGI IMG/M metagenome (GOLD analysis project Ga0302319, IMG submission 203319) | Peat permafrost microbial communities from Stordalen Mire near Abisko, Sweden - Bog_T0_2 | ecosystem: Environmental > Terrestrial > Soil > Wetlands > Peat | place: Sweden: Abisko, Stordalen Mire... | reverse complement strand
CGTGCCGAAGCAAAGAAGGTGGTGCGGGCATGATCGCGCACAACAGCAAGTCGAAGAATGCGCGCTACGGCATGCTGGTCGACATCGACCGCTGCACCGGCTGCGGCGCCTGCATGATCGCCTGCGCGGTGGAGAACAACGTACCGCCCGCCGCGCCCACCGCGAACGAACGCACCGGCATCACGCCCATGCGTGTGGTGCGCTACGAGCACGCCGGCCGCACGGCGTTCGTTCCAATGATGTGCCAGCAATGCGAGGAAGAGACACCCTGCGTCGCGGTCTGCCCGCAGAACGCCGTGGAACTCGACCCGGCCACCGGCATCGTCGGCCAGATTCCGCAGCGCTGCCTGGGCTGCAGGTACTGTATGGCGGCTTGCCCGTATCACGCCCGCTACTTCAACTGGGCCGATCCTGCGTGGCCGGCCGGCATGGAGAAGGCTCTGAACCCGGCGGTCGCACCCCGCATGCGCGGAGTCGTTGAGAAGTGCAACTTCTGCCACGGCCGCTGGCATGAAGCGAAAGAGCTTGCGGTAGCCAACAACGAGACCGGGCCTGTCGCCTACACTCCGGCTTGCGTCGAGGCCTGTCCCTCCCGCGCCATTACGTTCGGCGATCTGAACGATGCGTCCAGCCAAGTCAACGAACTGGCCCGGCAACAGGGCGTGTTCCGCCTGCTTGATTCCATTGGGACCGAACCGAAGGTTTACTATCATTCGCGCCGCGACTGGGTGCAAGCGGCAGCGGGCGATTCGAAGGAGGCTCAGCGTGGCTAGCGGCACTCTTACCATCGTCAGGAGCGAAGCACCGGCCGACCGCGAGCTGATCCTGCGCGGCTTGAAGCGCTGCTCGCTCTCGCAGTTCTCGCTCTGGGTCGCGCCCTGGGCCGTGCTGCTGGTCTTCGGCTTGTACGCGGCGTTCCTCTGCCTCGCGCGCGGCTTGAACCAGACCAACATGGACAACCGTTTCGCTTTCGGCTTGTGGATCTTCCTCGACCTGACCGTGATCGCGCTCGGCGCCGGAGCGTTCTTCACGGGCTTCCTGCTCTATATCCTGCGCATTAGACAATTGCGCGCCGTAGTCCAGAGCGCCGTGGTCATCGGGCTGGTCTGCTACAGCGGCGCGATGTGCGCGCTCGCCGTGGACGTCGGCCAGCCGCTGCGCTTCTGGTACACCTTCTGGTATCCCAACGTCCATTCGATGCTCACCGAAGTGACGTTCTGCATCACCTGCTACCTGTGCGTCCTGATGATCGAGTACATCCCGCAACTGCTCAAGAACCGCAAGCTGCGGCAATCGTCGGGCGCCATGGTCTTCGAATTTGAGCTGCACAAAGTGATGGTGGTCTTCGCCGGCGTTGGCACGTTCCTGTCGTTCTTCCACCAGGGTTCGCTGGGCGGGTTGTTCGGCGTGCTGCGCGGCCGTCCGTTCGCCTTCCGCGATGGCTTTGCCATCTGGCCGTCCACCTTCTTTTTGTTCGTCCTGTCGGCCGCCGCGGTCGGTCCGAGCTTCATCGCGCTGACTACCGGACTGGTCGAGAAGATCGCGCGCAAGCGCCTCGTGACTGCAAACGTCTACGACAAGCTCGGGGCGATCTCCGGCCGCCTGCTGGTGTTCTACATCCTGCTGAAATCCATCGATACGCTCGTCTGGGTGAACCAGACTTCGCCGTCGCACGGCTTCCCGGCGCACCGCTTCTACCAGTGGAGCCCGTTCGGCACGTGGATGCTGCTGGCCGAAATCGTGCCGTTCGGCTTAGTGCCTGCGCTGATCCTGCTGCGGCCCGACCTGCGAGCGAAGCGCGCCTGGCTGATGAGCGCCGCGGCGCTGGCCTGCCTGGGCGTGGCGCTCAACCGCTTCGTCCTCACGATTCAGACGCTCGCCGTTCCAACGCTCGCCTTCGACCAGTTCCTGAGCTACTGGCCGAGCTGGCAGGAATTCGCGACATTCGGAGCCGTAATCGCCTTCGGCGTGCTGGTCTACTCGTTTTCTTTCCGTTACCTGTCCTTATTCCCGCAAGAGCGGGAGATCGAATCGCTGGAGCAGGACCGGCAAATCGAATCGCTTGAGTCTGCGCGCGGGCTGCGCTCGCCGAGGAGTTACTGATGTTTCCCTGGAATTACGGCTTCGCTTGGGACAAGGGCCATATCATCTTCCTGGGGGTCTTCTACACAATCGTCCTGGTGGTCCTCGCCACGCTGCTCGTCGCGGCGTGGCGCACGCTGCGGGACTTCCGCCGGAACCGCGCGGCCTCCATCGTCTGGCATGAGAACTTCGAAGATCTGCCGCGCGTCGAGCGCGCCTGCCGCCATGCCTGTACCGGCGAGTTGCCCGGGCGCGTTTGCGAACTCGGCTTCAATTGCGGACAGTGCGAGACGCACAAAGCGCTCGTCTCCATGCTCGCCAGTCATAGCGCTGCACCGGCGTTAATGAAGGACGTTATCGACGACTCGCTCGGCGTGGATCTCCCGCTCGACCGCTACTATCACCGCGGCCACACCTGGCTGAAGCCCGAGAGCGGCGGCACCTTTACGGTCGGCCTGGACGAGTTGGCCCGGCGCGTCGCCGCGAATCCGGAATCCATGGAACTGCCGGGCGCGGGTACAAAGCTCACGGCGCAAAGCCCGGCCTGGACGATGCATGTGCATGGCGCGGAAGTTCACGTGATGTCGCCGATCGACGGCGAAGTCGTCGAAACGGCGCATGGCGAAAAAGGGTGGTTTTTGCGCATAAAACCCGCTCAAAACGCGAGTTTTTGCCATCTTTTGCGAGGTTTCGAAGTCGTCCGCTGGATGACTCGCGAAATGGAACGCGTCCAACTGATGGTCTCCGAGTCTGCCGCGATACCTGCTCTGGCCGACGGCGGCGCGCCGGTGGACGACTTTGCCGCCGCCTGCCCGCAGGCCGACTGGCGCAACATCAGTGGTGCCCTGTTCTTGGAGAACTGACCGGCTCCTGTGGCGCACGCTTCAGCGTGCTGCGGCGAGATTCATCTCGCCGTCCGGAAAGATGCCGGCATGAATGCCGGCACAGCACGCTGAAGCGTGCGCCACAGGGATTGTCTACTCGCCCTTCAAGCGCTCCTGCAGGGTCTTCACGGGAATCGAGAGCAGGCGCCCGGAGGGGTGGCCGTTGCGATACGCAATGGCCCGGATCACGTCCGCATCGCCAGGGACGGCGAGCGGCGTCCCGGCATACTTCGGCGCGAAGGCATCAGGATTCGTTCCGTCAAACGTGTAGTAGATGTCGCAGCCCGAAATCTCCGTGCTCATCTGCAGGACCATCTGCGCGGCGGCGTTCTTTTCCGGCATGATCTTGACGTCGTAGACCGACCGGGCGTAGTTCACCTCGGCGGCATCCAGACGCTGGAAATGCGCCTCCATGCGAGGCACGAAGGCGTCCCAGTTGCGAGCCTCTTTCTTCGACCAGAAAGTCTCCGAGAGCGCGAGCACGCGCGGCCAGGTCATGTACTCCACGTGGCGCTGCGTCGGTACGGACTCAGTCCACAAATTGGCCTGCCCGCCGAGGATGTAGGCGGGATCGACGCCTTCGGGAATCGGCTCGAACTGGTAAGCCTTGCTCACGGTCAGGTAGCCGAAGGTGCGCGGCTCCAACAGCGGATCGCCCTGGTAGTAATCGAGATAAGCGAAGCCCACCGGCGACATGACCACCTTATGCTTCTGTTTGGCCGCGGCGATGCCGCCCTCGAAGCCGCGCCAGCTCATCACAGTCGCGTTCGGAGCCAAACCGCCTTCGAGAATCTCGTCCCACCCGATCAGGTGTTTGCCCTTGGATTCGACGATATGCTCGGCGCGGCGGATGAAGTAGCTCTGCAACTCTTCCTCGTTGGCCAGGTGCTCGTCCTTCATCCTCTTCTGGCACTTCGGGCACGCGTGCCAGAAGGTCTTGATGCATTCGTCGCCGCCGACGTGGATGTACTCGGAGGGGAACAGCGCGGCAACTTCGGTCAGCACTTTGTCGAGATACTCGAAGGTCTGCTCGTTGCCGGGGCAGAGGTTGTTATCGATCTTGCCGTAGTACGGCGAACCGGGGTTGACGTGGAAGGGACCGCCTGTGCAGGAGAGTTCAGGATAGGATGCCAGGGCGGCCAGCGAGTGGCCGGGCATTTCGATCTCGGGCAGCACCGTGATGAAACGGTCCCTGGCGTAGGCGATGACCTCACGGATCTCATCCTGGGTATAGAAACCGCCCTCAGTGACCGGCTCGCCGTCGCGCGGACTCTCGCGGTCGCCCCACGCGGACAGCCGCGGCACGCGCCATGCACCCACTTTGGTGAGCTGCGGCAAACTCTTGATCTCGATCCGCCAGCCGTTGTCGTCGGTGAGATGCCAGTGGAAGACGTTGAGCTTGTAGCGGGCCATCTCGTCGAGGTAGCGCTCGACATACTCCTTGTCATAGAAGTGACGGCTGACGTCGAGCATGAGGCCGCGCCAGGCGAAGCGCGGATAGTCCGTAATCTGCACGCATGGCGCAATCCAGGCGGCCTCCCGCTTCCGCGTGCTGGCGATCTCCGGAGGGAAAAGCTGGAGCAGAGTCTGCACGCCATAGAAGATGCCCGCGGCCGCGGGAGCCTGAATGCTGGCCACAACGGGCACCATCTTCAGCTCGTAGCCTTCCGGTTGGCCGGCCGCTTTGCCGGCGACCAGCGACAGCACGATCACGCCGCCCGCGGTCGAATCGATATGGCCGGCAACGATCTTCAGCTTGTAGCCGGTGGGCGCTTCCAGCGCCTTTTGCAGGTACTCTCCGATGCGCCGGACCTCGGGCGTATCGTGGGCCAGCACGATCTTCGTGGTTGGTCCCAGGCGGAATACACCCGGACTCTTCTGCAGCGAGACCGGCTCCGGGATCAAGTGAACCTCTGGAGCGGCGGGTGCGGCCGCTGCGGGTTTCGACATTCCGTGCCTCGCCGCGACGGGGCGCGCCACGCCGCAGACCGTCGCAACAACAAGCATAGCCAGACAGATGGCGAGTTTTCTCATAATCGCCCGTCATCATAACAAGGACGCGTCGCGAAGGCGACAACCCGCAACGCCGCGGCGTGAGAAGCGCAACGCCTTTCCCTTTGGGAAATGTAACTGCTTGATTCCACAACAGAGACACGGGGAAAATGGCAAGTCACTCGCGCTTTTCCGTGCCAAACCGAGCGGCTCTTCAGGCGGCATTGTGCCGTGTGTAAGGCGGCGCTCCAGCGTCCGCCCTATCCGCCGCTTGCCCGTCCCCCGCTGAAACGCCAACCAACGGAAACAGGCGGGCTCTGGAGAGCCCACGCGGCGCTGGAGCGCCGCCCTACCAGTGCAGGTTTCGTGAACCTTGCGAGCCCGTTTACCGTTATCTCAAAGGACCGCTACTCCCAAACGGACCTGATGCCGGATACTGGGATACGGTCAGGAGAACCTATGGCATTCTGCACAGGCTGTGGCAACGATTTAGCCGAAACCGCGAAGTTCTGCCCGCGCTGCGGGACTGCGGCTGCCGGAGCAGCGTCTGGCGCGGCGACCGGGGCTTCGACTGGGGCTTCGACCGGCGCATGGGGCCAGGCGCCCCCTTCCTATTCCTATGCGCCGGAGCCGCTGGATTACAAAATCGAGGGCGATAACCTGCAGATTGCGCGGGTGAAACTGAAGCCGGGCCAGGAGATCTACGCCGAAGCCGGCAGGATGATTTACAAAACGCCCAACGTGTACTGGGAGACGCGCATGAGCGGCGAGAGTCTGGGGGAGAAAATCTGGGGCGCGATCAAGCGCAAGATGATGGGCGAGTCGCTGTTCCTGACCTATTTCAAAACCTCCGGCGCGAGCGGCGAGGTCGGCTTCGCGGGCACCTACCCGGGCAAGATCCAGTCCTTCGAGTTGAAGAGCGGCCAGACCGTCATGGTCCAGCGCGACGGCTTCCTGTTCGCGCAAGCGCCCGCTCAATTGAATATCGCCTTCGTCAAGAAACTGGGAGCGGGCTTCTTCGGCGGCGAAGGCTTCATCCTCGAAAAGCTGAGCGGGCCAGGCGCCGTGTTCATCCACGCGGGTGGGGACTTCGTCGAGTTCCCTCTCGCTCCCGGCGAGGCGATCCAGATCGAAGCCGGCCACATCGTCGCCTTCGACGAGAGCGTCAGCTACGACATTCAATTCGTCGGCGGCATCAAGACGGCGCTGTTCGGCGGAGAGGGCCTGTTCCTGGCGACCCTGACGGGTCCGGGCAAAGTCATCGTCCAGAGCATGACGCTATCCAAGCTGCGTAGAGAGCTCGCGCCGGGCCAGGTCGGCGGCGACGAACGCAAACCGTGGGAGACGTTCTCCGGAATCTTCTCGAGCGACGAGTAGCGCCGCGCGCCTGGGAACGCCGATCTCCAGATCGGCTCCGTTGGCGTTCAGGCAGCAACGGGAGCGGTGGATATCGGCGCAAAGGCCGCTCTCTATCGTTCGCAGTTCTGTACTGGGGGATGGGTGTGCGGTCTTCATCCTTTGGGCATGAACGGTCGTGTTGAACGCATACGGTGGGTGGTATTTCGGTGCATCACCGCGCGGGCCGGAACCCGGGCGATGCCGCCGGTGTCTATGTATTCTCAGGCAGCTTAGCCCGATGTGCGAGACGCGCACTTCAGGTCCGCGACCCATCCAGCGGATGCACGCAAGCACATCCAACCAGAATCGGCATGCACCAATCGATACCGGCCAGGAGCTCTTGAGCACACAGAGATACTCTCTGTTATGTTGGGGGGACTCCGGGAGGTGTGAGTCTGAGCGATCAAGCGCTTTCGATGCTTCGCGGCCAAGTGGCTGACATCATTCTTGGTTCAGTCTTCCTGTTCATCGGACTGACGGCGTGCGCCATCGCCGCGATTCGCCGGCGCAGCGGAACCCGCATCTTTGCGTGGCTGGGAATCTGGAGCGCCCTGTACGGCGCGGTGCAACTGAGTCAATCCCAGGTCGTTTTAGCGGTGTTGCCTCGATGGCTTCAGATGAGCGCCCCATCCGCGAACGCTTCGATGACGTACCTGCTCGTGTTCCCTTGTGCGCTCTCCTTCCGGGAACTAAGCTGCGGTAAAGTCCGGTTCCTCCTGCAGGTGGTTGTCTTCGCGGAGTTGGCGATTGCCGTTGCCGGTGGCGCCTTCTTCTTTGTTACCGGCTCGAGCGCCCGGTTGATGTTCTACAACCAGTTGCTCATTGCCTGCATGCTCATTGTGCTGACGACTGTAGTCGCAGTTCCGAGCTTATCCAGCAAGTATCTCGTTCTGCCGGATCGGGGCGTTCTGGCCACCGGCACGCTGGTTTTCACCGTTGAAGCCCTGTATAACAGCCTGTCGGGTCCCCTTGGCTACGCGAGCCCGCGCATACTGGACCACCTCGGTTTCGCTATTCTTCTGTTCTCGTTTGGATACGTCGCGCTGCGGCTGGTGTTCGCCAACGAGCACCGCCTGCTCTCCATTGAAAACGAACTCGCGATCGCCCGCGACATCCAGCGGTCGATTCTTCCGAGCAGCGTTCCCAAACTCGATCACATCCGCATCAGCGCCGCGTACCTTCCCATGACTGCCGTGGCGGGCGACTTCTACGAGTTCATCCCGGTTGATCAGAACCGGATGGGCTGTCTGGTGGCTGATGTCAGCGGGCATGGAGTCCCGGCTGCGCTGATCGCGTCCATGCTCAAAGTCGCTGTGCAATCGGTGGCGGCTTGCGCCAGCGACCCGGGAGCGGTACTGCGCGGGTTGAGCCGTGTCCTTTCCGGGCAATTGCACGGTCAACTCATTTCGGCGGCCTATTTGTGGCTCGATACCGTGGATGGCAACGCGCTGTATAGCGCAGCCGGACACCCACCCCTTCTACACTGGCGGCAGGGTGATCTGGAGCGAATCGAAAGCAACGGATTACTCTTTGGAGTCATGCCGGAGCGCGATGAGTATCCTGTTTGTACTTTGCCGATCACTCCAGGCGACCGCTTCCTGCTTTACACCGACGGAGCCACTGAACCCGAGAATGCCAACGGTGATTCCTTCGGCGACAAGAGGCTGGAGGAGGTTGTCCGCGGCAATCCGTCATGCCCGCCATCCGAGTTGTCGGATCGACTGCTCTCCGAGATCCGGCAATGGCAACCTGCGTCCAGGTCCCAGCAGGACGACATTACTCTCATCGTCATCGACGTGGTGTAGCAGACAGTTCTGCGCGGACCGGCGCTGATAGTCGAGCAGCCGACGCGAGGCCGGTCGACGAAATGCCGCTTAACCGGAAAGGCCCCACTACCCTTTCGCGAGGATTCCTGCACAATAGACCGTATGGTTGTGTACATCGACGGCGTCGCCCTGCATCTCGCTCATCCGGACGAGTTGCCGGTGGAGTGGGTGGGCCAGGACGAAGCGATGCGGCAACTGCTGGCTGCGTGGCTGGTCGTGGATGAACGCGACATGCCCATGAGTCCGCGGCTGATAGGCAAACCCGGAGTGGGCAAGACGACCCTCGCCTTCGCCGCGGCGCAGCGCCTGGGACGGGAAACCTACATCATGCAGGCCACCGTGGACACGCGGCCCGAGGACCTGATCGTGCAGCCGGTGATCGACGGGCCCCAATCGCTGCGCTACGTGGCCTCGCCGCTGCTGACGGCCATGATCCGCGGCGGGGTCGCAATCCTCGACGAAGGCAATCGCATGTCGGAGAAGAGCTGGGCGAGCCTGGCTCCGCTGCTCGACGGCCGCCGGTATGTCGAGTCGCTGCTGGCGGGCATCAAGGTGAAGGCGCACGCGGGCTTCCGGCTGGTCGCCACGATGAACGACGATGCTTCGACGTTCGACCTGCCGGAGTACATCCATTCGCGGCTGCAGCCCCAGATCCTGATCGATTTCCCGGAGCGCGAGGAGGAATTGGCAATCCTGCACGAGAATCTGCCGTTCGCCGACGACGAGCTGCTGGGTTACGTCGCCGATTTCCTTCAACTGGCGCATGGCGCGGACGAACGGTACACGGTGCGCGACGGCATCAACATCGCCCGCTATTCCATGAAACTGATGGCCGGGCTCCCGGCGGTGACGAGCCGCTCGGGATGGAAGCCGCCGGTGGAGTTTTCGGTGCGGCAGACCTTGGGCGAGGAGGCGTTGCGGTATCTGAGGTTGGCGTAAGGTCCCGGGCCGGAGGACGGAAAACGGGTAAGGGGTACCCGTTTTTTAACGTGGAATCAAGCACTTATAAGCAAAAAGCGGGAATCTCTGCCCGTTTGGCCTGCTCTGATGGGCTCGGCGGCAGGTATTTGTAGAGGATATTTGGCGTGGAGATTGGGTGCAGGAACGAGATGAGAACCGCGATCCAGAATTTGCATTCAGTGCCCAACCCTGGAGGCGCCTTCTGATCACTCTGCTCCAGCACGGTCATGTGACCTTTCTGCCCGTCGTGGCCGGCAGCATGGAGTTCGCCGCCGAGGTGCGCAGGGCGATACTGGCCGCCCGTCCGGAGACGGTCGCGGTGCCGTTGTGGCGCGATCTCCAGGCCGAGATACTCGGCGCCGTGGCGCGCCTGCCTGAGTTGTCGGCCATCGCCTGGTCCTGGTCCGATCCGGCGTCCGATGACGAGGATGGCGACAGCTACTGGATCGTCGAGCCCGGCGACCCCTATGTCGAAGCGATTCGGACCGCCCGCGAAACCGGCGCCGAAGTGCTCTTCCTGCTCGAAAGCGTGATGGACGGCTCGAATGGGCTGAACCTTTTCGCCGCGGCTCCTCTGCCCGACAGCTATGCGGTGTCGCGGCTGGGGGCCGGCACTTATGTCGAGCTGGCCTTGAGCGCCCCGGGCACTCCGGCCCCTCGCGATGGGGTCATCCTGCAGATGGCCTCGGCGCTACAGGGCTCCGATCCCACGCGGGCGACGCTGGCGGTGGTCGCACTCCAGTCCGTGACGTCCCTCATAAAGTGCCTGGACGTACCGGCCGGCGAGTCGGAGCTCGAGCTCCCCAGCGCATCCATGCTCGACGCTTCGGTGGTGAATCTGCACCCCGACTGTCTGGCCGAGGTCTGCAACCTGCCGCCGTTTTACGCCGAGCGTTACGAATACTGGCGGACGCAGGTGGAGACTTCACCGCCCGACCGTCTGAGCCTGCAGCGCGAACTGCTGCGTGAATCTGAGCTGAACTACCAGATTCAGACCAACGAGCAACTCACAAACTGGCAGAGGAGACAGCTCGCCCGTTTTTCGCGGAAGCTGGCCCTCAGCGCCCAGATGCTGCTGCCGGACCTGTTTGATCTTTTGACGGCGGCGCGTGGGGTCGCCGACGACAACTTTGCCTGGGAGGTCTGGCACGCCGCGGGCCAGTGGCCTTGGCAACTCGCGGAATCGGAGCTGGAAACCCGCACGCTGACCAGCGAGGATCTGTCGCCGAACACGCGCCGTATGCGTCTGCACCGGATGCCGATGCGCGAAAAGCGGATGAGGCGGCCGCGCGGGCTCAAAGACAGGCCGAAGGAGCGCTATCCCGGCGAGTGGGCCGAGCGTGTCGACGGAGACGCCATCTGCAGCTATCCGCCCGAAGATCTGGTGATCGAAGACTATGGCCGCATGCTGCGGCAAAAGGCGCGCTCCATGCTCACCGACGACCGGACCCACGTGGAACCGTTCCGGACGTCGCTGCTGGACGGCATCGACGTGCGCGAAACGATCCGCAACTGGCACCGCCGGGAGATCTGGGTGCGGCGCTCAGAGCGCCTGGCGGGAGATGTCGGCGCGGTCGTCGTCGTTTTCGACGAGGATCCCGGGGACCGCTATGGCTACTGTACGACCTGGTTGGGAGAGCACCAGAACGAGTCAGATATGGCGTTCTACTCGACTTTCCCCTTCGATCACATGATCGGGCCCGGAATCGGACGCGCCGAGTACGGGGGGTTCCTCATGGTGCTGCCATCGCGCCGCATGTACGACGTCTGGAGCGATCCGGACTACGACATGGCCGAAAGCAAGTCCGAACGTCTGCTGCTGGCCGGGCTGGACTATTCGCTGGAACGGCATGTGCTTTATGTGGCGTCCAAGCCGCCCCGTTCCATTTTTCGCAACACGGCGGCGCGCCTCGGACGGAGCATCATCTACCTGCCGATCGGTCAGCTCTCGCCATCCAAGTTGAAGAAGATACGCGTGGTCCACGTCCTGGACGGCTACCAGCACCGGCGTGACGCAAAAGAATACCTGTGGTGAACCGGCTACAGGCGATTCCAGCCCGGCAATCGTGCGGAAGAAACGGCATTCGCCGGCGGTGCGTCTCATCTCTGTCGTCTTGTCCGGCTACTGGCCCCGGCGAAGTCGTAACGCCCTGATATACTTTTTCGTCCGTAACCCCTTGATTTAATTGCATCGCTCTCCCTCGTGTACCTTTTTTGTACCCAAATTGATAGAATCCGGCCCATGTTGAGTCTCTACCGACGCCACATTTCCGGCTGTAAGCTCCGACCGCTCGGCCGTAAAGGAACCAAATGCACCTGCCCGGTCTGGTGCGACGGCGACGTGGACGGCAAGTCCGTCCGCGAATCCCTCAAGACCCGCGACTGGCAGACCGGCGCTCAGCGCGCTCTCCAGAAGGAAACAGGAGCCGCCGCGCGCGCTACGCCCGGGCTCTTGCCCATCTCCGAGGCGGTCGAACAGTACCTCGCCGACTGCGAGCTGCGCGGCCTGGCGGCACAGTCGCTCGCCGTCTATCGCCACAGCCTGCAACTCTTCATCACACTCGCGCGGAAGAGGGGTGCTGTTCGGCTTAGCGAAATCACGCCGCAGATCGTCGCCGCATTCCGCGATTCCGTCGTCGGCCGCAACAAGGAGAAGGCCCAGGCGAATACGAAGAACAGCTACCTGAAGTGGCTGCGCGTGTTCTTGAACTATTGCGTCGACACCGACCTGCTGGAGAAAAGCCCCGCGCGTAAGGTGCACCACGTCAAGGGCGCTCAGGAAGGGACGCCGCCCTACACCGATTCCGAGGTCTCGGCCCTGCTCAAAGCCTGCCTGACGCCCACAGAGCGCGCCCTGGTGAGCGTCCTGCTCTACTCCGGGCTGCGCATCAGCGACGTGGCCGTGCTGGGTAAGCACCGCATCAACTGGAGCACCGGCCATCTCGTGCTGCGCACCCTCAAGAACCATGAGGACGTCCGGGTCCATCTCCCGGCCGATTGCCTCCAGGCTCTCGGCGCGCTGCCCTCCGGATCGCTGTTCTTTCCGTACCCCAAGCCGGAGAGCCGAAACGCGCGCTACCAGCTCTGGAAGATGGTCCATGAGATCGGAGTCCGCGCCGGCGTCCACGCCCACCCGCACCGCTTCCGCGACACCTTCGCCGTGGAGCTGCTGCGCACGGGAGCCGATCTGAGGAGCGTTCAACTCCTGCTCGGCCACCGATCTATCAAAACCACAGAGAAGCATTACGCCCATTTCCTCGATACCCAACAGCCCCTACTTGACGCCGCGACGAAGCGGCTGAACTTTGCCGAGCGCGGGCATACGCTCGAGATCGTCGTGAACGCGCGCCACGACTGAGGCCGGGATGCGCAGGAGGACCCGGCGCCGCTTGCCGCTCACCGTGGGCGCGGCCTTACGGAGCACACCCGGCTGCTCGCCGAACATGCGCCGGATGGAGGCCTCCGAGAGGCCCCACGCTTCGGCCACCTGCTGGACTGTGAAGTGCTGCTCCAGGGCCGGCACGTCGAACTGGGCGATTGTGCTCACGCCGCCGCCCTCCAGAATCCCGGTCTCCCCTCGACCTTTTCAACGCTGCCTTTGGCTTTCAATGTGACGTAAATCGCGTTGGTGACCTGCTTTTCCGGGTCGTAGAGCGTGATGGCCTCGTTGTCGGCCAACTCCTCAACGATTGCCGCAACGTCGGCCTCGCCGAGTTTCCGGATGTAGGCGTCTGCGCACGGCTTGCACAAAAACTCGTAAATCCCGTCCTTGCAGACGACCGTCATCGGTACATTGCCGTTGGGGTCGAGTTGTCGCAGTTCATCCAGGGTCTTCCTGCACTCCTGGCAGCCAGTGGGAGGCTCGAGGTGCTGAATCGCCTTGGAATGCCACTCGTGGCACTGCCAGCACATGGCCGCACCGCCGGAGAGGTGGATGATCTCCGTGGAGTTTTTCCAACGCGAGCAGTAGTGGCAGCGCTCGCGGATAACGGGTGCGGCTAGTGTCGCCATGACTTGGCGTTCTCCGCGAATGTCGCCCGCTTGCGCTCGGCCGGATCCGGGCTCTTCTTCGCCGCCGCCAGCAGGCGATCGGACAGAGGCGTACCTCGCGGCACGCCCACGTCGCGGTGCAGATCGCCCTGGTGGCTGGGCTTGATCTGAATCTTCTTAGCGGCCATACGGCTTTCCGGGGACGCTCGGGGACTTCGCGAGCGGATGGCTTGGGACCGCACTGCCGAGCGGATGGCCCGGGAAGTTGGAGCCCAGCGGGTTGCCCGGTCCACTGCCCCGGAAGCCCGAAGAGCCCATGGAGGTCGGCCCCTTGGCGGCCGGGGCTGGATTGGGAGGACGCACTGCCTGGACGTTCTGCCTGGGCGTGGAGGGAAGGGAATTGAGTTTGCCTTTGGCCATGCCTGCTAATTGCAGACACAGCCAAAGGTTTACGGTCGAATCGGTTTACGCGGCTGGAGTGAAGTCCACGTAGAAGGCTTGGCCGGGCTTGAATGCTTCGGCGAGAGCGGGATTGTTCAGGCAAAACGTGATCGTTCCACTGGGCGTGGCGTCCGCGAAAGACTTGTTTTCTTTGCAGATCCCGGAGTCGTAAACGGCCGTCAGCGTGATTTCTCGGATCGGAACCCCTGTGCTCTCGTAACCAGCGGGGTGCCCGTCGGTTGCCTCGACGCGCTTCATGATCTCTTGGCGCTTGCCATCGTAGCCAAGTTCGGCCACTCTGCAAACACTAAATTTGGCTCTGCAGGTATGTTGCATGCCTGCTAATTGCAGGCGCGCTCAGTCTTTCGCACTCTGCCGCATCTCGGCCTCCAGCCGCTCGGGAAGGCCGAGCACTACGTTGATCGCCTCCAGGAAGCCCCGACACTTCGCCGTGGCCACGGGATCGAGGTCACTCTGCAACTCGCGGAACTTCGCCGACATCATGTCGTAGATGCGCTGCGAAATGATCTTGTAGCCCGCCGACTGCGCGGTCTCTTTCAAGTTCTGGATGTCGATCGTGTCATATAACAGGGGCACGGACACCTCCGCCTACGTTCTGGCTGGGAAGCTCCATGGGGCTCGCCGGACTTTGCGGTCCTTGCGGAAACCGCTGTGGAGCTTGCGGCGGCGGCTGTGGTTGCGCTGGCTGGGGTTGCTGCTGCATCCCGGCCAGCGCGCCCATGCCCTGCACGCCGGACATCTGGCCCAACTGCTGGGCGAGCTGGGCTGTGATTGCCTGTGCGATCATCTTCTTCCGTTTCTGGTCGAGGTGCTCGAGGATGTGCGCAGCCAGGCGGTTGACGGCATCCTGGTCCTTGTCCGGATCGGTGCGCGCGTCCATGGCCCGCTTGTAATGGTCCTGCAGGTGGAGGTCGTCATTGTCGAGCGGGTTGACGGGCGTGTCCTCGCCCTTCAGCATGAGCGCCCACTCTTCCTTGGGATTCTTGGGCATACCGAGGTCCGGCGGCTCGGGGAGGATGTCGCGGAAGTTGTCGTCGCCCATGGCCGCGTGGATACCGTTGGTGATGACCCACAGCGCGCGGGGGTTCTGGACGACGAGCGGGTTCTGCATGTCGAGCCCGTACAATTGCATCTGGTTCTGTTTCTTCGCTTCCCGGCTCCAAACGCTGGTCGCGAAGCGCAGATCAAAGTCGTACCGGCCGCCGCGCTCTTCGGCGGTCATCTCGCCGAAGCCGTTCTTGGTCGCAAACAGCTCATTCGCGTCGTCGTCGGTCACGCGGAAGAACACGCTGGGCGGCGAGAACTCGGTGTCGAGCTGCCAGATGTGATTGATGATCTTGCGGATGTCCTCGCGCAGCATCATCGTGTCGAGCGACGCCCGGACGTTGCCCTGTTCGATGAGGGCGAGCTGGCCGGAAGCCGTTCGTGGGGCGTTGGGCCTGTCGATCGCGCGCCCCAGCGTCTGATCTGAGACGCCAGTGACGCGCTCGCCGTAGCTCATTACCGACTGTTCTTTCGCGACAACATAGCCCAACTCCGGCTGGATCTGAATCGCCTTGACGCTGTTGGGGTCGTCGCAGGGTATCGCCTGGCCCGGCTCGTACTTCATGGTCTTCGGGTTGTAGCCGACGCCGGGTTTGTAGAAGATCACCGGGCCAACGGTGAACTGGCCGGCCTCGGTGAAAAGGTTGTGATTGACGCTGACTTCGTCGTCGATCGAGTCGAGCAGCTCCCCGAACCCGGCCGACCAGTAGGAACCGTCCTTCACGAGCGACGCCTCTACGAATGGGCGCCGGTCTTTCATGTTGGGGTATAGCTCCATCAGGTCCTGCACACCGTAGACCTGGTGCAGCTCGGGGAAGTACCAGACCAGGATGTCGCGCTGGTAAAGTTCGCGGGCCTTGATGTCGTTCAGGTCGGGGGATTGCTTGGGATCGACGGGCAAGCGCCACTTGCCGAACCACTTGTAAACCTGGATCGTGCCACGGTTGGCGAGCGAGCCCTCGTACGTGATCCCCTCGTCGAGATCCTTCTCGCGTTTGATCTGCTCGGCCTCCCAGTTGCGCTGCCGTCGCAGACTGGCGAGGTTCACGAACTGGTCGAAGTTCTCGGTGATACCAAACAGCTTGCCTTGCCGCTCGGCGTCCAGGAGTTGGTCGGGCGTGAGCCGCTGCTGGTGCACGACGAAGCTGAAGTCCTGGAGGTTGGTGGCGTCCTCAGCCGGCACGATTAACTCATCGGGCCAGAGTGGCTCGAATCCAGGGCCGTCGTACCAGACCTCGTGTGTGATCTTGCCGTCCTCGCCCTTCTTCAGGAACGTCTCCTGAACCCAAGGGGCGGCGGCGAAAGCCCGGCCGCAGAGCGTCAGCCAGAACACGAAGGGACCGAACTTTGAGACGCAATTCATCGAGTCGAACATGCGCCAGGTCATGTAGCGCCCGATCTTCTTCACCAACCTCTCGTCACTGGGAGCAACCGGCACGGCCACCACTTCAGCGTCGTCGCCAAACAGCGCCTGCATCGTTGTGGCCATCTTCGAAAACGTGTTCCACTGCACGAGCGGAACGCTGAAGTTGGAAGCTTCCTCGTCGCCAGGCGCCGGCGGATCGACGCGGTTGCGCCACTTCTGGTAGTAGCCCCGGAAGCGTTCCAGCCGTTTCTCGTGGTCAGCGTTGGCGCCGCGGAAGTCGTAGTCGATCTGGGCGGCTAACTTGGAGAGTTCGTCTTCGGAGAGTTCAAGTTGGAACTCGGAGCGCTCTTGCATGCCTGTTCATTGCAGGCTGGGCGGTAGTATACGCAGCCAGGCGCGTGCGGATGCAGGGGTGGGATCTCCCGGCCGGTCCAGTTGCCAACAATGCACTCGCCGGGGCAGGTGGCGTCTTCGGAGCAGCGGATAACCTTAGGACACCAAGCAGCGTGTTCGCCGCGCCCGAACACGCACGCCTCGCAGCACTTGTCGGGGTTTGGCTGGTAGCGCCGGGAAACAATCTCACCCATGTAGGCTCTCCATGGCTGCAGGTAACAGGCTTACTACCTTGACAGGGCACGCATACTCGACCAAAAACCGAAGGGAGGCGCCGAATTCCTCAACGCTCTGGTAAATGACTACTGTCGCCGGATCCACACCGGCTTTTTGCGCTGCCGCCCTTAGAGCTTCGAACATCCTCATTTCCCAACCAGCCGACCAGTAAATAGCATCGATTGCGCGAATCTCGAATTGAAAGGACTGGTTGCGTTCCACTGAGCGTTTCCAATCATCCATAGCAGACGGGCTCTTGTAAACCCCCATGACTACCTCCGTATCCTCCGGTACTGCACAACCTCGGCGACGGGTTTGTTCGCTTCGGCCTTGGCCGCGGCCTCCCGCCGCTCCTGGGCGCGCACGGCGAACGGCAGTGTGTGGACACCCACAGCCAGCGCCATCACACAATCGTCGTGATTTCCTTGGCTCGCGGCTTGCTTTCCGTTCGGCCACGTCACGAACGTCCGCAGTTCGGCGCGCGTGGTCTTGTCGCGAATCAGGACTGTCATCTCGCGCAGCGCCCGGCTCAGGCTGGCAATGGCCTGGGGCTTGGTCACGGTCGTCGTTAAAAAGCCGATGTCTTGGAGCAATAGGGGTCGGCGGTCGTCTGGATCACGCTGACGGTTGTAAATCAACTCCAGTGGGTACTGCGATCTCAGAATCGCCTCGATCATGGCCACGGCCGGCCCATCGGCGTCTGGAGCGATGTAGGCCCAGTTGTACCACTTGGCCGTTGCGACAACCATCTCACCGAACTTGGACGGCTCGATGCGGTCCCGGATCATCGCTACCTGCTCGCACGTCGCGGTGTCGAACACGTGCGCCACCGCGTAATCGGGATCGGCGCTCGTCGCCCGGTCGCTGACGTCGATGCCCTTTGCGGCGTCGGTGGAAACAAGGTAGAAGTGCCTTTTCTCGGGGCGTTTCCACAGTGACACCGGGCCGTGGCCGTCCTGGCGCGGGTTGAACTGAACCTCTACGCGAATCCCCGTGTTCTCTTCGCAGAGGTCGCCTACTAGAGCCTCAGAGACCAGCGGCTGCCGCTCCAGCGCCTTCATGTCGAACACCGTGCGGCCCGAAGCGACGAACGCTTCTTCCGGGCACGCCGGAAACTCCTGGTGAAAGCGGTTGATGTCGCCTTCGCAGGTGGTTTGAATCGCCCAGCGCCGCCACGCCATCTGACCCAGTGTCAGGTTGTAGCGGTTGCGGATCTCCCACTCTTCCTTGTCGAGCGACCGCTGAAATACTGCAGGATCGGCAAGCTCGCGCGAGTACTCCGGCAGCTCCCACCACGCAACAAACACGCCGATCCAGCCGGATGTCGAAGAGGGATCCATCGCCTCCATCCAGCCGCGATAGAAGCTGCCCGACGCGCCGTTCGCTGTGCTTTCGTCGATAATCAGCGTGTCTGGATCGTCCGGGACACGCGCGAGCAGCCCAGTGCGGAGATCTTCAGCCCGACGCCAGAACGCCGTCTCGGATAGCTCCAGAACCTTGAATGGGCGCGATCGGCCGCCCCGGCTGGTCTCGGCCGAGCCGAACTCAATCGAAGAATGGTTCGCGAACTCAATGATGTGATCCTGGTTCGTCCGCGCCACCTTGGGCATGGCCAAGCCAAAGAACGGCTTGTAATTCGCCAGGAACTGGGTAAAGTAATCGTACAGGTTCCGCGTCGCCTCGAACAGGTGCGCGTAGACCTTGGCGTGTGTGCCCGGGGTGAACGCCGTCCGGCGGAGGACATGGGAGCACGCGCCCATGCTCATGTGCACCTGGCCAGCCTTCAGACAGCGAACGCGAATCGGAAGACCCAGGCGCTCCTGATGTTCGATCGCTGTTGTGAGCTTGACCTGGCCCGGGGTGAGGACCAACGGCACCTGTTTGCCGCTCTTGTTGCGGATTTCCAGGGTCTGCTTGCAGAACCCGGCATGGTCGAAGCGCAGCCTGCCGATCAGCTCCTCGATCTGCGGATTGGTGAGACGCTCGGCCGCCTGAAGGCTCATGGAAGCGTGACTTCCTCCGAGTCTGACCTAGGCCGTGATGTGATCACCACGCTCACCTCGTGGTTTGGGCAAACGGGATTGCCACGGACTTCCTGCCACCCCTTAGGCATGGAGGGAAAGAGCACTGGGTTGAACGCCGCGCATCGCCATTCTTCGCTTTCTTCCGCTCCACAGAAGTCACAGCGAAACGTATACCTAACCGTGAGATTCGCCGGGCAAAGACCATTCATACCGTCGTCAGCTCCTGCATCATTGCGCCCAAACGCTCGGACTCAGCGCCCAGCCAGTCACCAACCCAGTCACTCAGACGCGGCCCCGGGAGCACGTCGCCAGAATCTGTAACGGGAATGCACCGCCCGGGTTCAAAATCCTTCCCGTTGAGATGGACGTTGCTCTTCACAAACAGAACAGGTGTGCGCATCAGATCGAACTCGCGCGACAGGAGCGTCCGCGCGTCTTTGAGCATGGCGTACACTGTGGACCGGCTCACGCCCATCGCCCGTGCCACATCGAGCGTGTTCTGTCCGTAGAGCCATACCCAGCGCGCCGCCTGTGCCGTGCGTTGTGGCAGCTCACCCAAACAGCGCTCCACGATGGCGACCAGCTCGGCGCCGCCGATCTCGTCATCGAAGGCGGGAATCCAGCCGGCGGTCTCCACCTCGGGCATCTCCTCGTGGGTTGCCTCACGCCAGGTCCGACCGCGGATCGACATCAGGACCGCGCCACGAACTCGCGGGTAAGCGTACGCCGTGAACGGCACACCGCGCTGCAAATCGAAAGAGTCCTGAGCCTGCCAGGTCGCGAGCATCGCCACCTGGACCAGGTCGTCGGCTTCGATAGAAGGCGGAAGCCGGCGGGCGATCGAGCGGGCAATGGAGGTCGCCCACTTCTGCAGCTCGGGGATGAGATCGCGGCTCATACCATGAGCAGAGGCATCCCGGGCTTCGGGTCCGACTCCCGCTCCAGGATGATCACCGGCACGATCATTGGCTCGTCTTTATGCAGCGCGGAAATGGCGCTCCCCTTGAAGATGCCCGTCGAGAATCCGACGACTTTCGCGCCTTGCTGCGCCAGGTCGTTCAAACACTTCTCGAGCTGGCCAGGCCCCGCCAGATCCGTCGTTGGTATGACTTTATACTCTTTCACTTCGCCTCACCTCCAGAAATCCGTCTGCGGTACGTTTGCACCGCTCATCGCATCAGTTCAGCATTCGCCCTCAGCGAATCTGCCAGGCAGCGCAGCCACGTATCGCTGATCTGCACATAGCGCTCACCCTCTGGCTTGTCGGTCGCAGCCCCGAGTCGAGGCGCAGTATCGAGGGCATCGGCAAACTTATCCAGCCTTTCCGCCACCCCCATCGCAACACTTTGCCGTAGCTCGCATAATTCCGTGAGTGTCATTTCGTCTCTCCCGCTGAAATCCGTCTGCGGTACGTTTGCGTCAGCTCTTCGAGCGTGTAAGCTGCCGTTGCGCTTGAATCGCCGGCGCCGTCCAGTGTGGCAGCTGCGCGGGAATCGCCCACACTGCGGGCCTCGGCGCGATCGACCAGGCTCAGCAGCTTGTCGAAGGCCTTCTCGTCGCCGCCCTTCAGCTTCTTCACCACGACCGCCAGCCCGGCGGCGTAGCCCTCGCGCAGCAGATCGGCATTCTCTTGCGCGAGCTGCTCCTGAAACCTGACGAGCGCCGCGGCCTGCTGCTTGGGGGTTGGCAGCACAACGGCCACGGCGCTCTTGCGCTTGCGGGAAAGTGGTTTGCGGGGCTTGGGTTTAGCGGTCATTCCACGCCCCGATCATAGGTCGAAAAAAACATTTCCAGCGCTTTTTGTCCCAATAAGTACCGCCGCGTCCCATGAAGTGACATCAACTGGGCTTTCCCGCTGGCAGGAAGGCCCGCAGGATCTGTCCAGAAGCAAAGCGCCATTGCCGTCCGAACCGCGACGCTCCAGGAATCTGGCCATCACGAGCCCGACGCCTCACCGTCTTTTCGTCGAGCCGCAGGATGCCGGCCACCTCTTTCGCCGTGAGGAAGGCTGGGAGTCGCGGTGGGCGTTGTGCCTGTGTCATTGCAGCTGCGCCTCCGCGGCCATCGCGTCGTGCATCCGGATAAGGCACGCATCGCACAGCCCGACCTCGCGCAATTCCGGCCGCTCCGCAGGGAGAGCGTTGCCGCAGCCCGTGCAAGGCTGTCGCGCACATTGGAACTTGACCTGCCGTGCGGGAACGCGCAGCAAGTACAGAATGCTCGTGTGGTGCCGATGTAGGATCCGTCCAATGGCCGGAAGGCTAAGGCTTCTTTCCCGCAGTTCGTGAGCCACCAGCCGACGCGCGGCAACTAACTCCCAAGCATGCGACCCGCTAAGCAGATCCTCCACTGCGAGGCCACGCTCCTGGCAAACACGCTCGATGGTTGTCTTCATTTGAACCACTCCCGCCCTCTCTCGATCAACTCTTCCTGCACCGGCTCGGGTTTTGTCTTTGGCGTCTTTTTCTGCGATGGCGGCGGCGCCGGATTGCACTTGCAGCGCCCGGCCACCGTGCGGCCTCGCAGATCTGTGAACATGCGCATTCCCGTGTAGTTGCAGAGCTTGCAGCCTGGCTTCACATCGCCCTCCCAACCGCCTGCTCGCGAGCCAGCGTCACCAGCCAACCCCACCCGTTGCCAGGTTTGCGTTTGCCGACGTGCTTCAGAAACCCAAACAAGCCGTCCGGATCGTACCCACAGGCATCCAGCAGCGTGTGACAGAGCCCCGCATCCGGCGCAGGCCAGTGGCACTGATTGACCTCGCGAAACTGGTTAAGCATCCCGACCGCGGCGTCGAGTTCGTCGTTCGTGTAGCGCTCGCCGAGTAGGCCCGGAAGATTGCGACCAACCAGCGCGCCCGTCGAGGCGAAACCGTTGCGTGGGACAGGGGGTGGGTTCACCGGGGTTCGTTTTTGCGGCGGCGTAACAGCCTTCGGACCCTTTTCGCCGCTTTCGCTTATGGCTTCTGAATTTTGGCCTCTGGCTTCTGACGGGGAGGTAATAGGGGGGTCTGGGGGGAAAGAGGAGGGGGAAACGGGTAAAACCGTTTCAGAAACGTTTCGTGGGGTGGGGTCTGAAACGTTTCCTTCCCGTTCCATATTCCGTTTCCTTTCTGCCTTGCGTACCCGAAACTCCCTCACCCGTTCCGTCGAACTATCGCTCTCCATCTGGTGCTCATCCCAGTCGTGGGGCGCCCAGTCGCCCAGAGCAACGAGTTCGAATAGGCCAGCGTCTTTCAGCCCTCTGAGTGCGTCGGCCACCTTGCGAGCTGGGATCAGGAGCGCCCTGGCGATCGCGCCCTCATCCGGCATCACCCCCTCGTTCTTGCGATAGAGCGCGAGCAGGAGGTGCCACTGCCGGAACTGCTTATCGGTCAGAGTCCGCGTCTTGTCGTCCGCGTCGAGAACCGTCACGTACGAACGGAACCACAGGTTTTTCTTGCCTTTGCCCGTCTTCCCGCTCATTGTGCTCCGTGCTCCGCCTCGGGCATCAGCCAAGCCGGCACAGGCTCAGCAGCGACCGGTGTAGGCAGCTTCCGCGGCTGTTCGCAGTCGCGATGGAAGCATTGGCCATCGTTCATATACCATGCGTCGTGGATCAGGATTGGCTTCTTGCAGAAGCCGCAGATGCGCTTGGGCTTCTTTGGCTCGGGCTCGGTCGAGCGGCCACAGGTCGGGCATTTGGGGTAGATCTTCACTGCCGTGCCTTCTTTCGTAGACGCTTCCACTCGGCAAGCGCGGCGGGCGCCTCGTCAACCTCGCCGCAGTGGCACCGCATCACCTTGTACCCGACTTTGGTGGAGACGCTGAGGTTGAGGTATTCCGGGGAGTGGCCCGTCTTTCGGCAGGCCTCCGCGCGTGCCGTGTCGCCGTGGACAAACTCGCCGTCAATCGGCTTGAGCGGACGCGGGCGCTCAGCCACGGGGAACCTCCGGAAGCTCGCGCACGCGCAGGTCTTCGGGCCACTCGGCAGGGTCGCCGCCCTTGCGGTCGTGAGGTAGGACGTGAACTGGAAATCCCTGCCAGTTGCATACGCCTCGGTAGCGCGTATCCATGGGCCACGATGTCGGTGTGTCGCCTTCGAAACCATCATCGTTGCAGCCGTAGACGTTCGCCCCGAACTGCTTCACGAAGCACGCCACATCAGCCGCCTTGCACTGCCGCACGATGGAGCGGATCCAGGCCACGTTGCAGGGCCTTGCACCAGGTCCGGACTCGCCGCCGACGATCACCCAATCGAGTCCTCTTGTCTTCCCTTCAGTGCAACCATCATTGAGAGCCCACCCAGGGATCTCGGAGAGATGCATCGGTCGCGGTAGGAATGGAGCAACGCTGATCGGCCCCAGGAGCGGCTCCGCGCTCACGAACCGCACTGCCGCCGGCGTCAGGAGTAGCTGCGGGATTCGCGCGTCGGCCGTCGCCTGGTTCTCGACAGAGACGCCGAGCCAGACGTTGGGGAGGGGCCACCGAGCCGGATTGCCGATAAAGCCTGAGGTCGTGTATTCGCCGCCGTCGCGCGTAACAAAACCCTCGCCGTCGGGTCTGAACCGCTGGAGATACGCGAGCATCCGCTCCGGTCGTTTCGTGAGCACCTGGAAAGTGTGTTCCCGGGCTCTGGCCATTACGCCGAACACGCGGTCAATCGCTTTCTCCGAAAGCGACTCATGGAAAAGATCGCTCATGCTATTAACGAAGATCTTGCGTGGCTTCCTCCAGCGCAGCGGCAGTTCCAGCGCCGACTCGATCAGCTCGACCCTGCCCGTCCAGTGTGCCAGCCCGTCCGCCATTACCGCCGCGTATGGCAGCCCGGTAACTGGCGAGCTGAGCCCCGGCAGGTTCCGCGCCGCCAGGCGCTCGGCATAGCAACGGCGGCAGCCCTCACTCACGCGCGAGCAACCCCGGACGGGGTTCCAGGTTGCGTCGGTCCAGGAAATCTCCGTCTTCGCTCCCATCACTTTCCCTCCAAGTGGTCAATCCGGCTCAGAACCTTGATCGCGTCTGGGCATATCCTGAGGCGACGCGAAGCCGCTTCTGCCACGTGCATCAGATTTCCCCCGGTTGCATTGTGTACGGCTGCACTACAAGCTCCAGCCGCGGCTCCTGCCGGTCCAGGCCGATCCGCGTCTCATGCCAGTGGATCAGCCGGTCGTTGACCACAAAGTTGTTCGTCTGCAGCCAGTCGCCAACGGCCTTCTTGTAGTTGTCTTCGTCGCCCCGCTGCGGGTTCGGCAGGTAGACGGCAATCGAGATTCGAATGGGCGTCGCCGCCGGCAGCGTCACGCCCGCGTTGCGGAGCCGGGCCCAGAGCGTGACCGCGCTCCAGGCCGTCTCCTTCATCCACCGCATGTAGCCCTTCGAAGGCAGCAGCACGTCCCGGCCGCGCGCCTTGACGCGGTGATTGCCCTTGGTGGGCGTGCGCCCGGGCAGGACCAGGCGCCAGCCTGGCCCCACGCGAGCCGCTCTGAGTTCGTCGAGGGCCATCAGCCTTTGCCCTCGCACATTTCGAGGAGCCCCAGGAGCTCCTCGATCGAGCACACGCAATCGGTCCCCAGCAGGTACATCAGCTCAGGCTCAAAGCCCTCCGGCTGTAAGAGGAATATGACAAGTTTGCCCTTGCCGATCGCGTATCCAGCCTCCAGGTGGGCACTCCGACCGCAGGGAAGAACGCAGACGCACGTGTCGCACTTTTCGAGAGCGGCTTTGTCGAAGCCGTAGCCACGCACAACGGCAGGATGCCCCCGGTAGAGGTTCACGGTGAACTTCGGCGGAGTCCACTTGCGCCAGTCGGGATCAACCTCCGACCAGGCAAAGCCGTGTTCCCCTGGGGCGGGATTGCGGAAGTCATAAACCTCGTGACTCGCCTCGCGCAGGGCAGCGACAACCTGCGCCTGGAGCGAATTGCGCCACGACGATGCGACGTAGATCCGCTTCACTGCGCTGTCTCCTGCGGTTGCTCGGAGTGCCGTTCGTGCGCCCAGGCCACCACGCGCGCGCCCGGCGTCTTGAGCTTCTGAACCTGGTCGTCGGGAGCCGTCCTGAGTTGCAGACGGACGCTCTTCATCACCGCGTCCAGCCCCAGGCGAATCGCTTCTTCGGATGGAACGTCGACGAAGTCCTCGCCCTGGTCGCTGAACAGCGGCGTCTTCGCTTTGCCCAGCCGCACCCACCAGGCGTAGTTGTAGCCGTCTTCCATGGCCACGACGCGCACCCGGGTGTACCAGTCGGACTTGGCCTTGATCTCCTCGTCGTACACCACGCGGATCGGCTCCAGGGCCTCGGTGGGCTCTTCCTCGAACTCCGGGTCCGCGGGGAGCTGGTCGGCTGGCGCGGCGTGATCGCCGATCCAAAGCTCACCCTCGACGAGCAGGGTATTCAGCCAGTCGAGTATGCGGTTCCACTTCTTCGCATCCCTGTTCGATGCGCGCTGGGCATGATCCCGCGCGAAGTCGTCCATCCGGTTGTATGCCGCAACCGCCGCCTCAACCTGGTTGGGATAGCAGCCGTGGTTCTCTACGTCCTCGCATAACAGCGGCACTTCGAGCACGGCGCCGCAGCACACCAGTGTCAGGCCGTTGATCCACTCGTCCAGCCCGATCTGGAGCACGCGCACCTCGGCGTCGGTCCCCTCGGTCATGAAGATGGCCTTGCGGGAGCCGTCCTTGGCCATCGGGAAGATCCGGATCACGCGCGGGTCGCGCCGGTCGTAAACGCCGTTCTTGTTCGGTTGTGGCCAGTCAGTGGCCGGAGTCTTCACCGAAACGACCCCACTAGCGGGTAGGGGCGAATCATCACCACGCCCAAGGGCCTCAACGGCTTCGTGAAACTCGGTCGCTGTGCCATCGAAGGCCACCTCGCCGTTAGGCCCGGTCACCTTTACCGCGAGCCCTTCCTTCGCCGGCGCCATCTCCGGCACGATCTGCGGCCGGGGCTGCCCGAACAGCTCCGAGTTACTCTTCGCTGGCCCCTCGGCCTTGGCCTGGTCCTGTAGCGCGAGCTGCTCCTCGCGGGAGGCAAGCACCAACTTGCCCTCGCCGCCGCCGACCTTCTTCAGGAACTCGAGCAGCTCCTGCTCGCGGCCGTCGACCAGCATCCGGAACTTCGCCGCCAGATAGGTGCTCTTCGCTTTTCGCTTGCCCTCGCCGATCTTGACGATGATGAAGCGGTCGATCAGCGGGCAGCGCAGCGCCAGGTGGAAGGGACTCTTGCCGACCGTCGTCAGGTCGAAGGCGGAGTCCGCGTTCCTGATTTCGTAGTCAAGCTCCCACTTCTTGCAGCCCGCCTTGGGCGTGCTGTCCTGGTCGTAGATGGTCCACTCTGCGCCCATGGCGCGCGCTGCCAGGCGGCTGAGGCGCGCGATTGCGTGCATGTAGGTGGCAACGCCGCCGCGCGCGATCTTGAACTCGGCGCTCACGAAGTGCGCCTTTTCGAATGTGATTGCCTTGTCCATTGCTACAGATCTCCTTTTTCCGGCTCCCAGCCGGCAGACGCTTCTTCCGGCACGGGGTTGGTAAGTGCGGCCGCGAGCGCCGCGGTTGCCCGCACGTCGGCGAGCGCGTCGTGGGCGCCCTCGAGCGCGACGCCGCAAAACTTGCAGACGTCGGCGAGCTTGAACGACTCCGGCCGCTTCTTGTAGCCCTGGAAGTGCCACAGCGCGAGCTGCATGACATCGAGCGGCGACGGATGCGCCGGCAGGAAGATGCCCGCTGCCTTGCAGGCGTGCATCAGGATCGGCATGTCGAACGCCGCTGCGTTATAGCCCGCCAGCCGCGCAACCTGGTAGGCGCGCCCCGTCCGCTTCGAAACCATCTCGACGCACTTCCACTGGCTGATCCAGTTGGCGAAAGCAGACAGCCCCTCGATCACCGGTACCTGCTGTTTCTGCCAGACCTCCGGGTCGTAATGGTTCATTGCGAGCGCTTCTGGATCCGCTGCCGCGCGGTCGAAGTCGAGCTTGGCTTCGAAGTCGACGGATCCGCAGCCGTTGGGCCTCACCGCGGTGGCGGCAATCTGGATGATGGGGGATGTGACCTCGAGACCCCCAGTCTCCAGGTCGAAATAGATAATCGGATCGAGGATCATCCCTGGTCCTCCGCCGGCGACTCGCTCGGCTTGCTGAAAAACCTCATTGCAACCTCTTGTTTCAGTGCCCTGTTTCCCAGGGCTGGTTTTCCCTTGGCCACGGCGCTTGCACGCGGCCTGGTCCGGGATCTCCGGATAGTCGATGTCAAGGTCCATCCCGACCGGGCAGGCGAGCACCGCGATCGGCTGGGCGTCCGCGCGCTGTTCGTCGCCGCGGTCGACGCTGGACTCGCCATAGAAGTCGTCGCCGGGAAAGCCGCTCACTGGGCGTTCCCCTGCAGTTCCGGCGGCAGATCGTTGTCGTCGACGGCGACGCCGTGCCCGTTCTTGATGGCGCCCGGGGCTGGTGGTGCGGGTGCTGGAGGCCGGGCGGGCTCCGGGGTGGCGCGCTCGAAGAGGTCCTTATGGATCGCGCGCGCTATCGTCGCGTCTGGAACATCCTTCAGCCGCTCGAAGCCGTGCTGGCCGACGACCCCGTAGAACGTAGTGCTCCCCAGCCGCTTCAGTTCCTCGCGGCACTGTGCCAGAAACGAATGCTGCCCTGGCCACGCCTCGGGCTCGGGCTTCGGCGCCGCGACTGGAGGCGCGGTCGACGGGCGCGTGGTGGCCTGCTGCTTGGGAGCCGCGGTCCGTTGCTGGGGTGGCGCGCCGGTCGCCTTGCCGTTGATGTTGGTCACGTCGGTGTCTTCATCTGAGGCAATCGGGAAAGCCGATGTGACCGCGTACCTGCGCAGGTAGGTGATTGCCGTGCCTAGATCTTTCGCCGCGTCCTGGCCCATTCCGACGAATGAAATCGGCATGTCGAGTCGCGTCATGAGCCGCTGTCCGCTCTTGTGCGCGATGGTCGTCAAAACGCAGGGGCCGTCGCTACGCACGAACGGCGACTGGATTAGCGCGAGCCCGTGCTTCGCCAGCACCGGACGCAACCCGGCAAGTGTAGTGGCGAGATCTGCATACTTGTACGTATACTCGCTACCCGCCTTCGTTTTGATCTTGGCAGTGCTGTCCTTGAGTGGGTTGCTCAGCTCCCCGCCGGCGTTGGCGAGCGCGGTCATGAGCAGGTCGCACGGATTCGAGAGATAGAAGAGTGGCGGGGCGTCAAGCGACAGCTCTCCGGTCGTCGGGTCTACTTCGTTTTCAGGTGTCATTTCAGTTGCCTCCACGTCCCGCCAGAAAGATTCCCGCAAGGATCACGAGCACGATCACCGCGCAGAGAGCCTGTGCTTTCAGCTCCTCGATGTAGGGATTGCGCGCCTTTGGCTGCGCTTTCGGCATCCCGATGGAGGCCCGGCCCCGGTCGTAGCCACAGGGGTAAAGGGCGTCTCTACGCATGGGGAGCCCCTACTGGCAGCGCCATCGCATTGCGAACCATCTCCAGCGCTGCCGTCGCTTCCGCGATGTACTCGCTCCCTTCAGGCAGGAACGAATTGCGCCGGACCTCAAGCTCTTCCGCGATGAAGGATTCGGCGACCTTGAGCGCGGCGCGCATGGTCTCCCGCTCCTCGCGAGCACCGCAAAGGCACGAGCCCAACCGGCTTGAGTTTTCGGTGAGAGCCGCTACATCGAGCGGAGAAAGCGTGGTGCTCACTGTGCACCGCCCGCAATGGTGATGACCAGACACCCGGCGAGCATCACTGCCACACCAAACCAGATCGCTTGCCAGACCCGCGCATTGTCGCGCTGCACGAGCGCTACGCGCAGCCGGTGACCGGCGTCGAGGAGGTCTTCGAGGGGTACGAGTGTAGGAAAAGCAGCCCCAGCCTGTGTACCCCGGTGTACCTGGGATGCGTCACTTGGAGTGATTTCTGAAACTCCAGGTGCTTTGCCTGCCGTCAAACCGTTGGTGGCGCCAGGAACCCTGCCAACGCCCTGATATACTGTGAGTTTGCGAACCCTTGAACGAACTATAACCATGAAGCTGAGCGCACTCTTATTGCTGACTGCGGGTCTTGTTTCGGCCCAACCGCAGTTTTCCACCGCACAAGCAGCCCGCCTCGTCATCGGGCAACCCAGGTTTTCTTCCCAAAGAAGCGATATCGTCGGGACCATAGTGGGTGCGGCACAGGGCGTCGCCTTTGCCAACGGAACACTGCTCGTCGCCGACGCCAACCGGCAGGGCGGGTTCCCGGCAAACAGCCGCGTTCTGGTTTACAAGGACATCATCTCCCAGTTCCCCGGCCCGCACGATGAGGTCGTCCAGAATGGAACGCCGTGCCCGATCTGCCTGGGCTACCCGGCAGGCGGTGCGCCACCCGGCGGCACGCCATGGCCGGGGGCCAGCACCGTGCTCGGCCAGCCGGATTTTGTAAGTTATCTGCCCAACCAATCTACGACCGTGAACGCGGCGCCTAGCGCGACAACCATGAGTTATCCCGTCGGCGTGGCCTACAACGGCACGATGGTCGCGGTTGCCGACGCCGAGAACAACCGCGTGCTGATCTGGAATTCGCTGCCGCAGAACAACGATCAACCGCCCGATTTCGTGGTGGGTCAACCGAATTTCACCTCCAACACTTCGGGCCAGAACGGCCTCTACGGTTTCCCGTACGGGCACTCTTCGCCTACTTCCCTGCGCGCTCCTTCAGGCGTGTTCCTCGACGCAAATAACGGCCTCTGGGTCGCCGACACGGGCAATGATCGCGTGTTGTTTTACGGCCCGATCACTGGCAACGGCCAGGCAGCCCAGCTTGTTCTGGGACAGACGAATTTCAGTGTCGACGGGCAGAATGCGTATACGCTCAACACGACGGCCAGCACGCTGTTCGCGCCGGCTTCGGTTTCGAGCGACGGCCAGCATCTGTTCGTCGCCGACAACTTTCAGAATCGCGTGCTGATCTGGAACACCATCCCCACCACGAACGCCCAACCCGCCGATGTGGTTGTGGGGCAGGCGGACTTCGTCTCCAACCTCTCCAACACGCTCACCACAAGCCTGGACTCGTATTTCGTAACTATTTTCAGCTCCGCTCTGTGCGCATCGAATGGCACCGACACCGTCACCGAGGTCGGGACGACGCTGTATCTGTACCCCGACCGGTGCGCGGGCACGCTCAGCTCGCCGATGTCGGCCATTAGCGACGGAACCCGCCTCTTCATAGCCGACTCGGGCAATGATCGCGTGTTGGTTTACAACAAGATTCCGACGCAAAATGGCCAGCGGGCCGACGTGATTCTCGGCCAGCTCACCGAGTTTGTGGATAACAGTTCGGATTCCGGCGAGGCTGCGCTGGTGTCTTCGGCTGACTCTTTCAAGTCGCCCAACTCGCTGGCCTGGGACGGAACCAACCTCTACGTGGCCGACACTTTCAACCGCAGGATCGCCGTCTACACTCCAGGAGATTTCCAGCTTCCCGTCGCGGCAGTCCGCAATGCCGCCAGTCCGTTTGTTTACGCCCAGGGCACCGTCGTGGTAACCGGCACCGCCCAGGACAACAACACAGTGACGGTTACCCTCGGTAATAACACCGTGTTGGACTCCACCAACACCGAGATTACGGCTGCCTATTCTTACAAGGAATCGGCCGGCAACAGCCTGGGCGACATCGTCAATGGAATGGCCAACGCAATCAATAGCGCGAACAACGGCGCCGGCGATCCCTACGTGACTGCGATCCCGGACCCGATCGCAGCCACATTGATTCTTAAAGCGAAAGCGACCGACACCGACGGCAACGAAGTTACTCTGGCCGCCTCTACCAGCCTCACTTCCTCGAAGACAACCGTCACGGCCTCGGGAACCACATTGACCGGTGGTGAGGACGCTGCGATGATGGCGCCGTTCGCGCTGGTTCGCATCTCGGGCGGACTCAACCAGAACATCGTGAACCTGGATGCATCTCAATTGCCTCCGGTGCAGCCGTTAAACAAGCCCCTGCCTGCATCTCTGGGCG
>Ga0302319_10003966_pt1 | contig 30611 bp, 26 predicted proteins | sample Bog_T0_2_FD_203319 | JGI IMG/M metagenome (GOLD analysis project Ga0302319, IMG submission 203319) | Peat permafrost microbial communities from Stordalen Mire near Abisko, Sweden - Bog_T0_2 | ecosystem: Environmental > Terrestrial > Soil > Wetlands > Peat | place: Sweden: Abisko, Stordalen Mire... | reverse complement strand
CTATAAACTATAACTATTCGAACTAATCGCTTCCGCGAATAGATCGGTGCCACATAGCAGATAAATGAGTCCAGCGAAAGCGAGATTGCGCTATTACTCTGATTTAGATGTTGCTCCCTGGGGGGACAGCAGATAATAGCGTGCAGTTGATCTCTCCTAGGTTCTCCTCAAGGTCAAAGCTCACGGCGATGTCTGAACAGCTCTACGCGCCTTGTAAGACGAGTGAATAAAACCCTGACACACGAGCCGGTCGGGGACCGACTCATGCGCCAGGATAGTTGATATCAGCGCGATCGATTAGAAATAAGCCTTCGCGCCGAGTTGGAAGACCCGCGGATCAGCCACGGCTGTGATTGCTCCTGCGGTGCTGTTATACGCGCTGGCACCGGTGCCCGGCGTGCCATTGAGGACCCCGGTATTAACTCCGGTAAATTGCGTATGGTTGAAGGTGTTGAAGGTCTCTGCCTTGAACTGGATTCCAGATTTTTCCTTGATGTGAAAGTCTTTGAACAAAGACAGATTCCAGTTGTCGCGTCCGGGGCCTTTCACGCTATTCTTCGGCGCATCGCCCCAGGTGAGCGGAGCTGGCTGGGCGAACGCTCCCGCCGGGTTGAACCATTGGGCAGCGGTGTGGGGATAGCTGACTTTCCCTACCGCGTCCGCATGATCGGTTGTGTTGCCGCCGAAGCCCAGCGTGTTGTTCCCGGCGTTGATGCTCAATGGATTTCCAGACTCCATGAGCGTTACCCCGGAGATTGTCCATCCCCCCACCAGGCTGTTGGCGAGCCCGCGCGAGTGCTGGAAGATAGGCAGGTCGTAATCGAAATTAACAACCCCGATATGCCGGCGGTCGAATCCGGATGTTCCGAACGAGTACCGCGGGTTCATCGGATTATCGATGTTGTTAAAGAGCTGCGCATCAATCACATCCCAGGTGTGCGAATAGGTGTACGCGGCGCCAAGCGAAAGGTTCTTCCACGCCGTGGCCCGGAAGGTGCCTTGCAGCCCATCATAATGGGAGTTTCCTTCGTCTTCGACCATGTTAATGCCGCCAAAGCCCACATACTGCCGATAATAGTTGGCATTGGTGCCGGCTGTGCCGCCACATGCACTGCCGCAAACGTTCTTGCGGTCGGCTAAATCGCTCGCAGGCAGGGTGTTGATGTCCTGTGTTTGCGACAGATGATCAGAGTTGTTGCCAACATAACCAAGGGTCGCCACCACATTGCTCCGCAACTGTTGTTGGATTCCCAGGCTGTACTGATAGACCATCGTAATCGGGAGGGTCTTCTCAACGCCCGTAAAGCCTTGCGGTGTAGTGGGTGACTGTCCGGCACTTGTACCGTTTACCCAGCTTGTCGTGGGTGTATCCATATACGGGGCATTCGTGGTGGCACTGTTACTGAACGGAACGTTTGCGCCCATGTTGTACTCTTCATTGCCGGCATTGCGTTCGTAGAATATCCCGGTCCCGACCCGCAGAACGGTCCGTCCGTTTCCGAAGAGATCGTAGGCGAAGCCGATACGCGGCGCAAAGTTGGCATTGTGGTTGTCCGTTAGACCCTGCGGGATTCCATTCCGTCCAGAGAGGCCAATCCCATTCAGGTAGAACGGAACGCTCGAAAGTTTGGTACCAGGAACCGTAGTGAATCCCGGGCCGCTGGTGTTGAGCGCGCCGCTCGTTGGAGAAGTGAACTGGGCAGCATTCGCCGGATTCCAAAGACTGGGGTAGAAATTCGACATTCGGTCGTTGGTGTCAAAGGCGTGGGGCAGCGCTTCCCAGCGGAGCCCCAGATTCAACGTCAACCGATGCGAGACACGCCAGTCGTCAATAGCATAGGCGTCGATTGTGTTCAACGAAATGGAAACGGAATCTTGTGTCTCCGCCTGGCCAAAGTCGTTCGCATCGCCCAGTAGGAAGTCCGCAAGACCAACACCGGTAGAGGGGGTTGAGCAGTTCGGGGGGCCGGAGCAGCCAGTAGCTTCGCCATAAAAATGGTAGGTTCCGGCGGTATCTGTGAAGATCTTCTGGTTCTTATGACCGTGCATCCAAGCGAAGCCGAACTTAAAGTTGTGCGCGCCACGATTCCAGGAGAGATCGTCCTTGTACTGGTTGCTCCGCCACGTATTCGTCCAAGGCCAGTTTCCGTTGTCCATGCTTACACCGATCTGGCCGCCACTGAAATCGATTCCGGGAACCTTATCGATCGCGTTAGCGGTAGGAAAAAGCGGTGTCGTAGTGAAGCCGGATGGCGTGTGCCAGGCGCCGGTGTTGGTAATGAGAATGTTATTACCGTTCTCGTTGAATGCAGCTTCGTTCAGCAAATTGGGACTGATGTTGTAAGTGGCATGGAGGACAGCCGCCCATGAAGGAACGCTTTCAAGCGAACCGATCGTGGGATATGTGTTTCCGGTCCAAGCTACCGTGGGTGCTGACTGACTGAGAGAGTCGTAGATCAGGTGGCCAAAGAGGGCAAATTTTTCGTTGAACTGATGATCGACGCGGGCGATCTCCTCGCGGTAATTTGTGACGGTATTGGCCGCCGAAAAGTAATATTTCCCGTCGCTGGTATTAGGAGGAAGCATATACCCGGCGGCTAAATAAGCTTTGGCGGTTGGGTCCACAAGGTTCAGTGGGACTATGTTGTTGGGGAATGCCTGGCCAGGAGCCAGCCCGTCGGCAGCGAACTTTGCGATCGCGGCTGGATCTGTTGTGTTAGGCACATAGACAGCACCCCCGGAGGGGACCTCGCCGGTAAGGTCCGGTGCGTTGGTCACAGTCGTACCCGAGGAGCCGAAGCCATAATTTGACGCAGTCGGCACCAGATTGTGAATGCTTCCGCCGTTCACTTCCCTGCGCCATTCCATGTTGTAGAAGAAGAATGTCTTTGGCTTGCCAGACCTGAACTCCAGCGGTCCGCCGGCGTTGAATCCGAATGCGTTGTAACGGAGTTCCGGTTTTGTAGCAGGAGACGCCTGCTTCGAGAAGTAGGAGTAAGCGTCCAGTGCGTCGTTGCGGTCGTATTCCCATGCGCTGGCGTGGAATCTCTTTGTGCCACTCTTGACGGCCATGCTGATCATGCCGCCCGAGGAGTTGCCAAGGTCAGCTGCATAGTTACTCGTCGAGACCGTGAATTCTTGCAGCGCATCCTGCGAAGGCGAAACCAACAAAATGCCGCCGCCGCCGCGATCATAGGCTTCACCACCGTCGATGAGCCAGTTATTGTCGTCAGACCGCATGCCGTTAAACTGAATGCTTCGGTTCTGGAACTGTGCGCCGGGGGAATCGAAATCTGGCATGTTGGATGCCGCACCGGGTACCAGCGTCGTGAGTTGGAGTACGTTGCGCCCGTTTGTGGCGAGGTTCTCAATCTGGTTGCTGCTGATTGTTTGGCTTACATCGTTTGTTTCCCCCTGAACCTGGATTGCATCCGCCTCAACAATGATGCTTTGCTCTGAACTGCCAACTTGGAGCGCGGCGTCGATACGAAGCGTATCTCCAACGTTCAGCGTGATGTCCTTCCGTTTGTATGTCTTGAAGCCTTGGGCCTCTGCCTGGACCTGGTATCGTCCGATTAGAAGTTCGTGGGCGGCGTAATTACCCGTGCTGTTTGACGTCGTTGTATGTGCAAGTCCGGTGTCCAGATCCGTAATCGTGATTTTGGTGTTTGGGACCACGGCACCCGCTGGGTCCGTAACTGTCCCAACAATGCTGGCGGTTTCCTGGCAGTACGCTCCCGTGGCAAGTAGAGCAAGCCCGAGAATCAGCAACCCAACCAAGCGGGACCGATGGATACGTTTAATGACCGCATTTGTGTTCATTTGACCTCCAAAAAGGTTCATGTTTGCGGGGAGACCCAAGACGCCGAGATGTACAATCCACACATCCGTTTAGAAAATCGATTTACTAATTACAGACGGTGATCTCACGCTGCCTTTCACTCCTCTTCATGACCGTAGCCATTCGATCAGGGTTCGGAGAACCTGCGAAGGGGAATCACAGTGTTGTAACGCAGAAAAACACCGTGAATCACGGGAAGATTAAGCGAAATACCCGACGGGTAGGTGGCGAGCAGGCAAGCATGGTCGATGGTTTTCTAATCAGGTTGCCTTTAGGGTGCTTTGAAGGATTGGAGAAATATAGGACCCAGAAGACGATGAGGATTCCGGGCAGAGGACGCCTCTCTAATTTGTTTCATCGATGACTTCGATCGCCCTGATCTCGCCGTAATTGACCTTCGGCGAGAAAGAAAGCAATAGCTTCCCCTGGCCATTTGGGCGCAAGCCGTGGAAGTCGCGGATCACTGGACGAAACGCCCCACCGGCGGACTGAAAGATATCAAAATCTTTCAACAGCATGACACCGTTGCAGGTAACGTCAAAAACTCTGCATCCCACGCCATGGCAGCTTGCAAGGCGAACTAAAGGACTGAAGAACGACTCCATGAAGTGAAGCCTGACCGTATAGCTTCCCGGCGCCACTGGGATCGCATAACTGAAATTGCCATGGCGCTCGCCAGAGTAGATGTTGGGGGCTCTTGATCCGGTCGTAGGAGCATCAAATAAATGCGTGCGACCATTGATGAAATATTTGTCTCCGCTCCATCGTGTGCCGTCGGTATCCATAAAATCTGATGGCCGAGCAGAAATTCGTATCGGTCTTAGTTTTCCCGATACGCCGGGTGTGAGTTCGATAGAACTCACGAAAGCGGGTCGTCCCCAATCTGAACTGAAGGAAAGGTGCAGTTTGCCATCTGCGGAAGGACGGACGTCTTTGAACACGCGAACGTCGATTGCAGCATTACCCGCGTCCGCAATTGGATCGAAATCTGTCAGCAGCGGATAGCCGTTCGCCTCTACATGAAAGTGACGTTCGTTTTCTGCGTCATCCACTTTTTCGCCAGTTGACATCCTAAAAGGGTCGGCAAAATAGAGCTTGAGTTCATAGACTCCAGGAGACAGCGGTATGTTGTAACGAAACTCACGTTCCGATTGAGGGACCATCTGGTCACCCGATGCAGCCTCCCGAATAGACCGGAAAAGGCTCTCATCGGCCACAGGGGGAAAGAATTGGAGTGGGCCGGGATGGATAACCCCTCCTTCGTAGAAGCGGTCAGCATCCCAACGGTTTCCACCCGAGTCGGCGTAGGAAGTTCCCGTGCGACCCGCGGCAATGCGGATGTCACCAGCGTGAGGGGCCAGTAGGGCCGCTTGGCTCTTCGCATGCGGCTCCGCCTCGCTTTCCGCTGGAGGTGAAACTGACGCTATCGGAATATCATACGTTGGCAAAGCGGCGCGCCCCGACTCAAACCACCTGTAGCCGAGCCATGCGAATCCAAGACTGAACAGAACCGCCGCTCCGACAAGAACATACTTCAATCGGCGAGGTTTTCCGTCCGCTGGAACAAGGACCACAGGCTGTGCTGGCGATTCTTTGAAACGAGCCTCAAAGACCGGAAGGTATTGGCCTTTCGGGATCGTGATGACCACGGGCTCGTCCTTGCCCTCGTTGACGAAATGGTGCTCCAATTTCATTCGCAGCTGACGGGCCTGCGATCGAACAATATTGTCATCATTTGGGTTGTAGCTGGGCTGTCGGCCAAAGACGTAAATCCCGATCTGCTGTTCAGTTGCCTCTTCGGATTTATCCTCGGTCGCGCATCGACACACATGAAGAAAGAACGCTCGAAGGCGCGGCGATTTTTCGAGGGTGACACTGGAGGCCACGCGGCGCACCAATTCCTCTCGCTGCCTCTCAACTTCGTTAAAGGCCTTTTTGGGGTGCATCACCGTGACAACTTCTAAACTCATTGGGGGAGCTCCGGTGCGTTCGGTTAGCATGCTAGATGCAAGTAAAGCGATTTGCAAGCCCCAGGCGACCACACTTGCGAAGTACGCTTGCACTATAACTCTCTATCAGGCTTGGGATATTCACTGAGCAATCTTGCCCTGAAAACTCGTAGCTTAAATGGGGCGCAAAATTCTGACGGCGGCTGAGGTCGACGAGATACCTCGGGATGATCGCTCACAATGTCTGGTAGATATCGATACCAACAAGGAACGATTTTCCTGCAAGCTGGCGGACATTCAACTTGTTTCCCGGTCCCCTGATTCCTCCGATAGGTCCGGAGAGTCCGACTATTTTCCGACCAACGATCAAGTCCTGCTGGAAGCGGGGTCCCGGCCTCACACCGTCAATCACTCCTGCACAGCGACCGCAACCCGGTACGGTTTGGACCAGCGCTTGCCCCCAGTTGTCCTACATCGCTCTTCTCCTTGAATGCGAAATTGTTTTGACCTCTTCGGCGCCTGCCTTAGAAAGCCGTTCCCTTCCCAATGTGATAGAACTTGCCACGTAGGTAAGCGTTTACCCGGCCACTCCTAAAGCGTCTAGTGGCACGGGAATATCCGAACATGCAAATACTATGCCCCGTAGACATCGAAAGGAAAGTAGCACTTTTCGGACCGATATATCGATTAATTAGATATATTTATTCATAATGAAGACGACCCTCGATGAATGGGAAATCCTGCATGCCGTAGTTCAATTAGGTGGCTTCGCGCCGGCTGCGGAACATCTCAATCGCTCGCAATCGACCATCAGCTATGCGATCTCTCGGCTCGAGGAGCAAGTTGGGATAAAGCTCTTTGAGCAGAAAGGCCGAAGAGCCTATCTGACGGAGGCGGGACGCGTATTGCTGGCCGATGCCGAACCCCATTTGACAGGATTTCGTCAACTCGAGCAGAGGGCTCTCTCACTCGCGTCGGGCGGGCAATCGGAGATTCGATTATCGGTTGACAGCATTTTCCCGAATGAGAGGCTCTTTGCTGCTCTCGCGGAATTCTCGCGACGTTTTCCATACGTCCGCCAAAAACTCCGCCAGACCACTTTTATTTCGGCGGATTCCGAGTTTTCAGCGCATAATGCGCATCTCTGTGTGGTCGGTCTGATGTCGCGCGAGTATTTCGTAAGACCGATCCTCCATATCAGGATGAAAGCGATCGCCCACCGTGATCATCCACTTCATTCACTCAAACGCCAGGTCTCCCGGATCGACATGATGAAGCACATGCTCGTCGTGATCGAAGGAGGGGGCTCTGGCAGCGTCAAGCGCCAACCGAGCAGCCCGGCGCAGCGGTTCTTGCCCGTGGGTACGATCGAAGCTGCGATAGATGCCGTTCGAAGCGGCCTCTGCTTCGGTTGGCTGCCGGAGTACCGCATTCAAGCATGTCTTGAAAGCGGCGAACTCCTTGCGCTCGGCATGCCAGTCGGAGGCGCCAGGGAGGTGCGTCTCAATCTGGTCTGCAGGGATTCGAATCCAGGCAGCCGCGAGGTGAATGCTCTCGCCGAACTGCTAGGCATGAATTCTGATGTACAAACCATATGAAACAGTTCCCCGGATGGACCCCGACTCTGTGTCGCGGGTAACTCAGTTTACACATCGATAAATTCGATAGCACCCAGCGATTTATTCGATTTGCTAAGACTCGCATCTATGCTTCTGCATTGCCTAATTTCAAGAGAACGTTTTCGCTAATAGACTGGCTTCCCTGGACCTGCGTGTCCCCTGCGCTGGAATATAGGAACCCGCTACCTCAGCCTGTATCCATCCGAGTGTTCCTAACCCCTTGGCTCGAGCGGGCGAGAGAGCGAACGACCACCTGTTGCCAATGTTCGAGATCATAGATCAGCGCTCCTCCATCGATTGGAAGATTCTGATCCCAGTGAAGGTCAGCTAACCAGCAGAATCAAGTCTTCGGCACGATGGACTCCGTGGGTTCTTGTTCCCTCTCCTTTTCATCGGGCCTTTCGTCCAATCCGGCGGCAAAGACCTCGAAGCAATTGCGGCCGCGATTCTTGGCTCGGTAGAGCGCGGCGTCGGCATGCTGCATGAGTGATTCGGTATCTAGCTCTCCGGCAAAGGCTGTCCAAATTCCAACGCTTGCCGAAACCTCCATATCCATACCGGCAAATTGGACGTTACGCGACAATGAGGAGACCACGGTAGAAGCCACTAACTCCGCAGCGCAAGGATCGCGAATCTCAGGAAGGAGAACGACAAACTCGTCTCCTCCCAACCGAACAACAGTGTCGGTAGTTCTAACCGCTTCCAGTAGCCTTTGTGCGGTCACGCGGAGCACTTCGTCGCCAGCCTGATTGCCGAAAGTATCATTTATGCCCTTGAAGTTGTCCAGATCCGCCATCACCAACCCCAGCTAGGTCTAATGACGGCGGACACTTTCTGCGGCGTTCCGCAGCTGGTCTTCAAGCACCAGGCGCGAAGCAAGGCCCGTCAGGGGATCATGCTGCGCGAAATGACGAAACCTCTGTTCGCTTTCGCGGAGCTGAACTGCTTGCACCTGCACCCTCTTTCGAGAATCACTACCCAGCTCAGCACGCAGAGTGTAACGGTGAGCGCCAGGCCAAGCAAGATAAGGGCATGAGCTGGCGTCCACCAGGAGGGTCGCTCCAGAAGAGTTACGTCGGCCGGAGAGCGCATGAGCACTCGGAAGGACTTCGTCACCGCCACACCGGCACGCACATTGTTCTGGACATCGATGCCGACTGAACATATTCTGGTAACGCGCAATCGGCTATTCACCGAACGCCATCATCTTCTCGATACCATTGAAGCGATAGCGCCAGCGCCAGAGCTTTGCTCCGGTTGGGGATATGAGCATACAAAGGCCCCGGCATCTGCCAGTTTGTACGGCTTGCTGTCAGGTTTTGCGTTCTCGATTTCCTTTGTGGTGAGCCCCATCTTGTGAGCCTCCAGATGGTCGATTTGTTCCGTACCCACACTTCCGAGCAACGATACCCACAATTATACCCGCAGAAAAAACCGGCTAGAAGCGCACATTAACGAACTTCTACGCGTGCGAATATTGAGATAAAGCGCTTATTTTAAGGTAATTATGTTGTAATTTCAGAGTTCGGAACAGTTCGCAGAAGGACGGGAAAGTGTGGTTTTGGCTGCCTCCCCAGGGATTCTAATAGTCAATGTTTATGCTGGTGTTTGCATCATAACGGAAGAAATGCACCACATGTGCCCCCAAGAATTAAGGGACACTAGGCAGCTACGGCAGCGCGAGCCAGCGACTCAACGTGCTGTTGCAACTCGGAGGCAGTCATCCGAGCAATCATTCATGAGCGGTGACTACCAGTACGCGGCGCGTTCTGGCTTGTTCCTTGGAGCTAGTGGCGCCGCGCCCCTCAGCCTTGCGGTGTGTGATGTTCATGGCCGCGGTGGCAGGCGAGATGAGATGCGACATTTCTGGCCTGACATGCAATTCACGAAGGCGGTGGGCGAGTTGGTTGGCGCGTTCGTCCAGCTCGGCGTAGGTCAGGTTTGCGTTGCCGGCGGTGCCCCGCGGCAACCGTACTCCCTCTCGACCCTCCGCGCTGTCAACCATTCGCTGTTCATTGAAGTAATGTCACTGATTGGAAAGTCTCGATTCCGTATCATCGCTCCGATTTTCGCGCGAGCCATCTACTGAGGCAGTACAGATGCTTAGCCCGGACAGAGTCTATATCTGGCGCGTTTCGCTCGACCAATCCGTGGCAACTTTTGCGGACCATGTCGCGTCATAGCGTGCAATGCTGTCGGCGGAGGATCTGTGTAAGTCCAGGAAATTCCATTCAGAGAAACTCTGCCACGATTACATTGCATCTCATGCGGCCCTGCGTTTTGTATTGGGCTATTGCCTGGGAATCTCACCAGCCTCCGTGCAATATGCCAACGAGCCGGTTTCCGGAAACGAATTTGGATCGGCGAGTGCGGCCACCACCAAGCCGACGCTTCTGCTTGTCGGGGATCGGGGAAATCAGCCGGCGAGCCTGCACTTCAATCTCAGTCATACAACAGGGGCAGCCTTGATCGGTGTTGCCCTCGGGCGCGAGTTGGGAGTCGACATTGAGTGGCACCGCCCTCTCGATGATCTACTCAACATGGCGCAAAACGTGATGTCGAAGTTGGAATTTGAGCAGTGGCTGGCGATGCTGTCCGTTGAACAAACAAAAGGCTTCTACAATGTGCGGACACGTAAAGAAGCGTACCTCAAAGCAATTGGCCTTGGACTTTATCGAAGCCTTCATGAGGTTACCGCACGAGTCTCCGCCTCTCCGATCGAATCGCAATCGGATGAAGCTTGTCTAGTCCAGGATGATTGCGCCAGATGCAATTGGGCTCTTCGAGACATTCCAGTCAACGAAGGATATTACACATCCGTTTGCCGCGAAGGCAGTGGAACGTTCGATCTCGAAATCGAGGAATTGGATATCAATCTCATCCCTACTGAGCCGGTCCAAGCAAACGCGCACACTATGACGCAAGTGGAAGCCCGACAGAGTTACGAATCATAGCGTTTCCATGCATAGGGTTGAATCCGATTGTTCACACAGTAGATATCAGCATAACGGCAGACATCATTTGCGTCGTGCAAAGGCACCGTTTTCGGGAAACCGCGCCAGGAATCGACATCGTCTTCAAAATGAAGTCATCCGTGCCTGCGTCGAGCAATGCCGACTCATAGAGTTGACCCCGCTATAGCCGTGAACATCAGAACTGGAGCTGCCACCTCTAATGCGTGGAGTTGGCGAATTACTTTGAGACCATTTACGGACCTGGGGTGTCGAACTAGCTCAACCTTTCGAAAGAAATCGACTTCAGGAATTTGACCGTGGCCGATGAGTATAAGGCTCCAAGCGTGCCGGCTCAGGTGTAGCACTCATCTGGAGCTTCGCTACTCGGTCGAGTAGCGGATTTCGAGAGTGCGAATGCGAAGGCAAGAGTAAGTCAGAACTACAGCAATCAACACCAGCAACCCCACCGTGGCTGCCCAGGCGGATACCGGTTCGGTTTCAACCGTCAGCAGCGCAAAGATACCTTCAGCGCCGACTGTGACAGGCATCAGGTGGCGAAGATACGAAGCCACGCTGATTTTTTGAAGGAGCGACGGAAGCACGGGGTTGATTGTCTCCCATCCAAGCACTAGCATTGCGGCCGGAGTGGGGTTCTTGAACATCATGCTCAACAGGAGAAACACAGCACCATATCCAAGACAGGCGAGCACGATGATGAGCAGATAAGCTTCCAACTGTCCCATGCCGGGCCCGTTGAAAATGTAGTCGCGACCGGCTGCACCGAAGCCCGCATACATCAGCGCGAAGTCAGCGACAACCGCGCTCCCGAACAGGAATACGGCGCTAATAGATCCAGCCGCGAATTTTGCCAGCAGCAGGACCTCGCGCCGGACTGGAGAGAGCAGGTAGAAGTGCAGGCTGCGCTCAATCATCTCTCCGCGAATCAGTCTCGAAAAAATTCCCAGGCACCCGAAGAAGACGCCCAGCCGGATGTAATAGAGCTGGACGATGCCTGCCAGTATATTGGTGTCCTCACTCATTTGAAATCCAGGATGGGAATCAGCCAGCAAGTGGATAAATATGATGACGGCCGGAATGAACGCCAGGCAATATATCCAGGTCGCCTTCCACGAGAAGAGATTCCGTCGCAACTCGATGCGCGTCAAACGCTGCGCCTGCATCCACCACAGGCCCCACGGCTGTTGGACGATTTCTCGCGCACGGCTGCCTAATTGCATTTCACTCACGATGGGCTACCATCCTTGCCAATCAGATACTCATAAATAGCATTGGCATCGTCGTCTGCCGGGGCAACTGCATCAATTTTGACCAACCCATCCGCCGCAATGCCGTTGAGCATGGAATAGAACTGGTCGATATCGCCGGTGCGCAGGAAGACGCCTTTGCCATCCGCATGCAACCTGGCTTCGACACAGTGATTGATGGCGAACATCTTCGAAGCCAGCACCTCTGGCCGGTCACAGCGAATCAGCACCTGCATCGGCTTCTCGTGCACTTCTTGCCGAACCTGATGAATATTCCCCTCGGCGATCAGGTATCCGCCAGTCATCAGGATCACTCGATCAGAGATCCGGTCAACCTCGTCGAGAATATGGCTCGATATCAGTACATGCATTCCCTGGCGGCTCAGTTCTTCAAACAGCGCGATCGATTCCGCTCGTGCCATCGGGTCAAGTCCATTCAACGGTTCGTCGAGAACTAACACGCGCGGGTGATGAGCAATCGCCTGGGCCAGCCGGATCTTCTGCCGCATACCCTTGCTGTAGCCGGCAATCTTTCGCCATGCTGCATCGCCAAGCTGGACTCGCTCGATGGCCTGTTGCGCAAGGTCGACCGCCATGGCCTTTTCCATTCCATGCAGCATTAGACTGTCCAGCACAAACTGCCATCCCGTCAATCCCCGCGGGAAGAAATCGAACTGCGTGCAATAGCCCAAAATACTGAACAGTTCCGTCTGGTCCGCCGGCGCTAGTCCAAGAACCGAGATGTGTCCGTTCGAAGGCTGAACCAATCCGGTCATGAGATTCATGATCGTGGTCTTTCCTGATCCGTTGGGTCCGACCAGCGTCGTGATTCCAGGCGGAATCGACAGCGAGATCTGATTCACACCGAGAACTTCGCCGTAGAACTTCGACACGTCTTCGAAAATGATCCTGTCATTCATCCCCGGACCACCTCGCGCGCCCTGATGCGCTTGTTCAGCATGCCGACGCAGACAAGAGTTGCAAGCGAGAGCATCACCGCAACGGCCAGTGTCGGCACTGAAAACCTCTCGTCGATGGACTCCGGAGCGCCGAGCAGCCTTTGCCACAGGTTCGACATCATGACTGGGACGTTCAGCAGCAGTCCCCACCGTGTGCGCAGCACCGCGCTTACGATGGCTCCGATGCCAGCCGGCACAAAAACTGCGGCAAAGATGACGCCCGTCGCCATCACCCTCCACTTCACCCAGGAAGACAACGCGAGGCCAAGGATCGACAGAAAGGCAATCCAAATTACCGATCCAGCCATCAGGCCAATCGCGATTTGAAGATTGCTCATTGCCCAAGGTTGAGAAGAAGAGTAGCCCTGGAAGACAAAGAGCAGGAGGCAAGGCAGCCACGTCACCAGCGACAGAGACCCGAACAGCGCAATGAATTTGCCAAACACGTAACCGAATCGCGAAATGGGATGGCTCAGCAGAATCGGCAGAGCATTATCCGCCAGGTCGAGGGTAATCATCCGTGGAGCAATCCACGAAGCCAAAACGAGTGCAAGCCATGATTGAGTCGCAAGGACCTTCAGGAAAAATCTCGCATCAATCTCAAGCGTTTCCGGACCGCGTCCTCCAATAAGCGCCCTGGCCACCGGGTTATCGACAATGTAAATCACCAGCAAAGACAGGATGCACGGAAGCAGGCAGAAAATGAAAAGCCCCACCGTTATCTTTGATGACCAAGCCTCTTCAAATGCATAGCGGGCCAGCACCAGAACGCGTGCCCACACCGGCGTCACAGTGCCTGTATACGCTGTGTAATTGCGCTTATAGACTGCCATTCGCGGTCCTTCCCTGCTCTTTCACGCCCTGCTCGTTGTCCATCGCTCGCAGAAAGATATCTTCGAGGGAATCGCGCCGCTGATTCATGCGCCGAATCTGCACACCCTGTTCTGCGGCAATGACGTAAAGATCGCGCGCTTCAATATTTTCGGGAATGACAAGCTTGATACGCCCGCCCGGGAATATCGCACATTCGCAGCCGAGGCCCCGGATGCTTACGGAAAAGCGCTCAGTCGCGCCCACAGTCTCCAGCTCGATGAAGCTTCGGTTCGACCGGCGCTCTTCTTCAATGTTACAGAGCGAGGCAATGCGGCCGTTTTTCAGAATCAGGACTTCATCGCACGTTTCATCAATGTCCCTGAGCAGGTGCGACGAGATAAGCAGCCGGATGCTGCCCTCCTGGCGAATGTCTTTGATGAGTTGAATCATGCGCTGGCGGGCAACTGGATCGAGGCCGTTGGTGGGCTCATCCAGGATCAGCAGCTTCGGCCCGTGCGCAAGCGCCTGCGCCAGCTTCACCAGTTGCTTCATTCCCAGTGAATAGGTGTTCACCTTGCGGTATCGTACCTCACCCAGTCCCACATAAAACAGGGCCTCATGCGCCCGTTCCAGCGCGAGCCGCGATGGCAGGCCCGACAGCTCGGCCATGTATCGCACAAAGCGAACACCGCTCATATTCCCAATGAACGAATCATTCTCGGGCATGAAGCCGATGCTGCCGCGAATCTGCGCCCTGTCCTTGTGCGTGTCCAGGCCAAACACGCTGGCCTTCCCTTTTGATGGCAAATGAAACCCCAGCAGCGTATTGATCAGCGTGGATTTCCCCGCGCCATTCGGGCCGAGCAGGCCAATCGCCTGTCCCCGCAACTCGCCTGTGAGGTCATTCAAAACAACTCGGCCGGCAAGCCGGACTTCTACCTCATCAAGATCAATGACGCCCATGTCACTCTCTTACGCTTTTGCCGGCATTCTTGTTCCCCGAGTGGATCAATGTTTCCAGAGTCAGGAAGTCGAAGCCAAAAAGACGGCTGTCGCTCGCAGCTTCAATGCGGGTTTGTTCTCCTCGTGCACAAATGACGGTGGGTCTTGCATCTGCTGCAAGTTTTCGAACGGCATCCGCCGTCTCTCCGCTGACTTCAGTCAGCAGTGGAGTCAACACCGGGCTCAGGTTCTGATAAGCCACTGCGGAATAATTTTCATTCTCATCTTTGGGAAGCAATGCTTTGAAGGCTGCGGAATTTGCCAGCGAATTTCCGGTCGAATAAATCTGCATCGCCTGGATCAGCAAGGCTCGGCTGGGTGCCACAATCATGTACCCATTCGCATAGGTGTATTGAGCCACAATATTGCCCGTGACCGTGTCGTGGATGGAGTAATAGCGCTGACCACCGGCGTCACTCGCCTCAATCGTGATGGAGTGCTTCGCGGAAGTATTGGCCTGCTTGCGAATTGCCTCGGTTAGCCGCTCCAGGGCTTGTTCAAGGCGGTCCGAGTTATTAACCTCAATCACCGCCTTCCAGGAGGGTGTCGGCAGCACCGGCCCATCAAGTGACAGCAGGAAGTCGCCGCCGAGGTTTGCCGCCAGGTCGTCGCGGATGTTGATTTGCAGTTTCTCTTCAAGCGCGGTGAACCCATTTTGTTGCGAATCGCCGTCTGGAACCGTCATTGCGATCAGATCGTCAACAATGGACTTCGGGTCTTTTGAAAGCGCTGCAACCGCAATCGCCGCATTGGGAGTGACAAAGTTCAGCGACCCGATTGGCGCCGGTGCGGCCAGCCATGAGACAACCCCTTGCCTTGCGCCTTCGAATTGCAGATTAACCCGATTCTCGGGCTGCCCATTCACCTCGCGATGTTCTGCGATCAGGTAGCTCGCGTTCTCGAATCCGCTCTTCTCCACCACGTTGTTGACGCGTTTCGTAGCATGTATCTCTTTCGCCCGATCGCTAATCATCTGGTGAAGATCCGCCGCCAGAATAATTCCCGCTCCGCGCCCATACGCAGCCGAGATCTGCTTGCCAAAATCACTTGTCCCAAAGCCGCTGGCCCCGGCATTCAACTGCGCGTTGATCAGCGACAGGGTCTCGGCGCTATTTGAGAAGATTGCTTCGTGTTCCCGCACCACCGCATAGATGCCGCGATTATCTTTGAGTTTTTTGCTGGCTGCGCCAAGCGATTGCTGATCAAGCAAGGTGATTCCGGACTTCGAATCCGATGCGGGGAATTGCTGCTTCAATAAATCGTCAAGCCCACCCTGTTTCACATCCGCAATAATCGCGAACCCTGAATTCTTCGCCTGTCTGCTCCCCACAATCACCACTTCGTCGCCGAGGTATTTGCTCATCTGGTGGATCTTCTCCACCGTCGCATCAAGGTCGGCCGCATTGTTCGCATGTCCGCTGTTCCACCACTCCGCCAGCGCCGGGCTCTGCTTCAGCTGGTCATGGAATGTCTGGTTTGCTTCACTCAGAAAATCGCCGAGATTGGGGACACTGATATAGAGCGCCGTGTTCGCCGGAACCCGGTCCAGCAAGTCGCTGCTATACCTTGGCTGCGGAAATGGAATCTTTTCGATCTGCTGGCGCAGCTCCGCGAACTGCGAAAGCAGCACGAGGTATTTGTCGCGATCATGGCTCCAGGCAATCTGTTCTGAAACCGGCTCGTCGCTAAGGTTGTCATTGGTCGTCACCTGGTTGCCCGCCGTCGCCAGCGTGTCAATGCCCGCATGCAACACGTGCACCGTTCCTTCGAGAACCGCAACACGCGATCCCTTCAGTCCGGCATTCACTGAGAAGACAGTCCCTGTCACTGCAACCCGGCAATCGGGAGTCTTCACGTACAAATGTCCCGACGTGCGCTTGGCGGCCTGCACAATCACGGCGCCATTCGCCACCGTGACCGTCATGTCGCGCCCTCTTGCACCCACGCCTACGACACTCCGCTCGTTCACCTCAATCGTCGATCCATCGGTGAGCCGCAGCACCGCATGTCCCCCACCGCTCGTTCTCAGGGTTTCGCCCTCGCCTAATTTCTCCCCCGGCAAAAGCCTGCGATCGCCTGTATCGGAGATCCGATAAGCGGCCCCGTCAATCGATTCCACCTCGGCGCGCACTCCCGGCGGTACCTGCCAAAATGCCTTGTCAACAAAAAATAACGTGACCAGAAGTGCAATCGCGGCAGCCGATGCCCATCCAAACACCTGGGGATGCCATGCAAACACCCGACGCGCCTTGGGAGCCGACCAATCCAGAACCGCCGCGTCCGCTCTTCCCTTGAACCGCCTGCCGCAGTCGCTGCAGTCGCTAATGTGAGCCTCGATCAGAAGTGAGCGCGCTGGCGACAGCGTACCTGCCCGATACGACCCGAAGAGACCCTGCACGTCGTTGCAGTTCGTGATGGCGTCCACTCTTGACTCGCTCACCGTGTCGATCCCTAGCCTGTCCGCCACGCGTCGGGCTGAAGCTGCCACCTGCTCAACTTCCGGCTCATCTGCCTGAAGCGCCTGCACCGCGGTTCTCAAACGCATCTCGTCCTGTCTCATCGTTTTCCCCGTTCCAATTCCGAAAGTCGTTTCTTCAGTCTCGACCGCGCGTTATAAAGCGTCACTGCCACAACCGCCTGTGACGTGCCCATCAACGTCGCAATCTCCCGATTCCCGTGCTCTTCGACATAGCGCAGGATGAACATTTCGGCCGCGCGCGAAGGCAATTCGCTGATGGCAATCCGCAACAGCGCACCAAGTTCCCTGTCTGATGCCTCGGCCTCCGGCGAGCTGCCCGTTCCCGCAGCCCTTTCATATTCGGCGGACTCGATCGGCTCAGTCTGGGCGTTTTTACGCCGTCTCAGCAGGTCCAACGCCCCATTAATTGCCGCTCTGTACAGATAGCTGCCGGCATTCGTCACCGTACCATCCGCTCTTGCGAGCCGCAGGAACACTGCCTGCGCCACGTCTTCCGCATCGGCCATGTTGCCCGTGATGCGAAAAGCCGCTTTGAGCACGCGCCTGTGATGCTCTTCGAAGAGCAGAGACAGCTCGGTCATTGGAAATGTCGCAGTGCATGCGGCCACGGGAACACCTTCTGAACTCTTCATAGGGATGACGCTTCAATTGGATATTTATTAATCCGCACAGGAGGGTTACGTTCGCAATCATCCGGACGTTCCGTTCGGAGGGGCCTTGAGAGGGCGAGCGGCGGCAGGTTCAATCGCCTTGACCGGCTCCAAGCGGGTCCAGAAACGACCCGCGCCGAATTACGCAAACTCACTGCGATTTGAACAGCAACGGTCGGCTAACCCATTGTGCTGTTTGAGCCAAGCTCGAGTCGCCTGTTCAAACGTAGGGTGAAATCAAGCGTCCTTCAATGAGAGCGGAGGTGGCCGACGGACACAATGAAACCTTCTCCGGTTCCGTCCTCTCAGTTGAATCCATTCTGTGTCGTCGAATGTGGGCGCGGATACGGGAAACCAGGCTCGGAATCAACGCTGCCGTCAGGATGAAATCATCTGCACCGGGAGGGGAAACTACGTTCGCACTGAAAGGTCGACGAAGACAGGGCCGATATCGTTTGCGGGGAGACCTTCGACAGTGGAAAACGTACGGAACACCCCATTACCCGGCCGTTCAATGCCTCGCGCGCATCCATACGATCGATCACTTCACGATCTTCTAACCTTGCGATAAGGTCCTTTGTCGCCAGTAATTCATCCTTTCGATTTAAAAAAACTGGGCCGATTGAGTTCAACGCTGCGCGCTATCAATTTAGGAAACTGGCTTTCGCTATTGATGAGCAGATTCGTCAATCGTTTGCACGTGGGACGATCACTGCAACTTGATCTTGCTGGCGATCTCTTTTGTGGATTTTTGCGATACGCCTGCCTGTTCGGCATAGCGGGTCCAGTCAGCCACAGCCCTTTTAACCTGCGCCAGAATTTCCGGCGCGTTCTTCAGCCCGTGCTTTTTCCCCAGAAATTGAAGTTGGGCTGTGCCAGGGTCCCTTCCCTCACCCATGACGAGCATGCTTTGTTCGCCACCAGGCCCATAAGAAAAGACCAAGTCGTAGGCAGGCGCGAAAATCCATTCGTCTCTCGCGTTAAGAAGGAACGAAAAGTTCTTCACGTGATCGTCGCGGTTATGAGCAAGGACGTTGAAACAGGCCAACGCATAGGCCTTTTCGGCATCCTTGATATTCCTGGTCAACGCCAGGGTCACGCGCAGGACCATCTCGTAATCGACGCTGGGACTGCGATGATCAGCATGTATTAGGCCTCCAAGGCTATGCATATGGATGCGGGCATCGCCCTCCCGATCGAAGCGCTTCGTCCCAAAGTATTTATTCCTTTTCGTGGAGAATAGGTGGGTTTCAGACATCTCGACCCCTGCATCCTTTGCCATCAAGCTGTAGGCGTATTCGATGGCCCCTACGTCCCGCGCGTCTTGGGAAGAGGGGAACTTGATCATCCAGTGAGCGAAGCCAGGTTGCAACTCCTGCTTGCCGTGAATAATTTCCTTCTTGTCGGCGCTCACCTGCGCCACGATCTTAGGACGAGCGCCCGAAGAAGATCCATTGAGCCGCAGCAGTTCTTCGAATACCTCTTCGTTTGCGCCGGCCAGCACGGCTGCAGATTCCTCAGCGAGTCTGTCGAGCGCCAGAGGAGCATCATCCGTGTTGTCGGGACCCAGTTCCGGCTCGTAACTGAGAGCGCCCATGCCGTGCCGTCCAACATAGGCCAGCCTGTCGAGCGGATTCAGTTGGCCGCGATGAATACCATGCTTTTCCACCGTGCGGTCAAGTAGAAGGCGGCCCCATCCGTCAGGCAGGCTGTCGTTGAATATCCCGAACAGGCCGTCGAAGATCATGGTGTCGGCAACGGCTACGCCAGGCCGAAGAGGAAGTTTGATCGGCGAGATCTCGATGCTTGAATCGATGAATGAGGCGTCATACTCGAAAAGGACCTGCCTATTGTTGAACGCCAGGCGCCCCACCTTGCGGCGTTGGTTTCGCGCGTCCAGATAGACGGTAAGCAACTCTATCGGGCTATATGCCATGGCTCCGTCCCTTTCTACCCGTGGCTCTTCGCCGCAAGGTCGGCGTGGTCAGCAGGGCGTCCAGTGATTGGGCGGCGGAGATTAGCTGGCTTTCCACAGCCAGCTTGTCGAAATCGTCAAGGCAATTCAGCGCCAAGGCTAGATTCAGAAGTGAATCGAGGGCAATCAATCCTTCGCGCTCAAATCGCTTCAGCGAACTCCAGGTCACGCCAGAGCGAGCCGCAAGTTCCCTCTGCGTCAGGTTCATTACGAGACGCCGGTCTCTGAACCGCCCCGCGATCCCCATCTGCACTTCTCGCATTGTCCTGAGATAAACGGTCAATATATTGACTCCTAAAATGTATTCTACAACCTTAGTAGTCAATATATCGGCTACAGCGTTTTGAGAATGGACCCAATTCTGGCTTCGATCGGTTCTGTCGCCCATGGTCGAGCGCAATCTTCTAAGAGCGGTCGAAGGAGCCGCTAATTATGTTGGCTGCCAAATCAAAATGCGTGTTTGCATCCCCTGCGACAAGCCTCAAAGTCCCTGAACTGGAACAATCCAAGATCAGCGCGCTAGCCACCTTGCCGTCGGCGCATTCCCGCCGAACGTACAGATATGCCATCGAAAGATTCATCGATTGGTATTGCTCCGAGCCTCGTCTTGGGTTTAACCGTGGTGTCATGGTTCGATATCGCTCGTTCCTTGAGAGTCTTGCCCTTTCGGCAGCCACGATAAATCTTCATCTTTCTGCGATCAGGAGATTGGCCGATGAGTCTGCTGAGAGTGGATGGTTGAGCCCCGAGCAGGCAACTGACATTCGACGGGTTAAGGGAGTCAAACAACTTGGACGTAGAATCGGCAATTGGCTGACAGGCGACCAGGCCCAAGAGCTGCTTAATGCCACCGATCGAGGCACTTTGCGAGGGAAGAGAGATGCGGCGCTCTTGGGCCTGCTTCTTGGATGTGGTTTGCGCCGATCGGAAGCCGTCAGTCTCCGAGTTGATCAGTTGCAATTGAGGGAACGTCATTGGGTCATCGTCGACTTAGCCGGCAAGGGAGGACGATTGAGAACCGTGCCCGTGCCGGCATGGTGTAAAAGTCTGGTCGATCTGTGGCTCGTGGATTCAGGAGTTGCTGAAGGCAGGGTATTCACGCGAATTCTGAAGAATGGGTTTCGGCAGGATTTCGGAGTGACTCCGAACTTAGTCTGGGATATTGTGAAACGATGTGCCAACAATGCGGGGATCGATCATCTGGCACCTCACGATCTGCGTCGTACTTGCGCCCGTCTTTGCCATGAGGTTGGAGGGGAACTGGAACAGATTCAATTTCTACTTGGCCACGCATCTGTGCAAACGACTGAACGGTATATCGGGTGCAAGCAGAGGCTGAGAGAGGCGGTCAATGATAGGGTTCAAATTTCGTTAATGGATAAAGTGCCGTGAACCTGCGGCCATCGAAGAGTTGATGCATACGATATTGTCCGTTATCGTTGACAATCCGTTTTGCTCTGAGCCTCGAAAACCGCCGGAAGAACGGTCCGCGACAGCATAAAAGGAATGTGATGCAGCCAGGGCTAGCCGATCGTAATCTAAGGAAAATCGCAGCCAAACTTAAGTCCCCCCGCAATTCAAATAGAGGGGGGAAAGCTCCCCCTCCCCGTAAGTTGCGGTCCTGACAATTACTGCGCATCCATGCCGCTACCTGTCGTGTTGTCCCTGGCCGAGATGAACTGAAGCAAGATCCAGCGAGAGGACAAGGGCTCCGTCGTGACTTGCTTGACGGCGCCCTTGTTCTCTTCATTCACAGTGGCGATGACATCGAAGGTGGAATACCACCGATGTCATCAACTCATTACTGAGGTTGGTACCAACGAACGTAGTCCACCAGCATTGGCGCTGGAGTAGAGGTGGGGGTTGTTCCTCCCAGGAGCCCACCGACGGCTTCATTCAAGATGATGAAAATGGATTGATTGAACGGCCACGTATCCCCTGTGGGAAGGCTGCCGGGCGTAAGTGTGGCGAACGGCTGCGATGGGTTATCCACGAAGTACTGGATCTCGTTCGGCGACCAAATCATCCCGTAGGTGTGGAAGCCAGTGTTCACTGCCTGTCCACTGGGGAAGAGATAGCGATTTGAGACTCCGGTACCACCCGTGTCCATGGTGTGAATCGTGGAATTCTCCCCTGCATCTCCTGCTCCGTTCAAGACCGCCGGGGACCAGTCTTCCAGGATGTCCGTTTCACCGCAAGTCGGCCATGAAACGCCGCTGTTGATGTTATTGCCCAAGCCCCAGAATGCAGGCCAGAGGCCCTGCGGGTTCATATCGGGGAGCTGGATGCTGGCCTCGACAATACCGTAGGTGAAGAGGGTGGGCCCTCCAGACGTAACCAGACGACCAGAGAGCCACGACCCTTGGCAAACCCCGTTAACAAAGCCACCAACACATCTGGGCTGGATCACGAGGTGACCGTTGCCGTCAATGTAGACCGGAGCAGTGGAAGTGCTGAAGGTTGTCGGGCACTGGGCCGGATTGGTCGGGTATCCTGGAGGTCCGCAGTAAATTTCCGCTTCCCCATTGCCCCAACCGCCATTGTTTCCGAGGTCGTAAGCATAGCCGGTGAGTTCCGGGCCTGCCGCGCTATTGAATTCCGTGCACCAGGTTGGACTGTAGGTGGTTCCTGCCACCGTTAGGCTGGCAACGCTGTTGCATTCGCCGGGTGGGGGTGGGGGCGGGGGTGGGGGAACGGCAGCCGGACCAAGCGCCCATTGCTGGCTGCTGCTGCTGTTGCAGGCATCCACGACAACAGCGCTTCCCGAGGCCGTCCCGCTGGCGGTAAGGCAAAGGGCCGTGTTGTTCGCCGGACTGAAAGTGTAGAAGCTGCCCGATACCACTGCTTCCCAGGCCTGCCCGCTCGTACCAGCGCAGCCATCCAAAACCACTGCCGAACCGCTGGAAGTTCCCGAAGCGGTCATGCAATAGGCGCCGATCGTGGCGAGGTTGTAATAGGTGAGCGGGGTGACGCCGTTATCGCTCAATGCCCAGTTCTGTGCGACACTGCTGGCCGGGGTGGTTACATTGATCGGATTTCCGGCTCCGGTGTTTGAGCCCGAGTCATCCAGCATCAACCCAGTGTTGTTTTGCGGAATCAATGAGTAACCGCCGTTGGTGATTGGGCCTTGGGGCGGGGGTTTGACGGTCCAGGTGACCGCTGTAAGTCCCCACTGCTGGCTGCTGCTGCCGTTGCAGGTGTCCACGACAACGGCGTTGCCGGAGCCCGTTCCGCTGGCAGTAAGGCAAAGGCCCTGGTTGTTGAAGGTGTAGAGGTAGGGGGCAGTTGACACTAAGGTTGCTGCCCAGGCCTGCGCAGGGGTGCCTCCGCAGCCAGTGATAACCACTGCCGAACCGCTGGTGGTTCCCGAAGCGGACATGCAATTGGCGCCCTGCACGCCGAAGTTGTAATCGCCGGCCGGGGTGACGCTGGTGTTGTTCAAAGCGAAGGCCTGCGAGACGCTTTCATTCGGGGTGAGTACATCGATCGGGTTTCCGGCACCGATGCCCCAGTTTGAGTTATCGAGGACCAACGCAGTGTTGTTCTGCGGAGTCAGTGTGAAACCGCCGTTACTGATTTGGACGTAGCCGCCGGTTGATGTGGAGATGGTGTAAGCCGCCGTGGCCACGGCGGAGTTGTTATCGCCGCTCGCCGCGCAAAGCGACTCAAGAACCGAGGTCGCAGTCACCGCGATAGCGCTGGTGTACCTGGTCGATGAGGTCGACGGCGTGGCGCCCGTCGTCCCGGCCGTCAGTGTGTAATAGCACGACGCGCCCGAAGTGGCGTCGTTGATCGTCACCGACTGCGAACTGGTATACGACCCGGCCCCCGGTGAAAAGGTCGGCGTAGCCACGGTCGAAGCGGAGATGGTGTACGCCGCCGTGGCCACGGCGGAGTTGTTTTCGCCGCTCAGTTCGGCAATCGCCTCGATGGTCTCCGACGCGGCTACCGAAATTGGCCCGGTGTACTTGGTCGAGGTGCTCGACGGCGTCGTGTTGTTGGTCGTGTAGTAGATCGTCGCGCCCGAAGTGGCGTCGCTGATCGTCACCGACTGCGAACCGGTATACGTTCCGGCCCCCGGTGAGAAGGTCGGCGTCGCGACGGTCGGCGTGGAGTTTGCAAAGGCCATCGAGTCGACATTCCAACCGGCTGCGTCCTGATTCACCGTCAACGTCTGTGTGCCCGCAGGCAGAGTAACGGTAGCTGTCACCGTCACCCAGGTTTGGTAACCGCCGGTCGCCGGAACATTCACCGAGCCGCTCAGGTTGGTTCCCAATGAGTTGGAAATATGGAAGCCATCGGCAACTGCAGCCGGAGCGGCAACCAGGAAGCTGACTGTGTACGTCCCGGAGGTGCTCGGATTCACCGTGTAGCGGAACCACTGCGTGGCGGCGGTCCAGCCAAGATCGCAGCCAGTTGCAGGAGACGACGCTGCTTCAGAATCGACGGAACTTGTACGACCTCCACAGTTCGCCGTCCCATTGACTGACGTGACGTTATAAGCAACACCCTGGCCACCCGTGTCGTAGTTCGCCGCCAGCACCGTGCCGGGAAGCGTCGGAGCGGATGGGCCGGGGTACGAACCTTCGGTCGACGCGGAAATGGTGTAAGCCGCCGTGGCCACAGCGGAGTTGTTATCGCCGCTCAGTTCGGCAATCGCCTTGAGGGTCTCCGACGCGGTAACCGAAATTGGCCCGGAGTACTTGGTCGAGGTGCTCGATGGCGTCGTGTTGTTGGTCGTGTAGTAGATCGTCGCGCCCGAAGTGGCGTCGCTGATCGTCACCGACTGCGAACTGGTATACGTCCCGGCCCCCGGTGAGAAGGTCGGCGTAGCCACGGTCGGCGTGGAGTTTGCAAAGGCCATCGAGTCGACATTCCAACCGGCTGCGTCCTGATTCACCGTCAATGTCTGTGTGCCCGCAGGCAGAGTAACGGTAGCTGTCACCGTCACCCAGGTTTGGTAACCGCCGGTCGCCGGAACATTCACCGAGCCGCTCAGGTTGGTTCCCGATGAGTTGGAAATATGGAAGCCATCGGCAACTGCGGCCGGAGCGGCAACCAGGAAGCTGACTGTGTACGTCCCAGCCGTCGCCACGTTGACTGAATATTTGAACCATTGCCCGGCGGCCGTCCAGCCGAGATTGTTGGCGGTTGCAGGGGCTGTCGCCGCTTCCAGATCGACACCCTGGGCGCGATAGGTGTTCGCCGTCCCATTGGTCGAAGTTACGTTGTAGGCAACTCCCTGGCCGCCCGTGTCGTAGTTCTCCGCCAGCACCGTGCCGGGAAGCGTCGGAGCGGATGGGCCGGGGTACGGACCTTCAGCCGCGGTAACGGACTCAGTCTCGATTCCGCTGATCGCGGCGTTGTCTATGACCGAGACAAACTGAATCACGATATCTCCGGAGCTATTCGCCACCGCATTGAACTGTTCCACGACGGCTTTGAACTCGCCACCCGCCGTGGCATAAATATCGAAATTGGTCAGCACCTGCGTGCCGTTGATCAGGACGTTGAATTCCCGCTTGCCCGCCGCAGTCCAATAAAACTCAGACATATGCAGCCGGACCAGATAGGTGGTCCCGGATGTAAACCCAGGGAGCGTATAGGTAAAGTTCCCGTACCGTTGGTTTTGATAAACAGCCTCAGGCGCAGGGTTGGTCACGCCTGTCGTGGTGACTGTTGTCGCTGTGTAAGCAGCAGTTCCGCCGGAGAAGTCCTTATCGGCTGCATAGCTGCCTGAAGCCGCCGTAGCGCCAGCGCTGATGTCCAATATGTCCGTGCCCTGTGCGTGCAGCGACATGAACGTCACTGGCAACACCAAGAGGCTGAGGGTGATTCGCAGGAACGCGCCCTGTAGAAGTCTGTGCTTCATTTTCTTCTCCTTCTTTATTGCCAGGAATGAAACTATCCAAGACGCGAGTTCTACGCCCTTTGAAATCCTCGGCGGGTTCGCTCGCTGTCCAGTCCAGCTTTAGCCAAATGCAAATGTCAGAGCGGGACAGTGTGTGGCGGCGAACTCATTTCTCTTAGCTGGTGTTTGGCTGGAATGCCGACTTTACCGCCCCAGAATGTTGCCCCTCGCAAAGAGGGCCAGACGAAGGTCAACCGCCTGCAATACCCGACTTCGCCAGATATGCCATTGAAGGCATAATCCCTGCTCCAAGGAGGGGAAATGTGGCTCCACCGTCGATCGGGGAAATCGGTGGAGGCTTGTGTCCGCATTGTGTGACTGTCACTTGTCCGAGTGGGACGAATTCCAGCTCTACGTATTTGAGATTCTTTTGCAAGTTTTCAAGAGACCGGATGGTACTGTTCCGAATTTCGTTGCGAACATAAGTTACGGAGAATAAAACTGTCGTGCGGTTTCTCCGAAGAAATCCCGAAGAAGTTCTGCATATTTTCAAATCATTGATTCCAATGTATTTATCAATATCGACGATGACCAAAGTCGTCTCTATGAACTGGAAGATTGGCTCGCCAGGCTGGAGGTCATTCAACTGAATCGGAGCCATTCCTGCACTCGGCGGAACCCAAAAAGGCACACTTCGCCGAGGACATTCGGTGGAACCGGGCTCATCGCCGCAGTGTGCGGACTCGGTCTCTTCTCACAATTTTTTTCGCGGCCCTACGCATCTATATAGAGGAGAGGGATGCGCTCCCGAGGCGGATTCGGTCCCTTCAATCCCGGCGCTCAACAGACCTTCCAGATCGCTTTCGGTTGTCGCGGGCCATGGCTCCCCAAATGTGATCGCCCTTGGGAACCAATTGTTCAAATCATCCAAATTCCGGCCCTGCTCCGGTTCACCATCTGCGAGGTTCATCCCGTGGATGGCGATCGGAGCGATCTTTCTGAAGCAGTGCTGCTGCACGCAGAGACTCTTTCCACGCCCTGGGCACTGAAGAATCAGGCGGAGTTGCAAGCACAGGAGCATACTCCAGGGGTGTTGCGGGGACCAGTAAACAGTAGCCGACCTTGAATACAGTCTTAATAAACTGAGGATTTTGTGGATCGTCTTCGAGGATGTGGCGCAAGACCGAGATGCAGCGTGTCACGGCATCCTCGCTCACATAGGTCTTCGGCCAGACAGTTCGTAGTATCTCTTCTTTTGAAACAACGCTTTCTGCCCGAACGGCTAACTGAAGTAGTACACCCATCACTTTGGGTTCGACGCTGTGGGTAGCATCTGCCGATGACAGACGGTTAAATTCGGGTTCAACCAGCCATTTTTCCAGCATGAATGGGGATTCGGCATTGATTGAGGCGAAGCGGGTGGGCAATTCGGCGGGCAGGTCGTTCTCCGGGCTGCGGCGCAAATCGGAGTGGGACCGAAGGGTCTCAATTGCCAGCGTAGCCAGCCGTGCGCCGTTGCGGAGAGCTACAGTTTCACGGTCGGTTGGCGGAGTCCCCGGATTGAGTCCGGCAAGGAGTGTGCCGAGCACCTCGCCGGCGCGACCATCCATGCTCGCACGTGCGAGGCGCAGCCTTTCTTGCTCCGGCGGACAATCGCCAAGCCTCCCTCCGTCGGCGATTTCACACCAGCATTGAGCGCCCCCCAGCGAGGTGGAAACCATTGCCGTAATCTGCAAAAGGATCTCGGGGAGGGGCCGCGATTCGTTGATGGCCTCGAGAATGCGGCTGCGCCGCCGCTCCAGGTCGGCCTCGACCTCGGTGCGAGCCGACATGACGGCGGTTTGACGTCGCACCTTCCGTTCCAGTACCCAACTTCTCGCGATCACGGCGAAGACCAGGATCATTAGCACGCCGAGGGCAAAAAGAAGGTTGCGTGTGCTCAGCAAGGATGGTTTGGCGACAACCGTAATATCGTCCGTGGTACGTAGCAGGATATTGAAGGGAACCGGACCGTTAAATGGATTGGAATCATCGAGGACGCAGATGCCGGAGACCCGGACTTTGGAGCCAAGCGGAATCATCTTCATCGCCTGAGCCGGATTCGCTTCTTCTGAGCGCCGGTAAATAGCGGTAATCAGATGACCGTCAGACATCAGCACATATTGGTCATGTAAGGCTTCCCGAGCCTCCGTCACCACTTGTCCTTCGATGGAGACAAGATCATAGACATGCCCAAATTTGTTGTTGTCGCTCAATGTAAGGGTTCGCCAGCTAGCTGACAGAGGCGCAATAGGCGCAAGGATGCGGTTATCCTCGACTTCGCTGCGCGCCAGCATGAGGAAACCGTCGCGAACCTCGGGAAAGCCGATTGCATCCGCCAGGTCACCGATCTTCAAGTCGTTATAGGTTCTGGTGCTAATCCAAAGACTTTTGGTGCCGTCCTGCAGGACAACAGCTGAGCCGGGCTCATAGTAGGTAATGGTTCCATGAACCCGGACTCTGGCCGTGAGATCGTGTAACCGATAGCCTGCGACGATAGTGTCCATGGGGGTGGCTGGGAGATTCCATGGATTGGATTCGGATCGCCTCAGAATCTTGACGTCGGCCATGGAGGAAACATGGATCTGAATTCCGGTCATTTGCATCTTGTTGTCAAAGTGTCCCGCTGCCGCCCCGGTGACCTCCACCTCAGCATCCAACAAGTCTTTGAGTACATTCGCATTGCTGCCCTCCACCAATGCATCGATATAGCCGTCGTCCGCATTCATTCGCAGGAAAATGCTTTGCGAATCCGAAGAAAGAAAATCAGCAGTTCGGATCACGCCATGCACGGTTACGCGCATGGCGTCGCGCTGGGAGCGGATCAATTCGTCGTAGCTGGCGGGGACCGGTTCAGGTAAGGCACCGTGGCGGAGCAGCGTTATGCTCTCGCCCACCACGATCGGGCGGAAACTGGGGCGAGTCGTTCCCCGAACCAGCACACGATCACCGGGCTTCAGTTTCGCATCGACGGGGATCAGCACAAATATGGCAGCGTCACCGTCCTGCATGAACGATGTCCTCGCAAAGGCGCGAACATACGTGACCGTGGCCTCGAAGGCCACGGGCAACTCTTTACTGGCCTCGGTATTGGTGAGGGCGTGAATCTGGTTCAGCGTGCTCAGCGTGGCAGGCGTAGCCGACCAGGCCGCTGCGGCCCAACCAAGGAGGATCGCAACCGCTGGAATCAATCTCTTCATCGGAGTCATGCTGTCCAACGGGTCTTGGTGTTCCGGCATTCAGAACTCTATCGACAGGACTAACCAAACAGACTTTCCCGCCAGCAAGAATACACGTTTGTAGCAAATCCTGGGAAGATGAATCCCGAAGCCTGAACACTCAAGTCAAAGCGATCGACTGGCCGGGGTTCCCGCTGACAGGTCCTCTTCGGTGATGTGGAGCGAGCAGCGACGTCCGGCGCCACAACGCAAATCGCCGTCAACGCCCGCGCAGTTGACAGAGATCACTCGCTGAATCCGTTCGATGGCGAGAGCGTAAGAGTGAAGCTTGTGTCCTGGCCGGGAGCCACGCTTTGTGAAGTTGGAAACGCAGCTGCGGATTAGTCCGGCGGAGGCAAAGTTATCTGCACGGAGATCGCGCTGGAGGTGCTTGTCGCTGGACTTCGCGCCGCCTTCCATCGAGGTGAAGTCCATCGATGAGTTCCTGCGCCGCTGATGGCAAGGCTTTCCGGCGTGAACATCCACGACTTTGGGACTACATTCAAGGCATATCGCCGCGAGGTCATACTGAGCGTCCCGCTATACGGCGAGATGCATCGCTTCATACCAGCTCTGGCGAGTTGGTATGGCGCGTCGGTCTGTGAGATTCCAATCAGCAATATCAGTCGCGAGCGGGACAAGAGCCACTATGGGGTAGGGCGCACCTTCCGCGTGTTTTTCGATCTTCTAACCATTCGCTTCCTGCTCAGCTAAATGAGTCGCCCGCTACACATCTTCGGGGCACTCGGCGCGTTAAGCATCATCGCAGGCAGCTCGCTGTCGGCAATCCTGTTTGCGGTGAAGGCGATCAGCCCACAGCAGGAAACCATGAGCCTGCATGGACCGATGTTCGTGGTCGCGGCCGTGTTGATCCTGTGAGCGGCATTCAACTGCTCTCAATCGTCCTGCTGGGGGGCTGCACGTACACCATTATCACAGCATGGGAAGCAGTGCACCGTACACCATCGACCACCTCTTGCGACTCGCCCCGTCGGAGGAGCAAGGCACACTGTCTGGGAAACACGATGCTGGTTTCTATACGTTTCATTTAATTCCTCGGCCGCTCCGAGCCAAGAGACGGAGTCTGGGATACTGCCGGAAATTGTTCGGTCAATATGTTGCTTCCGGCGAGTCTCTCGATGCGAGTGTCCTGAGGCCCCATCTTCCTTGGAGCACTGAATCTCCACCGAATACCTCTGATCCGCCTTTGAAATTCGAACTCCGATCCAAGGGAAATACCCGTCGGGTGGGCAAAACTTGACGCTATCGCGAATGCGAGAGCAACTTTCAGGGTGGGAAGACCGGGATGAATCGGGATAGGAAGAGTAGTCACCTGCTCACCCCTCCCACACCACCGGACAAACGGCTCCGCATCCGGCGGTTCAGACGGATTGAACTAATGACCTGTGAACAACCTTGGAACTCCAAGCTCGTCGAAGTAGGCAATGGGGAGCGCGTATTGCTGTCAATTTTGTGTTAAATGCCGCCAACTGTGCCGGTTTCGGAGGTTCTGCCATCTGCAACCTGCAAACCGAATCTTCCATAGCATGCAAGAGGTCGATCGCCGCGTTCCTCGAAACACCTTCAACAGGCTTAAGTGATTACCTGCGATAAGGTCCTTTGTCGCCAGTAATTCGTTCTGGCCTCCAGTTCTAGAATCAGACCGGAATCGGGTGTCGAAGCTCCGCTTAACCGCCCCCCTTGAGCCTTCAGTTGGCGCCGATCAGTGGCGGCCGAGACACACCGGGGACTGTGTGTCGCTATCTCGATGCATGGCGATATTGTCCGTTATCGTTGGCTATCTACGTTCCCCGGAGCATCCGCAACAGGCAGAGGATAGCGGTTCAGACCGGTCGAGAAAGTTTAGGAGAATGCGGCGCAGAGGGCAGGGCCGACGCATCTTAATTGCTATATGAGCGGAGGGCGATAGCGTTTGAGATGGAGGGATGAACAATCCCCTGAAGTATTTCGCCGAGTTGCGCGATCCGCGGGTGGAG
>Ga0302319_10003964_pt1 | contig 30612 bp, 18 predicted proteins | sample Bog_T0_2_FD_203319 | JGI IMG/M metagenome (GOLD analysis project Ga0302319, IMG submission 203319) | Peat permafrost microbial communities from Stordalen Mire near Abisko, Sweden - Bog_T0_2 | ecosystem: Environmental > Terrestrial > Soil > Wetlands > Peat | place: Sweden: Abisko, Stordalen Mire... | reverse complement strand
ATCGAACTCCGGGCTCAACGAGCGCAACACCGCATCCGTCAACTTGCGAACCGCTCGCAGCGGATGATCCTGAGGCACACGCTGCGCCAACGAAACATAACTGAACATCCCGTCTTGAACCCACTCGCCTCCACGCATGCCTGTTAGACGAGCAACACCAGCACCCCGTCGCAGAACGGTACCTATTTCAACAAGTTCCTAGAGCAGCCGATCGACAACCGCTCTGTAAACGTATGGAAATAAAACAGATTGTCATCCTGAGCGAAGGCTCTCGCGGCTTGATCGCGAGAACCGCAGTCGAAGGACCTGCGTTTCCGTCTTCGCGTGGATCAGCTTCTCCGACCGTCGCGTTCAGACAAAGAGTCAAAGCATCGCCTGACACGCCATTGCGTTATACTGACCCGGCATTGATTTCCGGGAGAATTTTTGATGGAAAAGAAAACGTTTGCTCTGCAAGCCGCCCTGGCCGCCCTGGCCCTGCTCCCTGCTGCCGTCCTTCAAGCCCAAGCGCCCGCGGCCACGCTCACCATCCAAGCCGACCAGCCCGTCTCCAAGGTCAGCCCTACGCTCTATGGCCTGATGACTGAGGAGATCAACTACTCCTACGACGGCGGACTGTACGCGGAGATGGTGCGCAACCGCACCTTCGGCGCAAACTGGGACGGCATTCAACACTGGTACCTGGTGGAGCAAGGCAATGCGCGAGCCGCGATCGCCGCCGACAAGGAGACCGGCCCCAGCCAAGCGCTGTCCTCGAGTCTCCGCATCGACGTGAAGCAAGCCGACGCGCACAATCAAGCCGGCGTGTTGAACGACGGCTGGTGGGGCATGGCCCTCAAGCCCAACACCACCTACAAAGGCTCCTTCTACGCCAAGGCCGGCTCGGCCGATCTGGACGCCGTGACCGTGAGCCTGGTCGCAAATCAGAGCGGCAAGTCCGTGGCCAGCGCCGAGATCGCGGCTATCGGAACCGAGTGGAAGCTGTACACGTTCACGCTCAAGACCGGTGCGATCGAGCCTTCGGCAGCCAATCACCTTGCCCTGACCGTCGGCCACGCCGGTACGCTCTGGCTGAACCTTGTTTCGCTCTTCCCGCCCACCTACCACAACCGCGTGAACGGCAACCGCATTGACCTGATGGAGAAGCTGGCCGCCATGCACCCAGCATTTCTGCGCTTCCCCGGCGGCAACTATCTTGAGGGCGACCACATCAACGAGCGCTACGAGTGGAAGAAGACCATCGGCCGGCTGGTCGACCGGCCAACGCATCCCAGCCCCTGGCGTTACCACTCGTCGGACGGGCTCGGGCTGCTCGAGTTTCTGGAGTGGTGCGAAGACCTGAAGATGCAGCCCGTGCTGGCCGTCTATGCCGGCTACTCCATGATGCAGGAGCACGTGAAGCCCGGCGCTGACCTTGACCCTTACGTGCAGGATGCGCTCGACGAGATCGAATACGTCAACGGCGGCACGGATACAAAATGGGGCGCAATCCGCGCGCAGAATGGGCATCCGCAGCCCTTCAAGCTCACCTATGTGGAGATCGGCAATGAAGACTGGTTCGACAAATCGAACAGCTACGACGGCCGTTACGCTCAGTTTTACAAGGCCATCAAGGCGAAGTACCCCGGCCTGCAGCTGATTGCCACCACGCCGGTGAAGAGCGTGCGGCCGGATGTGGTGGACGACCACTACTACGTGCGGGCCACGAAGTTTTTTGAGGACACAGCTCATTACGATAAGGCCGACCGCAGCGGGCCGAAGATCTTTGTGGGCGAGTGGGCCACGCGCGAGGGTTCGCCCACACCCAACTTTGGCGCCGCGCTGGGCGACGCAGCCTGGATGACCGGTATGGAGCGCAACAGCGACCTGGTCGTGATGGCCGCCTACGCGCCGCTGCTGGTCCGGGTTGACCCTGGCGGCATGCAATGGGAGACGGACCTGATCGGCTACGACGGCCTGCGCAGCTACGGCTCGCCCAGCTACTGGGCGCAGGTAATGTTCTCAAAATATCTGGGCGATGAGACGCTCGGGTCGAAGCTGGATGGAGCCGGGTCAAGGCTCTTCTATTCCATCACCCGCGACGCAGTGAAGAAGCGGCTCTACCTCAAACTGGTCAACGCATCATCGACGCCGCAGCCGGTATCCATCGACCTGCCCGGCGCCAAACTGGCCGAGACGGGCGCGCTCATCAGCCTGAGCGCGCACAGCACCCAGGCTACGAACACCATCGATCAACCGCATCAGATCGAGCCTGTGGAAACGGCGCTGTATGGCGTGAGCGATCACCTGCACCACACGGTCCCGGGGTACGCGATCCAGGTGATTGAACTGAACGAGCGATAAAGAATCGTCCCACACAAAGAAAAGGGGCAGCGGCCGAGATGGCCGCTGCCCCTTTTTTGGCGCACGCAAGCGCGTCTACTCCCGCGCCGCCCAGGCAAGACCATCCGGGCTGGCGACATCGATCTTCCCCACCGGCTCAAGCGAATTCAGGTCGATCGCGGCCACATAATTATCGCGTCCACAGGCTACAAAAGCCCGCGCACCGTCCGGCTGCATCTGGATACCTCCGGAGCCGTGGACGCTGGCCAGCCGCTTTAATTCCTTATGCGTCGCCGCGTCCAGGATCACCAGCGCCGAACCGGCTGTAACCAGGACCCGTTTGCCATCCGGCGTAAACTTGAGCCGGTTGGCGCCGCGCACATTTGCTGTCAGTGTGGCCGTCACCTTCTTCTGGGCGATGTCGATCACCGAGACGGTGCCGTCCCAGGCATTGGCCACCCAGACCTCTTTGCCGTCCGGCGAGATGTCGAACCCTTCCGATCCGCGGCCTACGGGAATCACGGTCAGCTTCCAGTCCCCGCCCGGCGGTCCAGGAGGTGGACCAGGTGGCATCCCAGACGGGGGCTGCGCGCCCGACGAACGTTCTCCGGGCGATGGTGGCCCGCCGAAGGGCGGCATTCCCGGCGGGGGACCACCCCCTGCACGTCCCTCGGTCTTTTCCAGGATGGTCACGGTTGAAGAGCTGACGTTGGTGGTCACAATCCGCTTGCCGTCGGCGAAGACGTAGAGCATGTGGGTACGGTCCTGCCCCGTACCCATGATCCAGTCGATCTTGCCGATGGCCGGGTCATAGCTGCCGATGGCCTTGGCCGCCTCGGCCGTGAACCAGACCTTGCCCAGCTTGAAGTCCAACCCGTGCGGACCGCGCAGCGCGCCCAGGTCAATAGACGCCAACCTGCTCTGCCCCACCAGGTCGATCACGGAAAGCGTGTGGAAGGCGCCAAAGCCGTAGTTGGACACGTAGGCCGTTTTGCCGTCGGAAGAGGCTATCACTTCGTGCGGATCGTCGCCCACCGGGATCCGCGCCACCACGTGCAGATCGGCGGGGTCAACGATGGCCAGGGTGTGATCCTGTTTGGAAAGCGCCAGCAGTGCAGCCTGCGGAGTGGTTTGCGCTCCGGCCCAGCCAGCCAACGTGGCAAGTGAGCACGATAATAGGCACAGAATTCTTTTCTTCATACGCCGCCCCCATGTGGATGATTCCTGGACGAACGAAGGCAGCTCTTAGACGAACAGAAAGTTGGATTTAGACAAACATATCCTTGTCGTCGTGCAGGCTGGGCTCGCGATAGGAGGAATCGGAGGCGCGCAACGACTCGACGACCGCCTTGATGCCGGCCAGCAGCCCGGAAAGCTGGCGCACGGGCTTTCCCACGGCCTCGACCACAAAGGCGCCTGCTTTGTCCACCGCGTCCAGGGTGCCGGAAAGCATGGTGTCGATGCGGCCGGTCTGCTTTCTAACCCGCCCCAGGATCTCTTCGGCCGCGATTTCCACATCCACCGCCTGCTCGCGCAACACGCGCGCCAGTTCGGCCATGTCGGTCACCGTCGATTCCACTTTGGGCGTCACCCGGGCCACGAACTGCCGGGTGGTGTCCACCAACTCCCGCGTCGTCTCCACAATGGGCATCACGGAGGAGCGAAGATCCTCGATCTCTTCCTTGATGGATTTTGTTGATTTGCTGACCCCGCGGTACAGGGCAAAGAGGATGATGGTCTGCATCACGAGGGCCAGCGCACCCAACGCAATACATGCCAACTCGATGGTTTCATGATCCAGGTTTGGCATCGGAAAAGCTCTCCCGCAGCGCGGCTGCGGATGTGCAGAAAATCCTTCAACGCACCCCCGGCCAAAAGGAGCGTTCTTCTCCGGGGATGAGCGCGGTAACCAGACGAGGTTACCGCGCGCTCAGCCTCGGAGCCAATGAATCAATAAAGCAAGCACGCGCCGAAACGGTGCCCCGGCAACCAAGTGCTCCTAGAGTTCCGTCGGGTCGACGGTAGTGGTGCGATAGGCGTTGCGTCCTGCGTCAACAGCGGCGCTCACACGCGCGGTCTGGTCGGTGACCAGGCTCTTGCCACGCTCCACAAACTCTTCCCACTGCGCCCGTCCGCGATCGACCACCTCGCGGCTACGATCCACATATTCGACCACCTGGTCCTTGCTCTTGTCGACCAGCGTATTGACGGTTTCCTTGCTCTTGTCCACCAGGGCGCTCACTTGTTCCTTGCCCTTGTCCACCAGCGCGCTCACCTGCTCGGCAGCCTGTTGGCTTTTGACCTTCACATACTCGGTGCCCTCGCGAGCGCCGTTGGCCAGGCTTTCTCTGGTCTCCCGGCCGCTCTTGGGGGCGTACAGAATGCCCACAACCGCGCCCACACCCAAACCTGCCAGAAACCAACCCAAATGATGAATCTTGCTGTCCTCTGCCATGATGAAATACTCTCCTTTCGCCCAGCCTCAGGAATGCCTGAGCGTACCAAATTCCCCGCTTGTCCGCAATTGGAAACCCGTCCTGTGACCGGTGGAAAACACGGGCCGTAACCGGTTTTCAGGATCGGTATGTCCCTTGTTCTACGCAAACCGGGCACCGGCCCACCGCATTGGACGCAGATTACCGCTTCCGAGTTGCAAACGTCTGCGGCGCAATGGCGGAACCTGCTCCTGTTCAGAACCATACAGCACAACCCCGCAGCGCGGTGGCCTGCTTTGCTCACCGGATGAGCGAGGAGTCAGACCGAAACCCATTTGAGACAAAAGAATGCGGCGTGGACAGGGTGGCCACGCCGCAGTTGATGCGATCGTGTTCCTCTAGAACTCGGCCCGCACGGCAATCTGCCCGGTGCGCGCTCCACCGAAGTCCGATCCGATGGAGTTGGTGATCAGCCCGAAGCTGCTCGAGCTCAGGTTCAGGTTCGGGTCTCCCAGGTTTGTGTGGTTCAGCACGTTGGTGAATGTGCCTTCCGCCTTGACCTTGAATCGTTCGGTGATGGCGAAGGTCTTGCTCAACCCCGAGGAGAGGTTGAACAGGCCGGGCCCCGCCACAGAGCCCACCGGTGAATTTCCAAACCGGCCGATGGGGTTGGGAACCTGATAGATGACGCCATTGATCTGCTCGCAGTCGTAGCAGAGCACGGTACCGGCGGAGTTGCTCACCGATGCGCCGGCATTGCCGGTGGCGCAGGCGTTGCCGGGCTGCCAGTTGGGATCGCCAGGGCATGCAAATGCGGCTGAGTTGGTCCAGTTGAAGCGGTTCTTTCCAGCCGGATTCACGCTCACGCCATGAACCCAGTCCGCGTGCTGGCTGCGGTGGCCGCCGTCGTAGCTGCCGGTTCCGTCCCCCAATTCGCCGTTCATGCCCGAACCCGTGCCGGAGGGGTCGCCCTGCCCGCTGGGAAAGTACGCCGTCAGGAATGGGCCGGTTTGCAAGGTGAGGATGGACGAAAGCCGCCAGCCGCCGACAAGCAGGTCGGCGGCGCGCGACATATTGCTGCCCAGCAGCCTGCCCCGGCCCACTGGAAGATCGTAGAGCACGGTCGTGTTCCAGCGCAGGCGGCGTGTTCCGCCCACATTGCCGAAGTCCGCATGGCGGTCCAGGATCGAGGTGGAACGCGCGCCGCCGCCTTCCCCGGCAAAGCCCGTGTTGTTCGGTCCCTGGTTGTCGGCCAAGTTCTTGGCCCAGGTAAATCCGGATTGGTACTCCAGGCCGTGCTGCAGACGGTGACTGGCCTCCAGCTGCATCGAGTGATAGCTGTTGTTGGCGCCGGTGGCGCGGGTGTTGATGCGCCCCCAGTTGGGGAACAGCCGCGAGCTGATCGGCGCCAGGAACGCCGAAGTCGTGGTGGAGAAAGGCAGCGTGTTCTCATCCGGCGCCCACACCAGTTGATGCGTCTCCGATCCGATGTAGGAGATGCGCGCAGCATAGCCCGATCCGAGGTCGTGATCGACACTCAGCGACCACTGCTCGGTATAGGGGTCCTTCCAGTTGGTGCTGTTGGCCGTGCCGAAGTAATCGCTGCCGTAGGCCGGGGCCGAGGCGCCGCCCCCCGATCCGGCGTAGATTTGCGGCCATTGGTAGCCAATGGCATGACTGGTGGAGTTATACGTGTTGGTGAACTGCTGGGTGTAAGCCTGCACCGTGCCGGTGAGCGAGTAGAAGCTTGAGCCCAGCATGTTGATGTTGTAAAGGCCCATACCGCCGCGAATCGCCCATTTGTCGTTGCCGAAGGGGCGGTACGCAAAGCCGAAGCGCGGCATGAACCGCTTTTTCGGATACATCTTCAGTCCCGAGGGATACCCGGCCGCATCGTTGCCCACCACCTGCATGCACGGAGCGCCGTTGACGGCGGCAGAGTTGGTCGTGGTGACGCCGTCGGGATCGCAGGCGTTGGCGCTGGCCAAAAAGCCCTGTGCCAGCAGATCCTGCTTGCCAGTGGGGTAAATCACCTTTCCTGCCAGGGCGACGCTCGGATCGAAGTTGCCAATGTCGCCGTACTTGTCGAAGTAGCCGGGGTGCAGTTCGTAGCGCAGGCCGTAGGAAAGCGTAAGCTGCTGGCTCACGCGCCACTCGTCCTGCCCGTAGAAGGCATAGTGGTAGGAGACGCCGTCGTTGTCCTGTTTCACCACGTCGTAGAAGGACTGGTCGGGAATGCCGAGCAGGAAGTCGGCAAAGTCGACGCCCGTGAACAGGCCGGTGCTGCCCTTGGTGTTGAACTGATAGGTGCCGTAGTTATCCGATCCGTTGAAGCCCAGTGGCGTAATCGCTTCCAGCCTTTGAATATCCCCGCCGATCTTGATGGTATGGCTGCCCTTGTTCCAGATCAGCACGTCGCTGTAGTCGTAGGTGTTGGACTTGGTGAGGCTGGTCAGGCGGTCGGCATTGAGAGGCTGGATGTTGTTGAAGTCCATCTCGGGAATGCCGTTGTAGAACAGGTTCTGCAATCCCTGCCAGCCCTGCGCCGTGGTCCAGGCGTTGCCGTTGAAGCTGTCGCTATTGCCGGAGGTATACAGCGTATACCCGAATCCGCCTTCGTTGATCAGGTTGGGCTTGATGCTCCAGTTCGTATCCACCTTCAATGCCCGGTTTTGGCTGACGGAAAGATACGAGGGAACCAGCAGTTCTTCCGGATTGGTGATGGGAAAGTCTTTCCAGGTGAACTTGCCCCACACCAGGAATTTCTGGTTCGATCCAAAGTACTGGTCGCCGCGCACGTCGAACTGGTTCGAGTGGCCGCTGTTATCCACATTGGCCTGGTAGTTGGCCACATCGTTGTCGGTATACGCCGTGGGATCTCCCACGTTCGGATCGGGGTAAAACTGCTTGAGCGTGCTCAGGGCAATCTGGCTCAGCGACCCGGTCGGAATCTGCGTGCCGTAGGTGCCGCCGCTAAACGGATTGTTGAGCGCGGTAAAGTTGTTCCCGCCGCTCTTGTTCGGCTCCACGTACTTCGAGAAGTCGCCCTGCTTCATGAGCGTGCTGGGAACCACTTCGTTAATGGTGGTCTGCGCCGGATGCCGCCAGCCCTCGTAGGCGCCAAAGAAGAAGGTCTTGTTGTGCCCGTTGTACATGTGGGGAAACACCACCGGACCGCCCACGCTGCCGCCGAAGGTATTGCCCGTCACGCTGGGCTTGGTGGTGGTGGTGGGGAAGGTATACGCGATGGCGTCGAATGCCGAGTCCTGGTAATACCAGAAGCCGGATCCGTGCAGCGTGTTCCCGCCACCCTTGGTGGTGACCACGATCTGGCCGGGGTCGCCGTATTCCGCATTGGCCAGCACGCCGTCGGCGCGAATTTCCGAGATCGACTCGGTGGAGGGGAAAGAGTCGCCGATATACGTCCCGCCCGTCGCGTTCTTCACCGTAACTCCATCCACGGTGACATCGACCTGATAGGGCAACGCTCCCTGCAGCGAGACGCCGGTGCTGTCGCCATCGGCCTGGGCGCCGGGCAGCGCGCTGAAGATGCCCGCCGCGCTGGTGCCGCTGAAGCTGGCGCGGGTGTTGACCGGAAGGTTATCCGCGTCATCCGTGGTGAGGGTGCCGCTGATGGTCGGCGAATCTGTTTCGATCGCGCTCACCATGTCGCCGGTTACCTGCACCTCCTGTTGCACGGCGCCGATGGACAGCTTTACGTCCACGCGCAGTTCCTGGCGCACCTGCAGCGCCAGGCCGGTGACCCTCCACTTCTCGAAGGTCGGAGCCGAGGCCTCGACCGAATACGTGCCGGCCTTTACGTCCTGAAAGTGATAATCGCCCACGCCGTTGGACTTGGTGGTTCGAATCGTGCCTTCGTCGGTGTTGGTCAGCGTAACCGTCGCGCCTGGAACTACGGCGCCCGCCGTATCCTTGACGGAACCGGTAATGGAGCCTTGCGTGGCTTGCGGCAAAGCCTCAGTCGAGGCGAGCGCGAACACCAGCAACAGGCTGAGCGCCATGAGTAGCTTGCTCAGCAGGAACTGCCGGGAAGAATCTGTGTTTCTGTACATGGATCACTGTCTCCAGAATGCTGCAGCTGTTGTTTGCGTTGAAGTCAAACAGACAAGAGTGAAATGAGCACGTCTCCCGATGCACCTCTGCTGGACCACAAACGGGAGAGCGTCGGGTTGAGAGAAAGAATTCAGTATCGGAAAGAATCGGGATGACCTCAGACCGGGCGGTGTTGTCATCTGCTCAAAAAGTAGAGCGAGCTGAGAGTCTTGCGCCATTGATAGGCATCCCCGCCGGTCTCAGTTTTTTGAGTTGACAACGGTTCCAGCTTACGGATCTACCGTTACAGGTTGTTGAATTCTGCGAGCCGGGGATTGGGGGAAGCTTGCGCTTTGACGTAAAAACTACCTATTTCTTGGTCATATGTCCAGATATTTATTCTCTTACTCGCTGTTTGCTCCGCCGCGTAAGGCCCGCAAACCCGCTGTGGCGCTGTAATCCGCTTCACTCGCTCAAGATCGCCGGCGCCGCGGCGCAGTCCTGCGCGGAAAGATAAATTTTTGAAGAAAACAGCTGCCAGGGTCTGGACTCGCTGCCTCAGTCGTCGTCCTTGGGCCGGTGCAGCTTGGTGCCGGACTTCTCGATCTCCTTGCGGATCTCCTCGGCGTCGTCCACGTCATGCAGCGCAGCAGCTTCCTCCTTGGTCTTCGGTTTGGCGAATCGCGCCTTGGCCGGATCGAAGACGCGGTTGTCGGATGCCTGCGCCTGGAAGGGCGTCAGATTCGGCGTGCTGCCGAAGATGCCACCGATCTCCCCGGCCAGCGCATCTTCCAGGTTCATCGGCCCCAGGCCCAGCAACTCGTCGATGGTGCGGTCAATCGAGCCCATGCTGGTGTGCTCGTGGCTTACTGCGCCCTGCCTAACCCAGGGACTGGCCACCAGAAGAATGCTGCGATGGGCGTCCACGTGATCCACGCCGCCCTGCGCATCGTCTTCGGTGACAAACATCGCCGAGTCCTTCCAAATCGAAGTCGTGGAAAGAAACGCCACAATCCGTCCCAGCGCCAGGTCGTTGTCGGCCACAAACGACGCGCGGTACGGGTAACCGTCCTGGGGACGCGGCTCGGCCGTGTGGTCGTCGGGCAAGCGAATCACGATCAGCGCCGGGACCTTGCCCGCGGCTATCTTCAAACGGAAATCATGCTCGAACTCAGTGGCGCGAAACTGGTCCGGAATTCCCAGGTTGAAGGTCGGATAGCGCCGGTCGCTGGCCTCGAAGACGGGCTTGGGCAGCGGCGAATTGAGGAACAGCCGATTCCCTTCCGGCTCGGAGCCCACAGCCTCGTCATTGCCCTCCAGTTCCAGACCCTCGCCATAATTGAAGAGCCCTTTCCCGCTGGTAGCAATGTGCTCCCACAGCGAGCCGAACTGCGGTTCATCCTCGGGCATGGGCGCGTCTGCCCCGCCAAACAATGCCCTCCGCCCCGGCTGCGCCGCACCGGCAAAGGCCTTGCGCCGCCCACCGTAATCCGAAGTCCATGCAGTATTGAAGAAGGGCGTCGGGTTGATGCCCATCACCCAGCGATGCCCGTCCGCGGAAACGTCGCTATCCACATAGAAGTTGTCGCTCATGGCAAAGCGGCCGGCCAGCGCATGCAGGTTTGGCGTCACCTTCAGATGGGTCGCGCTCTTCAATTCCTCGGCCCAGCCGTCGAGCCCGTAGCGGGCCAGCGAGGCATCGCCGTTGGCGCCCGCCACGTCGCCCAATATCTCGTCGTAGGTCCGGTTCTCGCGCACCACCAGGAAGCAGTGCTTCAGCTTGGGCAGCGCCGGACGATTGGCGATGGCCGCGGTGTTGGCCGCAATCACCGTCTGCGTCAGTTCCGCGGCAGGCGGCAGGCCACCCATGGGAATCGCGCTTACGCTGCCGCGCTCCAGCGAACCGATGTAGCTGGGCGTGTCAGGATCGTGCATCTTGCCCCCGTTTGGCCCGGCGCCCTTGCCCTTGGTGTTCACCACGTAGAGGGTCTGCCCTTCGGGCGAAAACGCCACTGCCGACGGATTCCATCCCACGGGAATATGTTCGATCGTCGCCAGCGAGCCTGCATCCAGCACACCAACGGCGTCAATGCCCGACTCGGCCACGTAGACCCGCCCCCCATGCAGCGCCAGTCCGCTGGGCATCACGCCGCGCAACGGCCGGCCCTCATGGTCCTCGAACCGCGCTCCGGTAAAGGGCGAGAGCTGGGTCTGCGCCAGCAGCTTCGTTCCATCGGCACTGATCTTGGCCACTGCGTCCTCATGCGCCAGGGAGACAAACACGGCGTCATCCTGGGCCGCAACGCCGGTCGGCGCAGCCCCGCCCACCGTCCCGCCAGCAATCGCACCGATCCGCGTTCCCAGCCGCAGCCTGGCCGTCACCACCGGATGATCGCGATCGCGCACGTCGCAGGTCCACAGCGAGCTGCCGCGGACGGAGTTCTCATCGCCCAGCCCAGGGATCCGCTTGCCCTCCGCCACCGTCCCTTCGCGCGCCCGCTTTGACGGGTAGCCGAAGGGCGGGAAGTGCAGCCCCGTACCCAACACATCCTTGTCGCTCGCGCCGGGAATGGTGGTGTATTCGAAGAGGCCAGTGTTGGTGACATAGAGCCGCGCTCCATCGGGCGAGAGCGCCAGGCCGAACGGGTAGTTGCCGGTGGAAACCTCGGCGATCCGCTTGAGCGTAGCCGCATCCAGAATCACCACCCGCCAGTTGCCCTGGTCGAGCGCATACAGCGTCTTGCCGTCCGCGGATACAATCAGCGTCGCCGCAAAGCTTCCCTGTCTGTCCATGCTGCTGCCAGGGCTCGCAATCGGCCCGTCCAGCGAAACCTCGCCCGCCGCTTTCCAGTCGTCGGTCCGGTAGGCACGAATTTTTCCCGAGTCGCCCGTGGCCACATAGAGCAGCGCCCCGTCCGCCGAGTAAGCCAGCCCGGCGTGCACCTCGATGGCCGGATCGTCGGTGAACCCCGCCGGCATGCGCCGCACCGAGGGCTGCGTGCCCGACTCACCGGTGAACGGCCCGGCAATCACGTTCAGCGCAAACGGAAACCCGATCGAAGGCACGGCAATCTGCCCGCCATCTGGCCGCACCGCAAGCGCAAACGGATAGGGCGCTACCGCGATCCAGCTGCCCGCCGGGTGAATCTGGCGCCCGTTGGGCAGAACTGCGGTCACGCCCGTCTGCGCAGGCAACGCAGCAGCCGCGCCCGCCAGCAGCGCCGCACAAAGAAATTCGTTGAAAAGCCAGGGGGATTTCATCCCATCCAGTATGCACGAGGAAGATGAATAACCGGCTACAAAGAGCCCAATGTCCGCTGCGGGTCGTTCATCCGCCGCAGCCGCAGCTCCGGTCAAGTATCTCAGCAAAGTGCATCGCTTCGCGCTCTGAGAGCTGGCTGATCTGCTCGCGGCAACTGAAGCCGTCGGCCACAATCAGTGTCATGGGCCCGGCTGCGTTCACCGCGGGCAGCAGGCCAAGATTCGCAATCGCCTTCGACACCTCGATCTTGTTTTCCTCAAACCCGAACGGCCCGGCCATGCCGCAGCAGGTGGTCTCGATCATCTCCACCTCGGCGCCAGCCTGGCGCAAGAGCGCAATCTCGCTCTTCGGTCCGCCGAAGACGGCCTTATGGTGGCAGTGGCCGTGCACAATTACCTGCGCGCCTTCGAGCCGCCCGTTCACCCAATCGGGAGCGTTCGCCGCCAGCCAGTCCGCCAGCAGCCACACCTGCTTGCTCATCTTCTGTGCGCGCGCGTCGTTGGGGAAAAGCTCCAGCGCTTCATCCTTGAAGATGCTCGCACAGCTCGGTTCCAGAAAGATGAATGGCAGTCCGGCTTCAATCTGCGGAGCAATGCGGTCGAGCACGTTGGCCATGTAGCCGCGTGCGGTGTCGAGCAGCCCGAAGTCATAGAGCGCGCGCCCGCAGCAGATGTGCCCTTTGGTCGTCTGCACGCGGAACCCCGCCTGGGTAAGAACCCGTTCAGCCGCCATCAGCGTCTGTGGATGGTAGTAGTTATTCCACGTGTCTGCCCACAACACAACAGGTTGAGGTTCGCGGTTTCCCACCCTTTCCGCTGGAGGGCGCGGAAAGGATGGGGCACCCAGATCGTGCGGGGAACTGGCGGAGGGAACTTCTGCCTTTGAGGAGTCCCAGGTCTCAGAATCGAGACCTGGGGCACCCGGCCTGTTCATGCCACGCCGCACGTTACAGGTCTCATCTGCACCGCGCGCCGCCTTCCAGCTCCGCGCCGCCAGTTGCGGCATCCGCCGCTCCTGCGCCACGCCCACAATGTGCTTGATGAGCGGACTGGAAATGGAGCTGCTCAGCGCCCAGTTGGTCAGTGCCGGTGTGAGCGAGCCCAGTCGCGCCAGCTTGTCGGCAAACCCGAAGACGTAATGATGCAGCGGGTGCAGTTTGCCCTTGTACTTCTGCGCCAGAAACTCGCTCTTGTACTGGGCCATGTCCACTTGCACCGGGCACTCCGTCTTGCAGGCCTTGCAGCTCAGGCACAGGTCCAACGCCTCATGCACGGCCTCGCTTTGAAATCCCTCCTGCTTCAGCGCTCCGGCCAGCATCTCCCACAGCAGGCGCGCACGGCCGCGCGTGGAGTGCTGCTCCTGGCCTGTGGCCCGGTAGCTGGGACACATGACGCCGCCATCCTTCTTCAGGCAAGCCCCCACGCCCACGCATCGCGCCGTTGCATCTTCCATCGATCCCTGGTCGGCGGCAAACACGAAATGGGTTTCCAGCTTTTGATGCGAATGGCCATTCGGCCCGTGCGCTTCCGGGAGCCCGTAACGCAGATTCTCCACCGGGTCGTAGACCCGCACCGCATCCACCAGCTTGCCGGGATTCATCCGATTGTCCGGATCCCAGATGGCCTTGAACTCCTGAAACGCACGCACCAGCTCCGGACCGAACATCTTGGGCAGCAGCACGGCGCGCGCCTGACCGTCGCCGTGCTCGCCGCTGAGCGAGCCCCCCAGCGAGACAACCAGATCCGCCGCGCGGTCGATGAACTCGCGGAACTTCCGCAGCCCTTCCACGGTCCGGAAGTCGAAGTTGATGCGCAGGTGCACGCAGCCCTGGCCAAAGTGCCCATAGAGCGGGCTGCGGTAGCCATACTCACTCATAAGCGCGTTCAGCTTGCGCAGATAGGCGCCCAGGTGAACGGGAGGAATGCCCGCGTCGTCCCAGCCTTCCCAGCGGTCCGGCTCGCCCGGCACGCACACCGTCGCGCCCAGCGCCGACTCGCGCACCTTCCACACACTCTCCGCGTCTTCGTGGTTGTAGATCCGTGCTCGCGGCTTCTCAGGCCATCTCTCTGCCGCAGCCGCGAGCGCTTCGGCCTTGGTCTGCGCTTCCTCCGCGGTCCATGCGCCCATCTCTACCAACAGAAACCCACCCCCAGGCGGCAGCAGCTTCACATCGTTCACGGCCAGGCGCTTGCGCAGCATGAAGTCGACCAGCAGCCCGTCAAAGCCCTCCAGGCCAATGGGTCCGAACTCGAGCACGCGCGGCACCGCGTCGCCCGCCAGGAACGGATCGTCGAAGGCCAGCGCCGTCAACACCCGATGTGGCGGGCTCGAGGTCAGGTTGAGCGTGGCCGATAAAACCGTCACGCACGTACCCTCCGAGCCCACCAGCGCGCGCGCAACGTTGAAGCCGTTCTCCGGCAGCAGCTCGTCGAGATTGAAGCCGGAAACACGCCGCGGAATGCGGGGGAACTTCGCGCGAATCAAATCGGCATAGCGGTCGCGAAGATTGCGCAACCGCGCGTAGATCTCGCCCACCCGGCCGCCGCCGCGAATCAGCGCCTCAAGCTCTTCGTCGCTGGTTCGGCCAACGGTCATCCGCGTTCCGTCGTAGAGCACAATGTCCAGCCGCTCCACGTTGTCCACCACTTTGCCGCCCAGCAGGCCGTGCACACCGCAGCTGTTGTTGCCAATCATGCCGCCCAGCGTGCAGCGGCTGTGCGTCGCGGGGTCGGGCGCATAGGTCAGGTGGTAGACCTCCGCGGCTTCGCGCAAGCGGTCCAGCACAATCCCCGGCTCAACCACCGCCAGCTTGGCGTCGGGATCGATCGACGTGAGTCCGCGCATGAATCGCGAATAATCGAAAACCAAAGCCACGTTAGCGCACTGGCCTGCCAGGCTGGTGCCGGCGCCGCGCGGCAGCACCGCGGCTCCCGTGGCCCGGCACGCAGCCAGCGCTGCTTCCACATCGGCGGCGTCGCGCGGCGTCAGCACACCGACCGGCATCTGCCGGTAGTTTGACGAGTCAGCCGCGTACATGGCGCGCGAGCCAAGGTCGAACAGAACCTCGCCACGGAAAGCAGCCTTGAGCTGCGCCTCCAGTTCGCAATGCGCGGCAAAACGCTCATGATCGAGCGGAGCCTGGTTCATCAATGCGGAAATCGGCAGAATGCTCACGATGGAATGCTAGCCCACTTGCCGGGCATCTTGCTTGCGTAGACTCGCTCAACCGGCTTGGCGTTGAGAATTCCAAGGACTGCTGGGGAAACCTACAGCAGGATGAACCGTATCCGAGGCCATGGCCCGTTATGCGAACCAGATCTTCAGCGCGTGCGCTGCCAGTAAGAGCACTTCGAATCGACAGCGATCAACGGGTCCTCAATTTGCCGTTCAGCCCGGAATTCGTCGACTGCCTTGCGGCAATACGTCCAGGAATCTTCCCCGTAGTCATCGACGATGACGTATCCACCAATCGAAAGCCGATCATAGAGCCAGGTAAGCCCATCTCTTGTCGACTCATAAAAATCCCCATCGAGCCGCATCAGAGATAAAGCGCCAATGGGCGCGCCCGGCAGCGTGTCCTTGAACCAGCCCTTCAGGAATTTCACCTGATCGTCCAACAACCCATATGCCGCGAAGTTGCGCTTGACTTCATCCAATCCAACCGCCAGGTTGTGATACTCCTTCCGCATTACGGGCCCCGACTGCACCTTCGCTTCAAGCGGAAAAAGCTCTGGATCCGGTTCCGGAAGCCCTTCGAACGAATCGGCCGCCCACACCAGACGATCGGTAACACCGTAAGCCTTGAGCGCACCGCGCATGAAAATTGTCGCGCCACCGCGCCACACTCCGGTTTCGATCAAATCGCCATGGACGCCGTTGCGCAGAATATCCTGGATGCAATTGCCGATGTTGTCGAACCGGCCCAGCGGAATCATCGAAACGGCGTACGAATTCACATAGTGCTCCACGCGGTGCATCGTGAACCGGAATTCATCGTCATCGATGTCGGGTTCACTCTCGAAAAGCGTGTTGGTCAGAGACCTCTTCAGCAGGTCAAGGTACAATTCCGCTGGAGTTTCCATGTCGATCGAGGCTCCTTTGTGGAATGCTATGGCTGTGAGTGCGATCCCAACTCACAGCGCGGGAAGGCTGCTGCGCTGCCAATAAGAGCAGGTTGAGTCGACCGCAATCAACGGGTCTTCGATGTGCCGTTCGGCCCGGAATTCATCGACGGCCTTGCGGCAATACGTCCATGAATCCTGGCCATAATCGTCGATGATCACATACCCGCCCGCCGAAAGCCGGTCATAGAGGGAATCGAGACCGTCCCTGGTCGACTCGTAAAAGTCGCCATCCAGGCGGATGAGCGAAAGGGGGCCCGTTGGCGCGGTCGGGAGAGTGTCCTTGAACCAGCCCTTCAGAAATTTGACCTGGTCGTCCAACAGCCCGTAAGCCGCGAAGTTCCGTTTCACAACTTCCAGGCCGGCGGCAAGGTTGTGATACAGCTTTTGCATCACCGGCCCGGACTGCACCTTTGCTTCGAGCGGAAACTGCTCTGCATCCGGCGCCGGCAGGCCCTCGAATGAGTCCGCCGCCCAAACCACGCGATCGGTTACGCCATGCACCTTGAGCACGCCCCGCATGAAGATCGATGCGCCGCCGCGCCAGACACCGGCTTCAATAAAATCGCCGGGAACGCCGTCGCGCAGAATGCTCTCAATGCATTTCCGGATGTTATCGAAGCGGACCAATGTAATCATCGAAACCGCGTCAGAATTCACATAGTGCGTCGCGCAGTTCATGGTGAACCGGAATTCGTCGTCGTCAATGTCCGGCTCAGCTTCGAAAATGGTGTTCGTGAGCGACCGCTTCAGAAGGTCAAGATACATATCTGCTGGGGTATCTGTGTTCACCGAAGCTCCTTTGTCTGTGAAGATGGCTTGTGAGCGTGACCTTGAACCAACCCGTGCGCTCTGTGTGAGTTTACCAACCGTGGCGCTACTCTCGAAAATGGAGATCTACCGTTGAATCCCGCTGGAGGCGTTTGACAAAAGAGAGCAGGTAACGCAATCGGTTGAACCCAAGACGGAGCAGGACGCCAACGCCTGCATTTCTTACGCAATAGACCAGAGCCACTTCTAGAACACCTTGTATACGATCCCGGGAGCAGGCTCATTGAGCAGAACTGTAACCACCAGCGCGACCAGTCCCAGCGCCGAAGCATATACTACGCGCGCATAACGGCAGGTGAGCACCGGCGTTCCAGAAACTCTGATCGACAGCAGAGCATCGCGGACGCCCTCCCATAGCGCCAGCACCACCGAAGCACACAGCCAGGTTGCCAGCCATACCGCCAGCCAATCGGCTCGGCTCAACGTGGCATAAAGCGAGTGAAGCTGTTCCCAGTCTCCCCAGAACAAAGGGTTGGTCGCGGCGAACCACGTGAACGTCAGACCGCGGCTGAAGGCAGTATAGACGGGGTTTCTGGTCAGCGCTCTATACCGCTTCCGGCCCAGCACGCGGGCCATTCCAACTTGCCAGAGTTTATTGACCGAGACCCCTGCACCCAGCAGGACGCCGAACAGGACGAACTCCGAAGTACGGCCGTGCCAGACGCCGACCAGGAAGAACGTCACAAAGAAGCAGAAAACCCCCAGGAACGGCTGGAGTGCCTCGGACGAGATCCTCCGCATCAGCACCAGGAGCAATGGGTTATAGACATAGGTCTTGAGCCAGGTTGACAGCGTGATATGCCACCGGTTCCAGAAATCCAGAAAAGATGCCGCCGAGAACGGGCGATCGAAGTTCTCCGGCAGGCGGACGCGCATCAGCCGCGCCAGCGCAATCACGATGTCGATGTAGCCGGAAAAGTTCGCATACAGAAACAATGGGTAGATGACTACCAGTTTGAAGGCGGCCAACATCTTCGCCTGCGCCGGCAACGGATCGGACATCTGCGCCAATGCATTGGACCAAGCCATTTCGAGGACCATCGCCAGCACATTGACTTTAAAGAAGCCGCGGATGATTCGCTCCAGCTGCAGTCCTATGACACCCGGCCCCAGTTCAATTGGCTGCCCTGCAAACTGATCTCTGGCAAACTCGTCGTATCGCTGGATGGGCCCCGAGAGCAGGGTGGTGAAATTCAGCATGTAGAGAAGATAGGAACCGGGGCCGATGTGCCGCAACTCGCCCTCATCCCCCGTTTCGATCAACAGGTGAAGCACGCGGAAAAAGATGTATGACAGCCCCACCGTGAAGTAAAGGGAGTGCAGAAAAATGCCTTGCGGCAGGAAGACATACTTCTTCAGCCAGATATAGGCCAGAATCACGGCTAGCAGGCTCCATACCAGCAGCCTGGACCAGCCGCGCTCCAGCAGTATGCGCCCCGTGTAACCCAGGAGCAGAAACGCGGCTAGAGGCAGAAATAGGATTGGATTGCGCGCGAGCAGGCCGAGAAACACAAGGCTTGCAATCATCAGCACTGCCGACCGCCAACCGCGTGATCGGCTGAAATTCGAGACCAAGGCCACAGTCAGGCCAAATGCCAAAAACTGGAATGAGGCGGAATCCAACGTCACTTGCCTTTCTCAAATGCGGGTTGCGTCTGCCCGGTGGCGCTCAGCGCAGGAATAGCGCCACTGGTCAGTTCCTTGGCCAGCATCTTCGAGATCATGGCATTCCCGTCGGCATTGAGATGGCCATCCACTCGGTAGTATCCTTGCTCGGGATTGGGTAGATTCCGATAATCCGGCAGAATGTCGATATAGATCCCGCCGTGGCGCGTGACGATGGCGCGCAGTTGCTCGCCCAGTTTGTATGGATCGAAGCCCGCCGGCCACTCGCCCATCGAGATCATGGCCGCTTCCGCGCGATTCGGCACGAAGAATGCCACAAGGGGGATGCCCTCGGCAGCAGCCTGCTTTTCAATGTCCGCTGCATCTCTGTCGAATTGCTGCAGGTGCGTGTCCGTCTCCTCGGTGGACTCAGATCTTAAATATTCCGCGTCCCCTCCACCCATCAAGAAATTCTTGACGTAACGCTTCCGGTTTTCATACAAAAGAACCCGCAGCAAGAGAACGGATCGAGTCCGGTCTGAAATTTCACGGATTGCATCCGGGATCGGCTTGTGAACAAACTCCATCTTTAGAACCCCCCACGCTTTCGGAAAAAATCCCGATGGCTTCCCGGACGTGAGGACCGCTTGCTCGGCCGGCTTGGGCGTTTCCGGAGTGCCCAACGTGAGAGGTTGGTCTGCAACGTCATGTGGCGTCAGCATCCAGAGAATCATGTCCGGGTGGGCGGCCAACGCCTCCTTGAAACGACGGGAAACAACATGCGGATACCCAAAACGAGCCATGCTTTCGTTGTAAAGTTCAACCTGGCGCCCCAACTGCCGCGATAGTCGCAAAGGCAGCAGCTCAGCAAGGGTGCTTTCATTGGCCACTCCATACCCAAAAGCCTGTGAGGCGCCGACCTGGACGATCCTATAAGTGCCCGGCTGCTTATAGCCGCAATCCGTTGCCGCTCGATGTCCACAGGCATTGAATCTATATTCAATGCGTGGACCTTCCTGGGCATTGCCCCAGCATTTGCAATTTGGTATCCCTCGAGCGCCGGCCGAAGGATCATCGAGGACTAGGCAGTTCTCGACATTCCCCCGGTACCTGGGATATATCCACGTTGCAATCAACTCTGTGGACCCTGCCAGGAGACACACTGTTAGCAGGCCGATCAAGGGCAACAGTATCCAGTCCCTGCGTGGCAGTCTCGCTTCTTTTGAACCCTCAGGTAGGTTGGAGCCGGACAATGTCATGCAACAATATTCTCCCTGGCCGTTGCAAATCCTTGCGAGACCACATTCATGGGCGCGCTCTCCGGCTTCGCTCCCGCGACAGCCAGTTCCCAACGCGTGAGCCCGGATTCATCCTCGCTCACCTTCGCGAATCCTAACCTGGCATAGTGGTCCAAAACCAGTTTATTGCGGTCCGTGGGACGATACATGCCGACCAGCTTTCGAATGCCGGCCAAGTGAGTGTGATTGAGAATCTCGCCCAGCACCATGTGTTCCACCTTGCGGCCCAGCACGCGGCAGCTCATCAGCCAGGTGTCGATCTCCCACACGCCGGCATCGCCGGGCCGGCAGATGACTACGCTGATCATGCCGTTGTCGCCAAAGATATCCGCAAGCCGCACCTGCAGCGTGAAGACCGCTACATCATTCTCCGCCTCGGCTATCTCCGGACCGGTATAGCGCCGCGTGGTCAGGTTGTATTGGTTGGACTTGTTGATCAGCTGCACAATGCGTGCGCGCCCGGTTGCGTCGAAGGGCTGGAAGGTAATGGTCATGTCCAGTGAGGCGAGGTAGGCATCCACGCCGTCTACCTGCTTTTGCAGGCTGGCCCGCTTGGCGTTGTCCTGGTAAAAGCCCGCCCGCTTCAGGTCCTCGGTGGCAAACGCCGTGGCTTCAAAATAGCCGGCCGCGGCCAGCGTGCGCGCGTAGTAGTCCGGCTCCTCGGGCAGTTCCGGCACCGCCATCTGCGGCAGCAGCTTGCGCACCAGTCCGCGCTCCACCGGGTTGTCGTCGAGGAAGACCATCGCGTCCAGTCCCAGCGAAAGCTCCTCGGCAATCGCCTGGATATTGGTTGCCTTGTCGTTCCAGTTGGCCTGGAATACGGCGATATGATCCAGCTTCAGAAGCATTTCAGGATGCTTTTCAAATGGCTCCCGCGCCACCTCGTCGGTGTTCTTCGACGATACTGCCAGCACAATGCCGCGCTGGCGCAGATCGAGCGCCATGCGCTGCACCGCAAGATGCGCCTCGCCCCGCGCGTCTCCTTGCGCAATCTGAATGCCTTCGAGCCCATCGTCGCCAATGACGCCGCCCCACACCGTGTTATCGAGATCCAGGATCAACGCCTTGCGGCTCTTGCCGCGCAGGGCCGCAACGGTGCGGGAAACATGGTCGCCGTAGAGCGGAATGAATTCGTCGGAGAAGGAAAACTTGCCCAAATTCCACAGCGGGGTGTTATGCCAGTCGGCCAGGCCCACAGTTTCAGCAAGCGCGGCCACGTCGAGCAGCACATCGCCTGAACCGATCGCCAACTCGGCCAGTTGGCGATTGATGCCGTCGATCAGATGGCGCAAGGTTCCCGGCAGGGCGCGATCGAGACTGCCGAAGAGCGTCTCGACCGGAGGCGCAAATGTCTGAAAGATGCAGACGGCATTCGAGCCGGCCTTGATTCCGTTGCGCAGCGCCTCGATATATCCTATCGCTCCCTGCACGCTCGCCGCGGCTGCTTCTGTGTCGCCCAGCGAGAGCCGCAAGGGCAGGGCGCGATAATCGAGCGCGAACAGAACCGCATCCGGCTTGGAGCTATTCACCTTGGAGCCGGGCGTAAGAGCCTCCTGCGCCACCTGGTCATAGGAGGGCCTGATCACCTCGAGCGCAATGCCGTACCGCACCGCGCTCGCCACCAGCGCCGGCACAATCATGTCGATGGTCGAGTTGCTCAACACCGCCAGCCTAAACTGCGTCAGCGGTTCCAGCGACTTCCCTTCGGAGCGCGCCTTGACCAGCGCCTTGGCCAGCTTGGTCAGCTGATTCAAATCCAGCGCGTGCAAGGCCAGAGACTGAAACTCGCTGCCTGCTTTGCCCTCGACGCTGAGCAGAGCTTTCACGCGCGCGGAAAAATCCTCAGGAGCACGCGGCAGCCATTCCAGTTCCGAGTAAAGGGATTTCATCTGCGCGTCTCCTCAACCGGATCATTCTCGAATCGAAGCAGGTGGGGCTCCCGGATGACAACTGTTATGCGCGGCTTTTGACGAGTTTTACAAGATCGCCCACATTCTCCAGCTTGCCGATCTCCGATGCGGAGAACTTTACCTTGAAAGCCTTTTCGACGGTCAGCATGAGCCGGATGTGAGTAAGACTGTCCCAGCCATCCACATCCTTGGCCGTCAGTTCTGGAGTTATCTTGATTGCATCTTCGTCGAAAACATCTTCAAATATCTTAGTCAGACGTTCATAAATTTCTTGCTCGTCCATCCGCAAAAACCTCCTGGCGCTGTGCTCAGGAAACGGTCGAGCAGCGCTGCTTCCATGCTGTGCCTGCCAAGGCAACCATTGGGGCCTGCAGCGCGTTTTTGCCCCTTGCGCAGTTCCTGAGAATCGATGTCTCTATAGACCGAAGACTAGCAGAGTCGGCAGCCAGCTTCAAGGGGAAACTGCCCAGCTCAAGCGCGTCAATCCCTTCAAGCAACACCAACGTAGCTGCTTTCATCCGCGCCGCATCAACGCGCAGGCCACTCTTCCACCACGACGCCTAAATCATTCAGCTGCTGAATAGCTGCTTCCACATTGCGGCGAACCCTGGGCCGGTCTTTGCGGCCGGCCAGTGGCGATTCGGCAACGGCAATCACGCGCCCATAGCGCCACGCACCGGGCGGCAGCGCAATCAGCGCATCGGCTAGATCGTTGAGCCTCACCTGCACCTCCTGGCGCCGCGCCGATTCAGGCCGCAGCAATGAACCTTGCCCCAGGTTGCTCGGGTTGGCATCGGCCATGGTCACGCGCAGAGTCAGATAGGCGGCATCGACGGAGAGAAATGGATTGGCCCATGCGCCCGGCTCATGTACATCCACATACAAGCTCTTAGTGGGCAATGGCACCCGCGCCAGTTCGGCTCGCTGCTGGTCGCGCTTGCCGGCCGCGGCCTGCGCCCGATGCTCGGCATTCTCCGCATTCTGCGCCACTCCCACCACTGCCTGTTCTTCCTTGTGGCACGCGACCATCGACATTGCGAGCAGGAGCGCAGAGGTTGCAGACAAAGCCGCCGATAAGTTGAGCTGTAGTCTGTTACTCACCTTGACAGGATAACAGTACCTGCGAACTAAGCTTCGGGCGAGATTCCTCTCATGAAGCTATCCCCAACAAGCCCACTCCAGGTTATGAACCGCGCCGACCCATAACCCTCGTCTGGTCAGAAAGTAACCACGGATTTGTGACTTGCGGGTTAGAGACGTTATCCATGATTTCAATTATCCTGCCATTCTGTATTCCGTACGAATCACGGTGGGAATGTGCTCGAAATCGGAATGAGGTAACTTTGTCGATGCAGTGTTGGAGTGGAGGTAAACACGTGTACTCTCAAAAATTCCGTGCGTTAAGCCGGGTTCTCGCACTGGCAATTGCGGCCGCCCTGCCCTGTTCTCTGGCCGCTCAGGTCGTAGCCAGCCAGGCGAAGGGCAATCCCAATGCCCCCGCGCCCAAGTGGGATATCTTTGCGGGTTACAGTCTTCTCGACCCCTTTGGCACGTTTTACCCCATTCAGCCCGATGGCACCGTTCTTCCTGTCTCTTTCAAAATGGAAAAGACCGGCCTGCTTGAATCAGCATCCTACTTCTTCAAGCGGAATGTCGGAATCACAGTGGAGTCGGGGCAGCACGATCTGTTTACCAACACCGGCTTCGCCGGAACAGGCGCCAGCAACAGCGGCATCTTCACGCTGGAGAGCGGCCTGATCTATCGCTGGCCCGGTGTCCATCTGACGCCTTTCGTGCATGGACTCGGCGGCGCAGCCGACGTGGATGGCCCCGATCACGAGCCTTATACTTGGGGACCGGTGATTGTGGGCGGCGGTGGCCTGGACTGGTACTTCGGATGCCACTTCGGCATTCGCGTCTTCGAAGCAGACTACGAGTACATCCACGCCAACTCCGGCCCTTCCTCAGGATCTCTTGCCGGCGGAAACTTTGTCTGGGGCGACGATGAGAACATCAACGCCCTTCGCCTGGCAGCCGGCCTGGTGGTGCGCGGCAAATCTGCTTACAGTCCCGAGCCCGGATGCGGACCGCTGCCTCTGCCCTCGTTGGTTTGCGTGGCCACGCCATCGACCGTCTTCCCCGGCGAGCCAGTCACGGTGACAGCAACCGCTTCTGGTCTCAACCCCAAACAGACCGCGACTTTCAGCTGGTCGGGAACGCCCGCTTCAGCAAACGGCAATGTAGCCACCGTGGCTACCGACTCGCTGGCTCCCGGCACCTACACGGTGAAAGCCAGAGTGACAGAAGGCCCCAAGCCCATCCAATCCGCGGACTGCGAGGCAAGCTTCACCATCCCGCACTGGGAGCCGCCGACGTTTACTTGCTCGGCCGGCCCCATGACCATCAATCCCGACCAGGCCAGCACCATCACCCTCAATGGCCACAGCCCGCAGAACCTGCCGCTCACCTACGCCTGCACCGCCTCGGCCGGCTCCGTCGCCATGAACGGCAACACCGCAACCTTCAACCCCGGCGGCGCACCCACCGGACCGGTCACCGTCAAGTGCACCGTCTCCGACGACAAGGGAAATACCGCCGATGCCGACTGCGGTCTAACCATCCAGCCGCCGCCCCCCCCGCCCCCAAGCACGCAAATCGATCTGCTCTGCTCCATCGATTTTGCCAGGGACACGGGGCGCCCGACGCGCGTGGACAACGAGGCCAAGGCCTGCCTGGACGGAATCGCACTTAACCTGCAGCAACATCCCGACACCAGACTGGTCGTGGTGGGCGAGGCGACCGCACCTGAAATGCAGCGCGATCCCAACATCGCCGCGCAGCGCGCCGTCAACACCAAGGAGTATCTGACCGTCGATCACGGAATTGACTCCGCTCGCATCATGGTTGTCACCGGCGGTGAGGGAACCCAGTCTGTGGAAGACTACCTGGTTCCGCAAGGCGGCCTGTTCAACGCCGACGTGCATGGGACCACGCCCGTGGACGAGACGGTGGTGAAGCCGCAGGAGCGCCAGCCGCTCCCCATGCGCTCGCACACGGCGCACAAGCATGCGGCAGCCGCAATGCCTGCCGCTGCTACTCCGTCAGGCACAACAAAACCGGCTGGAGCAAGACACCACAAGAGGAAATCCGCAAACCGAAAGAGGCCCGCCCGCGCCAAGGCATCCAGCAAGGATTCCACCGGACCGTAAGCTTGGATCGAACTGATCGATGTGTACTGAAAGAAAAAGAGGCCGCCGGGGAATCCGGACGGCCTCTTCTCTTTGCGTCGAAGCAGAACCGCGGCAAGTGCAGATACAACCGTCAGACCGCTGCGACAGCGAATTTTCAATTCGCCTTACTTGCCGATCAGCCCGCGGGCAATGGCGTCCAGCATGCCGTTGAGAAAATTGATCGACTCCGGCGCCGAGTAGCGGCGGCCAATCTCCAGCGCTTCGTTGATCACGATCGGGAACGGCGTTCCCTTGAAGCCCAGCATCTCGCCCACAGCCATGCGCAGCAGGTTGCGGTCCACGGCCGGCATGCGCTCCAGGCGCCAGTGTTTCGAGTTGGCCACAATCAGTTCGTCAATCTGTTCCTGTTTGGCAATGGCCACGCGGAACAGGTCCTCGGCAAAGCCGCGCACCTCGGGTTCCACCTCGTCGCCCGCCTTCCAGAAAGTCGCGTGCACCTGCTCCGCAGTCTGTTTGCCGATGTCTGCCTGAAACAGCATCTGCATAGCCAGTTCGCGCGACTTGCGCCGCGTCCCGGCGGTCAAGACCGGCCGCCTTCGGCCGAAGCGGATTTCCGCAATTTTTGTTCCAGGCTGACCATCTCGATGGCCGCAACAGCCGCTTCAAATCCCTTGTTCCCGGCCTTGATGCCGGCCCGGTTTAGCGCCTGCTCCAGCGTCTCGCAGGTGAGTACGCCAAAGCTGTGCGGAATCCCGGTTTCCTGCTGTGATTGGCCGATGCCCCGCGCCACCTCGTTGTAGATGGCCTCGTAATGCGCCGTCTCGCCGCGCAGCAAACAGCCCAGCGTCACAATCGCGTCCACCGTGCGCAGATTCGCAACCGTCCGCGCCGCTGCCGGAATCTCCCACGCCCCCGGCACGCGAATCACCTCGATCTCCGCCCGCATTGCGCCGCTGCGCAGCAATGCGTCCAACGCTCCCTCAAGCAGTCGATCCGTAATCACGGCATTCCAGCGCGCCACCACAATGGCAAACTTCATTCCCGCAGCCGAGAGATCGCCCACGACGGCTACCGGACGTGCCTTCACCGGATCGGTCCACGCCCAGAAGCTGATCTTGAACCCCTCTTCCGGCTCTGCCGTGAAGATGCGCGACTTCCAATGCGTCTCCGTGACCGGCGACAGGCGCGCGGCAGCTTCATCGCCGCCTTCCGTGCGCAGGCAGCTGCAGGCCGCCTGGTGTACCGCATCCAGAGCCGTCACCTCCACCAGCACGTCGGCAGTCGAGGGAAACTCGCCATCCACAATCTCCAGGTTGCCGAGCGGCGCCAGGAATGCCGCGCCCCGGCTTCCTTGCTCGCTCCATCCTGCGCCTGGCGTAAACCCCAGCGCGGCAAAAAAGCTTCCCAGCCGCTCATAAGCCTCGGAGCCGCCGGCGCGCCGAAGAAAGGAAATCCCCTTGATCATGGTTGTCTCTCTTGCCTGATTCTATCGTGCGGAGCCGGCTCCGAGTTCCGGCGTCAAGCGGGCGCACCCAAACAAAGAGGCCAGCATATGCGCCCACCTCTTTGTTTGGGGCTGTCTCCAGTTCAGATTAAGTGGTCGACCGCGGTTTGACTGCGATGGCCGTTACCGGAACAACGCTGCCGGTGCCGGTATAGGTGCAGCCGGGGTCGTTGCCTCCGGCAGAAACTGGGATGCAGGCCGGCAAGTTGGGGGCGATCTGCTGCGTGTCGGTGGGCGGAGTCGCCGTGGTCACCGTCGCGGGAATGGTGATGTAGTGGACCAGGTTGTCACCCGCCGTGCCCACAAAGAAGTACGAGTCGTCCGGCGAGAACGCCCCCACCAGCGGTGCGGTTACAGACCCACTGTTGTTGAGCGTCACATAGTTCACCGTACCGCTGCCCGGAATGTAATAGGGCAGTGTGGCTCCGGCGGTGGTTCCGTCGTAGGTGATGAAGGCCAGCTTGGACTGCGGCGAGGGCACCACCTGGTTGACGGCAGTCGCAGTGACGCCGCTGACCGGGATTGGCGCGGTGAAGGTGTGGGTGATGGGCAGCGCCTTCATCACACCGGCCGTCACCGTGCAGGGGGCCGGGGTGAGGTCTCCATTGGGTGAGGTGATGGTTGGCAGAGTAATACCAATATCAGATAACGTGACCGCGCCGCCGCTGAGGGCCGCGCCCAGAATATGCTGCCCGTCGGTGGTTGCCGCCAAAACGTCGGTGAGCGTGTTCACCGAGTCTCCCTGCGGATAGTAGGTGATGGGGCTGCCGCCGACGGGTCCGGCGGGGCACCAGGTGTGCGCCACTGTGGGGCTGCCGCTCATGTAAGCTCCCACGCCGGGGATAGTGATGGCCACGTTGGTTGCGCCCGGATTGGCCCCGCCGGAGGGGGTCAGGGGAGTGCTCGTCCAGCCCTTGCTCACGTTGTAGACATAGAGCGTATCCGTATGGCCGGGGCCCGCGGCGGCGCTGTCCGTGATGTACAGGGTCTTCGCGTCGGGGGTCCACTGCGCTGCGGTGCCCATGCCACCAAAGGTGGAGGAACTGCCGCTGGCCGTGTTGTAGAGATAGAAGACCTGCCGGATCTGGTCGTTGATGAGCAGTTGCGAGGCAGCTGGAGACGCAGCCAGAATCACTCCGGGCGCGTTCGGGTCCTGCTTGATCAGGGTGTTGGTGGAGGTGCTGTAGTACATCAACTCATGCGCGGACCCGAAGTAAAGGTCGACGCCGGCCCGGTCCATCAGCATGGAATTGGGCACAAACGGCAGGCGCACCGTGGAGCCCACCGTGCCACTGAGCAGTTCGATGGGTACAAAGTACTGCGACTGGCCGGGCGATGCGAACCAGACGTAGTCGCTGGCAGTACCGGGAACGGTGATCGTCACCGGGTTCGAGGCAATGGAGAGACCTGTCCCATACAAGCCTGTCTCATTGATCGGCGCGGGATTGCAGCTGGTCGGCTGGCAGATGGCGAATACCGAAGCCACGCCGGGGAAACTGGTCGTAATCGCTCCCTGGCTGCCCACCTCAACATCGATCGGGTCAGTCGACTGGTAGTCCAGCGTCAAGCCGGTAATCGGATTTCCGAGTCCGCTGCTGGCATTGATGTTGGTGTCGTACACGGTGGTGGTCAGGTTTTGCGTAACGCCCTGGGTGACCGTTCCAGAGGTCGCGCCGTTGGCCAGCGTCACGTTGATCGTCCGCGGCGGGCAGGTGGAGAAATAGCCTGCCGAAGAAGAGCCGCCCGCGCTCAAAGCCGTAATGACCGTGGTGCCCGGCAATTCGGCCGTGATCTGGTTGGTCTCCGCGTTGATGGAAGCCACGCTCGGCGTTCCCACCTGGTAATTGAGTGTGCCCAGGACCGATGAGCAGTCTTGGACCGGCGTCAGAGTCGTGGTCACGGTTGCCGTTCCGGCGCAGGCTGCTGTGCCGTTGGAAAGAACAGCGGTCGTGGGCGGCGCTGTGGCGCCCAGACCGCCCGCAGTTACGGTCAACGGCGTCCCGTTCGAAATCGCGTTGTTGCTGCTCAAGGTAACAGTCGCGGAGCCACCGCTCAAACCGTTATTGAAACTGGTCAGAGTGCAGGTCTCACCTGCCGTGCCGGCGATTGGACCCAGCGCGGAGGTGATGGTGGCGGTTCCCGAGCAGGTTGCCGTGCCGCTGGCCAGCGTGGCCGTGGTGGGCGCCGCTGTAGCGCCTGAGCCTGCCGCCGTAATGCTCACCGCAGTCGGGTTGGCAATCGTGTTGTCGGCAGTCAGGGTCACTGTCCCAGCCACACCGTTGGCGCCGTTGAATCCGCTCAGCAGGCAGGTCTGGCCCTGCGTTCCAGTGATGGTGCCGCCCGACACATAGTTCGCTGCGACCACACTGCCGATGTTCGGCACTGAAACAAAGGTTCCGCTGGCCAGGATGTCAGGCGTGACGGAGGGCATCGGGCAGGCGCTGTTGGCGCTGGTCACCGTGTTCGGCGCGCAGAGCAGATATTGCTTGTTATTGGCGGACGCGCAGGCCTGCGCGTCAAGCTGTGCCAGCGTGCCTTGCGAGAAACACTGCTGCGCCGAACCTGACACGGGCTCCGTGACAAGGGCTACGGAGGTGACCTGCGGATGCAGGTAAACCGCCACCGGATTGGAGGTCACCGAGTCCGCGGACGCGGTGATGTAGACCGTAGCGTACGGCAGGTTTCCCGTGGTGGGAATTGGATTGGGGAAGCTGCAGATGGTGTAGTTGGGAATGCCGCCGCCCGAGTTCCGGTTCCACGTGCCGGCGCAGAGGTTGCCCGACGGGGAAACATCCACAAGCTGATTGTTGGTGGTGCCGAAGTTATAGGTGGTCACGCTGGCCGCCGTGCCCTTGCACGTCTTGGCCGTCGGCTGCGCGATCTGCTGCGTCTGCCCATAGGCAAGCGAAATCCCCGAAGTCTGTGGCGTCAGGAAGATCGAGGCCACATCGGAGTTCGTCAACCCGTATCCCAGGCCATTGCAAAAGTTCCCCTGCGGATTGCGCGTGCAACCGGAGATCGATATCCCGGCCGGTATGGCCACGCACAACAAGCAAACAAGCGTCAAAAACCGCCGCATGAATCCTCCCCGCCCCGCCTCTTCAAACCGCGGAACGGTCTCTAGCAAATAACAGCAGAAAAATTTCGGTTTAAACACCTCAAGAAACTCGCCGGACCGAAGCCGCCGCCCGCAGCCATGCGCAACCCCCAACTCCGGGGAGCAACGCCTCTCAACTCAGGTCCAGGAACCACCCTGTCTCTCAAAATGCTTTCTACGCGACCCGCCTACATGTCCAAAGTTGGCCCACTGCCGGTAGCCTCCGCTTTGAACGCGGTCTCCGGCGGTACGCTCTTTGCCTCAGAAACGCGGCTAAACCCGCTCGCAAATCTCCAATGAAAAGTGTATCAGGGCGGACCCGCTCCTGCAGACACTTGCCTCCAGGCTTCCAGGTACCCCTGCGCTTCAACTCCCGCCATGCTCCAATAGACTCCGCTGCCGCCGGTTGGAAAGCAGTGTCAGTTCCCTGCCGGGGCCCCCGGCGAGCGGTCTTGGCTCGATGGAGTGGTTGTTCCCATGTACTGGGCAAACCACTCCACCGCTCTCACCATCACGTCCCGCCGGTGCGCGGGGTCCACAAATCCATGGCCTTCGTTGGGATAGACCACCAGCTGCGTCGGCACATGTTCATCCCGCAAGGCGTGCCAGAACTCAAACGACTGCGGCGCCGGGCACTCGCCATCCCGGTCGCCCACCACCACCAGAGTGGGTGTCTTCACCTGCTTGATGAATGAGATGGCCGAACTCTTGGCGTACACCGCCGGGTCGTCATAGACCGTCGCTCCAAAGTAGGGCGTCATCCACTGGTCGATCGAGTTCTCCCCGTAATAGCTCTCCCAGTCCGCAATCCCCGCCCCGGCCACGGCCGCCTTGAATCGCTGCGTCTGGGTCACGGCAAACATGCTCATAAAGCCGCCATAGCTCCACCCCGTCAATCCCACGCGGCCCGGATCGACCGGGTACTGCGCCTCAACCGCATCCACGCCGGCCAGAATGTCGCGCAGGTCGCCGTAGCCAAAGTC
>Ga0302319_10003963_pt1 | contig 30625 bp, 27 predicted proteins | sample Bog_T0_2_FD_203319 | JGI IMG/M metagenome (GOLD analysis project Ga0302319, IMG submission 203319) | Peat permafrost microbial communities from Stordalen Mire near Abisko, Sweden - Bog_T0_2 | ecosystem: Environmental > Terrestrial > Soil > Wetlands > Peat | place: Sweden: Abisko, Stordalen Mire... | reverse complement strand
TCCCGTCCTTTCGCAGTTCGGGGTGACCGGCGTTCTGGCGCAGCCTGTCCTGACGGTATTCGACAGCAACCAGAAGGTGGTCGCAACCAACACGGGCTGGGGCACGAATTCAAACGTGTCCGCTATCGTCTCCGCCACGAGCACCGCCGGCACCTTCGCCCTGCCTGCGAACAGCGCGGACAGCGCGCTGCTGCTGTCGCTGTCTCCCGGTGCCTACACGGCCCAGGTTACGTCGGCCAATTCGGTGGCCGGGGTCGCGCTGGTCGAGGTCTACCAGGTCCCCTGAGGCGCCCTGACGGCCGGCCTAGGAGGCCGCTTCCTCGGGTTCGTTCAGCACCATGCGGATCTTGGAGATCAGCTCCTTCACGTCGAAGGGCTTGGTGACGACGCACTGCACGCCCGACTCCTGCGCATTCTTCTGGGCGTCAGAATGGAGGTAACCGGTCGTGATGATGATCGGCACGTCGGGGCGGCGCGCGAGGATCTGCCTCGAGAGCTCAAGGCCCGTCATCTCCGGCATGGTAAGGTCGCTGATGACGGCGCAAATTGCCGCGGGGTCGAGCTCGAACGCCTTCAGCGCCTCCTTGGGGAAGGTATAGGCCATCGGCACGAATCCGAGCCGCCTCAGGAGGTTCGAGCCGATGTTGAGCACCGTGTCCTCGTCGTCCACGAGCATGAGGCTCCTGCCGTTGCCGAAGGGCACGATCCCGGATCGCCTTGTCGTCCGCGGCACCACGGCCGCAGAAGCGCTGACGGTCGATGCCGCGGGGAAATAGAGACTGAAGGTCGTGCCCTTGCCCGGCTCGCTCTCGACCACGATCGCCCCGTTGTGGCTCTTCATGATCGTGTGAACCATGGCGAGACCCAGGCCGGTCCCCTGACCGAACTCCTTTGTCGTGTAGAATGGCTCGAAGATGCGCTTGAGGACAGCCGGCTCCATGCCGCATCCCTCGTCCCGTATGGTGAGGCACACGCGGTGGGAGGCACTGACCTGGGGGTGGCGCTCGCGCAGCGTCTCCCCGGGCCAAACCGCCTTCACCTCGAGCGTGATCACGCCTCCCCTGGCGCTCATGGCATGGGCGCTGTTCGTCCCGAGGTTCATGATCACCTGGTGGATCTGGCCGGGGTCGCACTCGACATGCGGGCACTCGGAGTCGACATTCACCTTGATCTCGATCCCCATCGGCAGGCCCACCCTCAAGAGCTCGACCGCCTCAAGCGCGACCGCACCCAGGGAAGCGGCATTGCGGTTGTCCCTCCTGGGCAGGCTGAATGAAAGGATCCTAGCCACGAGCTCCCGCGCCCTGCGGCTCGCCTTGTCCGCCGACGAGAGCGCCACGAATGCCGGGTGGTCCTGCGGAAGGTCCATCTCGGCGATCTGCAGGTTGCCGAGGATGCCCGTAAGGATGTTGTTGAAGTCGTGGGCGATGCCGCCGGCCAGCGTGCCCAAGGCCTCCATCTTCTGCATCTGGAGCACCTGCTCCTCCAGGTTCTTCTGCTTCTGCTCGTTCTGGCGGCGCTCGGTGACGTCCTGCAGGGCGGTCATCCGCAGCGTGCGTCCGCCCATCTTCGTCATCTTCGCCCGGGCCTCCACGCGGAACCGGCTCCCATCCTTCCTCACGAGGTCGTGCTCGTAGATCGCCTCGCTGTTGTCGCGGATGTTCTGAGCCACGATGGAGCGAGCCTCGAGGCTCACGAAGTCGATGACGGCCCGGCCGATCATCTCGTGCCTCTCGTAGCCGAAGAGCGCAAGGGCCTGGTCGTTGATGTCGTAGATCTTCCCGTCCTCGGTGATCACGATCCCCTCGAACGCCGCCGAGGTGAGCGTCCTGAAGCGCTCCTCGCTCTCGCGCAGGTGCTGCTCGGCGGTCATCCTCTCCGAGATGTCCTCGATGATGCCGTCGTAGAAGATGATCCTGCCGTCAGCCGCCTTGATGACGCTGGCGCTCTCTCGCACGAACATCGTGCTCCCGTCGCGGCGCTTCCAGGCCGCCTCCCACCCGTTGACGAAGCCTTCCCTCTCTATCTTGTCGCGGAAGAGCTGGCGGGGATAGCTCGGCTCGTATCCCTCGGACTCGAGGTTGCGGGCCGCCATCTGCTCGAAGGAGTCGAAGCCCATGATCCTCAGGAGGGCGGGGTTCGCCATGACGATCCTGCCCTCGGGCGTCGAGCGGTAGACGCCGACCCCGGCGTTCTCGATGAAGCTGCGGAAGCTCTGCTCGTTCGCGAGAAGCTCGGCCTCCGTGCGCTTTCGCTCCGTGATGTCCTGGATGATCGAGAGGGCGCACTTGACGCCCGCAAGGTCGAAGACCTCGGCGCTTATGACGATGTCCATGACACGGCCGTCCTTGCCCACGACCTGGCGCTCCACGCCCCGGACGGAGCCCTTCGTGCGCAGGGGCTCGGCATAATCCTCGCGGTCCCTCACATCCCGGAAGGTGCCGATCTGAACCGAAGTCTTCCCGATCACCTCCTCGCGGGTCAGCCCGGTGATCCTGTGGTGGCCCTCGTTCACCTCGATGAGCCGGCCGGTCTCAAGCTCGGAGATGATGAGCGCGTCAGGGCACATCCGGAACGCCTTTGAGAACTTCTCCTCCGCCATGCTAAGGCGCGAGAGGGCTCGGGACATCTCGCGACCCACGAAGGCCACGACCCCGGTGATGCCGAACGTGGCGGCGACTATGGCGATGATTGTCCTCACCCAGAAATCGGAGCTCGTTGGCACGAGCGAGGGGACCCTCCTGCCGATCGGGAGATATCCCGTCAGCCAGCCGTACATGCCGAGGGATACGACCAGGATGCAGATCAGTCCCGCGATCACTCCGCCCCTGACGCCATAGAAGACGGCCGCCAACAGAATCATGAAGCCGATGAGGACCATGCCGCCTGGGCCGGTGCCATACGCCAGAATGCTGACGATCGTTGCGTTCAGAAAGCCGGTCTCGAGGATCAGGAAGCGGACCCGATTCGAGAGGGGGTAGATCGAGGCAAACACCATCGCCAGCACCAGGATGATGTCCGAGATGCCGAAGAAGGTGTGGATCGCCCACGGCACGCTGATGAGGAGGCTCAGTATCCAGAGTCCCCCGACAACCGCGAACATGCGCACGATGGACATCATCGAGGGCTTGCGCCACGCGTTGTGTCCACTGGGGTCGATGTCGAGGTTGAGAACGGGACGGTCCACCAGGCCAGACGATGGGACGCGCAGCGGTAATTCCAAACCGATTTGAAATCCGCCGGCCTTGTGACCCGTGCCCACCCTTTCCATTCAACCTGCGCCAGCCAACGGGCGCCCTTGAAGGAACCCGCGACCGGCAAGGCACTTAGAACCGGCTGGTGGCCGGTCAAAAAAAAGATCCCGGCCGACAGGCCGGGATCTTAAGGGGAATCTGAAAATTTATTTCGACGGGCCGGGGTCCGCGGGGAGCGTGTTTGCGCCCGGTGCGGCCTTGTCCAGGTTCGGCGACACGTCGGCGTCGACACGGCCAAGCGCCCAGTTGATGCCGCCCATGAGCACGGACTGGAACATCGCGCTCTCCCACATATCGTCGCGGTGGCCGAGGCTAGAGTAGAAGACCCTGCCCTTCCCGTACATGCGGGCCCAGGTCGACGGATAGGGAGGGCGGGCGTAGGGCGCCCCCTTCATCCCCGCCGTGTCGTTGACCAGGAGCACGTGGAGGTTCGTCGCGAAATCCTTCAGCGAATACCATTCCTCCGTCATGTCGTTGTCGGCGGGAACGCCGCTGATGCCGGGAAAATTCGGGTCAACGATGATGAGATGCGAGGGCTGCTGCTGGCCGTGGATAATGAACTCACCGCCGATCATCTTGATGTAGCTGTCGGCATTGTCGCCGTCGTTGATGTAGCGCGCCGGGGCGTGGTCGGCCTTGCCTCCCGGGGAATGGAACGTGTCCGAAGCGCAGTGCGTCCCGATGAATCCCTTGCCGCCCGCGATGGCATCAAGGAGCGCCTGCTTGCCGGCCGGGGTCATCGCCGGGTTTCCGTCAGTGCCGACCTCGGTCAGGTCGCCCGTCGTGTGGAAGTAAATGGCGTCAAACTGGGCAAGGTACGCCGGAGAGAAGAGGCTGCCGTCCTTCGAGAAGACGAACTCGATGTTGTTCTTCGCGCCGAGGTCCTTCAGCACCTGGAAAGCGAGGCCCGCCACCATGCTGCCGCCACCCGGCTTGAACGGGCTGTTCGGGCCCTTGATAACCGAGTGCTCGTAGCCGCTGGACTTTGAGAAGAAGAGGATCCGCTTCATCGGCGGAGCCGCGTCGTCCGCGCGGACGAGCGATGCCGGAAGAAGGAGTGCCAGGGCAAGGAGGAGGTATCGGGGTTTCATGGGGTCCCTTACTCTTGCCAGCACCGCCAAAAGGTCAACCGCTCGCGTTACTCGGGCTGTGCGCCGCCCGCGATCTCGGGGAGGGACCAGAGGAGGTCCACCTGCAGCGTCCCCGCAAACTGGGGGTCGTTCAGGTCGGTGTAGCGGGCGCCCGCGTACCGCGGGGCCGTGGCCAGGTTCCCCGGGTTGTAGTTCGCCCGGATATGGCAGCTCATGCAGTTGCACTGCACGCCGACGTTGTTGGGGGCCGGCGAGCCGGAGGGGTCGTTGCCCGGAAGGGAATCGGGAAGCTGCGGAACACCGAAGCGGGCCTCGAGGTACGGGTTGTAGGTGTAGAGGGCCGCTCCGATGTTCTGGCCGCCCGTGTTCGGCTGGCTGGGCGCCAGCATGTCGTATCCTATCGCCATCGCGTAGTGCCGCGCGGCCCCGGTCAGCTGCGCGGGCCTTAGTGCCGCGATCGCCTGGGAGCTTGGCAGCTGCGGGTCGTCCGGCGTCGGGCTCCACCAGAATGTCTGCCATGTCCAGCGCGCGATCTCGCGGCCGGCCACGTGCATCGCGACCAGGATCGCGTAATCCCCTGCCGCCACGCTCGAGCCGGGCTGTCCCTTGTTGAACTCCGCGGCCTCGTAGGCCGAGAGCCTGTGATTGATGAAGCTGCTGACCGGGTAGGTGGTGGCGTCGGTCCTCGTGCCGCCGTCCGTGGACGCCTCGAGGTCGATCTGGCCACTGCCGCTCCCACCGCCCTGGATGTCGACCCAGACCACCCCGGGCCAGAGGTAGGGCGGGTATGCCTGCGGGGTGGCCGGCGGACCGGACCAGACGTTCAGCCGGTAGTAGCGTCCCGAGACGAGGGTCTTCGCGGAGATAATCTGGAAGGCGGACTTCAGCGTTATGGCCGTGTTGGGGAACACGGGTATCTGCGAGGCCCCGCCCGCCACCAGCTGGTTGAGCGTCGAGACATCAAGGAGCTTCTGCTTGATGACGTGCTCGGCCGCGGTCGGGTCGAACTTCACGTAGCCGAAGACCGTCTCGCCGCCGGAGTCCTCGGCAAGGAGCGCGCGGTCGCGGGGCTCAAGCCCGTGCTCGAACTGGACGAAGCTTGTCAGCGGCGCCCTCATGCGCGGCGGAAGCGTAAGGGTCAGGGGCGAGAGGCTCACCGCGCCCGGGGGGAGGTCTATCTCCTGCGGCGTGTACCACGTCTCGAAGACCCTGAGGTGCTCGCCTGAGTCGACCTCGGATGTCGGCATGGTGAGGGCCGTCCAAAGTCCCCAGCCATGCGTCGTGATGTTGGTGGACGCAGCGGCAGCCCCGGGTGAGCCGGAATTCATCTGTTGCACCCAGGTGAGCACCGTCGCCTCGGTCTCGGGGAAGTTAAACCCAGGGACCTTGGGATCGGGCAGACCTATGGCCGTAATGGCGCCCGCCCTGGCACAAAGGGCGGGCGCGAATCCCAGGACGCAGAGGAGAAGTGCACTACTGCACTTCATAAACCTCCACGATCGCGACACCCGTGTCGCCGCTGGCACCCGCCACGTTGGCCGTGTAGTTGCCCGGCGGCAGCGTGATCAGGAGCGCCGAGTCCTTGCTCGTGGGATCCGTCCACTTGAATCCACCCACGCTCAGCGCCGTTGAGGCTATCTGGGCGTCGCCGCCCCAGCCCGCGTTGGAGGCGATCGTCGCCCCGCTCGCCTGGAATTGCAGAGTGAGCATCGGGTCGGGGATCGTCCCGGCCACCCCGAACTGGGTGAGGGCCGGCCCGGAGGCGCGGATCAGGACCGTCATCGCGGTGTCGCCCTTGATGACGAAGCCCGCGAAGAGGGCATTGGAGCCGGAGCCCACAAGGACGCGGGCCGAGAGGTTCGTCAGGTGGATCGGTGTCGAGCTGTAGTTGCCCATGGGCGTGGCATCATAGACCTCCATGATGGCCACTCCCGTGTCACCGGATTCGCCTGAGACCTGCGCGGTGTAGCTGCCCGCGGCGAACGGGAGATCAAGGGCGGCGTCGTGGCTCGTCGGGGTGGTCCAGGCAAAGGCGCCGACCGCGGCTGCATCGGCCGTGATCTGGGCGTTGCCCGCCCAACCCGTGTTCAGGTCGCCCGCGATGGCCGCACCGGTAGAGTCAAACATCTGGAGCATCGGGTCAGGGAGCGTTCCCGCGACGCCGAAGCCGATGAGCGCCGGCCCCGAGGCGCGTATGAGGAGGGGCAGCGTGCCCGAGCCCCCGCCGACCGCGAAGCCTCCGAATATGATGCTGCCGCCGGTGCCCACCGAGGAGCGGGCCGAGATGTTCACCATGCGCCCGACGTTGGCCGTGCTGGTGACCGTGATAGTCGCCGCACTGCTCGTCGTTGAGCCTCCGGCGTTCGTGGCAACGCAGGTGTAGCTGCCGGCGGCCGCGGTGGCATCGGGGATCAGGAGCGTCGCGTCCGTTGCGCCCGACACCGGAGTCGAGCCGTTCCACATCCACTGGTAGGATGTCGCGGCAGTCGCCAGGGCGTCAAGGGCCACGGGGCCGCCCGTCACCGTCACCGAGACGGGCTGCGTCGTGAACACCGGGGCGGCCGTCGAGACCGTGGTGGTTGCCGGCGCGACAACGACCGTGAACGGGTAAATTGCGGATATGCCCGTGCCGACGAAAGATCCGCCGCTGCCGCCCTTTTCACCCGGCTCGGCGAAGCCCTGCAGATTGAAGGTGTAGGTGCCGGCCGTGGTCGGCGTTCCCTTGAGGATGGGGGTGGTCGTGTTGTTGCCGGTTGTCCCGGGGGACCATGCGTTGCCGGAGGTGTCCGGGGTTGTCGCATCGAGGTTGCCGGGGGCGGTCAGGGAACCGCCGTTCGGCTCGACCGTCGTGAGCACAAGCCCCGGTGGAATCGATCCGGTGACGGTCCAGGAGGCCACATTGATCGAGTTCGTGATCTGGAAGCCTAGGGGCGTGATCGGCACGCCGACCTTCGCGTTGAATGCAGGGAGGTTGGCCGACGGGTTCGAGTCGAGCGAGTCGGCGAGGAGGGTCGCTCCCGCCATGGAATCCACCGCCCCGAGGCCGACGACGGCCGCGACGGCGGACTTCAGGAGCGTGCCTATCGGCGAGGAGACGACGAACTCGTCTGCGGATGCTACGAGCTGTAGCACGGGGGAGCGCTGAAGGAGCGCGACTAGCGTGGCCGTCGAGAGGTTCATCCAACCGAGACGGCGTTGGAGTGTGTCTTTTAGTTTCATCGTGTTCTGGTTCAATTCCGGTTTCTGAGGATTCGTTTCGCTGAAAGTTACTGCTAGTTGCAGCCGCAGCCGCTGCCCCCGACGCCCCGGCCGCCCGAGGCCGCCTCGCGCGAGAAATACACGTGCTCCGTGAGCGAGCCGCCGAGCGGGTCGCGGTCTGGATTCATCGTTTCGTCGGCGAGGACCGCCCGCTCCCAGGGGCGCACCCTCACAGCCGTCGTGGCGCATCCGCCGCCCGCGAGGCACACGGCGCCGAGGAGCGCGGCCAAGATCAGTCTTGCGCGGCTGGTCCTCATGGGGCCGCCTTCTCGTCCAGGAGCGCCGTTATCTCGGCGCGGAGTTCCTTCTCGCTCGCCTCGCCGTGGAATCCCGCATGGACGAAGCGGACCTTGCCCGATCGGTCGAGGAGGTAGCTGGTCGGCATTGTCGGCACCTGCACCGCGGCGACCAGCTTGTGCTGGGCGTCGTGCACCGTCGGGAAGAGCGGCTTGTGCTTCGCCACAAAGGACGCGTAGCTCGACGGGTCGTCGTCGACGCTGACGGCGACGATCACGAGGCCCCTTGGCGCAAAATCCTGCTGCAGCCCCGAGTAGGCCGGGAACGACGCCTTGCACGGGGCGCACCAGGAGGCCCAGAAGTCGACGAGCGTCACCTTCCCCTGGGTGTCGGGCACGGTGCCCGAGAGGCCCTGGACCGCCAGGGCCGGGAACACAGAGCCCTTCACCACCTGGGCACTGACCGGGGCCGCCAGCGCGGCCGATAGGAACACCGCGGCCGCGACCAACGAGAAGCGTGGGAGTTGGATTACCATAGGAATTTGAAGCCGAGGGATGAGATGCCCGCCGTCGGGTAGGCGGACTGCGATGTCACGCCGTCCCTGCCGCGCATCGCGAAGCGCTCGTAGGACGCGTCGATGTGCAGCCATTCGCTGGGCTTCCACGTGAGCTTGAGGCCCAGGGAGTAGTCGTCCTGCGCTGAGAGCCTGAAATCTGAGGTGTAGTACGGGCCGAGCCCGACCGGCTGGTGGGTCGGAGTGATCGCGGTGTTGTCGAGGTTGTAGTCGTAGAACCTGGCCGCCGTCTGGACGTAGTAGCGCGCGTAGGGCTCGATGTTGAAATGACTGCCCGCCTGCTGGATCCACGACGCCTCGAAGGTGTTGGCCGTGATGCCGTAGCTGTCGGTGTAGAGCCGGTAGCTTGCCTCAACGGCGCCGCGAAGCTTCGGCACGGCGCGGTTGATCGACGTGAAGAGCGTCTCCTTCGTCCTCCTGTTGGGGCTGTTCTCCCCGAACGCCTCCTCGAGGAAGATACCCGGGAATATCTGGATCGCCTTCTCGACGAACTTGTGGGGCTCCGCGAGGTAGCCCGAGGCCTCGCCGAGCGTGACGTTGAAGGTCACGAAGGTCAGCCTGTCCAGGACCTGCGTCACGCCGATGATCGCGTCCGTCGAGTGCTTGGGAAGGTAGGCCGGCTCGAAGAAGACCTCCACCCTGTCGTCGGTGCCCGCGAACCCGAGCCGCAACGTCGTGTTCTTCTCGTTGAAGTCGGTCAGCGTGTTGAGCGACCAGCCGTACGAGACGTAGTCGCTCTCGCGGCTCTCCGCGAAGCCGGCGTCGATGTTCACGTTGCCAAACTGCTCGGCGTAGTCGCCGGCCCATGCCTTGCGCCTCGTGTGGATCTCGGTCAGGATCACCTGGTCGCTGCCCTCCGGGGCGGGCCGTCCGGTCGGGGTCGCACCGGACACGGCGTCGATCGTTCCCAGGAGGTGCAGGTGCCCGTAAGGGCCCACGTCCTGGTCGACCGAGCTCGTCTCGGTCTGGACGGTGATCCTTCCGTCCTCCTCCCGGTAGTTCTCGTACTTGTAGTCGACGGAGTCCTCGGCCCTCGCGGCCGTCCGCGGCATGCTAAGGACAAGCGCCGCCGACAGGAGGAAGGACGCGGACGCAGGTCGGTGGAGCCTCGTGGTCATCCTGCCCACGACATCCCCTTTGAAAATTCTTCGATCCCCAAAAAATGCATGGGGATACAATCAACGCGGATTGTCCGCAGTTGAAGTAGCCTAGCGTAACGGGGTTGTTACACGCCCCGCCGCCCTCGCAAATGGGCTCAGAATCTGAGCGTGAACTGCACCGCGGCCAGGCTGCTCCAGACGCGGATGTCCGCCCCCTGGCGCTCGATGCTGTACTGCACCTTCACCTGGGCGTGCGGGGTCAGCCGGTAGGAGGGACCGATGTCCAGGCGGTCCACGTTCCGGCTCCAGAACCCGTCCGCGCCCTGGGGCACGTCCAAGGGGGCGAAGTACTGCTGGTTCCAGCGGAGGGCGCCAAAGAACTGGGGCGTGAACCTGTACCGCGCCTCGACGTAGTAGGCCGCGGTGTCCGCATTGCCGACGCCGGGGATCTCGAACCGCGCCTCGTAGGCCTCGGCCCAGACCTCGACGCGATGCCAGGCGAACGTCATGTCCTGGCCGAGGACGAGCTCAAGGTACCGGTCGAGCCCGACCCCCAGGGGAAGCTCGACCCCGGGGTCGAGCTGGAGGTAGGGCCCGGCGCTCGCCGAGAGGCCAAGGTTCCACATCTCGCTTGGCGTGTACCCCACCCTGCCGCTGAACGTCGGGTTCTGCCACTGGTTCACCGTCGGCGACCAGCTTTCCGGCCGCGACGAGAGGGATGTGTTCTTCACCTCGACGGCATAGTCGATCTTGCCGACGACGCCGAGGATCGCCGCCCCGCTGGAGTAGTTGGGCCCCCAGATGATGGGGATGTTCTCGTACTGCTGGAAGAAAACGTTTCCCGCCGCCGGCCTCGGGATGAGGCCCGCCCAGAACTGAAGCTGAGGCACCGAGCGCACGGGCTCCGAATCCCAGACGCCTGTCAGGTTCTCGTAGGGAAGCGGCGCCGTGATGAACGGGTTGTTCCATGAGCCGTGGCGAAGCGTCCAGTTCCCGACAACCGTCGCAAATTTTCCCACCTGGAAGCTCAGGCGGCTGTCATCCCACGGCGTGAGGCGGACGACGTACTCATCCAGCCTTTCTTTCCGGCCAGCGTCGCCCGGGTCGAACCCGTCATCCGCGCGGGCCTGGACGAATGCGTACAGGTGCGAGCCCGCCTGGACGTCGAGGAACAGACTCAGGCGCGGGACGACAAACGTGTGGGCGTCGGTCTCGAAGAGAGCCGGGTCCTCCTGGCTGACGTAGTAGCCCTCCACGTCCATCGTGCCGCTCAGGCGCATGCGCACGGCGTCGTTCATGAGCCCGTAAGTGAGCTGCTCGTCGACCTGGTCCATGAAATCCTCCTCGGCCCGCGCGAGCGGCGCGGCGGCCGAGAGGAGGAGGATCACCGAGCAAATCGCCCCCCTTTTCACGACGCTCCCCTCTTCGGCTCCGGTGGCGGCGCCAGCCGGAAGCGCAGCTCGAACTCCGTCCAATTCTCGTCGGACACGGAGAGACGCAGGTCGCCCCCGTGAAGCCTCGCCAGCTCGCGCGCAAGGTTCAGGCCGATGCCGTGGCCCGGGACGTTCTCCCCCACGGCGCCGCGGTGGAAGCGCTCGAATATGTGCTCCTGCGAGGCTGGGGGAATCGCGGGGCCGGTGTTGCCGATCGTGACGATCGCCCATTCCCCGTCCTCGATCGCCGAAATGCGGATCTTGCCCTTGGTCAGGTTGTACTTGCGCGCGTTCTCGATCAGGTTCTGCAGGATCAGGGAGACGTACCCCTTCTCCCCCTTCACCCACAGCGCGGGCGGCACGTCCGAGTCCACATCGAGGCCGAAGAAGTCCGGCATCGCCCCCATGTCGTCGAGCAGCGCCTCAAAGAGCGGCGTCAGGTTGAGGCTCGAGAACTGGATCTGCAGGCGCCCCGCGTCCATGCGCGAAAGGAGGAGAAGGTCCTCGATGACGCTCGCGAGCCTGAAGGTCTGGTGCACCAGCGACGACACCTCCTCGCGCTCCTCGGGCCTGAGGTGCTCGCCCGCCAGCAGCTCCTCGAGGCCGGCCCTGAGCACCGTGACCGGGGTCTTCAGCTGATGGGAGGCGTCGGCCGAGAACCGGGCCGAGCGCTGGAGCTCCCTGCTCGTGCTTTCAAGGGCGGCCTGGGCGCGGTGCCAGTGCTCGCGATGCTCCCTCGAGTCGAACGCAAGCCTCTCAACCGGCGCGGACAGACGCCGGGAGAGGATGTGGCTCGCCAAGAAGGCGAAGGCGAGGACCAGGGCCCCGACGCCCGCGAACTCCCACGCGAGCCTGTGCTGCAGGGCCAGGGACTCCGCGAGCGAGAGGACGGACACCTCGAACGCGGGCGGGTACGGCGAAAGCGGGTTGAGCCTCTTGAAGAAGACAAGGTACGAGTCCTTGCCCGAGCTGAACTCGAAGCCGCCGTGGTCGCCGTCCGACGAGGTGACCGCCGGGGCAAGCCGCGCCTCGAGGTCCGAGCGCGCCGTGTCGGCAAGGGTTGGGAAGTCGAGGTGGCCGTCCAGCCAGATGCCGCCGGTCAAGCCGCCGTCGCCGCCTCCGCCGAGCGCCGGAGGCTTGAATCCAAGGACGATCGCGGCGATCGGCTCCCCGCTCTCGCTGGAGACGATCGGCATGGCGATCACCTCGTCGACGATGTGGCTGCCGCCGCCCAAGTCCCTCCTGATGTAGCCGGTCTGCGGCCTGTCGGGGAGTAGTCCCGTCGAGAGGCTCGACTCGTCGGCGGCGCTCAGGTCGCCGACATCCTTCGAATTCGGCGGGACTATCACCCGGCCCCTGCTGTCCAGAAACCTGTAGTACCTTGCCCGCAGCGCATAGGCCCCGGGCTCGCGGAAGGCGCTCTCGTCGGTGTTCGTGGCGTCGATCAGTTCGTCCCTCGCGCTCGGGTACAAAAGGTCGAGCGCGCCGTCCTCCAGGGCCGCGTGGATGCGCGGCTTGCGCGCCAGCTGCCTGCAGCGCTCCGCGATGACCGCGTGGCGGACCTCCTGGACGGCCTGCAGAGAGGCGAGCCGGCTCTCGAAGTCCCTCTGGAAGTCGCGCCGCACACTGGTCGCCATGTTCCTCTGCGTCAGGATGAGCGTCGAGATCGCGGCTGCCGAGACGACGAGCATCATGGCCACGAGGAGCCGCGTGCGGAACCGCGCTATACCGGAATCGCCCTGGTCCCGCGCCGTGCTCACGGGAGGTCGGCGTGGAGCGGCGGACCGTCGGTGAGCTCGATCGGCTTCTCGAGTGTTGTCCTGCTGTTGACCCAGGCCTTCAGCACGTATCTGCCCGCGGGCAGCCCACCGAGCGAGAAGACGCCCTGCGGGTCCGTGAGGACATAGTGGGGCGTGTCGAGGACGAGGATGATGGCCCTCATGTGCTCGTGGATGTCGCAGCGCAGGGTCACCATGCCCGCCACGTCGAAGAGCTCCGACGGGATCGGGCGCTCATCGGAGCGGTAGCGGCCGAGGTCGAACCTCTTGGCCGGCGAATACGAGAAGATGTTGTGGTAGGTGTCGTCGAGGTTCGGGAACTCGACGCGCGTTCCGACCAGTATCGGAAGGATGTTCGGGAAGAAGTTGAGGTCCCGCTGCGCCATCTGCGCGGGCTTCTCAGGCGGCTTCGCGGAGAACGTTCCCTCGAGGTAGACGACGGCCAGCGGCGGGTACGGCGAGAGGACACCCTCGTGGGAGATGATCCCGTAGCGCTGGTTCATGACCGGCGCGTGCGGCGCCTTCGGGAGGGTGACCCTGCCCTCGACCGAAGCCTGGGCAAGGCCCGCCTCGGGATGAAGAGCTACCAGGGCCGCCAGCGCGGCCGCCCGGATAAGGTCTCTGGGTGTCATGCAGGCGGGCGTATGGTGTAACCAACGGCCCGCAGCGTGTGGATTAGCGGAACGGCGAACCCGGAGTCGACCTTCTTCCGGAGCCGCGTGATAAAAATCTCGACGGTCCTCGTGTCGTACTCGTGGTTCCGCTGCCACACGCGCTCGCAGAGCTCGGTGCGGGAGAAGACGCGCCCCGGCTCCTGCATGAGGACCTGAAGCACGTCGAATTCCCTCGGGGAAAGCGCGATCGCCTTGCCGCCGCGGGACACCCTCCTGTTGTGCACGTCCATGTGGAGGTCCTGCACCTCGAGGAGATCCGCGGCAGTGGGCGTGGCCCCGCGGCGCCCGAGCGCCTCGATCCGCGCCACGAGCTCGTCCATCGAGAACGGCTTCGCCAGGTAGTCATCGGCCCCCGCCTTCAGCCCCTTCACGCGGTGCTCCACCTCGCCGCGGGCCGTGAGGATGAGGACGCGGCACGGGCAGTTGGCATCCCTGAGCCCGGCGAGGACGCCCAGTCCCTCGAGGCCAGGCAGGTTCAGGTCCAGGACGACAAGGTCGGGCGGGTGCGCGATCGCCGCGGCGAGTCCCGAGATCCCGTCGAAGTGGGCGTTCGCCGTGTGGCCGTGGCGGGTCAGGGCCTGGGTGATGTGCCGGGCAAGCTGGCGTTCGTCTTCGACAACGAGGATGCGCATCTTGGTTGAACGGACCTAACGGGGCTCGCGCCGCGCCGCAAGCGCGGCGCGCACTTCAGTCCTGTACGCGGGAGGATCCGCCGTGCTAGCTTCCATGATCCCCATGAACGTCCTCTTTATCGGCGGCACAGGAATCATCAGCACGGCTTGCACGGAGCTCGCGGTGGCGAGCGGGCTGCACACGACGCTGCTCAACCGCTCGAAGCGCGGGGAGATGAAGGGCGCGCATCCCCTGGTACTCGACATCACCGACAAGGCAGGCGCCGAGAAGGCGCTCGCCGGGAAATACTGGGACGCCGTCGTGGACTTCATCGCCTTCACGCCAGCCGACGTGCAGTCGCGCCTCGACCTCTTCCGCGGCAAGACGGGCCAGTACATCTTCATCAGCTCCGCAAGCGCCTACCAGAAGCCGCTCTCCGACTACCTGATCACGGAGTCGACACCGCTCGCGAACCCCATGTGGGACTACTCGCGCAACAAGATCGCGTGCGAGGAGCTCCTCATGAGGGCGTTCCGCGAGGAGAACTACCCGGTGACGATCATCCGCCCCTCGCTCACCTTCGGGGACTCCATCGTGCCGATCGCGGTCAACAGCTGGCTCAAGGGCTACACGGTCGTCGACCGCATGAGGAAGGGCTTGCCGGTCATCGTGCCGGGCGACGGGCTGACGCTCTGGACCATCACCCACAACACCGACTTCGCGAAGGGCCTGGTCGGCCTACTCGGCAACAAGGCCTCGATCGGCCACGCCTTCCACATCACCTCCGACGAGGCGCTCACCTGGGACCAGCTCTACAGGCAGACAGCCGAGGCCGCGGGCGCTCCGCCGCCGAAGCTTGTCCACATCGCCTCGGACTTCCTCGCGGCGTGCGTGCCCGGGATGACGGGCTCGCTCCTCGGCGACAAGTCGCACACCGCCCTCTTCGACAACTCGAAGATCAAGCGCTTCGTCCCGGGCTACGTCGCGACAATGAAGTTCCGCCAGGCCATCGCGCGAACGATCGCGTGGTACGACGCCGACCCGGCGCGCAAGGTCATCGACACCGAAGCCGTGGCGACGTGGGAGAGGCTCATAAACGCATACGACCGCGGCCTTGCAGCCGCGGTCGCAGAGTTTGCGAAGAAACCTGGGGACGCCGGTTAGCGCCAGTAGCCCCGGATGTAGACGTAGGTGCCGCCCCTGTAGCGCCAGTGCGGGCGCACGAAGGCGACCGCGTTTGGCGGCGGGATCTCCCAGTGGCCGGGGACCCAGTTGTACTGGTACCCGTTCCAGTCGTAGAAGCCGACGACCCACACCGCCGACGATGTCGGCTGCGCGGTCTGCAGCTCGTAGGGCTGCGGCGGCGGGGGCGGCACGGAGTCAACCGTGACGGTCGTCGTCGCCTGCCCCTCGGAGCGGTAGAGCGTGCCGTTCTGGTGATCGACGGAGTTTCCGATCGTGCCGCCGGCGATCGCGCCGACGACGCCGCCGATGGCGGCACCGGCGAGGCCGTTGTGGCCGCCGCTGTTGTTGCCGATGATGGCGCCCGTCAGGGCACCCAGGGCGCCTCCGGCTACGGCGCCATTCTGCGTGTTGGGACCGTTCCCCTCACAGCCCGCGCAGAGGAGCGCGGCGGCGGTTATGGCTAAGAAGGATTTAGAGTTCATACGTATTATTGGTATATTGTATCAGACGGATTTAGTCCCCGAAGGTTACGCAAAGTTCCCTCCGGGCCCTGAAATTTTGAGCCCTAAGCCCTTGCCATGCAAGGGAATGACATGGGAAGGCCTTGGGCCTATTCCTCGGCCTGGAGGGACGCCACGACCGAGAAATCCTCAAGCGTCGTCGTGTCTCCCTTCACTGTGCCACCGATCGCGATTTCCTTCAAGATGCGGCGCATGATTTTGCCGCTTCGTGTCTTGGGGAGTCCCGCGGCGAAGCGGACGTCGTCGGGTTTCGCGAGTGAGCCGATCTCGCGCCCGACATGCGTGCGTATCGCCTCCTTGAGCTCGGGAGAGGCCGTGACGCCGTTCTTGAGCGTGACGAAGGACACGAGGGCCTGGCCCTTCAGCTCGTCGGGCCGTCCCACGACGGCGGCCTCGGCCACTGAGGGGTGCGAGACGATGGCGCTCTCGACCTCGGCCGTCCCGATCCTGTGGCCGGAGACGTTGAGGACGTCGTCGATGCGGCCGACCACCCAGAGGTAGCCGTCCTTGTCGAAGCGCGCTCCGTCGCCGGCGAAATAATAGCCCGGCAGCTCGCTCCAGTACTGCTTCTTGAAGCGCTCGTCGTCGCCCCAGAGCGTGCGGAGCATGGCCGGCCAGGGCGATGCGAGGAAGAGCCTGCCGCCGCTGCCCTTCGGCACGTCTTTGCCCTGCTCGTCCAGCACCTTCGGCACGACGCCGAAGAACGGGACCGCGCATGAGCCGGGCTTGAGCGGCGTCACGCCGGGAAGCGGCGTCACCATGATGGAGCCGGTCTCCGTCTGCCACCACGTGTCGACAATCGGGCAGCGTCCCTTGCCGATCACCTTGTGGTACCAGTTCCACGCCTCGGGGTTGATGGGCTCTCCCACCGATCCCAGGAGCCGGAGCGAGGCGAGGCTGTGGCGCTTCACGTACTCGTCACCCCAGCGCATGAAGGCCCTGATGGCCGTCGGCGCCGTGTAGAGGATCGTCGCGCTGTGCTTGTCGATCAGCTCCCAGAAGCGGTCGGGCTCGGGATGGTTGGGCGCGCCCTCGTACATCAGGACCGTCGCGCCCGAGGCCAGGGGCCCGTAGACCACGTAGCTGTGGCCGGTCACCCAGCCGACGTCGGCGGTGCAGAAGTAGACATCGTCGTCCTTCAGGTCGAAGACGTACTTCATCGTCAGCATCGTGCCGAGGAGGTAGCCTGCGCTTGTGTGCAGGACGCCCTTCGGCTTTCCCGTCGAGCCGCTCGTGTAGAGGATGTAGAGCGGGTGCTCGCTCGCGAACGCCTTCGCCTTGTGCGAGGCGGAGGCCTTCTCCACGACGTCGTGCCACCACAGGTCGCGGCCCCAGGTCATCGAGACCTCCTGGCCGGTGCGGCGCAGGACCAGGACCTTCTCGACCGTGGGCGTGCCGGGAAGCGCGCGGTCGACGTTGGTCTTTAGCTCGACGATCTTGCCGCGGCGCCAGCCGCCGTCGGCCGTGATGATCACCTTTGCCTTGCAGTCGTTCACGCGGTCCTTGATGGCCTCGCTCGAGAACCCGCCGAAGATCACGGTGTGGATGACTCCGAGCCTCGCGCAGGCGAGCATCGAGATCGCGGCCTCCGGCACCATGGGCATGTAGATCGCGACGCGGTCGCCCGTCACGAGCCCGAGCCCGGTGAGCGCATTGGCCAGCTTGCACACCTCGTGATGGAGCTGCCGATACGTGATCGTGCGCACATCTCCCGGCTCGCCCTCAAAAATGATCGCGGCCTTGTTGGCCCTGCCGTTCTTGAGGTGCCGGTCCACGCAGTTCTCGGAAACGTTTAACTTCCCGTCCTCGAACCACTTGGCGTGCGGCAACTTCCACTTCAGCACCTTCGTGAAGGGCTTGCGCCACTCCAGCATCTCTTTGCCCATGCGGCCCCAGAACTTTGCGGGAGTGTTGACAGACTCTGCGTAGAGCCTCTTATATTGGGCTTCGCTCCCAAGATTGGCTTGGGCTTTGAACTCGGCCGAAGGCCTGACAACCCGGGATTCCCGGGAAATTGAGGTAATCGTCTGATCGGTCACGATGAATGTGGCGGATTTGGGGTTAGGAACGCTCGAAAGACGCGGCACTTATCCCTCCTTGAGTTTTGAGCGTCAAGCGCGGGCGCGCAGTGCCTTCATTTTGTATGGAAAAGAAATCCCTTTCCGCCTCGGCGGAACAGCCGGCTGTGTCCCCTAAGGACGCGCCAGCGACCCCGAACGCCCCAGCAGCGCAGGCTCCCGCCGCGCCCCCTGTCGACAACACGATCCATGTCGAGGGCATCCTCGACATCGATGTCACCAAGGGTGGCAACGGCCAGCTGCTCGACATGGCGAAGAGCGGCAAGCGCCGCCCGACGGACACGTTCGTGCCAAAGGAGCTGATCCGCCGCTTCAAGCTGAAGGCCGGGTCCCTGGTCGGCGGCACGGCCTTCCCCCCCGAGGGACGCTTCCCGAACCCGAAGATGCGCTTCATCGAGACGGTCGACGGCCTGGCCCTCGAGGACCGCCGCACGCTGATCGACTTCGCGTCGCTCACGACCATCTCCCCCGACAAGCACCTGAAGCTCGAGATGAAGGACGGAAGGATGACGACGCGCGCCGTCGACCTCTTCTGCCCCATCGGCAAGGGAACCCGCGGGCTGATCGTCGCCCCGCCGAGGACGGGAAAGACCATCCTGCTTCGCGACATGGCCCTCGGCATCCTGGAGAACAACCCGGAATGCCACGTCATGATCCTGCTCGTCGACGAGCGCCCCGAGGAGGTCACCGACTTCCGCAGGAGCGTCCCCGCCGAGATATGGGCCTCGTCCAACGACGAGCAGATCGAGAACCACATCAGGATCGCGGACCTCTGCATCGAGCGGGCGAAGCGCCTGGTCGAGGCCGGCAAGCACGTTGTCCTCTTCGTGGATTCCATCACCCGCCTCTCCCGCGCCCACAACACCCAGCGCAACTCCGGCCGCACGGGCTCCGGCGGCCTTGACGTCCGGGCCCTCGAGCGTCCCCGCCAGTTGTTTGCAGCTGCGCGCAATTCCGAGGAGGCCGGCTCACTCACCATCATCGCCTCCGTCCTTGTTGAGACTGGAAGCCGCATGGACGACGTCATCTTCCAGGAGTTCAAGGGCACCGGCAACATGGAGCTCGTCCTCGACCGCAAGTGCGCCGAGATGCGCCTCTGGCCGGCGATCAACATCGCCGCCTCCGGCACCCGCAAGGAGGAGCTCCTGATCGACCCGAAGAAGCTTGAGTACATCCATTTCTTCCGCCGGGCGCTCGTGGCCCAGAAGATCGAGGAGGCCACGGAGACCATGATCGCCCGCCTGTCCAAGACGAAGACCAACGACGAGTTCCTCAAATTGATCGCAAGGTAGGCAATTCGCCCAAGTTCGCACTTGCCCGCATATTGCCAGAGCCCGCATTCTAACCCTCCCCCTCCTTTCTCCCGCCGACACTAAAGCATGCATAGTTTCTCCGAGCAGTGCCTCGACATGGCCCGTTCCATCCTGGGCCACAACCTAGACTCAATCCAGCCCGACGGAACCATCCTCCCCGCACCCGGTGAGGCTTCCCGGCCGGATGAGCCCGGTCACGTCGCATTCGCCCTCGGGGAGTACTACCGCGCCACGGGAGAGACGACGCTCAAGGGATTCGACATCGTCGACCTCGCGGCCCGCTGCGTGACGGCCCAGATGTTCATGGAGCCCCCGGCCGAGAACGGCCTGGCGTACGCGGCTCTGGGACTTCTCTGCTTCGGCCCCTCCAAGGACCGCAACCCCGTTTGGGAGCGCCTGGTCGAGGAGACGCAGCTAAGGATCGACAAGCAGCTGCTCCACCGCAGCGACTACGACAACCACTGGCAGGCGTTCAACGTGGCCAAGGCCGTCGCGCGATTCAGCCTCGGCCTCTCCAAGAAGGACGAGACCTCGCGCCTCATCGAGCGCATGGTCGAGCGCATCAACCAGACGAGCTCCGCGGGGTTCTTCGACGACTCGACCGAGGGACTCGGCGGAAACTTCAATCTCTACGGCGTCATGGCGCTGGTCTTCATCCGCTCCGCGCTGCAGCTGCACGCGAACAGCGGCGTGAGGGACCGCAAGCTCCCGACGCTGCGCACCTACGGCGAGAAGTACATCCGGATGATGCCCGACCTGGTCCGCCAGGACGGCCTCGGCTGGGCCTTCGGCCGCGCCGCCGGCGCGTACGGTCAGATGCACTGCGTGTCGCTGATCCTACAGGGCCTGCGCGACGGATGGATCGCCGACGACCAGCGCCAGAAGTACTTCGAGATCATGAGAAGGCTCTTCATGTTCTTCTACCAGACGTACCTCGACCAGGAGCACGGCTTCCTGGACCTGCGCGACGAGGAGAGGACGGCCTACGCGCCCCACACGACCCGGATGGCGAACTTCGACGCCGCCCGCTACCTCTGCCAGTGGTCGCGCCTCGTGAAGACGATCCAGATGCCGACCGGCGCCCCCTGGACCGAGCCTCCGAAGACCTCGGGCCGCTTCGTCATCTTCGACAAGGGCAATCGCAAGGAGCAGGGCCTGTTCATGTACCGCGACGCGGAGTCCGGGCTTCACCTCTCCATCCCGCTCATCAGCTGCGGCGGCTACCTCTCGAGCGACGCGCTCTCGTTCCCCCACTCCCCCGGCGTGTTCGACTGGCCGAACAACGTGTACCTTCCGGTGATGCTGCCCGAGCTGACCTTCGGCGACAACGTCACGATCCCGGCCTTCTACGGTAAGAACTGCGTCACCGGCCTCGGCCTGCGCAACAGCTTCTACTTCCGCTACGACCAGCCGGAGCTCATCAACACCAAGGAGGAGTTCGTGAAGAACCTCGGCAGCGTGAAGGTGCAGTGGACCTTCTCCGGCAAGAACGTCTCCTGCGAGTTCGCCTACACGGTGAAGCAGCAGGTGACGCTCGACAAGTTCCGCTACGTGCTGGTCGTCGCCGCGCCCCACTCCAAGTACAGGGTTCCCGGCTCGCCCATCCTCGGGCCGCTCGGCCACCGCTGCAGCGTGGTTAAGGACGACTTCCAGGGAAGCTGGCAGGAGACCGAGGTGGTCTCGGCCGACCCGACCTACCGCACGAACTTCGGCAAGATCCACTACCTGCAGTACCTCGTGCGCGACCATCCCCTCATCATGAGGCCGGGCCATGTGTACCGCCTCGCCGTGAACTTCGAGCCGGACGTCGTCCGGGACGAGGGCTGATGCTCTCCAGGCGCATCATTCCCTGTCTCGACGTAACCGCCGGGCGGGTTGTGAAGGGCGTCAAGTTCAAGGAGCTGAGGGACGCCGGGGACCCGGTCGAATGCGCCGCGGCCTATGACGCCCAGGGGGCCGACGAGCTCGTGTTCCTGGACATCACCGCCTCGAGCGACCAGCGCGGCATCATGCACGAGGTCGTGGCCGCGACGGCCGAGCGCTGCTTCATGCCCCTGACGGTAGGGGGCGGGCTCCGTTCCACGGGCGACATCGAGGCGATGCTGCGCTCCGGCGCCGACAAGGTCTCGCTCAACACGGCCGCGATCACGAACCCGCGGCTGGTCGCGGATGCCTCCGACCGCTTCGGCGCACAGTGCATCGTGCTCGCCATCGACGCCAAGCTTGAGCCCGGCCCCACGCCGCGCTGGCGCGTCTACACGCACGGCGGACGCAATGCCACGGAGCTCGACGCCGTGGAATGGGCAAAGAAGGCGGTCGAGCTCGGCGCAGGCGAGATACTCCTCACCAGCATGGACCAGGACGGCGTGCAGCGCGGCTACGACCTGGCGCTCACCAAGGCCGTGAGCGAGGCCGTGTCCGTGCCCGTGATCGCCAGCGGCGGCGCCGGCAAGCCGGAGGATTTCGCGGACGTGCTGACCGGGGCGGGCGCGAGCGCGGCGCTCGCCGCTTCGCTCTTCCACTTCGGCGCACTGACGATCCCGGAGCTCAAGAAATACCTCAGGGGCCAGGGCGTCCCGGTCCGGACCTAGCGCTTCGTCATCTGGCGCTGGCGATAGACCACCTTCGCGCGCCAGCCGTACAGGACGGCAGCCGCGAGCATTGCGGATGCGCCCAGGTAGACCTTGGTCGCGGAGATGATCTCGCCCTTGTCGTTGACCATCGGGAGGCCGATGGCGGCAGCCTGCCTCGCGTGGTAGAGGATCACCGCGCCGCCCACGCCAAAAAAGGCGGTGCCCGCGACGGCGATGATCAGCTTGCCGAGGTTCGGGCGATACAGAGGAATGTCCTTCTTCATCTGGAGGGACGGTGAACGAGGAACGTCACCACGGCGAGGACGAGGATCAGGATGAACAGGGAATAGGCCGAGTTGAGGACGATGCCGGCGAAGTACCAGCCCCTGCCCGTCGGCTCCCTCATGCCCCGGACCGCCGCGAGCAGCGCGGGCAACGCGATCAGCGGCAGGAGCATGGCCGAGACGACCTCTATGTTGGCTGCGAGTCCGCCCCGGGCGGCGAGGCGGGTGTCCCGTCCCGAGCCGTCTGCCAGGACGATGATCTGCACGAGGAGCCCAATGACCGGCGTGGCGCAGATGGTGAGCGGGCTCTTATTCCAGGGGTTCTTCATTGGGCACCGACGGCGGGGCCGGGCCCCTTGGCCGGGACGAGAGCCATGAGCTTCGTGAGCGCGGAATGCAGGAGGTCGGCCAGGACAATGGTCAGCGCGAACGCGACGGCCATGCCGATCACAAGTGACGTCGGGTTTATCCCGGCGGTCGGGAAATAGCGCTGCAGGACAAGGATGTTGTACTCGCGGATCATCGGCTGGTGGATCAGGAAGATTTCCAGGGAGAGGACACCGAGGTAGCTGAGCGCCCTGCGAACCGCCGGGTGCGTGACCAGGCGCACGAGGAAGGCGTAGCCCCCGAGGACGGCCAGGCCAATCACGGGCGAGATGAAGATGATCCCGAGCGTGTACGGGACGTAGGCCAGGAGAAGCAGCGCGGCGCCAAGCATGGGCGTCGGTCGCACCTCGAGGCGGCCCGACTTCATCAGCCTGCCGATCAGCAGTCCCAGGAAGAAGCCGGGCATCCTGAGCGAGAAGTGCGCATAGGGAACGGGCTGGTTGAAGTGCAGGTAGGTCCACGCGCAGCCGAAGGAGAGCGCCCCGCCCGCAAACAGGATGATGTCGGGCCGGTCGATGTACTTCCTTATCGGGAGATAGGCGACATAGAGCGAGACGACCAGCGTGATGAACCAGAAGGAGTCATTGATCGACATCGCGTACGCGCTGCCGAACCACACGTGCATTCCCGTGTAGTGGAGGAACACGTCCCAGCCGCCGTAGTGCTGCCCAAGGAACTTTGTCCCGGCGACGATGCAGGCCGTGAGCACGACCCAGTAGGCGGGATAGATGCGCAGGAACCGGCGCACGAGGTAGCGGCCCGCGGTCTCGGCCTGGGACCCGAGCGCCAGGCCGATGCCGCTTAGGATCACGAACATATCCACTCCCAGCTCGCCGTGGACAACGTCCGCCATGCCGAGGACGCCCGCCGCGTGGTACAGGACCACGATCATGAGGATCGCCAGCCCCTTCAGCTCGTCGAGCGTCTCCACCCTCCCCGTGACCGGCGCGGGCAGCTCGAGGCGAAGCGGGGTCACGATGCGACCGGCTCCGCCGGGGCAGGCGCAGCAGCGGGCTCGGCGACCTTGGGCTCGCCGACCAGGACCGAGAGCTGCTCACGGACGGCCACGAAGAACTCGGGCGTCAGCTCGATCGCGGGCACCTCGTGGAGCATCTTCGTCTTCGCGTGCTCGTAGAGGTCCTTGACGCCGTCCGGCGCCACGCCCTTCGGGCGAAGGAGCCTCTTCCTCTCTAGCAGGAGGGCCAGGAAGCGGATCAGCCGGTCGGTCTCCGGCGTCGAGAGCGTCGACGGGTCTGAGAGCGTGAGAAAGAGGTTCTCGGCCGTGAGCTTGAGCGTGCGGTCCTTGTTCTCGTCCTTCAGGTTCGCCTTGTAGACCTGCACCCAGCGGCAGGCCACGAATCCCTCGGGCTTGAACTCCGCGGCATTCGCCTCGAGGAGATCATAGCGAACGACGGCCCCGTCGGGGGCGGTCGTGAGGATGCTGGCGACACGGTCGCCCTCCTGGAAGGGCTGGCCGGAGACAAAACAGGCCGGGGCCCGGGGTTGCAGGTTCAATTCCATGGGTTGGAACCTTTCTTGTTTACTTCCCCCACAGGTGGACGCTAGCAAATTTGCGCCGCAACGCCACTTGCGCCACAAAACCTAATGACCGGACGACTGATTGCCGTCGGCGACATCCACGGCTGCCACATTGAATTCTCGGAGCTGCTTGACCAGCTCGAGCTGGTGCCCGGCGACCGCCTTGTGCTCCTGGGCGACCTCGTGAACCGGGGCCCGGACAGCAAGAGGGTGCTTGAGATCGCGCGCTCCGTCGGGGCCACCTCCCTTCTTGGCAACCACGAGCTGCGGCTCCTGAAGTACCGGAAGTCGGGAGACAAGAAGTACATGAAGGAGCACGACATCGAGACCTTCGAGAAGATGGGCCCCGAGGACTGGTCCTACCTGGAGTCGATGCTCCTCACCTATGAAGAGCCGGAGCTCAACATGGTCTTCGTCCACGGGGGCTTCCTGCCGACGATCCCGTGGAACCGGCAGCCCGCCGAGGTCATCACCCGCATCCAAGTCGTTGATTCAGACGGCAACCCCAGGAAGAGGGCTGATTCGCCGGAATCGCCGCCCTGGGCGGATCTCTGGGGCGGACCTCCCTTCGTGGTCTATGGGCACACGCCGAGGCCTGAGATCTACAAGCTTAAATGGTCGATCGGCATCGACACCGGTTGCGTGATGGGCGGAAGCCTGACAGCGTACATCCTTCCCGAGCGTCGCATCCTCCAGGTGAAGGCGAAGCAGAGGTATTACTGATGTCCGATCCAAAGCCCGTGGAGGGCGCACTCCTCCTATGCCTCGACCTGCAGCCGGTCTTCCTGAAGGCCGTCCATGGCGGGCACGAGGTGCTCAAGCGCTGTGAGTTCGCCGTCGCGGCAGCGCGCCTCCTCGGTGTGCCGACGGCCTTCACGGAGCAGGTCCCGGCGAAGCTGGGAGGCACGGAGCCCTCGCTCCTGGCCCTCGCCGAGCCGGCCGAGGTGCATGCCAAGGACTCCTTCTCCGCCCTGGCGCTCGGGACGCAGGTCCGCGCCGCGCTGACCGGGGACAAGCACATCGAGCACCTGATCCTCTGCGGCGTGGAGACCCCGATCTGCGTCTTCCAGACGGCCGTCGACGCGCTGCAGGCCAGGATCGAGGTCACGGTCCTGAGCGACTGCGTCGGCGCGCGCCGACCGGCCGATGCCGCGACCTGCCTCGAGGCGCTCTCCCGCGCCGGCGCACACATCGTCCCCTCGGAGACCGTATTCTACACGATCCTGCGCGGAGCCGCGCACCCCGCATTCAGGAGCTTCACCGAACTCGTAAAGAAACATGGCTGACCTCCCCTACTCGACCGTCCGCGACCTGAAGTCCAGCGAGTCCCAGTCCGGCAAGGCGTTCGCGAGCATCCTCGTCCTTCGCAAGTCCGTGACGAAGACCGCGTCCAATGGGAACCCCTTCCTGAGCATCGAGCTGGGCGACAAGACCGGCTCGTTCACCTGCACGGTGTTCTCGGACGGGCCCGCCTACGAGCCCGTGCGCGGCGCCGAGGAGGGATCCGTCTTCAAGGTCGAGGGAAAGATCGACAGCTACCGGGGGGGCCTTTCTCCCAAGCTGACCCGGGCCTCGCTTGTCCCGCCGGCCGAGCTCCAGTCACCCGAGGTGATCGCGAACCTGGTCGAGCTGCCGCCCGAGGATCCCGACCTCCTCTGGAAGGAGCTGAACGCCTTTGCCGACGGGATTACCCACCCTGAGCTGAGGGCCACCGTGCGCAACGTGATGGACGACGTCGGCGACTCCTTCAGGACGTCGCCCGCGGCCATCTCTGTGCACCACGCCTACCGGCATGGGCTCCTCGAGCACACGGTCCACATGGCGCGCGCCTGCAGGGCGCTCCTGCCCCTCTACAAGGAGGTGGATCCCGAGCTCGCGATGGCCGGCATCCTCCTCCACGACACCGGCAAGACGATCGAGTACGAGGGCACGATGGCGACGAGGCGCGGGCGGCGCGGCATCCTGCAGGGCCACGTTGTCCTGGGCTACCAGCTGGTCAGGAAGGCCGCGCTGAAGGCCAAGCTCGACAACGACCGCACCGAGAGGCTGGAGCACATAATCTTGAGCCACCAGGGGCAGATCGAGTGGGGCGCGGCCGCCATGGCCGCGACGCCCGAGGCCGTCTTTGTGTCCATGATCGACAACCTGGACGCCAAGATGGGCGCCGTGCAGCGGACGCTGAGGAACGCCCCCGACGGGTCGGAATTCTCCGAGAGGCTGGTCGCGCTGGACACGCAGCTCCTGCTGCGGGACCTGCCGCCGGGCTGATTTCTCAGACTTCTCGCAGGCGCGCGCCCATGGCGAGCAGCTTGTCGCGCATGACGACCGGGTCCTGGGCCTTCTCGAGCGCCTCGTCGGGCGAGACGAGCTCGCGGTTCACGAGGTTCATGAGGTGGGTGTCCATCGTGATCATCCCCAGGTTGGCGCCCGTCTGGATGTCGGAGGTGATGCGGAAGGTCTTGTTCTCGCGGATCAGGGACGCGATCGAGCTCGTGTTCACCATGATCTCGTAGCCGGCGACGCGGCCGCCGCCGATCTTCTTGCAGAGCACCTGGGAGACGACGGCCACGAGCGAGGACGCGAGCTGCGTCCGGATCATGTCCTTCATGTTCGCGGGGAAGGCGTCGACGATGCGGTCGACCGTCTTCGCGGCGCTGTTCGTGTGCAGGGTTCCGAACACGAGGTGTCCCGTCTCGGCGGCGCTGATAGCGGCCTCGATCGTCTCGAGGTCTCGCATTTCACCGACGAGGATGATGTCGGGGTCCTGGCGGAGCGCGCGGCGGATCGCCTCGGAGAAGCTCGGCACGTCCACGTGCACCTCGCGCTGCGTCACGACGCAGCGCTTGTGGTTGTGGTAGTACTCGATCGGGTCCTCGATCGTGATGATGTGGCCGTCGCGGTTCTCGTTAACGTAGTTGATCATCGACGCCAGGGTCGTCGACTTGCCCGAGCCCGTGGGGCCGGTCACGAGGAAGAGGCCGCGCGGGCGGTAGAGGAGCTCGCGGATCTTGTCCGGCATGCCGATGTCCCTCAGCCCGAACATGCGGTTCGGGATCTGGCGAAGCACCATGCCGTAGTTGCCCTTGGCCTTCATGACCGAGACGCGGAAGCGCGCCTTGTCCATGTACGCGAAGCCGAAGTCGGCGCCGCCGTTAAGCTTGGTGCTCTGGATGTGGACGTCCGGGGTGATGGACATCATGAGCTTCTCGGTGTCGATCGGCTGCAGCGCGGGGCCGTCGATCGGCGTCATGCTGCCCGAGAGCCGGAGAGTCGGAGGCTGTCCCACCTGCAGGTGCAGGTCGGAAGCGTTTTGCTCGAACACGAGTTCAAGCAGTTCGTTCATCTCGTAGCTCATTTGTTTTTAAGGGACAGGCGCTACTACTGACGGCTGAGACTCAGGAGGAATTCAGCGTTAGATTTGGTCTTCTTCAAGCGTTGAATCAGCATCTCCATGGACTCGATGGGGCCCAGGCCCTGCATCGCGCGCCGCAGGCCGTAGATGCGCTGGAGCTCCTCGGGGTGGTAGATGAGCTCCTCCTTGCGGGTGCCGGAGCGGTCGATGTTGACCGAGGGGAAGATGCGCCGCTCGACGAGGCCCCGGTCGAGGTGGAGCTCCATGTTGCCCGTTCCCTTGAACTCCTCGAAGATGATCTCGTCCGCGCGGCTGCCCGTGTCGACAAGCGCCGTGGCGATGATGGTCAGGCTGCCCGCGCCCTCGATGTTGCGCGCGGCGCCAAAGAAGCGCTTGGGTTTCTGGAGCGCGTTGGACTCGAGTCCGCCCGACATGATCTTGCCGCCGCTGCCGGCGAGCGCGTTGTAGGCGCGAGCCAGGCGGGTGATGGAATCAAGGAGGATGACGACGTGCTCGCCCTGCTCCACAAGGCGGCGGGCCTTCTCGCCCACCATCTCGGCGCAGTGGACGTGGCTTTCGGGCGCCTCGTCGAAGGTCGAGGAGACAACCTCGCCCTTCGTGTGGCGCCGGAAGTCCGTCACCTCCTCGGGCCGCTCGTCCACGAGGAGCAGGATCAGCTTCGCGAACGGGCTGTTCTCGGAGATGGAGTTGGCGATGTTCTGCAGCAGGATCGTCTTGCCGGTCCTCGGGGGAGCGACGATGAGCCCGCGCTGGCCGAAGCCGATCGGCGTCAGGATGTCCACGACGCGCATCGAGACGTCCTTCTGGACGTCGACGTCCTCGAGCAGGATCCTCTTCAGGGGATAGTACGGGACCAGCTCCTCAAACGGGGTGACCTTCGAGATCTCCTCGGGGTCGTGGCCCATCACGCTGTCGATCCGGATGACAGACGGGCAGCGCTCGCCGTCGCGCGGCGGCTGGATCAGGGCCTCGATCTTGTGGCCGCGCTTGAGCCCATAGCGCCGTATCAGGCTCTCGGGAAGGTAGGCGTCCTCGGGATAGAGGCGGTAGTTGACGTGCTCGTGGACGAGGAAGGCGCCCTGGTCCGTCATGTCGACGTAGCCGCGGTCGATGATCGCGCGCTTCTCCTCCGTCGCCTTGGCGAAGATCTGCGGGAGCAGCTGGAGCCTGTTCGGGGCTCCCTCGAACTTGACCTCGAGCTGGCGCGCGAGCGCGGTCAGCTCGGCCAGCGGCAGCGAATAAAGATGGTCGAGGTAAAGGGGATCGGACTTCTTGGGAGCGATCTCCCTGGCAAGTGCCTCCAGGGCCGCGAGGTCCGCGAAGCGGGCCGGGTCCGGAAGGTCGCCGTAGACCGGGGGTGCCGAGGGAGGAGGGGGCTGGGCCGGAAAGCGGTTCTGTCCGCCGCCGCCGCCACCGCCACCGCCACCACCACCCTGCCATTGGCCACCGCCGCCTCCGCCGCCGTGGCGACCGCGCTTGCGCTTGTTGCGCTTCCAGGCGTTGCGATCCTGCCACTCGCCCTGGCCACCGCCACCACCACCGCCTCCGCCGCCGCCGCCGACATGGCGCGGGCCACCGCCGTCACCCCTGGCACCTTGGCCGCCACCACCCCCGCCGCCATTGCCACCCTGGCCTCCGCCGTCGTGTCCGATATCGCGGTTGCCGCCGTCGTCCTGGGACCCTTGGTCCTGATGCGAGGGAGCGCTCGCCTGCGCGGGCTCGGGCTCCGGCCGGCGCTCAGGCTCGCTCTTGCGCTCCGGCTCAGGCCGGCGCTCGGGTACAAAGATTTCCTGCTGCCTCTCCTCCTGCTTTGGGGCCGCGGGCTCGGCCACGGTCTTCTTCGCGCGCGTCAGTCGGCTGCGCTTTACGGGCTTCGCGCCTTCAGGCGCGGAACTTTCGTCGTCGGACTTGGGAGGGAGGGACATCAGGGTTTTCTGGGAAAGGGGTGGCAGCGTTGCCCGGTGCCAGGGAGTTCACGACTCGGTCGACTTGTGCCTTTAGAAATCCGGTTGAACCATCATTCCAAAGGACGAGATCGGACATTTCGATCTTCCGTGCCAGCGGCAGTTGCTTGGATATGCGTTGCTCGGCGAGCCCGCGGTCCATACCGCGCTGCTCCAAACGAGCGAGTTGCGAAAGTGGATCACACGCTACGCAGACCGTGAAATCAAACCAATTCTCGAGCGACTTCTCGAAGAGAAGGGGTATCTCGAGCACCCACTTTGCCCCGGGCAGCGCCCTCATCTCGGAGCGGGCGACCTCGAAGAACAGGGGATGCGTAAGTGCTTCCAGCCACAGTCTTTCGGTGTCATCCGCGAACACTCTTGAAGCCAGAGCAGGGCGGTTCACGGATCCGTCATGGGCGAAGACCGAGTCACCATAGCGCTCCTTGAGCGCGGCGCTGACTGCCGGGGTCGGAAGCACCTTCTCGCGAACCACGAGATCCGCGTCGATATGCCGGAATCCGCGCTCGGTGAAGAGCCTGGCGGCTGTCGACTTGCCGCATCCGAAACCTCCCGTGATTCCCAGTACCATGGCGTTGATGGCCCGATAGGATACCGAAATCGCCCCGACTTCAACTGCTGCGGAGGCCCATCGGGGGGATTGCGCTCTGGCGGATGGCTTGCCTAGGGTTTCTCATGCAAGTCATTCGCTCCCTCCTGGTAGTCGCGCTTCTTGGCGGGCTCGCCGCACTCCCTCTACGCGCCGACGACCCCAAGCCCCCGGAGACAAAGGCCGACGACACGAAGCCCGTGGACGTCAAGGTCTCCGACATCGAGAAGGTCGAGGTCGACAAGGACGCGGCGAAGGAACCCGCGGAGCCCGCCCCGTCGGTGACGGCGCACTCCGTCACGGTGGACGGCAAGGTCATCAAGTACCACGCGACGACCGGCTACATGGTCCTGAAGCTCGAGGAGGGCAAGCCCGCCCCGGTCACGCCGCCCGTGCGCCGCGGCAGGGACGGCGACGGCGCCGAGGGCGCAAAGGATGACACCCCGAAGTTCAAGGACGGGGTGAAACCCGTCGCGAAGGTCTTCTACATCGCCTACACGGTCGACGACGTTCCCGACTCGGCCAAGCGGCCGGTCACCTTTCTCTTCAACGGCGGGCCCGGCTCCTCGTCCCTCTGGCTCCACATGGGCTCGGTGGCCCCGCGGCGCGCCGCCATCACCGACGACGGCGAGTCGACGCCCCCGCCCTACGGCATCATGGACAACCAGTCGACCTGGCTCAACAGGACGGACCTGGTCTTCATCGACCCGGTCTCGACGGGATTCAGCCGCCCGCTGCCGAAGGAGGACGCGAAGCAGTTCCACGGGCTCAAGGAGGACATAGCCTCGATCGGCGACTTCATCCGCCT
>Ga0302319_10003962_pt1 | contig 30627 bp, 23 predicted proteins | sample Bog_T0_2_FD_203319 | JGI IMG/M metagenome (GOLD analysis project Ga0302319, IMG submission 203319) | Peat permafrost microbial communities from Stordalen Mire near Abisko, Sweden - Bog_T0_2 | ecosystem: Environmental > Terrestrial > Soil > Wetlands > Peat | place: Sweden: Abisko, Stordalen Mire... | reverse complement strand
CCTCGGCGGCCGAGTAGCCCAGCATCCGCTCCGCACCCACGTTGAAGATCTGTATCACCCCGTTCTCGTCCGTCGCTATGCTCGAGAAGTTGGCGCTGTTGAAGATCGCGCTCTGCAGGGCCCCGGCCTTGACCAGCTCCTCCTCGGCCCGCTTGCGTCCGGTGATGTCGCGAAGGATGCCGGTGAAGTGTCGCTGGCCGCTGAGCCACATCTCGCTCATGGCGATTTCGACGGGGAATACACTCCCATCCTTTCGGCGCCCAACAACCTCCCGCCCGATTCCGGCAGCGCGCGCCTCGCCACTGACGCTGTAAAACTCGAGGGTGTTGTCGTGCCCCCCTTTGCCAAGCTCGGGGATAATCGTGCTGAAATTTTGACCAATCAGCTCGGCGGAGGAATACCCGAACATCCGCTCCGCGCCTGGGTTCATCGTCTCTATCAAGCCATTGCTCGACTGCAGCGTCATGATCCCGTCCGCCACGGAATTGAGGATGGTCTGGACAAGGGCCACGCTGTCCCTCCCGGTCTGCTGTGCAGCATACTCCGTCGTGACGTCCCGGAACACGAGGACCGCCCCGACGACCCGCTGCTCGCTGTCGTGCATGGGCGCGCAGCTATCCGCGATCGCGCACTCGCGTCCATCCTTCGATATCAAGACGGTATGGTTCGCGAGGCCATGAATTGCTCCCGTGGCCAGGGTCTCCTTCACCGGGACTATGCTGGGCAATCGCGTCTCCTGGTTAACAATGTTGAAGATTTCGTCGACGGGCCGCCTGATGGCGTCTGCCTGGGCCCAACCCGTGAGTCGCTCTGCCACAGGGTTCAGGAAAGTGACGCGGCCCTCGGCGTCCGTGGCAATCAACCCGTCGCCAATGGAATGGACGATCACGGAGAGTTTCTCTTCGCTGGAGTGAAGCTCGTGGTTTGCTCGCGCGAGCTTGCGGCTCGTCTCCTTTTGGTTTTCGAGGAGCATTTGGGTCTCGGCATGGACCAGGCTCTTTAGCCGGTTTTGGGTCTCAAGGTAGACCAGATAGGCAAACAGCAGCGCGAGCAGCAGGAGTAACCCGGTGCAGACCACGACGCTGGTGAAGAGAGAGCGCATTTCCGATTGGAACTGCGATTCCTGGACGCCGAGGGCCGACTCCTCGATCTGGACAAAAGCACGCATCTCATCGCGAATCCGGTCCATTAGGCGTTTGCCGAGACCGCTATCCACAGCTTCTATGGCCGCGGCCGAGCCATGTTTGTCGACCAGCCCGACAACACGCGCCAATTCCGCCATCTTTGCCTCAACCACCGGCGCCATCGCATCGAGATGTGCATTGGCCGGAGCTATCTTGGATAATCGGCGCAACTGCCCCAGGTCGCCGACAATCTTGTCGCGCACCGCGAAATAGGGCTCCAGGAAGACCGAGTCTCCCGTAATGACATACCCGCGCTGGCCGGTCTCGGCGTCCTTCAGTTCCGAAAGCAGATCGTTCGCCTGTTTAATGACGTCGTCCGAATGTTTTCGCGCCTCGGCCGATAGTGCCACCTGCCTGAGGGCCTGAAACGAAGCCGTCGTCGCCAGAACAACCAGCAGCACGATTGCAACGAGCGTGCCCAATATTTTGTAGTTCGATCTCATGGTGCGCGGAGTGTCATCTGGGCGGAGTTGTGGAAGTTCAGGGATGGTGTCCGCCACGTTTCCCAAGGCGCTGCAGGCACCTCGGAATTATCAGTTACAAACGGCCCCGAAGATAGGGGGTGTACACCTACCCGAATCGGGCAACCAACCCACGGTAGCGGAAGCTCATGCGGCAATCCATGCAGGGTGCCGCATGGCTTTCCTGCGCGGCGCAAAAAGACCCCGTTCGCGCCCCATCATTCCCGCCCGAATCTGGCCTCTTTTCTGGCCGCCGACAGAGCCTATGGGCATCCGCATGGGCACCCGGGGCCGCTTGTCCGCGCTTCGGCTTGCTTTATGGCCCATCACGAACTCATTGCCGGCATGATTGCATCCCTTCTTGCCCATGCAGAGCCGGAGACCCCTGACGCGGGCTTGATCGATGCCTATTCGAACGCGGTCGCGGACGCCGTATCTGCGGCCCACCCCGCCGTCGTCCATATTGAGGTCACCGGAAACGGAGCACCCGGGGGGACCGGATCGGGCTTCTTCATCTCCCCGGATGGATACCTGCTGACGAACAGCCACGTAGTGCATGCGGCAACCCGTATCCAGGTCTTCCTATCGGACGGAAGAAAGCTCGCAGCCGACCTGATTGGCGACGACCCGGACTCAGATCTTGCCGTCCTTCGCGTGAGCGCCGACGAGTTCGCCCACCTCAAGCTGGCGGACAGCAACGCGGTCCGACTGGGACAGATCGCGATCGCCATCGGTTCTCCCATGGGCTTCCAGCAGACCGTTACCGCGGGCATCGTGAGCGGGCTCGGGCGGTCCCTGCGGGGAGCATCCGGCAGGCTGATCGACAACGTCATACAGACTGACGCAGCCTTGAACCCCGGAAATTCCGGGGGCCCGCTCATCAACACGCGCTCCGAGGTGATCGGCGTGAACACCGCGATCATTCGCCCGGCGCAGGGGATCTGTTTTGCCATCGCGAGCAACACCGCACGCTGGGTCGCCGCATGGCTCATAAAGGAGGGCCGTATCCGCAGAAGCTACATCGGTGTCGCAGGCCAGAACGTGCCTCTCCTGCGCAAGTTGGTCCATCATCACCGGCTATCGCAGGAATCGGGCGTCCTGATCATGGGAATCGAGTCCGATAGCCCCGCGGCCCGCGCCGGCCTGTTGGTGGGCGATATCCTAGTTGGGCTAGACGGTGCTCCCACCCCGGCAGTCGACATCCTCCACAAGCAGCTCACGGGTGAGCGCATTGGCGAGCGTGCGATCGTGAGCCTGCTGCGCGGCGTCGAGCTTCGCAGACACGCGATCATCCCCCTGGAGATGCCCCCGCGGACCTAGCGATGGCGCATCAAAAGGAAGAAGAGCCCCACCATGGCAAGCAGGGAGCCCACCCCGATGATGATGCCCGAGAGCACGGGAGTCCCCTGTAGGCTCAGGCGCCAACTGGGCGCCCGGAGCCGGTTGCTCAGGCCGGTCACGTGCACATGGGAGGGGTGGTCGAGTTCCGCCTTGAAGGCCGCGGCGCTAGGGTAGCGCTCAGCGGGGTCTCGCCGCATGGCGCGGAGCACGATCTCCTCCGCCTCGAGAGAGATCGCCGGATTCACAAAGCGAGGCGCCACCGGGTCGCCGTTCACCCTGAGCTGGGCCGCGGCCCAGGGGTCCTCGGCCTGGAAGGGCAGCACCCCTGTCAGCATCTGGTAGAGGATGACCCCGAGGCAGTAGATGTCGGTGCGCTCATCGTTAGCCTTGTTGCGGACCTGCTCCGGGGCCATGTATTCCGGCGTGCCGAACAAGGGGGTCAACCCGTCAAACAGGCTGAAACCCGAATCCACCTCGGCGGCGAGGCCAAAATCCATGAGGCAAAGATTCTGGTTTCTGCAGATCATGACGTTGCCCGGCTTCAGGTCCCGGTGGACGAAGCGCCGGGCGTGCATCTGCTCGAGCGCCTCGCAGATCACGCTCGCGATGCGCAGCGCGTCCTTCTCCGGCAGGGGCCGCGTGCGGTGCAGAACGTAAGCGAGCGTGCAGCCATCTAGATACTCCATCACGATGTAGGGTCGGCTCTTCTGCCCTTCTACCGGGATGAATTCCAGCAACCGGGGGTCCTTGAGGGCGAAACCGATCCGCTCCTCTCGCTGGAAGCGCCCATACGTCACCGGGTCGCTCTCGATCCTCATGAGCGGCACCTTGACCGCGACGACCCTCCCCCCCTTTTCTTGGTCCAGGGCCCGATAGATCGTGGCCATGCCGCTCCGTCCCACGACTTCCTGGATCAGGAACCGCCCGTCGAGCAGGTGTCCCTCGGTGAACTCCTGCTCGATCGGCGGGGGGAGTCCCTCGCGTTCCGTGAGGTCCATGCAGCAGCCCACGCCGGCAAGAGGCCGGGGATCGCCCGGTGTCTCCTGAGCTGGCTCTGGTCGGGCCCCTGCCCAGTCGAACGCCGAGACTTCAGTCATGTTGTGATCCATACTAGATCGGACTGCCCACCCAAGGTTAGTTAAAAGAACCCCCTAAGACATTAAGAATGTGTTAAGCAGGGCTCCGGCTTGACGGGCCGGCCCAGAAACTTGTGTTTCCAGGGCCCGGCACAATCTGCTCTCATCGGCGACCACGCATGAGGGAACGCCGCACACACCCCGCCGCCCTTGCCCTGCTCGCGGCGCTCCTTTTCATCGGATGCTCGAGGGCGGTGGCGCCCGCAGGGGCCGCACCCCACCACCATCAGCACCACCCGCCTCACGGCGGCACCGCAATTGAGCTCGGCAACGAGGAGTACCACATCGAACTCGTATTCGACGAAACCTCGGGGACGCTCCAAGCCTACGTACTGGATGCCGAAATGGAAAACTTCGTGAGGTCCCCGGTACCCTCGATCGAGATCAGCGCGACCGTGAAAGGCGTCGGGCGGAGTCTTGTGCTCGCGGCCGTTGCCAATCCGGAAACCGGGGAGACGGTCGGCGACACCTCGCTCTTCGAGGCCCCCGCGGGCTGGGTCAAGTCTTCGGGTCCATTCGACGCGGTCCTTAACAGCATCACGATACGCGGGTCGACGTTCACCCACGTCAGGTTCAATTATCCGAAGGGCAACGACACGGACGGCTGAGCCCTAGGGTAAGGCGAGGGCGCCCACGATGGCGCCCACATTGTGGCGGTACATCTGCTCGTAGGTCTCCGCGCCGCTTCCCGGGGGCCCCAAGCCGTCCGCGTAGAGCGTGCCCCCCAGGCGAACGCCCGTCTCGCGGACCAGGTTCTCCACCAGCCTGGGATCGACGCTGTTCTCAGCGAAGACTGCGCCGATCCTCTCCCGACGGATCAGGTCAATCAGGCCGGCAACGTTTCTCGCGTCCGCCTCGCCCTCGGTCGAGAGCCCGTTGATGGCGTGCACCGTGAAACCGTAGTCCCGGGCGAAATACCCAAATGCATCGTGGGAGGTGACCAGGTGCCGCCTGCCGGGAGGCAGCCTCCCGACCTCGGAGGAGACCCAGGCCTCCAGCTCCCGCAGGCGCGCGCTGTAGCCCTCCGCGTTTGCGGCAAACTCCTCGGCATTCTGGGGCCTGAGGCGGGTGAACTCCCTCCGCACAAGGTCGGCGGATAGGATGACGTTTCCTATGCTGTGCCACCAATGGGGATCCTTTTCGACACGACCCGGCGAGCCCGGCAGGTCCAAGACGATCGGAAGCTCGTTGCCGACGGCAACCACCCTTCCCCGAGGCCCCACGCTCACCACGAGCCGGTCGAGGTAGGCCTCCATGTTGAGGCCCGAGGCCAGGACTATTTCGGCGTCGACCAGCGCTCGGACGTCGGAGGGCGACGGGTTGAAGGAATGCGGGTCGACGCCCGGGGCCACGATCCCCACGACCTCAACCCGGGCTCCCCCCACCTGGCGCGCGACCTCGGTCAGCACGGTGTTCAGTGTCGCGACACGAATGCGCGCACCCGGCTCGCCGCCCCGCGCCGCGGCGAGGCAGCTCGCCAGTCCGAGCGCGAGCCCTCTGAGGATCGTCTTCATGCCGCCGGTCGGCGCTCGGTGCCCAGCTTGAGCGCGCCCAGCGCCCCATGCCGCGGGCTAAAGAGGGCCGAAACGACAAAGACCACCCCGAGGCAGAGCACGATGGCGGCACCGCTTGCAAGGCCGGCGTGGAAGCTCAGGACGATTCCAAGCGCCGAATCCACGACTGCGAACGCCACGGAAAGGAGGAGCATCGTCAGGAACCGGTCGCACCAGAGGTAGGCGCTCACCGCAGGGAGCAGAAAGAGGCCCAGGGCCAGCACGATGCCCATCGTCTGCATGGCCGCCACCAAGTTCAGCACCGTGAGGGTCAGGAAGCCCATGTGGACCAGCCCGCCGCGCCCGCCGGTGGCGCGGTGAAACACCGGGTCGAAGGTCTCAAGGAGCACGCTCCTGTAGAAGAGCACGAACACCAGCACCGTCAGGACACTGACCGCGGTGGCAAGGCGCAGCTCCCCTGCGCTCACCCCCAGCACGTTTCCGAAAAGGAAGTCGGCGAGGTTTATACGGGAGGGCAGCTTGCTGACGAGCGCCACACCGGCCGCAAAGAAAACGATGAAGAGCGAGCCGAAGGCCGCATCCTCCTTTACGCGGGTCATGCGGCTAAGGAGCGCGCTTCCGAGCGCCGTCAGCAGACCGGCCGCCAGGCCCCCGAAGAAGAGCGCCGTGGTGCTGGTCCCAAAGAAGTACCAGGCAGCGGCGACGCCCGGGAGCAGCGAATGGGACAACGCGTCCCCCATGAGCGCGAGGCGCCGGAGCACAAGGACGCACCCAATCAGGCCGCCGCTCACCCCAAGCAGAACCGCCGAGAAGAGCGCCCTACGCATGAACTCGTACGAAAACGGCGAGATCAGGAGCGCGTGCAGGTTCATGGCCGCGCCTCCCCATGGCCCGCCGCATGGGTGTGGCCCTCATGGACGCAGCGTCCGCCACGATAGGCGCTGTCTATGTTAATTGGGGAGAGCACATCGTCGATCAGGCCAACCGCCACCAACCGGGTCTTTAGCAGCACGCCCCGGGTGAAGCAGGACCGGGCAATCCCCAGGTCGTGGACGGCGGCAAGGACGGTGCGTCCCTGGACCGCCCAGCCACGCAGGATGTGGGTGAGTTCCTCGCTCCCGAAGAGGTCCAGACCGGCGAAAGGCTCGTCCAGGAGAAAGATGTCGCCCCCCTGGGCCACGGCCCTCGCAAGAAAAACCCTCTGCTGCTGGCCGCCGGAGAGCATGCGGATCTGCCGGTCCGCAAGGTGGGCGATTCCGAGCTCCTCCATTGCGGCATTAACCTGATCATGGTCAGACTTGGCCAGGCGCCGGAAAAGGCGGAGCGCAGGGTAGCGCCCCTGCTCGACCACGCCGCGCACCGTGATCGGGAAGTCCCAGTCGACCGAGTGCCTCTGCGGCACGTAGGCCAGCCTGGGCCGGGCGTGGTGGGGATGCTCGTCGCCTATCCGGATCTCCCCCGCAGCCAGACGCTGCCACCCCATGACCGCGCGAAGGAGCGTGCTCTTTCCGGCCCCGTTTCCGCCGAGGACAGCCGTGGAGCTGCCGCAGGGTATGTTGAACGTCACGTCCTCGAGGGCCGTCACCCGGCCATAGCGAACGGTGACTCCCTGGAATGAGATGATGTCTTGGTCTTCGGGCACTGTGGGGGAACAGTCTAGCAAATGAGTCAACAGGTCGAAACAAGACCTCTTGGGGGGACCGCCCCCAAAAGGCCCTTATTTGGGGGATATCCGCTCCCGCGGCTCCTTCACGTTGGGGCAGGAGTCAATCCACGTGCCGCGAGGCCTCGCCCACTCGGCGGCGTTGGCGAGCACCCGCCGGACGTTCTCGTCGTAATAGGTGGGGTAGGTCTCATGCCCCGGCCGGAAATAGAAGATGCTCCCGTTGCCTCGATGCCAACAGCACCCGCTCCTGAAGACGTCTCCGCCCTCGAACCATGAGGCAAAGACCTGCTCCTCCGGAGCAGGGATCCCGAACGGCTCGCCGTACATCTCCTCCATCGGGAGCTCAAAAAACCGGTCGATCCCGCGGGCGATCGGGTGCCCCGGATTGCAGACCCAGAGGCGCTCGCGCTCGTCCGCCTCCCTCCATGTGAGCGAGCAGGAGGTCCCCATGAGCAGCCTGAAGATCTTGGAATAATGCCCCGAGTGGAGCACGATAAGCCCCATGCCCTCGAGCACGCGGGCGTGGACCCGCTTCACCACGTCGTCGCTCACCTGGTCGTGGGCCATGTGCCCCCACCAGAAAAGCACGTCGGTCTCCCGGAGCCGCTCCACCGTGAGCCCGTGCTCAGGCTCCTGCAGCGTCGCGGTAATGACTGAGGCATTGGGCAGATGCTGCACAAGGCCCGCCGCGATGGCCGCGTGCATCCCGTTAGGGTACACTTTTTTTACCTTGGCACTCTTGTGCTCGTGGACATTTTCGCCCCAGACCGTTATTCGTAGTGAACTCATGATGGGTTTGCGCCATTCCCGTCTACTCCATACCCCCGATGAGAAGCAACGCTGACAGGAACAATCGCCGCTTTCGCCCGCTAAGGGGCGTCTTGCCGGCACTCGCGCTCTTGGCCTCTCCGCTCCTGGCTGAGCCCGCCGCACTGGGATCGGCCCTGGTCCTCGCCCCGATCTTTGGGGACCACGCCGTCCTGCAGCGCGACAAGGCCGACCCGGTCTGGGGCCGCGCGGGCCCAGGGGACACCATCTCTGTCACGTTCCATGGGACGACCGCGTCCACAAAGTCGGCCTCCGACGGCAAGTGGATGGTCCGGATCGGTCCCTTCAAGGCCGATGCCGAGCCCTCGGACCTGACTGTTTCAGGCAAGGACACGGTCGTCCTGCACGACGTGGTGGTCGGCGAGGTGTGGCTCTGCTCGGGCCAGTCGAACATGGAGTTCACCGTGGACGACGGCGGGGGCACCTACCAGGCGGACCACGCCCAGGCCGAGGTCTCAGCGGCAGCGTTCCCGCTGATCCGGCAGCTCAAGGCCGTGCAGACCGTCTCGCCCACTCCCCTTGAGTCCGTGAAGACGAGCGGATGGGTCGCCGCGTCGCCGGAGACCGTGGGGCATTTCACGGCGGTCGGCTATTTTTTTGCGCGCGACATCTACCACGCTCTCGGAGTCCCGGTCGGGATCATCGACAGCCCCTGGGGAGGGACGCCGATCGAGGCTTGGATGAGCGACGAGGCCCGCGCCTCGACGACGCTCTCCGCCACGCTCGACGCCCGCTGGAAGGCGCTTGTGGCCGAGTGGCCCCCGGAGCGGGTGGCCAGGTACCCGGCGGAGATGCAGGCCTGGCGCAAGGCCGAGGAGCAGTCCAAGGCAAACCACACCAAGAACCCGCTCAACTGGCCCCAATTTCCCGCCACGGACAGCTCGCCCGTCCGTCCGGGAGGCCTTTTCAACGCGATGATCGCGCCCTTCCAGCCCGGCGCCATCCGCGGCATCCTCTGGTACCAGGGCGAGGCGAACGTGGGCCACGCCGATGAATATGCGGAGCTTTTCAAGGCGATGATCACCTCCTGGCGCGCCGGGTTCGGGCAGGGCGACCTTCCCTTCTATTTCGTGCAGCTCGCCAATTTCGGCAACGAGTACGAGGTCAAGGACCGCGGATGGGCGCTTCTGCGCGAGGCGCAGGCGCGCGCGCTTTCGCTGCCCGCCACCGGAATGGCGGTCACGATCGACATCGGCGACGCCCACAACATCCACCCCCGGAACAAACAGGAGGTGGGCAGGCGCCTGGCCCTGGTCGCGAAGGCGAACCTGTACGGTGTCCCGCCCGAATCATCAGCTCCCATGTTCGCTAGCGCCACGCCCGAGGCGAAGGCGCTCAGGGTCCGTTTCACCCATGGCGGCAATGAGCTTGAGTCCCGCAACGGACCCGTGAAGGCGCTCGAGGTGGCCGGATCCGACCGCCAATTCTTCCGCGCAGAGGGCGTGATCGAGGCGGACTCGCTCCTAGTGTCTTCCCCGGACGTCGCGCAGCCTGTCGCCGTTCGCTACGCCTGGACCAACGCTCCCGAGGCCAACCTCTACGCCGACACCGGCCTGCCGGTCGTCCCGTTCAGGTCCGACGCCTGGTAAAAGCCCCAGGGGAAAACGCTCCCCGCACAAGTTTTGGACGGGATCGCTTGAAACCAAACTCGGATTGATCTATTTGATTCGAATGGATCCGTTCATCTGGAGGAGGGGAACTGTCGTCATTTTTGCCGGAGCTTTGGCCTTGGTGGTCACCGCGGGCTGCGAGAAGGCGCAGCCCGCCGCCCCCGCCCCCGCAGACGTTCAGGTGGTGTCGGTCGAGCAGAAGGACGTTCCAATCACGCGCGAATGGGTCGGCTCCCTGGACGGGTTCGTCAATGCCCAGATCCGCGCCCAGGTCACCGGATACCTCGTGAAGCAGGACTATCGCGAGGGCGCCCCGGTCAAGCAGGGGGACGTCCTCTTCGAGATCGACCCGAGGCCCTTTGCGGCGTCGCTTGCGCAGGCCGAGGGCCTGCTCGCCCAGGCAAAGGCCCAGCTCGGCAAAGCCGAGCTTGATGTCGCCCGCTACACTCCCCTCGCCCGGGACAAGGCCGTGAGCCAGGAGGAGCTCGACGACGCGGTCCAGGCCCGGTTGGCGGCCGAGGCACAGGTCGCATCCGCCCAGGCGGGCGTCGACCAGGCAAGGCTGCTCCTCGGGTTCACCCGCGTCACCTCGCCCATCGACGGCATCGCCGGGCTGATCCGGGCCCAGATCGGCGACCTGGTCGGGCCGGCCACCGGAGTCCTAACGACCGTCTCACGAGTGGACCCCATCAAGGCCTATTTCCCCTTGGGTGAGCAGGACTACCTTGAGCTCCGGTCCCACAACGCCGGCTCCGCCAGCATCGCCGAGGGCACCGAGTTTGACCTCATCCTCTCCGACGGATCCACGTACCCCAGGAAGGGCCGGTTCTTCGCGATCGACAGCGAGATCGACGGCAACACGGGCACGCTCCGGGCTGTGGCGGTGTTCCCCAACCCCGCGGGCCTCCTGCGCGCCGGCCAGTATGGGCGGGTGCGCGCGATCCTTCGCATCGAAAAGGGAGCGCTTGTGATACCGCAGCGCGCGCTGACCGAGCTCCAGGGGTCCTACCAGGTCGCGACGGTCGATGCGTCAAACCACGCGCACATTATCACGGTGAAGACCGGCGCCCTAGTGGGCTCCCAGGTGGTGGTCGTGTCCGGGCTGCACCTCGGTGACCGGGTGGTTGCCGACGGTGTGCAGAAGATCAGGACGGATGCCCTGGTGAATCCCATCCCCTTCGCGGCCGACGCGGGAGCCAAGTAACCACGCCGTGTCGAAGTTTTTCATCAATCGCCCCATCGTCGCGATCGTCATCGCGATCATCACCGTGATCGTGGGCGCCGTGGCCCTCGTCTCCCTTCCGATAGCGCAGTTCCCGAAGATCGTGCCCCCCGAGGCGCGCATCACGACCACCTTTGTCGGCGCCGATGCGCAGACCGTCGAGCAGTCCGTTGCCACGCCGATCGAGCAGGTGCTCAGCGGCGTCGACAACATGAACTACATGTACTCGATCAACGGCAGCGACGGCTCGCTGCGGATGACCGCGAACTTCGACGTGGCGACCGATCCCAACACGGACCTGATCCTGACCCAGATGAGGGTCACGCAGGCGGGACCGCAGATCCCTTCCGACGTCGCGAACTTTGGTGTCACGGTGCAGAAACAGCTGACGGCCCCGCTCATGCTCGTGGCGCTCTACTCGCCGACGGACTCCTACGACAGCACTTTCCTGGCGAATTACGCCTATATCAATATCCTGGACCAGCTGACCCGGGTGCCCGGCATCGCGAGCGCCACGGTTTTCGGCGCGGGCCAGTACGCGATGAGGTACTGGGTGAAGCCCGACCAGCTCGCCAAGCTCAACATCACCGTAGGCGACGTCGTCCGTGCGATCCAGGTCCAGAACACGGTGAACCCGGCAGGGACGATCGGCGGGGAGCCCGCGCCCAAGGGGCAGGAATTCACGTACTCGGTGCGGGTCCAGGGGCGCCTCTCGACCCCAGAGGAGTTCGGGGCCATCGTCATCCGCGCGAACCCAGACGGATCGGCGGTGCGCCTCAGGGACGTGGCCCGCGTGGAGCTCGGCGCCCAGGTCTACAACGTGATGGGGCGCTTTGACGGCAAGCCGGCCGCCAACATCGCGATCTACCAGCTGCCGGGCTCGAACGCCCTGGACTGCGCGAACGGGGTCAGGGCGGCGATGGCGAGGATCCGCCAGAGCTTTCCGGACGGCCTCGACTACCAGGTCGGCCTCGACACGACAAAGGCCGTGTCGGAGGGCATGCGCGAGATATCGAACACCCTCTGGCAGGCCCTCCTGCTCGTCATCCTGGTGGTCTTCGTGTTCCTCCAGGGATGGAGACCGACCCTGATACCGCTCCTCGCCGTGCCGGTCTCGCTGATCGGCACGTTCATGCTTTTCCCGTTGTTCGGGTTCTCCGTAAATACCCTCTCACTGTTCGGCCTGGTCCTGGCCATCGGCCTCGTGGTGGACGACGCGATCGTGGTCGTCGAGGCCGTCGAGCACCACATTGAGGAAGGCATGTCGCCGCGCGACGCGACATTCAAGGCGATGGAGGAGGTCTCGGGCCCGGTGGTCGCGATCGCGATCATCCTGGCCGCCGTGTTCATCCCGACTGCGTTCATACCCGGTATCACGGGCCGGCTCTACCAGCAGTTCGCGCTCACGATCGCCATCTCCGTGATCATCTCGGCGTTCAACGCCCTTTCCCTGAGCCCCGCGCTCTGCGCGATGCTGCTTCGTCCAAAGGGCGAGGCGCGGGGGCCCCTCGCCGGTTTCTACAGGAAGTTCAACAGCATCTTCGGACGCGTGCAGGACGGCTACGTGGGCGCCTCGCGCCACCTCATCCAGAAGAGCACCCTGAGCTTCGTTATCCTGGGGTGCTTCGCCCTGGGCGCATTCCTGATCGGCAGGAAGCTTCCCACCTCATTCCTTCCCGACGAGGACCAGGGCTACCTCTACGTGGGCCTGCAGCTTCCCAACGCATCCTCCCTCCAGCGTACGAGCGAGGTCACACGCAAGGTGGAGGACGTCCTGAAGAACACGCCGGGCGTCAGGAACTACACCTCCGTCATCGGTTTCTCCCTTCTCAGCACGGTCTCCAACACCTACAGCGGGTTTGTCTTCGTCAACTTCAAGCCCTGGGACGACCGGACGAAGCCCGAGGAGAGCTACGGCGCGATCAAGGCGCACCTCACGCGCGAGCTCGGCAAGATTCCCGAGGCGAGGGCCTTTGCATTCTCGCCGCCCTCGATCCCGGGCATCGGCACCGCCGGCGGATTCACCGCGGTGCTTGAGGACCGCGCGGGCAAGGACATCTCCTTCCTGTCCGAGAATCTCGACAAATTCATGGCTGCCGCGCGCAGCAGGAAGGAACTCTCGGGGGTCTCCACGACGTTCCTGCCCTCGGTCCCGCAGGTCTACGTGAAGGTGGACAGGGACAAGGTCCTCAAGCAGGGCGTCGAACTGGGCGACGTGTACCGGACGCTCCAGTGCTACATGGGCGGCATCTTCGTCAACTACTTCAACCGCTTCGGCCGGCAGTGGCAGGTCTACGTGGAGGCCGAGGGGGAATACCGCAACAGCACGGACAAGCTCGGGAGCTACTTTGTCAGGAACCACGACGGGGCCATGGTGCCGCTTTCGGCCCTGGTGTCCGTCGAGAGCCGCATGGGCCCCGAATTCACGATGCGCTACAACCTCTACCGGTGCGCGCAGATCAACGGGGCGGCGGCGCCAGGCTACAGCTCGGACCAGGCCCGCGCCGCGCTCGAGGACGTCTTCGCGAAGACCATGCCGCGGGAGATGGGCCTAGACTACATGGGGATGACCTACCAGGAGAAGAAGGCCCAGGAGGGTATCCCCCCGGCCGCGATCTTCGCGCTCTCGCTCCTCTTCGTCTTCCTGATCCTGGCGGCCCTCTATGAGAGCTGGTCCCTGCCCTTCAGCGTGCTCCTCGGGGTTCCCGTCGCGGTGTTCGGCGCCTACCTGACCCTCTTTGCCCGCCAGATGGAGAACAATGTCTTCGCACAGATCGGGCTCATCATGCTGATCGGCCTCTCCGCCAAGAATGCGATCCTGATCGTCGAGTTCGCAAGGACCCGCTACGAGCACGGCGTGCCGCTCCTCGAGGCGGCCATCCAGGGCGCCAAGGTGAGGCTAAGGCCGATCCTGATGACGTCGCTGGCCTTCATCTTCGGCTGCGTGCCGCTGTGGCTTGCCAGCGGGTCGGGCGCCGTCGCGCGAAAGGTGATGGGCACCGCCGTCATCGGGGGAATGCTCGCCGCGAGCGCCCTGGCGATCTTCCTGATCCCGGTGACCTTCTATGTGATCGAGATGTGGGCCACCAAGGGGCTTCCCCACAGCGCCCATGCGTCACCCCTCCACCCCACGCCGTCGATTTTTCCCACGGCCGGCGGGGAGAAGAAACCGGGGGAACATTGAAGATGGCCCATCCAAGCCTGAGACACACCGGGCCCCTCCTCGCCGCAGCCCTTCTAGCCGGCTGCGCCGTCGGTCCCAACTACCGTCGCCCCGAGACGGCGACCCCCGAAGCGTTCCGCGGCGCCGCCCCCGAGGGCGACCGTTCCCTGGCCGACGTGGCCTGGTGGGACCTCTACCGGGACGAGCGCCTCACGGGCCTGATCCACACGTGCCTGGCCAACGGCTTTGACGCCCGGATCGCCGTGGCCCGGGTCGGTCAGTCCCGCGCGATCGCGGCCCAGGTCCACGGCCAGCTCTTCCCCGGTCTCGGCTACTCTGCGAATGCCGACCGGGGCCGCAATGCCCTGCTGGGAAATCCCAATCCCTCGGGAAATGGGGCCATCTCGGACGGCTTTGACGGGTACCTTGGAGCCACCTGGGAGCTCGACCTTTGGGGCCGGGTCCGCCGGCTCGATGAGGCGGCCCGCGCACAGTACCTCTCCTCGGAGGAAGGACGCAGGGCCGTGTTCCTGAGCCTGGTAAGCGAGGTCGCCACGTCCTACTACGGCCTGCTTGAGCTGGACGAGGAACTGGCCATCGCGCACCAGGCCACCGATTCGTTCGGCCGCAGCCTGGAGCTTTTCAACCGGCAGCTGGAGGGCGGGACCGCCTCGCGGCTCGACTCGGCGACGGCCGAGGCGGCCATGGCGACAAGTGCGGCGCGGATCCCGGACCTAGAAAGGCAGATCGCGATCACGGAGAACCAGATCAGCGTCCTGGTCGGTTCAAGCCCCGGGCCCATTGTCCGGGGTGCTCGCCTTTCCGAGCAGAGTGTGCCCCCGGAGGTGCCGGCGGGCCTCCCGTCCGCCCTCCTGGAGAGGCGTCCGGACGTCCGGGAAGCAGAGTTTGCAGCGGTTGCGGCCAACGCGGGGATCGGGGTCACCGTAGGGGGCTTCCTGCCGCGGATCGGCCTGAGTGCGATCCTCGGGGGCGTTAGCCCGGAATTAAACAGCGTCACCTCGCGCCAGGCCCGGCTTTGGTCCGTCGGTGCCGGTGCCACCGGGCCCCTCTTCCAGGGAGGCGGCCTCCACGGGCAGTATGAGCAGGCCAAGGAGACCTGGGAGATTGCCAAGCTCCAGTACCAGCAGGCAGCCCTCAACGCTTTCGGCGATGTGGCCAACGCACTCGTGACCCGCCAGAAGCTGGCCCAGGTCCGCGAAGAGCAGGAGCGCGCCGTGAAGGCTTACGAGGAGGCCGTGAAGCTTTCGAGCGAGCGCTATTCCGCCGGGAAAGCCAGCTACTACGAGGTGATCGAGGCCCAGCTGCGGCTCTTCCCTTCGCAGGTGGCCCTCGCCCAGACCAAGCGGAGCCAGTTCACGGCGGTCGTCGACCTGTACAAGGCCCTGGGCGGCGGTTGGAACCTGAAGGATCCCGAGTGGTCCGGATCCCCATCCCGGTGACCGGTGGCGCGGTCGGTGCCTGACAGGCATAACCTTGCATTCGGAGCGCCCCAAAGTTACTTGAAGCGGGGGCCCGGCGTCCGTGCCCTGCATGTCCTATATGTCCCGAAGCGCATCCCTATTCGGCCCCTGGAAGAAGGCCTGCCGGTTCAATAGGAGCGTCGCGCGCGCGCGATCGGCAGGCCGGTTCCTCCCCTAGCCCCATGGGATCGAAGGCACCCGCAAATGAGGCCGCCCTGAGGGCCAAGGTCGCAGACCTGTCCCAGCGGCTTGCCAAGGCCGAAGCGGCCCTGGCCGCCGCGGTCTCGGGGACGGGGGCTCCCGGAGCGCCCTCCCGGCAGAGGGACCTCCTGGCCGAGGTCCTCAGAACAGGAGCCCTGGGGCACGACCTCCTGAGGGCCGTGATCGATATCATCCCGGACCATGTCTTTGTGCGCGACCGGGCCTACCGGCACATCCTCAACAACCGGACCCAGCTGGACCAGCTGAAGGCCGCAACGCTTGAGGAGACCCTCGGCAAGACGGACCTCGATTTCTACCCTGCCGAGACGGCGCAGCGATTCCACGACACCAATGAGGCGGTCATGTCCAGCGGCCACGCCACCTATGACGCCGAGGAGATGGGGCCGGGGCCGTCCGGCGAGCCCCGATGGTGGTCAACCACAAAGGTGCCGATCCGGGACACCGACGGCACCGTGATCGGGCTCGTGGGCATTAGCCGGGACATCACCCAACAGCGCAACGTGATGCAGAAGGTGATCGAGCAGACGGCGATGCTCGACCAGGCCCACGACTCCATCCTCCTTCTCACCCTGGACGGCCGAATCGCCTACATGAATGCCGCGGCCGAGGAGCTCACCGGCTGGACCGCCAAGCAGGCCATCGGGAAACTGGGCACCGACACCGTGCCCGCCGAGGATCAGGCGCAGATGGCCCTGGCGAATCGGGAGACGATCGAAAAGGGGTCGTGGCACGGAGAGCTGAGGATCCATCGTCCCGATGGGAAGGAGCTGTTCCTGGACACCCGCCGGTCCCTCATTCGCGACGAAAGCGGGACGCCGAAGGCGCAGCTGAGCATCAGCGCGGACGTCACTGAAAAGAGGAGGGCCGAGTCCATGGCTCTTCGCAACCAGCGGCTTGAGAGCCTGGGCACGCTCGCCGGCGGGATCGCGCATGACCTCAACAATGTCCTGGCCCCGATCCTGATGGCCATAACGCTCCTCAAGATGAAGGTGAATGACGAGGGGGGGATGCGGCTCCTGACGCTCCTTGAACAGAATGCCGAGCGCGGCGCCCAACTCGTCCGGCATGTGCTGGCCTTCGGCCGCGGCGCGGAAGGCAGCCGCGTGGTCCTTCAGCCCCTACTGGTCGCTCGCGGGATCGAGCAGATCGTGAAGGACACCTTCCCGAAAAACGTGAGGCTCGAATTGCGCTGCGACTCGCAGCCGTGGACCTTCCTGGGTGACCCCAACCAGGTCCACCAGGTGCTCCTTAACCTCTGCGTGAACGCCCGCGACGCGATGCCGAGCGGGGGCAAGATCACGCTCCGCATCAAGAACGAGATGATCGACCAGACGTTCGCGAGCATGAACCGCGGGGCGATGCCAGGACCCTACGTGGAGATCTCGATTGCCGACACCGGCGTGGGGATGGCGCCGGAAGTCCGCGACCGGATCTTCGAGCCGTTCTTCACGACGAAGGATGTCGGAAAGGGAACGGGCCTCGGGCTCTCCACCTCCCTCGGCATCATCCAGGGCCACGGAGGCTTCATCGGCGTTTCGAGCAGCTCCGGCAACGGCAGCACGTTCCGGGTGTACCTGCCCGCCCAGGCCTCGGATGCGGCTCCGGGCGACAGCAAACCCCTGGGGCTGCCCTGCGGGCACAACGAGCTCGTCCTGGTCGTGGACGATGAGGAGCCGATCCTCGAGGTGGCGAAGTCCACGCTTGAGAAGTTCGGGTACCGGGTCGTAGTCGCTACGAACGGGGCCGCGGCCGTCTCGATCTACGCCCTGCAGAGGGAGCAGATCGCGGTCGTGCTCACCGACATGGCGATGCCCATCATGGACGGGCCCGCCATGGTGGTCGCGCTGAAGGCCATCAACCCCGACATAAAGATCGTCGGCTCGAGCGGGCTGACCGGGCAGAGTGTGCTCACGGCGTCGCGCGTCTCCGGCGTCTGCGAATTCGTCCCCAAGCCCTACTCCGCGGAAACGCTCCTGAATGCGATCGCGCGCGCCCTTGTCGGCAAGGGCAATTCCCAGGCCGTGCCGCCGCTGGCCTGACGCGCCCTTTGGGGGCCCAAGCTGAACAAAGACGACCCTTCCCCCGTGCGCTCCTCATACGACCCAATAGCCGGCCAGAACGTGGACCGCCTCGCCGCGCTCAGCGACGGGATCTTCGGGGTCGCAATGACGCTCCTGGTCCTCGACCTGAGGACCCCGGCCCTGGAGGTCGTGCACAGCGAGCGCGGCCTGTGGTCGGCGCTCGCCGCCATCCTGCCCCAACTGGTGATGTACATGATGAGCTTCATCACGCTCGGCATTTTCTGGGTCGGGCAGCAGACCCAGCTCAACCACCTGGAGCGCTCGGACCGCCACCTTACCTGGATAAACCTCGGATTCCTCTTCGCTGTCACGCTCCTGCCCTTCTCGACGAAGCTTCTGGCCGAGTACACCCTGTTCCGGGCGGCGCTGATCGAGTACTGGTTCAACATCCTCCTGCTGGGGGGCGGGCTCTATTGCACCTGGGGGTACGCCTACCGCAACAAGCTCCTGAAGCCCGACACGCCCCCCGGAGTCCCGGCGGCCGTGTGCCGGCGAATCGTGATCGCACAGTCCCTCTATGCCGCGGGCGCGCTCCTGTGCCTGGTGGACACTCGGCTCAGCATCGCCTCGATCGTCCTCGTCCAGCTCTACTACGCCCTGGCCCCCAGCTTCCGGCCGCGCCCGTGAGCAAGGGAAAGGGCTGCTCCGCCATTGTATGGGGACCTGCCATGCAGGTGTTGCGAAGCCTGGGAAAACGGCCGAAAGTGCCGCCGACGCAACCGAGAGCCCTCCCCTCACCCATCAGAGCCGGCACCCCGTGAACCCAGCCACCGGATGCTCAACCCGCCCCTCCAACAGCACCCTCAACTCCCCGCCCACCCCCTGCCCATCGTAAGCATCGGCGCCGGGGGAATCGCCAGGGACGCACATCTGCCCGCCTACCGGAAGGCGGGATGGCAGGTTGTGTCGATCCACGACAAGGACCGATCCCGGGCGGAGGCGGTTGCCCGGGACTTCGGCATACCCAGGGTGTGCGACTCGCTCGAAGCCGCCGTGGGAACGGCGCCGAAGGGAGCCATCTTCGACGTCGCCGTGCCCGGCTCCGCGGTCATGGAGGTCCTGCCCGCCCTTCCCGATGGGGCCCATGTTCTCATGCAGAAGCCGCTCGGGGTGAACCTCGAGGAGGCCACCGCAATCCGAGCGCTGTGCCGAAAGAAGGGCCTAAATGCCGCCGTTAACCTCCAGCTTCGCCATGCGCCCAACATGATCGCCGCCCGAGACATCGTGGCCCGCGGTCTGATCGGCCAAGTCCACGATTTCGAGGTGAGGGTCACCTGCTCGATGCCTTGGCACCTCTGGAAGTTCCTCTACGGCATCCCGCGAATGGAGATCGTCTTCCACAGCATCCACTATGTGGACCTCCTTCGCTCGCTCCTCGGCGACCCAAAGGGCGTATGGTGCAAGACGCTCCGGCACCCGCAGATGATGGAGCTGGCCTCGACCCGGACCTCGATCGCCCTGGACTACGGGGACGTCCTCCGGGCCAATATTTCGACAAACCACGGGCACTGCTTTGGAACCCGCCACCAGGAGAGCAGCCTGAAGATCGAGGGAACCCGGGGCGCCGTCTATGTGCGGATGGGGGTCAACCTTGACTACCCGCGCGGCATGCCCGACGAGCTCGAGTACTGCCTCCTCGAGGAGGGATCCACGCCGGCGTGGACCACCGTCCGGCTCGAGGGATCCTGGTTTCCCGACGCCTTCGTGGGCCCCATGGCGGGCCTCATGCGCCATGCCCGGGGCGAGTCGGATGACTTCCCGGCCTCGGTGGAGGATGCCTGGAAAACCATGGCCCTGATCGAGGCCTGCTATGAATCGAGCGAACACGGCTCAACAAAAATTAGCCCATGAAGACCCACAACCCTCCCCGCCGATTTGGAATGGTCCTGCGCGTCAGGCCGGAGAAATTCGAGGAGTACAAGCGTCTCCACGCCGCCGTCTGGCCCGAGGTTCTGGAGCGCATCACCGCCTCCAAGATAAAGAACTACTCTATCTACCACAAGGAAGGCTGGCTCTTCTCGTATTTCGAGTACTGGGGGGACGACTTCGAGGCCGACATGAAGCTCGTGGCTGCAGACGTGGCGACGCGACGCTGGTGGTCGATCATGGAGCCGATGCAGATCCCCCTGCCCTCACGCGAGCCCCAGGAATGGTGGGCGCGCATGGAGGAAGTGTTCCACCTCGACTAGCCGATGGGCCCGGCGTTCACCGACTCCCACGTGCATTTCTGGGACAGGTCCCTGCGCGGGTACCCGTGGCTGTCCGGATTCCCCCAGATCGCCGGGCCGCACCTCCCGTCCGACCTGGCAAACGAGGCGGCTCCCGAGGCTCCCGGCAGGATTGTCTTCGTCCAGGCGGACTGCACGCGCGACTGCGCGCAGCAGGAGGTGTCCTGGGTGGAGTCGATATCCCTGCAGGGCCCCCGGGTGGCCGGCATCGTCGCCTTTGCGCCCATGGACAGGGGCCCCGGAACGCGGGAAGCCCTGGTTGCGCTGGCAGCCCACCCGCTCGTGAAGGGCGTCCGCCACCTGATCCAGGGCGAGGAGGACCCCCGCTTCTGCCTTTCGCCGGCATTTGTGTCCGGCGTTCGCGAGTGCGGAAACCTGGGGTTCACCTTCGACCTGTGCGTGCGCTCCTTCCAGCTCGGCCCCGTCGCCGAGCTCGTGCGGCAATGCCCGGGGACGACCTTCATCCTGGACCACGCCGGCAAGCCGGACCTTTCAGCGGGCCGCCTGGACCCGTGGCGGGCGCACATCCGCGACCTGGCGGAGTGCCCCAACGCCGTGTGCAAGGTGTCCGGTCTGGTGACCGAGGCCGGCACGGCGGCGCTTGATCTGGAGCGTTTCATCCCCACGATCGGACACCTGCTCGGAACCTTCGGCCCGAAGCGCCTGCTCTTCGGGAGCGACTGGCCGGTCATGAAACTCGCATCGCCCTACCCCGCCTGGCTCTCCTTGGCCCGGCAGCTCCTATCGCACCTTCCCGCCTCCGACCAGGCGGCCATCTTCAACGACAACGCCGGGCGCATCTACCGCCTGGAATAGCACACCCCATAAACCCAGGCCCAAAAGCCATGTTCAGACTCGACGCAAAGATCGCACTCGTGACGGGGGCCGGCTCCGGCATCGGGGAGGCCATCGCCCTCTGCTTCGCCGCGCAGGGCGCGACGATCTGGGTTGTGGACCGCGACAAGCCCAAGGCCGCGGCGACCGTCGACGCCATCCGCGCCAAAGGGGGGAAGGCGGACCTTGCCTGTGTCGACGTGAGCGACCCCGAGGCGGTGCTCTCGCTCGCCGGGCGCATCGGCGCCCTGGACATCCTGGTCAACAACGCGGGCATTGGGCACGTTGGCAACCTGGTTGGAACGGCCGCCGCGGACTTGGACCGGATGTACGCGGTCAACGTCCGGGGCCCCTTCAACTGCTGCAAGGCCTTCGTTCCCGCGATGCTCGCCCGGCGCAAGGGAAGCGTCATCAACATGGCCTCGATCGGCGGCATCGTCGCCGTGAGGGACCGCCTCGCCTACACGGTCAGCAAGTTTGCCGTCGTGGGGCTCACGAAGTCCCTGGCGCTCGACCACTCCCACGAGGGTGTCCGCTTCAACTGCATCTGTCCCGGGCGCGTAGAGACCCCCTTTGTGAAGACGCGCCTGGCCGAGTACCCCGACCCGGAGAAGGCTTACCGGGAGATGGCCTCGACGCAGCTGAACGGCAGGATGGCGCGTCCCGCCGAGATCGCATCGGCGGCCCTCTACCTTGCGGCTGACGAGTCGGAGATGGTCACCGGCAGTTCGCTCATGATCGACGGCGGGTGGAGCGCGGGCAAATAGCCCATGGCAAGGATCATCCAGCTCGAGGTGCGGGACATCCGGTTCCCCACCTCGCTCGACAAGGACGGCTCGGACGCGATGAATCCCGACCCGGACTACTCCGCGGCCTACGTGATCTTGAGGACCGACCGCGGCGACGGGATCGAGGGGCACGGCCTGACCTTCACGATCGGGCGCGGGACGGAGGTCGTGGTCGCCGCCGTGGACGCTCTCCGGCCACTGGTCGTGGGCCAGCAGGTCGAAGCCTTCACGGAGTCGCCGGGGGCGTTCTGGAGGCACCTGACCGGCGACAGCCAGCTCCGCTGGATTGGGCCCGAAAAGGGGGCGATCCACCTTGCGACGGCGGCCGTCGTGAACGCCCTCTGGGACCTTTGGGCCAAGATCGAGGGAAAGCCGCTCTGGAAGCTGCTCTCCGAACTTTCTCCAGCGCAGATTGTCGAGCTGGTCGACTGGCGCTACCTGACCGACGCGCTCACCCCGGGCGACGCGCTCACGATGCTCGAGAGGCTCGCGCCCACCCGCGCGACGCGCGAAGCCGAGATCCGGGCGAGCGGCTATCCCGCCTACACGACATCGGCCGGGTGGCTCGGCTATTCCGACCAGAAGATCCGGGACCTCTGCCGGGCGGCCCTCGCCGAGGGCTGGACCAGCTTCAAGGTGAAGGTCGGCGCCGACCTTGAGGACGACCGAAGGCGCTGCTCGATCGTGCGCGCCGAGATCGGGGAGCACCGGCCCATGATGATCGACGCGAACCAGCGGTGGGATGTCCCGCAGGCCATCGCGTGGGTGAAGGCCCTGAGCCCCCTGCACCCCCTCTGGATCGAGGAGCCGACGAGCCCCGATGACGTGCTCGGGCACGCGGCCATCGCGAGGGCCCTCTCGCCGCTCGGCATCGGCGTCGCGACCGGGGAGCACTGCCAGAACCGCGTCATGTTCAAGCAGCTGCTCCAGGCTCGTGCCATTTCATTCTGCCAGATCGACTCCTGCCGCCTGGGAGGCGTGAACGAGGTGGTCGCCGTCCTCCTCCTTGCGGCGAAGTTCGGCATCCCGGTCTGCCCGCACGCCGGCGGCGTGGGCCTCTGCGAGTACGTCCAGCATGAGTCGATCTTCGACTTCATTTGCGTCTCGGGCTCGCTCGAGGGCCGGAGGGTGGAGTACGTGGACCATCTCCACGAGCACTTCAAAGACCCCTGCGTGATCCGCGGCGGCCACTACATGGTCCCCACAGCACCCGGGACCAGCATCACGATGAAGCCGGGGTCCATCGAGGACTTCACCTACCCCACGGGAAAAGTCTGGAAAAAACACTAGCACCCCACCCCAATCCGACCCCATGCGCATACCCCTCGCACTTGCCCTCACCCTCGCCGTGCTCCCCGCGGCCGTTCGCTCGGCGGACTTTCAGATTGCGGTGATTCCCAAGGGGACGACGCACGAGTACTGGCGGTCGATCAACGCAGGCGCTGTCAAGGCCCAGCGCGACCTGAAGGCGGCTGGCACGGACATCCAGATCATCTGGAAGGGTCCCCTGCTCGAGGACGACCGGGAACAGCAGATTCAGGTCGTCGAGAACTTCGTCTCCAGGAATGTGTCCGCGATCGTCCTGGCGCCCCTCGACAGCCGGGCGCTCGTGGCACCCGTTGAGGATGCCGTCAGGGCGGGCATACCCGTGGTCGTGATCGACTCCGCGCTCAGGTCCAACCTGACCTCGAGCACCGTGGCCACCGACAACCGCAAGGGCGGGCAGATCGGCGGCCGCCGCCTGGGCGCCCTCCTGGGCGGCAAGGGCCGGGTCGTGATGCTGCGCTACCAGGTCGGCTCCGCGAGCACCGAGGAGCGGGAGGCCGGATTCATGGAGGTGATGAAGGGCGAGTTCCCGGCCATTGAGCTCCTCTCCACGGACCAGTACGGAGGCGCCACACGCGAGACCGCCTACAAGGCGGCCCAGAACCTCCTGAATCGCTACGGCTCCCAGCTGGATGGCATCTTCGCCCCGAACGAATCCACGGCGAGCGGCACCCTCCTGGCCCTCAGGGAACAGGGCCTCTCCGGCAAGGTACGCTTCGTCGGCTTCGACGCGAACGAACAGCTCCTTGCAGCCATGAAGCAGGGGGACATCCAGGGCCTGGTGGTCCAGGATCCGTTCAAGATGGGCTACCAGGGAGTCATGACCGCCGTCGCCGTGCTCCGCCACGAGAAGGTGGCCCCGTCGGTCGACACCGGCGTGGGACTCGTGACCGTGGAGAACATGGACGATCCGGCGATGGCATCGATCATCCACCCGCCGATCTCCGAATACCTGAAGTGATGCCCGCTTCCCGGCTCAGACTCGCGGGAATAAGCAAGGCCTTCGGAGCCACCCGGGCCCTTTCGTCGGTCTCGCTCGAGGTGGCCGCGGGCGAGGTCCATGCCCTGGTCGGCGAGAACGGCGCGGGAAAGAGCACGCTCCTTAAGATCCTGAGCGGCGCCCACGCGCCGGATGCGGGAGCAATGGAGCTTGAGGGGGAGCCTTACAGTCCGAGCGGTCCCTCGGACGCAAGGGAGCGGGGAGTCGCCATGATCTACCAGGAGGTCACCCTCGCCCCACACCTCTCGGTTAGGGAGAACATACTCCTGGGATCCGAGTCATCGCGCCTGGGCTGGATCAACACCCGGCGCTCGCGCCAGCGCGCCGAGGGGGCGCTTGCCGTGCTTGGATACGACCACTTCCCCCTGGAGAGGGCGACGGGCGCATTCACGATCGCCGAACAGCAGGTGATCGAGATCGCGCGAGCGCTGCTCCTGAAGCCGCGCGTCCTGATCATGGACGAACCCACGAGCAGCCTCACTCAGGCGGACACGGAGAAGCTCTTCCAGGTGATCGGGCGCCTCCGCGCGCAGGGCGTGAGCATCATCTACGTGAGCCATTTCCTCGAGGAGTTTCTCAGGATCTGCGACCGCTACACGGTGCTGAAGGATGGCCTGACGGCGGGCACCGGCATCATGAAGGAGGCCAGCGTGGACCATCTGGTTTCGCTCATGACCGGGCGCCACGTCGCCGACCTTTACCCGAGGGTCGCGCGCAAGCTCGGCGCCCCGGTCCTTGAGGCGTCTCGCCTCGCGAGGTCCCCCCGCCTTAAGCCCACCACCTTCACCCTGCGAAACGGGGAGATCTTCGGGCTGGCGGGGCTTATCGGTGCCGGGCGCACCGACCTGGTGCGTGCGGTGTTCGGGCTCGACCAGGCGGACTCGGGCGAGATCGCCGTCTTCGGCCGCCACGAGCCGCACCCCTCACCCCGCGGGAGCTGGAGCCGGGGGCTTGGATTCCTGAGCGAGAACCGCAAGGAGGAAGGCCTCATGCTGAACCTGCCCGTGTGCGACAACATCACCCTGACCAAGCTCGAGGCCTACGGCCGGATGGGCTGGATCGACCCCACGAGGCAGAACGCCGCATCGGACCGGTGGACGGCGGAACTGGCCATTAAATGCAGGAGCGGCGGCCAGGCCGTGGGCGAGCTCTCGGGGGGCAACCAGCAGAAGGTGGCGCTTGCGCGGCTCCTGGAGCATCCGGCAAGGATACTCCTCCTGGATGAGCCGACCCGCGGCATCGACGTCGGGAGCAAGGCCCAGATCTACGAGATCATCGGGCGCCTGGCCGCCGCCGGAAAGTCGGTCGTCCTGGTGAGCTCCTACCTTCCGGAGCTCCTCGGCCTCTGCGACACGATCGGCGTCATGCACCGCGGCGAGCTTGTCGCCGTGAAACCCCGCGAGGCGTGGAGCGAACCCGAGCTCCTCCGGTTCGCCGTCGGCAAGGACTAACCCATGACCCGCCTCCTGCGCACCGTTGTAAGAAAGGGCGGGCCCTTCATCGGCCTGATCCTGGTGATCGCCATCTTCTCCGTCCCGGCCGAGACCCGCGGGTATTTCCTGACCTACCACAACTTCAAGATCATCCTCACGCAGTCGGTGATCGTATCGATCGGCGCCCTGGGCATGACCATGATCATCGTGAGCGGGGCGATCGACCTGTCGGTGGGCTCGGTCGTGGCGCTGACCGGCGTCGCCGCGGCGCTCCTTATCCAGCATGGATGGGGCCCCGTGCCCACGACCCTTGCTGCGATCGCGTTCGGGGGGGTGATCGGACTGGTGAACGGGACGGCGGTGGCAGCCCTCCGGATGCCGTCCTTCATCATCACGCTCGGCATGCTCGGGATCGCGCGCGGCACCGCCAAGTGGCTGGCCGACAACCAGACCGTGAGCTACGACCGGTCGCCCATAAACAGCTGGATGACGACGGCCAATCCCTCGGGCCACGCCCTGCCCGCCGGGGTCTGGGTGGCCATTGCCCTGGCCGCGGCCACCTCCCTGCTCCTCAAGAAGACCGTGTTCGGACGGCACGTCTTCGCCCTGGGCTCCAACGAGGCGGCGGCGCGCCTCTGCGGCGTCCCGACGGTGCGGCTGCAGGTCATGGTGTTCGCCCTCGCGGGCTGCTTCTTCGGCCTCTCGGGGCTTTTCCAGCTCGCTCGCCTTAGGCTCGGCGACCCGACGGTCGCCGTGGGCCTCGAGCTCGACATCATCGCCGCAGTGATCATCGGCGGGGCCAGCCTGAGCGGCGGGTCCGGCACCGTGCTCGGGTCGATCATCGGCGCTCTGATCATGGCCGTCCTGCGCAACGGTTCCCAACAAATGGGCTGGCCGAACTATTTCCAGGAAATCATCATCGGGGTCGTGATCATAGCCGCCGTATTCCTCGACCGGTTCCGCCGCGGCGGAAAATCGTGAAGCCCACACCCAACCGATGAGCCGCGCACTCTGCATAGGTTTCGACGCCGACGACACGCTCTGGCACAACGAGAACATCTTTGAGCACGTGCATGAGCGCTACAACAAGCTGCTCTCCAACTACCACGACGCGGCCACGGTGGAGCGCGCGCTCTACGAGACGGAGATGCGCAACCTTGAGCTCTACGGCTACGGGATCAAGGGCTTCATGCTCTCCTCGATAGAGACGGCGATCGAGCTGACGGACGGCAAGGTGAGCACGGGGGAGCTGAAGGACCTGATAGGCCTGGGTCGCGAGATGCTGGACCATCCCGTGGAGCTGCTGCCCGGGGCAAGGGAGACACTCGAGGCCCTCTCGCCGCAGCACCGCCTGATCCTGATCACAAAGGGTGACCTGCGCGACCAGGAGAGGAAGCTGGCAAAGTCGGGGATCGCAAAACTCTTCCATGCCGTGGAGATCGTGTCCGAGAAGGACGCCCCGACCTACGCGCGGATTCTTTCCCGGCATGGGATCGAACCCCGATCGTTCATCATGGTCGGTAATTCGGTGAAATCGGACATCCTCCCGGTGTTGGAACTCGGAGGATCGGGCGTCCACATACCCTACCGCATCACCTGGGGCCACGAGCACGCAGAGACCCCTCTTTCCGATGACGACCGGCTCTTCCGCGCCGCGTCGCTTCGCGATCTGCCCGAGATCATCGCGCGCTGGCGCTAGCTCGCTGAGCTTCCGTTTAGAGACAGACGGCGACGGCAGCTCGGCGCCGAAACTCTAGCCCCGCCTTTCCCGGCAATTTTTCGTCTTATCCAACGACTTGCAAAAAGAGATGATGCCTCATGCGCAAGATGGTTCGCCACGGACCCATTTGGCTTTTTGCTAGCATCTGCGCACTACTAGGAACTGACCGCGCACTGAGTCAGACCGCCGTTTGGACGGGCTTGGCCGGCGACCAAAATTTCTCGACCCCAGGCAATTGGCAGGGAGGCGTCGTGCCCCCCTCCACAGGCGCGGATTCGGCGCAATTCGCGCAGACGCCCTACAACCAGGTCAATTTAGGATCCACGGCTGCCAATTTTTCCGGCCTCATTTCCCAGAATTATACGGATATTTACTCCTATTCCGGAGGAAGCCTGACGATCGGAAGCGGCGGAATTACTGTCGGCAGCGGCAACGGTTTTCAAATATCCGTTCCCATCACTCTTTCGGCTAGTCAAACGTGGGCCGCGGGAACCGGTTATATTAATGCTTACGGGAGTATGATCTCCGGCACTGCAGGGCTGACGACAACTGCGACCAGCGGTTATGGTGGTGTCGACCTAAGCGGGACCAACACGTTCAGCGGGGGTGTCATCGTTGCTTCTGGATCCCTCGATGTGGGATCATCTTCGGCAATTGGGACGGGAACGCTCACGCTGACGAACGGGACAACCCTGTACGGCAGCTACGTCACCCTGCCAAACGCCGTTACGCTGGGGAATAACGTCACCGTCCAAGGCTACAATTATAACACCGTCCAGGAGACAAGTGCCACCGTCGGGGATTATACGTATAACACCTATTTACGCAGCACGCCCTTTACCCTTTCGGGTGTCGTTACAGCTCCAAACATTTCCACCACGCTACAGATGGGATATCGTTCCACGATCGTGCTATCGGGCTCGGTGCTGGGAGCGCCCTCCCCCGTGACCCTCACGATTACCGGAAGCAGTCCATCCCTTCCCCTTGATGGCGGCTCCCTACTTGTCGTGGAAGGAAGCTTGAGCAATGTGACCTCGATTGGCATTTCGAATGCCAGCCTGATTCTCGCTCCGGTGTCGGCGCCAACCACGGCGTTTCCGGGCGTCACGTCCGTGACCGTGGGTTCGGCAGGAACCGCCTACCTGGGTTTGGACGGTTCATTCACGCAGGCCGGTGCCGTATCGAGTTTCCTGAGCACCTATGCCCCGAGCCCAACCGCAGGTCTGGGCTATACCATTAACGGCTCGCTCGGGTTTGATACATTCTCGTTCACAACGAGCCCAAATACCTTCAATGACCCGATCAACCTGGCCAATTTCACAAGTCCTAATTTTCAAGGCCTCGGTTCTGCATCGACGGCAGTCCTGGGCTCGGCAGCGGTGATCACACCCCCCAACAATATCTACCTGTTTGGTGGTGGGGGCGGAACACTCATTGTCCAGAGTCCATTGACGGATTTGAATGTGGATGCTCCGCGCAGCCTCGACATGATGTCGACCCAAGCACCGGTTACCGTCATCCTGCAGTCGGCAAGCAACACCTATACCGGTGGCACGTTCTCGAACGGAGGCGCGCTTATCTTTGATTCACCACCGCCCACGGCTGCCGGCAATATCACTCTAAATGGTGGTTATGTGGGATATACCGAGAACTCGGGCATCGGCGTGGCCCAGAACTTCGTAACCTTATTCAATAGCGCATCCTCTCCCAATGGGATTATCGGCTTTGATTCGGCCAATATCTCGTCACCACGCATAGTTTCGGACTCGATCGATCTGACGGCCTTCAACAACGGCAGCTCCAACATCTATCTGGGAACAGCCACCGCAGTGAAACTGTTGGGCACGATAACGCCGGCCAACAATTCCTTCCAGTTCACCGGAGTAAAGGGTGGGCAATTGAATGTTGCTTCGATCCTGACAGACGGCACCAGCCCAAATTCCGTCGAAATCGGCCTCCTTAACCCGATGGAGGCCAACCAAAGTATCTCCTCGGTGATGCTATCGGGGAACAATACCTACTCGGGCGGAACCACGCTGAAGAGCGGCACATTGTTCGTGACGAATCCGGGCTCCTTGGGAACTGGCGCGTTAACCGTGCAAGGATACTATAATACCACATTGGCTGCCTCGGGAGCAGCGGTGACTCTACCCAATGACATTTTGTTAAACGGTTCGTTGAGCCTCGGCCAGACTTCAAACCCGAATGTTTTAACCTTGAACGGCATCCTAAGTGGAACGGGCTACCTGGATATTCTCAGCAACGCGGTATTGGATGGCGCAAACACGTACTCAGGTAACATTCACATAGAGAATTCGAATGTGACCCTCGGAAACGCGAGCGCGCTCGGCACGGCCAACGTCGAACTGTATAATTCATCGCTGACCGAGGGTATAACAAATCCGACCATCACCAATCTGAAAGGTAATTACACCGGCGATACGTCGTCGTCGGTTAATCTTTTACCCGGTTCGACACTTACGCTAAATACGGATTCCACTTATGCTTCGTATGCAGCGTACTATGATGGCTCCATCAATGGCGACTCTGCCTCAAAGGTAATAAAGATAGGGGTTGGAGTACAGGAACTCGGCGGGACCTCGACTTACGGGGGAGGGACCACAGTAAACGCGGGCGTCTTGGTCGCCGGAGGGATCGCCTCGCTCGGATCGGGAGGCGTCACCGTCGCAAACGGAGCGGAATTGGATGTGTTAAACAACATCGTGCTCCCCAATTCCCTGACCCTCGCGCCCGGCACGATCGTGGGCGGAATGGGAACATTCGCCCCGCCGGGGGGCGTGACAATCTCCGGTGGAACAACGATATCGCCTGGTAGCCACTACTCCTCCCAATACATAGGAGAGCTGTCCTTTACGGGCAATCTGACGTTAGGTACCGGTGGGATATACGACTTTAACGTCGGAAGTGTGACAGGAGTCGCCGGGACAGATTACTCCACGATCAATGTGTCGGGAGCGCTGACCATAAGCGCGACGCCAGCAAACCCCTTTCAAATCACGGTAATGTCGCTTTCGGGTGGTGCTCCAGGCGCGCTGTCCACCTTCAATCCCCTGGTGCCGTATACGTGGACTCTGGTAAACGCGGGGTCGATCTCAGGGGACGGCAATCCTCTGGATTTCCAGGTCAACGCAAGCGCCTTTCAGAACTCCCTTGGAGGGGGATCCTTCTCCGTGTCGGTCAGCGGAGACGTGCTCGACCTTAATTTCACCCCGGTTCCCGAGCCGTCGACGTGGGTCCTAATGTAAGCGGTAACGCGGGCACAGGGTAGCCAGGTTTCCCTGCGGCCTATACAGTGGAGCGGATGAAACGATCCGCAAAATCCTCAGCGAGCGAGGAAGCGCTGCGGGGTGAAATTGCTGGCCGTCATG